>OHSK01000027.1_pt1 | contig 121983 bp, 102 predicted proteins | sample 1578701 | NCBI WGS metagenome assembly OHSK01 (sample SAMEA3879503, study PRJEB24766) | human gut metagenome | biome: human-associated habitat; feature: feces | place: USA | collected 1985/1987
TAGGGTGCTATGTGCCAGTGGCACATGTTTAGCACGGACCGAAGCGGAGCGGAGAAGTGAGAGTGCGTAGCACGGAGCAATCCGTAGGCATCAAAGTTGGGGGCTTTTGACCCTGACATCATTTACATTAGGGTGCATACAGAGGCTGTGGACATACAGAAGAAAGTGCCGGGAGGAGACATGAGTATTAATAAATATGACGAACAGAAATTCTGGGAGGAAGTGGATATCCTGTTCCCGGATATTGTAAAAGCCATTACTTCTCTGGCGAAAAAATCCTACATATCCATAACCAACCTGCGGAACGGCGTGACATGGTGGTCCGAGAAGACGATGGAATATTTTGGTATGCAGGAGAACTATACCATCCGCGGACAAGAAAAATCAAAAAGATCGATTCATCCGGATGATCTGGAGGATTTCCGGAGGGGATTCCAGGAGAGAGTTGCCGGGAAAAATATGGACGAGCCCTGGGAGTACCGGGTGCGTGACGGAAGCACCTACAACCGGATCAGCGCCAGGGCGAAAATGCTGAATGATAAGGATGGAAAGCCTTTTGTGATCGTAATACGATATAACAACTACGGTATTTCCGACGAGGTGGATGCGACTACCGGATTGCATACGGAACCGGCGCTGGATCGGGAGATCAGGGAATTCCTGGAGGAAAGCGGACAGGGGACTCTGCTGAAGATCGGACTGGATCAGTTCAGTCATATCAATGTTATGTACGGTGCAGCTTTTTCGGATAAGATTCCGAACTGTGCGGCACAGGAGCTGTTGCGCCTGTTAAAGGGAAAAGGATATGTATACCGGCTCTCCGGTGCGAAATTTGTGATCAGCTTTAAAAAGGTATCCAAAGAGGAGCTGCAGCAGATATATGATGAGATTGTAGAAGTTTTCGAAAATACAGAGGTGGAGGGGAAAAAGATCCCTCTGAAGGTATCTGCCGGTGCAATATTTATGGAACCTTATATGAAGGAGACAAATGCGGTCCGCAGCCGTCTGACCTACGCGTTGAACCATTCCCGGCTTGAGCATCATGGAGAGCTGGTGATTTTTAATGATGAGATCTGTGGCAGTGACGAGAACCAGTTTGAACTGATCGGTGTGATCCATCAGTGTGCTACTCATAACTTTGAAGGCTTCCGGATGTTCTATCAGCCGATTGCTGATACGAAGACCGGCAAGATCCGGGGAATGGAAGCGCTACTCCGTTGGGAACTGGAACCTTACGGGATGGTGTCCCCCGGTGTGTTCATGGAATGGCTGGAACAGGATCCCTGTATTTTTGATCTGGGGAACTGGATCCTTCGGACAGCACTTACGGATGTACAGAAGCTTCGCAAGGAGACGGAAGGCTTTTTCGTTAATGTCAATGTGGCGGCGGCACAGCTGGAGCGCAGAGAGTTCCGCAGTGCGGTTATGAATATTTTAAAAGAGACCGGTGCAAAACCGGAAGAGCTTTGCCTTGAATTGACAGAACGATGCAGAGATCTGGATATTCAATTTCTGCGCAGGGAGGTAGAATTTTTCCATTCCCAGGGGATCAAGATTGCACTGGATGACTTCGGCACAGGCAACAGTTCCTTAAGTCTGGCACTGGAGCTGCCCTTTGATGAACTGAAGGTAGATATGAGCTTCATCCGTGATATTAAACAAAAACCGCAGAATCAGGCCATGGTGCAGTCTATCGTGGATTATGCCAGGAGGACAAACACCGAGACCTGTATTGAGGGTATTGAGAATAAGGAAGTCAGCGACTATATTGAGCAGTTTGGGTCTACCTGGCAGCAGGGATACTACTATTCCAAGCCGGTACCTATCGAACAGTTCGAGGAAGTGCTGCGCAAGAAAGCAACTGAAAAAGAATAAATAGCTATTCTCGAATAGCATTGGGCGCTACACCGTATTTTTTCTTGAATGCGCGGCGGAAGCTGGTCAGATTATTATAGCCTACAGCTACATATAAGTCTGTTATTTTAATATTCGTTGTTTCCAACAGGTGTTTTGCCTGCGTCATGCGGACCTGTTCCAGATACGTAGAGAAGTTTACGCCAACTGTTTTTTTGAAAAGGAAGGAGAAGTAACTCTCGGAGATGTGGAACAGGTCCGATATTCTGCTTAAACATAGGGATGGATCCCCATAATGCTCATCAATATAAGTCTGAATGCGCACGATCAGCTGGTTGTCGTTTTCCGGTTGCTTGTTTTTTTCACATAATTCCAGAGCAATCTGCTCGTAATTTTCCAGGGTTGAATCTTCGGACAGACCGGCTAAGCTTGAATCATCGTAAGAGATATCATTATCTCGCACTACTTTCAACAATGTGATTTCAATGTTTTCTAAAAGCCAGTTTACTTGCTTGGAATTCAGCTTTCGTTTCTTGAAATTTTCATCTTTAATAAAATTAAAAATCGCCTTTGTCTGTTTGAAGTTACCGGATTTTACAAAATTATACAGCTGTTCCGCAACCTCATTCGGATAAAAGAAGGAATCCTGACACTCTAGAATCTCACAATATAGGCACAGATAATTAGGGCTGACAACGTGTTTTACAGCTTCTTTGGACTGCCGGTATGACTTCCAGATAGTTGAGATTGCACTGGTAGTACAGCCTAAGCCACCATAAATCCATATATTATATTCCTGCAGTAGTGAGGAATGAATCTGTGCAAACAAATTCTCTGCGTTGTCCAATTCTTCCCTGTTATATAATAAAATAGTGTAAGTACTGTTCCTTTGACCCTGCATGATATAGGAATGTGTAAAATAACTGGATAGGATATCGGAAATGACATCAGCATAATCGGGTGACAGGATATTGATTATTCCCTGTGGACCATTGTTTAATTCCAAAGTATCCAGATAAACATTACAGTATAATATAGCGAAGGAATCGGTGTTATTAGGAATAGAAAGATAATTTTGAGCATATGCAGCCTCTTCCTCACTCAGGATCGTACCATGGATCAGCTGATCAAAATAGTAATTACGGAGTGTGATCTTTTGGGACTCATTTAACCGCATAAGCTCTTCGTGGTTGAAATTCATTTCCTGCAGGCGGTATTCCATGGCCTGATACGGCTTATAGTTTGCCCTGGACAATAAAACAATGATAAAGAAACTGCCGATAACCCCCAGGAAGATAATGAACAAAGATACAAGCAGTAGTTTATTTTCCGGATTTTTCAGAGAAGAAGCAGGGATGATCAAATAATAGTCCAGATTTGGTGTTTGTGCAGAAGCGTGAAGCACAGACACGGAAGTACCTTGAAATACTGTACTACAATAACCCTGCGCATTATAATCCAAAGCAGCAAGTTGTGAACTGTCAATTTTAGACAGTAAATTTTCATTGTTGTTGAATGTCAGCAGTGTTTCTCCATTGCTTTCCTGAATAATAAGGCATCCATTTCTCATCACATCTATAGAATCAGCTATCTGCTGCATAGAATCAGCATTCAGCTCAAAAACAATGTCAGCGTTAATGTTCTTAAAAGTATAATTTTGCAGAGAGACTGTATAACAATAATCATTTTTGTGAGAGGTATAGTCTGTTGAAAAATTGTCAAGAGGCAGAAAATGATTATAATTATCGGAGGATTCCAAGGCTGCTTTCCACTCATCATATTTTGCAGGATCCAGTTTTTGGGTGTTTTTGTAAAAATAATATAGGTTTTCAAAATTATTATAGCTGATCACATAATCGGTATGGCGGAGATGAATATAGTAGGTCTGGATCGGCTGCAGGGAATAATCGTAAATGGAGTACATATCTAGCAGAGTCTGTTTAGTGATATAGGCATTATAATAGAATGCCTGTTCGCCATGATCAGCTTCTGCCAGACGGGATAGACTGGAATTATTTGCCATTTTTTTGGAGATCAGATAGATATTGGCATAACATTCGTTGAATTGCTCTGTAACATTTTGCAGGGAAATCATGTTCTCGTTCAATAATTCCTGTTTCACATTATTTGAGAGAATAAAGTGGAAAACAATTCCCAGAATGAGTACAATTACCAAAAGCAGGCTATAGGATGTTATTAATTTTGTGAAGTAAGTTTTTTTTCTGGTGTTCATAATAAAATCCTCCCGAAAGATATTATTATAGTATCATAAGCGCTGAAAAATACAATAAACCGGAATGCGATAAAGTAAAATGTGCACTGTTGACATAAAAAATGACACCCTATTTTTGAAAAATATGTACATAAAATCACAAAAAATGCAGCTTTGATTTTAGCAAAATAACGGATAAAATAAAACCAGGTTGATACTTCTGGCGCCGAAGTAGCAATGATCAACAAATTGAATAGAGAAAACAGTAAATAAGAAAAACAAGATATTGACGGAGGTTATTTATGGTAAAGAAAAAGTTATTATCAGCTGCACTGGTTTCTATTACAGTGTGTTCCATGATATTTACCGGATGTGGAAGCACTGCAGACAACACAACTTCTGATACACAGATGGGAAATACTGTTGGGAATACTACAGATGATGTAGAAAAACCTGATAAGATTACTATTATGGTAGACGGAACATTTAATACAAAACTGGCAGATGGTCAGGAAGAATGGATTAATAAATGGGAAGAAATGACAGGAATTGAACTGGAAGTTATTCAGCCGGATCACAATGCTTATTATGATGTGCTGGGACAGACATTCGCCAGCGGATCGGAGAACTGGCCTGATGTAGTAATCCTTGGATCTTCTTATTATTCCGGATATGCAGGAGAGGGAGCTCTCTGGGATATGACAGATGCCTGGAACAATTCGGAGCTGAAGAAAAATCCCAATACGGATGTGAGTGTCGTAGAAGGTAATATGCTGGACGGACATCTGTACGGACTTGCGCTGTCTGGCGGTGGTGGTTGTATGACTTTCGTCAGAAAACAGTGGCTGGATAACTGTGGACTGGATATTCCCACAACGTATGAAGAGTACCTGGAAATGCTGGATGCCTTTACTAACGGTGATCCGGATGGAGACGGTATCAATGGCAATACCATTGGCGTATCCGCAGCCGGCTTTGTAGGAAATGAAGCTCCTTATACCAATTATCTGCCGGAATTCTATCAGGATGCATATCCTTCCTTCTATCAGGGAGAGGATGGCGTATGGAAAGATGGCTTTACCGAAGATTCCATGAAGGAAGCTATTAAGAGATTGCAAGATGCTTACAACAAGGGATATATCGACAAGGAATCTCTGACGAATGCGACCAGCAACTGCCGTACCAAATTTACAGAAGGTGAATTCGGAGCATTTACTTACTGGGCAGGCGGCTGGGCGGACACGATGTCTGAAGGACTGGAAGCGAATGGACTGGACGGTGAATTAGTATTTATGCCGCCTATCGCAGAGGTTGGAAAATACTGGCAGAGATGTGCACCGGTATATGCAATTACTTCTTCCTGCAAGAATCCGGAAGGCGTATTTAAATATTTCCTGGAAAGCATTTTTGATGATGGAGATATGGAAACTCTGTGGATCTATGGAGTAGAAGGCGTTCATTGGTCCAGACAGGCAGAAACAGTATGTGGCAATACGTATCAGGATGGAGAATTCCATATGTTGGAGATGCGTTCTCAGCCCGGAATACAGTATACGACCCTTAATATGGGAGATACCAATATCTGCCCTATGACAGAGAAGCTGGTTCCTGTCAAGAAATATAATGAGGAATCGATGGAAATCTTTAATGCCAATAACAAGACAGCACCTCTGCCGGTAACAACAGATATGATGAGTCAGTATAACGGCGATCTGACCAGTCTGAAGAATTCTATCATTGCGGACTGTGTAGTGCAGGGTCTTTCTGTAGAAGAGGGTTACAAGCGTTTTGAACAGGAAGGCGGAGCTGAATGGTCTCAGGCAATCGTAGATTCCTTGAATAAATAATCTGGTAACAGTATAGGAGGTTGCATTATGATAGATAAAATGAGAGAGCTGACAGACAGGCAGATGCAGGATTTTGTAAGAGTGTTGGAAAAAAGAAGGGTTCCGCTGCATAGTGTTCTGATAGCGCAGCATGGGAAGCTTATATTTGAAAAATATTATGCACCCTATTGCCGTAATAAACTTCAGAGAATGTTTTCTGTGACTAAGAGCTTTACTTCTCTGGCAATCGGATTGTTGGAGCAGGAGGGGAAGATTTCCCTGCAGGATCATATCTGCGATTATTTCCCGGAATTTCTTCCCGGAGTGGTACATCCCTGGCTGGCAGAGATGACGATTGAAAATATGTTGAAAATGCAGACCTGCCACAATATGACGACTTATAACAAGACCAGCACAACGGAGAACTGGGTGAGGAGCTTTTTCCAGACAGAACCCACCCACAGACCCGGAACGCTCTTTATGTATGATACCTCATCCTCCCATGTACTCTGTGCACTGGTAGAAAAACTGACTGGTAAGAAGATGCTGGATTATATGAAGGATAAGCTGCTGCGCCAGATTGGCTTCAGCGAGGAGTCTTATATCTTAGAGGATCCCTTTGGAACCTCTATGGGAGGGAGTGGCCTGATGGCTACTCCCGAGGATCTGCTGCGTACCGGCTGTATGATGTTAAAGCAGGAAAAAGGTTCCTATGTAGCGAGAGCGACAGAGCCGAGAACAGCAACACAGCTGGATGGAGCTGATGGCTGGTATGGATATATGATTCCAATTCCGATGGAGGGAACTTTTGGAATGATGGGGATGGGCGGACAGATGATGCTGGCATTTCCGGAAATGGATCTCGTCGTTGTAACGACAGCAGATACGCAGGGGATGGTCGGAGTCGAGCAGCTGATGCAAAATGCTGTGACAGAAGTTCTACTGAAGGATTGTTTTCCGGAAAACGATGTGGAGAAAACAACGTTGCCTGTGCTGCGTACAGTGTTTGAAGGAAAACCTTGTGCAGATTATGGGAAAAAATATCCCCTGCTCCGAAACAAGTATGGATTTACATGGTGTGGCGTGACTTTTTCCGAGGAGGATCAAAAAGGAGTGCTCTCGTATGAAATGGAGGGAAGAGAATGTCAGATTCCTTTTGGAATCGGACATCTGGAAGAGGGAGAGTTCCCCATATACAAGGAGAAATGTGCTTCTTCCGGAGCCTGGATAGATCAACATACGCTGTTTATCCTTTGCTGGCTGATTGGAGAAAGTGTTGCGTCCATTCGCTTCCGTCTCTATTTCTCGGAAGATGGACTGACCGTACATATGAATAAAACAGAAGAGACAAAGTACAACGAATATATGGGATTTTTAAATAGCTGATATAGAGCAGCCGGAACGGAGGGTAAACGTTGAATGTGAAAGAAAAAGCAAAAACTTTGCCTAAGAGGACGCCTGGAAGAGCTGTGTTCAAGCACGCTCGTGCATATCGGGGAGTCTATCTGATGGCAACGCCGGTATTGGTGGCAGCATTGATATTTTATTATCTTCCCATGTTCGGTATCCGTTATGCCTTTTTTACCTATAAAGGAATCAATGATCCGATTTTTGTGGGATTGAAGCACTTTGCGAAAATGTTCAGTATGCCGGGATTTTGGAAAGCGTTCAGCAATACACTAGTACTAAGTATTACAAAGCTGATTTTGAATACCGGTGCTGCGGTGATCATTTCCGTACTGTTAAATGAATTAGTTTTTTTAAAACTGAAAAAAGTATTCCAGACAATAGTATACATTCCGCATTTTATGTCCTGGGTAGTGGCAGCATCCATCTTTTCGATGATTCTGTCTCCTACATCTGCAGGATTAGTCAATGATATTTTAATGAAGCTGCATTTGATTTCGGATAATATCTATTTCCTTGGTGATCAAAAGTGGTGGAGATTTTCATATTATTTGATCAATGTCTGGAAGGATACCGGCTGGGGAACAATCATTTTCATGGCGACGCTGGCGGGGATCAGTCCGGAATTGTATGAAGCAGCGTCGATGGATGGGGCAAACCGTTTCCAGAAGATGATCTATATTACCCTGCCTGCGTTGAACAATACAATCGTGACGGTACTTGTATTGAATCTGGCGAAGGTTATGAATTTGTTTGAGTCAGTTTTTGTATTACAGAATGATGCAGTGATCAAAGTGTCAGATGTATTGCAGACTTATATTTATACGCAGACATTTAACTCCGGTGCAATACCGGACTATGGATATACCACAGCGGTCGGTATGTTTTCCTCTATTATAAGCTGTATTCTGGTGCTGGTATGTAACAGGGTAAGCCATAAGACGAGAGGAAGAGGTATTGTATGATGAAAAAGAAAGTGAAGATTTTTGATATCGTATTGATCGTGATATTCACGGTATTTTCACTGGCGATGATCATTCCGGTATATAAAGTACTGGTGGACTCTTTTGATCTGAAGACGGCTTATGGCATGAAGCTGTTTCCAGAGCGTTTCGGACTAGCAGGATATAAGTCGATTTTTACCAATCCGACAATGCTCAGACCGTTTCTGATCTCCTGTTATACTACGGTTATGGGTACGGTCATGGGACTGTTAATCTCTGTGTTGGGAGCGTATGTATTGATCCAGTGGAAGATGCCGGGACGGGCATTTGTTGCCAATGTACTGCTGTTTACCATGATATTTAATGGTGGTATGATCCCGACTTATCTGGTTATGAAGGAGTTCCATCTGACAAATAATCTGTGGGGTGTGATCCTGCTGCCTGCCATAAATGTCTACAATCTGGTGTTGATGAAGAATTTCTTTGAAGGAATTCCTGTGAGCCTGATGGAATCGGCAGAGATTGATGGCTGTTCACATTTCAGAATCTTGTACAAGATTGTATTACCGCTGTCGAAAGCAGCACTTGCATCTATCGGACTTATGTATGCGGTAGGATATTGGAACGATTACACCAATTATAAGCTGTATATCACGAATTCAAATTTGTATAATTTCCAGATGAAGCTACGTGATTTGATCATGGGAAGTGATCTGCCGTCTGCGGTAGAAGGAGCTACGGAAAATACAGTAAAAAATGCAGCAGTTATCGTAGCAATTCTGCCGTTTATGATCATTTATCCATTCTGCCAGAAATATTTTGTACAGGGAGTAAATATCGGGGCTGTAAAAGAATAATAAGTAATAATTATAGAAAGCAAAAATGACATCAGCATACAACTGCCAGATGTCATTTTTTGCGAAATAAAATCTCAAGAAAATCTTAAGAATTTTCGGTGGACAAACATAGGACTTTAGGGATACAATATATTTTAGAGTGCCGGTCGAGAGACCGGATAGAACAAACAGATGAAAGGAAGCATTCATGAAAAAGAAAGTACTTGCAGCAATTTTACTTGCAGTAGGCGTTCTGACCGGCTGTGGAAACAGTGAGCCGATCTCTTCTCCGATCCAGACCGTAGAAGCAGAGCCTATTGCTACCGATACCAAGGAGGTAGAGCAGCCTGCCGCAACTGAGTCTTCCGCGGATGAAGTTGCACCGGAGCACTCCTATCGCAGCGAACTTACCAACGAGTGGATCGATGAGGATCTGAAGGATCAGCGCCCCATCGCAGTAATGGTAGATAACGAGAGAACCGCACTTCCTCATTTCGGTGTGGCAGATGCCGATGTAGTATATGAGATCATGAACAGTACCCTGAACGACAGAATTACCCGTTTCATGGTAGTGGTAAAGGACTGGGATAAGATCGAGCAGCTGGGCAGTATTCGTAGTGCCCGCCCTACCAATTTTATGCTGGCAGCAGAGTGGAATGCAGTTCTGTGTCATGATGGTGGTCCCTTCTTCATCAATGACTGGGTGGCAAAGGATTATTCCGCGAACTTCAGCGGCGGCTTTGCCCGTTACAGCAACGGTAAGGCAGCAGAGTTCACCGAGTATATCACTTATGATAAGTACACCAACACCCAGAAGGGCAAGACCTATGATGGTCTGAAGCAGCGTTTTGCAAATTCCAAGTATACCACTACTTACAATGATTACTATCAGGGACCTCACTTCAAATTTGCAGACGGAGAAGTTACCTTTGATGATAGAAGTGATGCTATCAGCGCTACTACCATTGAGCTTCCTTTCAAGCACAACGGTTCTACTCTGAAGTACAACGAAGAGACCGGAACCTATGATTACTATGAGTATGGTTCTGCACACAAGGATGCTGACAGCAATGCACAGCTCACTTTCGAGAACGTTATTCTGCAGGATACCACTTTTGCAGAACTGGGTGAAGGCTACCTGATCTACAATGCCATCGACTCCGGACGCTCCGGTTACTACATTACTCAGGGTAAGGCTATCGAAGTTACCTGGACCAAGTCTTCCGAGAATGCTATCACACATTACTATGATGCGAAGACCGGTGAGGAGATCCAGATCAATACCGGTAAGACCTATATCTCTCTGATCCCCAGCGATGGTTGGAGCAGCCTTGTAATCAAATAAGTCTGATCATGACCGCAGAATTAAGAATAAGATCCCTTCCGCAGGCAGATGCCGTGGGAGGGATTTTTTGTATATAGGAGTGATGGATATAAAAGATAATAAATAAGTATTTTGATGCGGGAAACCCTAAAAATGCCGTGGAAACCACTGAAAAATTAACGTATAATACAATTTAGATTAAGAAAGATATATCTAAGAACAACTTAGGAGTGATGGCAATGAAAACGGCTAAAAAATATAATCCGGATCTGATATTGCACGGAAATCTGATCAGAGCGATCCTGTCTCTGGCAATTCCCGTAGTGATCAACAGCTTTTTGCAGACAATGTATAACCTGACGGATACTTATTGGCTGGGGAAGATCGGCACGGAGCAACTGGCGGCGATCAATCTGGTGACACCGATGCAGAATATCATTACGAATTTCGGCAGCGGTATCACCGTGGCCGGTGCAGTTCTCATTGCGCAGTATATCGGTGCCGGGGAAAAAGAGGATGCCAGATCCATGGCAAATCAGATATTTGCCTGTGCCATGGGATTTGCCGTGGTCTGTGCCACACTGTGTTTTCTGGGAACACCCGCTATCATCAACTGGCTGGGAGCTGACGGAGGAACTGCATATTATGCAAGAGTTTATCTGCGGGTGGTCATCTGGGATATGCCCTTTTTATATATGGTCAACATTTTTTCCGCAGTACATCAGGCACAGGGAGATACGGTGCGCCCCATGTTCCTTAATCTGGGAGGTATTACGCTGAATCTGTTCCTGGATCCGTTTTTCATGATCATCCTGGATCTGGGAACTGCCGGTGCAGCACTGGCTACGCTATTGGCGAAAGCAATTCCGGCCATGGTGGCTTTCGGACTTCTGTGCAGACAGGAAAATGATATCTGCCTGAACCGTGCGTACATGCGATTACAGAAGGAAAAACTGGGAATGATCCTTAAGATCGGTCTGCCTACCGCTATCGGCGGAAGTACCATGCAGCTGGGATTTCTGCTGATGAGTAAAAACGTGTTTGTCTACGGGACGGAAGCCATGGCGGCTTATGGCATCGGCAACAAAGTGAATGGACTGATCACGCTGCCCTCCAATGCCATCGGCTCGGCAACGGCCACCATCGTGGGGCAGAACATGGGAGCGAAGCAGCCGGACCGTGCAGAGAAGGGGTATCGTTTTTCCATGTGGATATCGGTTGTATTTTTGTTCATAGGTGGTATGATTTTATCAAGAGATATGATCTCCACGGCTATTGTCAGGATCTTCTCTAAGGATGCGGAAGTCGTGGGCATGGCAGCTGACTTTTTAAGTGTTATGGCATTCTGGTGCTTTACCAATGGCGTATACAATACGACCTCCGGTTTGTTCCAGGGAACCGGCCATACGGAGGTGACCATGGCCATCGATGTGACCAGATTGTGGGTATTCCGTTTCCTGACACTGTGGTTCTGCGAGAGCGTCCTGCATATGGGCGTGCGCAGTGTCTGGTATTCCGTGGTGATCAGTAATGGCATTTCTGCGTTGATCCTGTATGTTTTGTACCGCTGTGGCATCTGGAAGAAGACCAGGATCAAGGTGGGAAAAGAGGAAGCCACTTAAGGAGTACTATGGAGAATAAGAAATCCCATAAGAAAAGTTTTCGAATTTATTTAAGCATCGTTGCAGTTCTTTTACTGCTTCAGGTCGTTGCCTGGAGCAGCAGAAGCCTCAGCGATGCTTATATTGATTATATTTTCCCAATCTGGGTCAATACCTACGGAAGGATTACAGGGTTGTTTCCCTTTTCCGTGGGCGAATGGTTGATTGTGGCAGGGATTCTGGTGGTGCTTGCTGCGGTTGTGCTGGGATGCAGTTTGCTGATTCCGGCGTGCAGACATTCGGAAAAGTACTGCCGGGGAGTGAAGGGATATTTTGGTTTTTTTGCTTGGACGTTGCTTGCCGTATTTGCCATTATGACGCTGAATTGTACCATGATCTATCATGGGTCTACATTTTCGGAGAAATATTTCGGTGAAGAGGAAGCGCAGGAGCAGACAACACAGGAACGAACGGAGGAACTGCTTCGGATCTACAATGATATCGTCCGGCACTGTAATGAGCTCAGTGAGGTCATGGAACGGGATGATAGTGGTGCCGTGGTGTACTGGGGTGGTGTGGACAGCCGGGGTAATGCGGTGGATATGGAGGATAAAGCCATCGATGTGATGCAGAGCCTGGGGAAAAGGTATGACCAGCTGGATGGTTATTATCCCCGGCCGAAGGCTATGTTTTTCTCGAATTTCATGTGTCAGATGTATATGTGTGGCTATTATTTCCCGTTTTCCATGGAGGCAAATTACAATGATGTCATGTACATCATGGAAAAACCGGCAACCATGTGTCATGAGCTGGCTCACATCCGGGGGTATATCTATGAGGATGAGGCGAATTTTATTGCATTTCTGGCCTGCGTAGAGTCGGATGACAGTACTTTTCAATATGCGGGTTACTTAAGTGTGCTGAATTATGTGGCAAACGATCTGTATAAGACGAGACTGGCGGATCCGGACAGCTATGCGGCGGCCAGAGAGGCGGTACATCCGTTACAGGTATTACAGCAGGTGCAGGAGGACAATATCTTTGTCACAGAAGAGCAATGGGAGAGAATCAACGGAAAAGCTGTGGTGAATACGGAGACGGTGGACAGTGTTTCAGATACCCTGACCAATGCTTCACTGAAATTGAATGGTGTTTCGGATGGCATGATCAGCTACAACCGGGTGGTGGAGCTTTTACTGCAATGGTACGGGGAAAAAGAGGAGTTTTAACCGTATCATTTGTAGGAGATAGAGGAATAATTGCAAAAATTTAAAATTTTTTTGATAAGGTACTTGACATTTGGACGAAATTTGTGTAGACTACGATTGTTGTGACGCAGAGCAGTCATGAAACAGGATTGCAGGTAGGATTAAGTCGCTGGCCCAGATAGCTCAGTTGGTAGAGCAGAGGACTGAAAATCCTCGTGTCACTGGTTCGATTCCGGTTCTGGGCATTTGTAATATCTAAAAATAATATATGGGATACTAGCTCAGTCGGTAGAGCACTTGACTTTTAATCAAGTTGTCGGGGGTTCGAATCCCCCGTGTCTCATTTGTAGAAATGCAGTAAAATCAATAGTTTCAGAGTTTAGAAAGCACCCCAGTGAATGGAGTGCTTTTCATTTTGTCTAATATCTGACTAACATTATGCACGTTTTATCAGCAGATTCTCCAGGGCTTCGGCCGCTGCCACGTCCTTTTTTTTGAGTGCGTGAGCGTAAATATTCATGGTGGTGCTGGTCTGTGCATGGCCAAGTCGGCTTGATACGGTCTTAACGTCCACATTCTGACTGATCAGTAGCGTGGCGGAAGTATGCCGGAGATCATGCAGACGGATGTCCGGCAGCTTATCCTCATGTGCCGCATTGTAACTGTGGATAAGTTTCTTAAATGTGGCAGAGGGTGTAGATGGGTACATCTGCGCTCCGTTCCACTGAATGAAAATATGATCGTCTCCAGCCCATAGGGAGCCGACAGTATAACGGTAGCTGTCATATTCTGCACGGTACTCCCGGAGTAGTTCCAGGATATGGTCTGGAATGCTTATGGTGCGCACTGATGACTTGGTCTTGGTGGATTTGGTCACCGCCTTGCCCTTGACTATGCTGGTGCTCTTGGTGATGCTCATGGTCTTTGCTTCAAAGTCTATGTCGGACCAGAGCAGGGCAATGGATTCTCCCCGGCGCAGACCGCAGAAGATTGCAATCTGGTAGAAGATGTTATACTGCAGCTTGATCTCTCCGGCTTCGGTACCGTCTGACAGGAACTGCAGGAAGGCAGCAGTCTCTTCCTCGGTAAAATACTGAATGTCCGATGTGTCCCGGAGCTGCTTCGGTGGCTTCACTCTCACACATGGGTTAGAGAGTATAACATTCCACTGGACAGCCGTGGACAGGATGGAAGAGATCAGAGCGTGAACACGCTTGATCGTGGTGGGAGAATAGCCACCGTCCTTCCCGTCTAACCGGTGCTCACTCATTTCCTTGTAGAGCTTGTTCATATGTACCGGCTGGATCTTGGAAAGCTTCAGGTGTCCGATTGCCGGGAGGATATGAGTATCCAGTAATATCTCATAGATCGATGTTGTGGTCTCATCCAGCTGCAGTGTGGCATAGTCCTGCATCCAACGTTCTGAGAACTCCAGGAAGGTGATCTTCTCACCCTGCAGAAACATACCGGACTTTACCTTGCGCTCAAAGTCTATGACGAATGCGTCCAGGTCCTTCTGGTTCTGCTTCTCCGTCTTGTCCGGATCCGGGATCCATGTGGTAGTTTCAAGGATCTGTTTATCGTGAATGTCCCGGCCATTGCTCACTGTGATCTGGTATCCTCTTCCTCTTTTTCGAATACTTGCCATACTGTATCATCCTTTCGTAAAAAAGGGCATAAAAATGCCCGGTGGGTTGTAATTTCACCGGGAAAATGATACAATCAGCTTGGTGAGGTTGACTGTATCGGGTTTCCCGATGTAGTTCCTTTGTCGCTCCTGGTTGGCGCCGGGGGCGACTTTATTTTATGGTTGAAAAACCACGGTATATTGCGTATAATATACTTAACAAGGTAGTCGGAAGGTGAGTGCACTTCACCCGATCCGGCGAAAATCAATACTAAGCAAAATAGAGATAGCCGTTCCTAAACTTTCCAGGGTCAGGACGGCTATTTCTTATGTTTTCTTTGGGTCTCTATGTAGGTCAGTATCGCCACCAGCATGATGACGAAAGTAAACAGGTCATTCCATGAAACCATAATAATCATCCTTTCCGTAAGGCTCGGATCAGATGAGAACACGTCCCCCGACTACCCGGGTAAGTATATTATATTGTCAAGGTTCTGTCAGTTACAAAATGAAATGGTCTAAAAATCAGCCGGTTGCACTGGTGCAACTAGAAAAAGGCAGCTTAGTCTGACCGGAAGGTGCACAAATTTACACAGCTTCAAAATTGATGTGGTCGCATGAGGATGCCGGCCATACTCAGATAGTTATTTTTTCTTTTTATATTTATCTAATGCTGTATATAAATTATTTTCTGCCTGCGATAAATCATGATAATCTGTACTTTCGTCATTATCTGCTTTTAACGTGTATTTAGGGTTTTCTGTTAAACCTTCTACATAATCAACAGCTAATTGTTTCCCTGTATCATTCAGCATTGAATAGTAGCGATTTAGGTATATTTCACCAGAAGTAGAAAGCACTTTTTTATCGTGAATTTGATCGAGAATAACCCCGGCCATTTTCGCAGTCTCCTCACTTGAAATGGTGAGATCTGTTGAAATTACTATTAAGTCATACAGTGATACGTCTAAAACATCAGCAATTTTTTTTATCATTTCGATACTAGGTTCACATTTTTTATTTTCCCAATTATAAACAGCATTTTGAGAAACATTTAGTTCTTTTGCAAGGGAACTTTGCGTATATCCTTTTTCTTTGCGTATGGTTTTTAGTGTTGTTGCGAAATCCATATCATACCTCCGTTTGCTCTAATAATAGCAAGAAGGTGTATTTTTTTCAATATCATATTGACAATATAGCATATTAGTGTTAAAGTGTCAATGTAAAACACTGAAACAGTGTTATGTAGAAAGCGAGGTGAAATAATGAAGTTATGCAGAAGCAAAATAGACATTGAACTGGCGAGAAAACAGATGTCAGTAACGGATCTTGCAAATGTTTATGGGGTAAGCAGATCGAGGATGAATATTATTCTTAATAGTAATGTAGTGACCACTGTTTGTGCCGGTAGAGTTGCGAAAGCTCTTGATGTCGATGTGGTCGAAATAATTGAACAGTAAATGGAATAGTTTGGAAAAGGAGAAAAGAACAATGAAAGCAAAAGTATTTAGAGATTATGTAGAAATCAATGAGAAGATCATGGAAGGATACACGGTGGCATCCGTAACTACAGGTATCAATGAATATGATACCGGTATGATATTGGAGCTGGAACGTAGAGTGGACACAGTAACGCTTGGCATTGATGTGGTATACAATCCGGCCTGCGCTGACGGTGAAGCTCCGTTAATGATATCTGAAGAATATGTAAAAGAATAAGGCTGATTGCTCATGGTTTTATAATGCAGGAAAGGAGATATGCAGAATGGCAACAGAAAAAGCAATTCCCCGGATGGGAACCTTGAAAGAGGCAGCAGCACTGGCCGGGATCCCGTACAGCGCAATCCGTAAGATGTGCATCACTGGGAAGGTGGTTCATGTCCGGGTAGGAACCAAGTACCTTGTAAATCTGGACAAGTTGGCAGAGTATCTGGAGACCGGTGATAGCAAATGACAAAGCAGGAGTTCTACAACAATATTGACTGGCAGGCCCCTCTGTGCCGCGATTTCTTCATGAAACTATACGGGTATGGTCTATATGACAAAGAGTTTCTTGCGGACGTTCTGAGCGGCTTCCAGAGCCGTGGAAGAGGTCATGTGCGCCATGTGTATGACATATTCGTAGAACTGGAGGAAATCCGACAGAAAGAGATCCTGCGGACGATATCGCAGGACCTGTCACGGCAGATCAATGCAAATTATGAAAAGAAGGTAAAGGAGTACGAATGGAAGAAAAAGAAATACTTGCAGAGCTTGAGCGAAGAAGAGTTAAAGCAGATGCTCATGGAGCAGCGGTTCCAGATGGCGGAAAGGTAAGACCATCGAAGAAGCGAAAGAATCTTGTATACAGAACCGCGCGGGAGCTTGTTACCGCAGATCTTCCGCCGATGGAGTATATTGTGGATGTCATTATCGCAAAAGGTCTTGTTGTATTGACAGCAAAATCTAAAATAGGAAAAAGCTGGTTGGCATTGCAGCTGGCGGTAGCAGTAGCAAATGGTAGTGATTTTTTAGGATTCAACACGACGCAGGGAGATGTGTTATACATAGATCTGGAGAATACAGAAGCTCTTACGCAATCCAGATTGACTACGCTTTTAAATGGCATGGAGCCTCCTGATAACCTTGTGATTGTGAACGATTATTCTACAATGAGAGACAGCTTTCTAGTAGATATTACAGAATATTTGGAGATGCATAGGAAGGTGTCACTTGTCATAGTAGATGTGTTCCAAAAGATCAAGAAGCCTAAGAGAGTAAACGAATCTGATTATGATGACATTTACGAGAATTTCACACCGTTAAAGGAACTGGCAGATAAGTACAATATTTCTCTTATGCTTGTTATGCACAATAGGAAGAATGAAGATCCGACAGATCCGTTCTCAAATGCTTTGGGAAGTTCAGCAATCATGGGAGCGAGTGATCAGATGCTTGTAATTCAGAAGAAGGAACGCAAGGACGTAGATGCAACGCTTTCTGTAACCGGCAGAACGGTCCGAAGCGGAGAATATGCGATCAGATTTAACGAGCCATTGTGTAAGTGGGAAATGCTGGGAGATGCGCAGGAAATTGCCGAGAAAAGAGCCAAGGATGAGTATGATAAGACCCCTATTATAAAGGCAATTAAGAAACTGGTAGAGACGAACGGTGGATCTTATTCAGGTACGATTACGCAGATCATAAAGGCAAGCGAGTATCTGAAGGGGTGTAGGATTTACCAGAGTCCTCAGAAATGCGGAAGAACATTAAAAAAATATAGCAATAAACTAAATGAATATGATGGAATATTACATATTGACAAAGGACATGGCAATGCTTCAGGTATTCATGAGTTTAAAAAGGTGTCTGTCTAAAGACAAAAATAATATTCTTAATATTCATAATATTCGTGAAATGAATGTTTTGAATATTATGAATATATATTTCCATATTTAGACGGGAAAGGCGAGAAATGACAGATAAAGAACTGAAAGAAGTGTACGCCCTCTATACCGATCTCTGGAAGCTATTCCGGGAGTACCACGAGGCGCAGACGGATGAAGAGTGGGAGAAACTGCAGGCCAGGGCGGAAGAAATTGTAAAGCAGTATGGGACGGATAGTCGCAGCCTGGTACTAGAAACTATTATTTTGATTGAAAGGAAGGGAAAAAAGAATGGAAAAAATGACCGATGAAGAGATTGCCAGAGAACTGAGTAGCATGAGCGCAGATCAGGTCCGAAACATTCAGAAACAGTATGGAAAAATGTTCCCGGAGGACAAGCACTTTTTAACTATGTGTACCATTGCAATAGCAGAAAAGGAAGAGGAGAAGAACCGTAGCGAGTTTGTGAAACTGTTGCTTGAAGAAAAGAAAAACGCCCCGGACAGTGCGGCAACACCGTCACAGGGCAATGGAACCCGTCAACACGCATAAAGCCCGGATTCCTCTGTATTATAGCAGAGTACCGGCAGGAAGGAAAGAAAATTATGGATTACAAGGCAATTATGGAGATCATGGAGCAGGAACAGGAAAACCAGCCGATGGCAAGCGAGGAAACACAGAATGCTTATTCTGCGCTGGATGATGCTATCAACGTTTATGCAGAAGCGGTACAGAAAGATGCTTTTTACTTTGGTTACATAACAGCAATGAAGCAGATGAAGGAGGGCAAATAGATGAAGAAGATTGAGAGCGGAAAAGATCTCAATAAGTTAGATGGTGTTGTTTATGAACTGTATCAGCTCAATGCCCTGATCGGATTTATGCAGGTTGCTTTTGCAGAAGGTCCTTCTGCTACTGATGAGGAAGAGGCGGCAGCAGCCCTGTGGCATATCTACTGCAGGCAGGGAGAACTGATAAAGCAGATAAAGGCATTATATGAGTAACCGGGTAATGCTCACCCTGGACTATGAGGAAGAGGAGCAGCTTACAACCGTGCTGCACTTCCTCTCCCCGGTCCTTGTAGAGTATACAGCAGAAGATATTCCATTTTACGGAAAACGGGCAGAAATTATAGTGAAAGTGTGAGAAGATGAAAAATATTAAATATGAGATTACGGAGATCAGAACTACTCCATTAGTACTGGAGATCCCGCAGATGTCCGATGAACGGTGGCAGGAGCTGGCCAGAAAGAATGCAGTGAGGAACTACACCCGGGAGAACGGCAGGGAGCCGGAGAGCGTGGCACAGGCGGTGGCATGGCAGCGGGAGAGAGTGAAGATGGAATAATATCCTTCCGGGGGATGCTGCGCCAACAGCGGATCCGGACGATAGAGAGCAGAGAAAAGGTAAGCGGTGCAGGTGTGTGCTGGCTGCCTTTTTTGTTTACCAAAGATTACTTTTTAAGACATATAGTTGCGTATAATGGCTTTTTTGCATATAGAGAGCCTACAGAAACTATATGGATTATATATTATAGGCTGTTGAATCTTGTTGAAATTATTGACTATATACTTTTGTTGGTACAATGGTACAAATTTTCAACAGACTTATATTAAAATAAATATGTGGGAAGGAGATGACGGCGTGAACCAGTACATAGAATCGTTACGAAAGAAATGTGAAAGTATACCGGATACAGAACTCCGAAATATGGCAAGCAGTATTGACGATGGTATAGGTGAAATGCTCTTTCGTTCCATTAGCGAAAATAAGTCTTTTGATGTAATTGAAATGCAGGAAGCCTGTAAAGGAAATGTGATTCCGGCAAGTAGAAATTCGTTTTACCGAAAACGGCGCCGGTACATAAGCAATATAGAGCAGCGCCTGGCTGCCACTATGGCGAGTGTATAACAGCCACCCTTACGCAGGGCAAAGCGGAAATAATAGCCTTATTTCAGGCGTAAAATGAAAGGATGGTAAATTCATGGATAATTTACAAAACACCTCAGCAGAGGGCACACAGACAAGCACAGAGGGTACACAGAAGAGCGGAAAGATATTTACGCAGGAAGATGTGAACCGGATTGTGCAGGAACGTCTGGCAAAGGAAAAGAATAAGGCATCTGGCAACGAGGAACTTGATCAGAGAACAGCAGAGCTGGACAAGCGAGCCGCAGATCTTGAAGCAAAAGAAAACCGGTTAAATACATTGGAGATATTGCGAAGCGCGGGTTATCCTGATGAACTGGCGGATGTTATCAGATGCGGCAATTCGGAAGAACTGAAAAAATCAATGGAGATCATTGATAATATTATCAAAGAGAGGACCCCGGAAGGCTGGAGCAAAGAACTGGATGCAAAGAGATCCCGTATTATTGGTACATCCATTCATATGCAGGAAAACGATGATTCTTCCAGTATCCGAAAGGCTATGGGGTTAAGAGGAAAATAACGTGTCTACAGAATTAGCTACAAAGTATTTACCCTATGTGGATGAACTTTTCTCTCAGGAAAGTAAGAAAAGCATTTTAACGAATGAGGATTTTGATTTTGATGGAGCAAAGACAGTAAAGCTCTATAAGGTCAATACAGCGGAAATGAATGACTATGGCAGGACTGGTGCAACAGGATCCAACTGGAGCCGATATGGTGCCGTTGCCAACCTGGAGGGAACTTGCGAGACAGCTACCCTTAAAAAAGACAGATCATTCACATTCGTGATTGATGCGCTGGACGAGAACCAGACAGGCGGTGCACTGAATGGTGCAACAGCGCTGGCAAGACAGGTCAGAGAGGTTGTTATCCCGGAAGTAGACGGCTATGTCTATGGTGTGATGGCAGCAGGGGCAGGGCATAAACCTGCAGCGGTAGCATTGACCAAGGATAACATCTACGATGAGATCATTAAGGCATCTGCTGCATTGGATGATGATCTAGTACCGGAGACGGACAGAGCACTTACGGTAACCCCTGCAACCTATCTGCTTATGAAAAAGTGCAAGGATATCGTAATGGAGACTGAGATCGGAGAAGAGATGCGGATCAGAGGTGTTATTGCCAACCTTGACGGAGCAATGACTATTAAGGTTACAGCATCCAGGCTGCCGGAGAACTTCGGATTTATGCTCTCCCATAAGTCTGCGTGTTGTGCACCTACACAGCTTGAAGACTATAACGAGCATAAGAACCCGCCCGGAATTAACGGTACTTTGGTAGAAGGGCGTATTGTATACGATGCCTATGTATTCGAGAATAAGAAAAAGGGCATCTATTACCAGGAGATCACTGCATAGCAGGATTTCATATTACAGTGGTATTGATCAGGGCACGCACTGATTGATATATATTTCTTCTTTTATGTTTATCTTCTTAAAGGTGAATGAGTTGCTATTTGCTCCGTAGAGGGCAAGCAGAAAACCGCTTTCATAATGATATGAGGGCGGTTTTTCATTTGGTACAGATGTCTTTGAGAATAGATGTATAATAATAGTGTTCCATTGGGAAAAGCGGTTTCGGAATGGTAACCTCTGCGGCTGGCACTAAGTGTAAAATTATGTTTAGTGTCAGCTGTTCTGTTTCTTGACACGTTCGAATACACATGGATCAGCAGCACGGAACGGGTAGCCATGAAGAGTATGAATGACTAATAAATGACTAACAATTTAGAAAATAATATGCCATAGCACAAAAGATAGAAAACACTTTCAGCCATAATTGACTGATTTTACACGATACAAAAACCATGACGAATGGGAAAACAAATCTGTCTAAGACTTTTAATCAAGTTGTCGGGGGTTCGAATCCCCCGTGTCTCATTTGTGAAAGATCAATGTTATGCAACATTGGTCTTTTTTTGAGCAATAAAGTCGTTGCTTTCCAAAAGACAGCCATGTAAAATAAGGTTTAAGATGCTATATAAAATATAGTGATTGAAAAAACGTATAGGGGTTGCTGTATATGTATCAACTGATAATTGTAGATGATGAGGTAACAATAGCAGAAGGAGTAGCAAATTTATTTCCCTGGCGGGAGATTGGATTTGCGGCGAAGGCATTTTGTGATTCCACAGAGGCAATGAAATATATTCAAAATAATCATGTGGATGTGGTAATGAGTGATATTGAGATGCCACAAATAAATGGACTGGAATTAGCGAGACAGGTATCCAAAAAGGGAACGAAAGTTGTTATTATATCCAGTCACCAGAATTATGAATATTTTCGAAGCGCAATTCAACTAAATGTGGCGGATTTTTTATTAAAGCCCATCAAAAGTGCAGATATTATTGCGTGTTTTGAGAGAATAAAACAGGAATTGGATGAAAGAAATCACATAGAGCCGGAACAAAATAAAAGTTATTACGAGAAAATACTGGATGAAGTCAAAAAATATATCGAGGATAACTTTCAGGAGGCATCTCTGGAAGCTGCAGCAATCAGGGTAAATCTCAGTGCCAGTTATTTATCCCGCATTTTAAAAGAGAAATGTGATTTTGGATTTGCGGAGTATCTGGTGAAAATAAGGATGGAGAAAGCAGCGGAAATGTTGATGGACTCACACTATAAGAGCTACGATATAGCGTACTATGTAGGCTATGACAATCCCAAAAGTTTTTCACATGCTTTTAAAGGGTACTATGGGAGGACTCCGATGGACTATAGAAAAGGAAAGACCGGAAAATGAAAAGAAAATTCTTTTTGAAGCGGTTCGCAGTTTATTTTTTCGCATTTTTTATTCCCACATTTCTTCTTTTTGTAATTGCCATGGTAGTATTCGGAAGGAATGCAGAACAACGTTTGATCAGTCAGGAACAGAAAGTGCTGGAATCTACAGATACCAATCTGTCTCTGGTTGTAAATAATATTGCCATGCAAAATGATCTGTTTACGAAGAATCCATACATGGGATTTGCTTTAAAAAATATATTAAAAAAATCGGATTATATTTCCTATGGGGATACTATTTACCTGCGGAGTACGAAAGCCATGCTTCGAAGTGTACAAGAAGTGTATGACTATGTTTCCAATATCAATATTTATCTCAATGGATATGACCGATATTATTCTTCTGAGAACGGCATTCAGACAATCAACGGAGATGAGTACTGGCTGAAAGAGTGTCAGGAGATGGAGCCGGAGACAGAGACGCTGATTATGCACCACGAATATGAAGAATACAGGAATACAAAAAGAGAACTGACCGTTTATCAGAGAATGCTTTTGATGGATGGGTTTGTTATTATGAGTATTGATCTGCAGGCCTATGAAAATATTCTCAGACAGGCGGTGGGCGATACGGAAATGACGATTTTGTTTGTGAACAGTCAGCAGGATCTTGTCATTGCGTATCAGGATACTGTGAATATTGACAGTGAAAACCTGAGCCGTATTACACAAAAAGAGGATACGTCAAATTGGATCACCATAAATCATCAAAGATATTTGATCCAAAAGATTTATGATGAAAAATGTAATCTGGAATTGATCGCATTACTTCCCCAGGTAGCGATTTTTAAGGAATTAAGTTCGATCTATCCCATCTATTTTATTGTATTCGCACTGAATACCATGATAGTGATTGCATTGGCCTACATAACGACCAAGAGAAATTTTTCCCACTTAGATGATATGATTCAGATCTTCTCCAATGCGGAAAAAGAAATATATCTTCCCATAGAGACGACTTCTCCGGCAAGAGATGAATATGACATTCTGATGAAGAATATCATTTATCTGTTTTTGCAGAAAGTGAGACTGGACAAAGAACTGGAAACCAAAAAAGAGGAAGAACGTATCGCAGAAATTACAGCGTTACAGGCACAGATCAATCCCCATTTTCTGTTTAATACGTTGCAAAGTATTCAGTTTGAAATTCGTCAAAAGGAAGGAAATGACAGCAAAATTGCAGAGATTACGGAGGAACTGAGCGACATACTTAAGTATGCGCTGGGAGACCCCAAACAGCAGGTATCGTTGTCGGAAGAAATACAGTACCTGAAGAGATATGTCAATATTCAGAAAATGCGGTTTGGGGACAAGTTCATTCTGTATTACGAAATAGAGGAAAATCTTAAGGAGCATCATGTATTTCGTTTATTACTTCAGCCCATTGTGGAAAATAGTATATTACATGGTGTGCGATACCGGGAACATGGATATATCAAAATTAAAATATATCAATCAAAGCAAATACAGAAGATTATTGTAGCGGTCATTGATTCCGGAATCGGCATGACAAAGGAAGAACTTATGGCACAGCGCAAAACCATCAGCCGTTACAATCCCAATCATGTGGGTCTTGCTAATGTCAACTGCAGGTTAAAACTATACTATGGGGAAGAAGCACAACTGCATATTTACAGTAAAAAGGACATGGGTACGGTAGTTAAGTTTTATTTGCCGCTATCTTAAAAAAAATGGATGAATGTAAAAAAAAATGACTTGATGCAAAAAAATCAATAAAAAATAAGGAAAAATAAAAAGCGGCCTCCCTTTCTGGAAATTCTTTCAAGAGATATAATTTATTTATCTTAAAGGTATTTTAGAAAGGGAGGTTTTTATGAACAAAAAATTATTGGCAATGGGACTTAGCGTATCAATGATTGCAGGAATGTTGACTGGATGCGGCAATGCTTCCGACGATGCACAGGCATCTACGCAACCGGCTACCCAGCAGACTACAGCGGGACAGACATCGGACTCCGGTGACGAACCCATCACTTTGAGATTCTCCTGGTGGGGCGGAGATGAGAGAAATGCAGCGACATTAGATGTCATCGAACAGTTCGAGCAGTTGCATCCCAACGTAACCATAGAAGCAGAATACGGCGGAAACGACGGATACCATGATAAATTAGCGACACAGTTGGCTTCCGGTACCGCAGCAGATATTGTACAGGTGGATCCTGAGATATTCCCTCAGTATGTAAATACCGGTGATTATTTTATTGATTACCAGGATTACAGCAATATGGATTTATCCACATTTGATGAAAATTATATCTCTTTGGAGATTAACGGCAGATATGATGGCAAGCAGTTGGGACTTCCTACCGGAATTTCAGGTGCCGGCATTTTGGTAAATCAGGATCTGGCAGATGCCATTGGCCTGGATTTCACAAAGGCATATACCTGGGATGATCTGTTTGAGATGGGCAAAAAGGTACGGGAATATGATGACAGTATGTATCTGCTCTGTGCAAACAAAGAATACATTGTAAACCTGGTTGTATTCAACTATGGCAAGCAGTTATGTGGCAAAACGCTGTTTGACATAGAGTCCGGTCAGTTAAACATTACCGAAGAGCAGATGAAACAGGTAATGGAGTATGTACAGAAGCTGTACGATGAGGAAGTCGTAGCACCTGCATCTTACCAGGCTGCTTACAGCGGAGACAACTTACAGTCTGATGCCAACTGGATCGCAGGAAAGTATGTATGTGCATTAACCTATATTTCAACCATTGATGTCATGGTAGCAGCCAATGACAGTGCAAACTACACCATGAGCCAGCTGCCGATGCTGGATGGCTGTACAGAGGCAGGCTGGGCATCCAATACTCCGCAGGTTATTGCAATTACCAAGACCTGTGAACATCCTGAGATGGCAGTAGAATTTATGAATTACTTCTTTAACAATGAAACTGCATTGGCAACGTTAGGTGCTACCAGATCTGTACCTCCTACCGAGAATGCGAGAAAGATCTGTTCCGAGAACGGTAAGCTCAGTGAAGTAACCATGGAGGGCGCAAATATTGCAGCTGCAGCAGGCGGAACTCCGAATGATAAGATTTCATCTTCTGAAGAATCGAAAACAATTTTGTTTGATGCTGTTGAGACCATAGGATATGGTGCAACAACTCCGGATGCAGCAGCGAGTGAGATTATAGATTCTCTTTCCAGTCTGTAAAAATTACGATCCCGGGAGATGTCTGATCGAAAGCGTGCAAGACATCTCCCTTTAAATTAGAAGGAGTATGGATATGAGCAAGACAAAAACTCTCAGTAAAAAATCCAGCTATTCCAAGCGTGATCTAAAAGCTTATTATTATATTGCTCCGTGGATTCTTGGTTTTGCCATTCTTCAGTTATACCCGTTTATCAGTTCCCTGTTTTATTCTTTTACAGACTATTCCATAGGATCTGATCCGGTATTTGTAGGTTTGGCGAATTATGTAAAATTATTTACGAAGGATAAGGAATTTTGGACTTCTCTTCGAGTAACCATAGTGTTTGCGTTAATGACAGTACCAGGAAAAATTATTCTGGCATTAGCAGTTGCAATATTTCTGAATCGTGACATTAAGGGCATTAATCTGATCAGAACGCTGTATTATATTCCGTCTCTGTTCGGAGGCAGTGTGGCAATTGCTATTTTGTGGAGACTGATGTTTTTAGATAACGGTCCCATTAATGCGGTGTTAAATGCCATGGGATTGCCGACAGTGCAATTCCTGGGAAGCACTACATGGGCGCTGCCTACCATATGCTTACTGGAGATCTGGCAGTTTGGTTCGTCCATGGTAATGTTCCTGGCAGCATTAAAGAATGTTCCGAAATCTCTGTACGAGGCAGCGGAAATCGATGGCGCTAAGAAAATAGACAGATTCTGGCACATTACATTACCGCAGATCTCACCGATCATTTTCTTTACGGTACTGAATCAGACGATTCAGGCATTACAGAATTTTACGTCCGCAGATGTCATCACCGAAGGCGGCCCTCTGAAATCTACCTATGTATTGGGAATGAAGCTGTACAGAGAAGGATTTGGATACTTTAAGATGGGCTATGCAAGTGCTATTTCCTGGATTGTATTTATCGTTATTTTAACGTTTACATTAGTTTTGTTCGCATCCTCCAAGCTTTGGGTGCATTATGCAGATGAATAGGATATGAGGAGGCCGTACTATGAAATCCAAAAAAAGAAATCTGTTTCTAGATTATTTGTTAATTTTTGTAATTGGATTTATCCTTTTATATCCGATTATATGGATGTTCTTTTCGACATTTAAAACAAATGAGGAGATCTTCGGTTCCTTCAAATTGCTGCCGAACTCATTTTCCTTTCAATATTATATAGAAGGATGGAAGGGAAGCGGAAAATTTACCTATGCAAAGTTCTTTGCCAATACTGCACTGATGGTAATTCCCACGACATTACTGACAGTATTGTCGGCGACTTTTGTGGCCTATGGCTTTGCAAGATTTAATTTCCCCGGAAAGAAAATTCTGTTTGTATTATTGTTGGCAATGATGATGTTACCCAATGCAGTGGTAATCATTCCGAGATATACGCTGTATAACAAGTTTCAATGGGTAGATTCCTATATGCCCTTTTATGCACCGGCGTTATTGTGTTGTAATTCCTTTTTCCCGTATATGATCATACAGTTTTTACGGGGAATTCCGAGAGAATTGGACGAATCCGCATACATTGACGGCTGCGGAACACTTAAGACGCTGACACGTATCATTTTACCTTTGATGAAACCGGCATTGTTTTCTGCAGGACTATTTCAGTTTTTGTGGACTTATAATGATTATTTCAATTCCCTGATATTTATCAATTCAGTGAAAAAGTATCCCATTTCACTGGCTTTGAGAATGTCGCTGGATGCGGAATCTGTGGTGCAATGGGGCAAAGTACTGGCAATGGCAACGGTTGCTGTAGTGCCGGTCATGATCTTATTCTTTGCAGCGCAGAAGTATTTTGTGGAAGGTATTGCAACCAGTGGATTAAAAGGATAAATTCGACTATTGTGTGTAACAATCGAATATGATAAAATCTTAAATCGAGCGGCTTGGCAGAAACAAGCGGCTCGATTTATATTGTAAGAGAGAATAAAAAATGAAAGAATTGCGTTACGCAATCGTACAGTCCATACCAGTCATGCTGGGATATCTTTTCCTGGGATTTGCCTTTGGACTGATGCTGAATGATGCAGGATACGGCTTCTGGTGGGCCTTTTTTATCAGCTTGTTTGTGTATGCGGGAAGCATGCAGTTTGTGTTGGTCACCTTGCTGACGGCGGGAGCAAGTCTGTGGTATACACTGATCATGACGTTGTTTGTCAATGGCAGACACATATTTTACGGACTTTCTTTTGTAGAAAATTTCAAAAAAACGGGTATAACATATCCTTATATGATCTTTTCCCTTACGGATGAGACGTTTTCTCTGTTATGTGATCTGAAAGTTCCTGAGGGAATGCGTGAGGAACGGGTCAGCTTCTACATTTCTCTGTTGGATCATTGCTATTGGATTCTGGGAAGCTGTGTAGGTGCACTGGTCGGAAGTGTCCTGCCAATCGACACTACGGGAATTGATTTTTCCATGACGGCATTATTCACAGTTATAGTAGTCAACCAGTGGATGGATACGAAAGAACATAAACCGGCAGTCATCGGAGGCGTTGTCGGAGTTCTGTGTTTACTGGTACTGGGCGCAGACACCTTTTTATTACCTGCATTGACCATTGCCGCAATCATATTATTAGGAGTTAAGAAAAAATGTTACATTCCGTCGCAATCATAGCAGTTGCAGCGATTGTTACTTTGATCATACGGGCAGTTCCTTTCGTGGCATTTGGTGGAAAGAGAGAGGTTCCGGAAACAGTCACATATCTGGGAAAAGTACTCCCGCCGGCCATTATGGTGATTCTTGTTATTTACTGTGTAAAAGGAATTAATCTGTTTACCAGCAGTCATGGAATTCCGGAATTGTTGTCTATTGCCGTGGTGGCATTGCTTCATATCTGGAAGAAAAATACGTTGCTGAGTATAGCTGTAGGGACCATACTTTATATGATATTAGTGCAAGTAGTATTCTAAAACAGTGTGAAAAGGCTTTTTTTCAGCCTTTTCACACTGTTTTTTTACGAAATTAAATGCTATAATGAGCGCAACAGAAATAAGATGAGGGAGAAACAGAAGATAAAATGGAAACCGATAACAAAGAATTAAAAGAAGAAACAACAAAGAAAGAGGCTGATAAGAAAGAAACGGAGAGCAAAGAGGAAACAAAACAGCCTGTGGAAGAGACAGCGGTACAGAAGAAAAAGAGCAAAAAATGGATTGGTATTGTAGCAGCTGTAGTTGCAGTAATTCTATTGGCATATGGTGGTGTGGCAATTTACTACCAGTCTCATTTCCTGAATCATACTTATATCAATAACAGTGATTGCAGTAATATGACGGCGACAGAGGTAGCGGCGATCATGGATCAGCAGTCACAGCAGTATAGCTTACAGATTCTGGGCAGAGATGAGAACGGTGTGCAGGAAGAGATCGGTACGATCACAGCATCTGAGATCGGAATGTACTGGGTGGATACTTTGAATGCGGCACAGGAGCTTTTGAACAGACAGAATGAATTCCTGTGGATTGAGATGCTGTGGAGTACGCAGAATCATGATGTAGTTCAGGGTGTGTCCTATGATGCAGACAAATTGCAGGAACAACTGGCACAGATGCCTGCACTGCAGAACAAAAATATGATTGCACCGGAAGATGCTTATATCAGTGAATATTCCGAGAAGAACAAGAATTATGAAATCATTCCGGAGACCATGGGAATAGAGTTGAACAACAACCTGGTAGAAGAAGTAGTATCCACAGCAATCATGCAGGGAGATACCACAGTAGATCTGGAGGAGCAGGGCTGTTATGAAACTGCCAAAATAACGGCAGAGGATGCAGCGCTGGTAAAAGCCTGTGATACCATGAATAAATGGGTCAGCGCACAGATCACCTATGACTGGAACGGCAATAAGGTTGTCGTAGACGGAGATACGATCCATGAGTGGATCCAGACGGATAACAAGGATCCCCAACTGGACGAGGAAGCAATCGGGGAATTCGTAGCAGAGCAGGCCAAAGAATACGATACCTATGGCAAAAAGAGAAAGTTTACCACAGTTCAGGGAATCGAGCTTACCTTGCCCAGCGGAGCTTACGGCTGGAAGACCGACCGCGAGGAAGAGGTCAAAGAACTGACAGCTTCTATTGAAAAGGGAGAAAACATCGACAAGGAACCGGTATACAGCAGCAAGGGAGCACAAAAGGGAAGTGACGATATCGGTAATTCCTACGTGGAAATTGATCTGACGAATCAGCATCTTTATCTGTTCCAGAATGGAAGCATTGTATTGGAGACAGATTTTGTATCCGGTAATATGAGCAAAGCGGGCTGCATGACCCCTCCCGGAGTGTTCGGACTGACCTATAAGACAAAAAATGCCGTATTACGCGGTGCGGATTATGAGACGCCGGTAAACTACTGGATGCCTTTTAACGGAAATGTCGGAATGCATGATGCTACCTGGAGAGGAAGCTTCGGTGGAACCATCTATCTGACATCAGGCTCTCACGGTTGTGTCAATCTGCCACTGAATATGGCGGCAGCTATTTATGAATATGTATCTACCGGTTTCCCAGTAGTATGCTATTACTATTAATGCGAATCAGTGTGGCTATAGATGAGGGGATATTGAGAAGGAAGGCAGTTTTATGAAACAGCGTTCAGCAAAAAAAGTGCAGAAGTGGAAAGAGAGATTTGAAAGAGAACGACAGTTAAGGCAGGAGATCCGGGCGGTAGCACCGGATATTCTGCGTTCTAAGAACTTTCGCTCCACACGGTCACATGTACAGCACGGTAACATGACAGTCAATGATCACAGTATGAATGTGGCAAAATATAGTCTTGCCATCAGCGAGAAGCTGCATATTCCCTGTGAAAAAAAGGATTTGATCCGTGGGGCATTATTGCATGATTACTTTCTGTACGACTGGCACACGCCGGATCATATCAGCCCCCATAAGCTGCATGGCTTTTATCATCCGGGAAGAGCGCTTCACAATGCACAGAAGGAATACCATCTCACTCCCAGGGAAAAAGATATTATAAAAAAACATATGTGGCCGCTAACAATCTCCGCAGTTCCCATGTGTCGTGAAGCCTGGATCGTCACCATGGCAGACAAATGGTGTTCGCTTATGGAGACATTTCATGTACATAAGGGACATGGAGCCCTGATCGAGAAGCTTCGGAAGATTGAAGAGGAGCAGGGAAAATAAAAGGGTGGAAACCCAAAACAGGAGAATGACGGAATTGGGTGAATTATACCGGAGATTAAAAGACTACAGTAAGACAGATTATTATCCTTATCATATGCCGGGACATAAGAGACTGCTTTGTGGAGAATTCCCCCGGGAGATCATGGATATCGACATCACGGAGATTGATGGATTTGATAATCTACATGCTCCAGAGGAAATCCTAAGACGAGTACAGGACGAGGCAGCCGGACTGTACGGCGCAGACGAGAGCTTTTACCTTATCAACGGAAGTACCTGCGGAGTTCTGGCGGCAATCAGTGCGGCGGTTCCGAGGGGCGGGCGGATCCTTATGACCAGAGGAGCCCATAAATCTGCGTATCATGCGGCATATCTGAGAAATTTAACAGTTTCTTATCTGTATCCGGAAATGATGGAGGAGTATGATATTTATGATGCGGTAACTCCGGAACAGATCGCAGAGGCATTCAGCCGGGAGCCTGTTCCGGATGCGGTATTTCTGGTGTCACCCACTTATGAAGGCAGGATCGCAGATATAGAGACGATCGCAAAGCTGGTACATAGTAAAGGAATTCCTCTGATCGTGGATGAAGCCCATGGTGCTCATCTGGGACTGGCGGAAGGATTTGCGAAGAACAGCTGCCAGTGTGGCGCGGATCTGGTGATCCACAGTGTTCATAAGACTTTGCCGGCACTGACACAGAGCGCGTTGCTTCATGTCAACGGAAGACTGGTCGACAGAGAGCGTTTGCGCAGGTTTTTGCATATTTATCAGTCCAGTAGTCCATCCTATGTACTAATGGCAGGAATTGACAATGCACTACAGCTGGTAAAGGCGCAGGGAGATTATCTGTTTGCCCGGTTGCAAGTGAATTATCTGAGAATGCTGACAGAACTGTCAGAATGCAGGAACCTTCATTTCTTGCCGCTGGATGCCAGACAGGATATCGGAAAACTGGTGATATTATCTGCAAAGGCAGGTTTGTCAGGACAGCAGATTTATGATATTCTATTAGAGGAGTACCACTTGCAGTTGGAAATGGCAGCTGCAGATCATTGTCTTGCGATGTTCACCATAGGAGACAGTGACGAGGCATACACAAGAATGACGGATGCATTGCTTGCCATCGATCGTGACATATCTGCGGGAAAGTGGCAGACGCAGCCACAGACGGAAGGCGGAGATTCCAGAGAGACATCTCTCTATCACATGCAGCCGGAAGTCAGTCTGTCTCTTGCGGATGCATGGGATGCCGAAAAAGAGGAGATTCCTCTGGCACAGGCTGCAGGCAGGATTGCAGGAGATTTTGTGAATCTGTACCCTCCCGGAATTCCGGTGCTGGTACCGGGAGAACAGATCGAAGAGATCCATTGCCGAAAGCTTGCGGAGTATTTCAGAAAGGGTCTGAAGGTACAGGGAGTCACCGAAAAAGACGAATATTGCATTACCGTAGTCAAAAATCAAAAAAAATAGCAGCAGAAAGGATTTAGCCTGTATGAGAAAAACCAAAATTATTTGCACCATCGGTCCGGCCAGTGAGAGTGAGGAGAAATTAAGAGAATTGATGCTTGCAGGCATGAACGTGGCACGTTTTAACTTTTCCCATGGAAGCCATAAGGAACAGCTGGTTAAATACAACAGAGTACTGAAAGTACGAAAAGAACTGGGATTGCCGGTAGCAACTCTGTTGGATACCAAAGGACCGGAGATTCGTCTGCGTGATTTTGAGGGCGGTAAGGTAGAGCTGGTATCCGGTCAGCAGTTTGTCCTGACAACGGAAGAAATCATGGGAACAGCGGAAAGAGCCACTATTTCCTACAAAAATCTGAAAAATGACATCAATGTCGGGACAACGATCCTGATCGATGACGGTCTGATCGAGATGACGGTAGAAGAGATCAAAGGAGAAGACATTGTATGTAAGGTCATAAACGGCGGTTTTGTATCGAATCATAAGGGTGTCAATGTGCCGGGAGCGATTCTGTCCATGCCTTATATCAGTGAGGTGGATCTGGCAGATATTGTGTTTGGTGTAGAGCACGGATTTGACTTTATCGCAGCTTCCTTTGTCAGAACCAGGGAAGATATTCAGGAAGTGCGCAAGATCGTAGAGGACAGAGGCAGCAAGATCAAGATCATCGCCAAGATCGAGAACATGCAGGGAATCCAGAATCTGGAAGAGATCATTAACGTGGCAGACGGTATCATGGTAGCACGTGGTGACATGGGTGTAGAAATTCCTCTGGAAGAAGTACCTATTCTGCAGAAGAAGATGATCAAGATGGCAGTGGCACAGGGCAAGCATGTAATCACTGCGACCCAGATGCTGGAGTCCATGATCAAGAATCCACGTCCGACCAGAGCGGAGGCAACAGATATTGCCAATGCGATCTATGACGGAACCACAGCCATCATGCTTTCCGGCGAGAGCGCAGCCGGTCTGTATCCGGTAGAGGCTGTTAAGACTATGTCCCGCATTGCGGAGAGAGCAGAGCAGGATATTGACTACCGCGGAAGAATGCAGAGAGTCAAGGAAGACAGACAGGAGACTCCGGATATTACCACGGCAATCTCTTATGCAACCTGTAGCGTGGCATCTGACCTGAAGGCAGCAGCCATCATCACTGTTACCATGTCCGGATTTACCGCGAATATGATCGCACGTTATAAGCCCGGATGCCAGATCATCGGCTGTACATTGGATGAGAAGGTATACCGCCAGTTAAATCTGCTGTGGGGTGTAAAACCTGTCATGATCCAGAAGGAGCGGACCACGGATGCTCTGTTCGAGGAAGCGGTATTCAAGGCAAAGCAGGCAGGTCTGGTGAAAACCGGGGATACGGTTGTCATCACCGCAGGTGTACCTCTGGGCGTGGTAGGTAAGACCGATATGATCCACGTGGTGGAAGTAGAATAAAAACGTACTGTACGGCGGTCAAACAGCCGAAACAGGAGCGGGAAAACGAGAACGCAGATATGGGAAAAATTGTATATCTCATGGGGAAAAGTTCCTCGGGGAAAGATACTGTTTTTAAAGAACTGATGAAAGAGGGCACGATGGATCTGAGAACCATCGTGCCTTATACGACAAGACCGATCCGTGCAGGAGAAGAGAATGGTGTGGAATATTTTTTTACGGATGAAGCCGGTTTTCAAGCATTAAAGGCACAGGGAAAGGTCATTGAAGACAGGGCATATGATACGGTCTATGGCATCTGGCGGTATTTTACGGTGGATGATGGGCAGATTGATCTGTCAGAACAGAACTATCTCATGATCGGAACACTGGAAGCCTATGAGAAAATGATTGCTTATTTCGGAACAGAAGCTATTTTGCCGGTCTATATTGAGCTGGATGACGGTGTACGCCTGCAGCGGGCACTGGACAGGGAACTGCGACAGGAGAAGCCGAAGTACGAAGAGATGTGTCGCAGATTTCTGGCGGACAGCGCAGATTTCTCCGAAGAAAAGCTGGCGGCAGCAGGGATCCGGGACAGATTCGAGAATACAGATCTGACAAAATGTCTGAAAGATATTACAAAGTACTTAAAAGAAGCCGGAATATAGCCGAAATACTGATAACAGAGAAGAAAAATGCCGGAATATAGCCGGTAAACAGAGGAAAAGAGGTGGGCGTATGGAAATGAGAGTAAATCAGATACAGCAGCCGGCTTCCGTGGAGCAGGTACAGAACACAGCGCCCACGGATGGCAGCTTCAAGTTCATGCTGGCGAGCCATGTGGAAGAAGCAGAACTGCAGGAGAGACTGACGAACCTGATGGCGGAGATCACCACAGAGGGCGAAAAGCTGGCCAAGAAACGGGATGTGAAGGATATGCGGCATTATCGTGGACTGGTCAAGGAATTTCTCAATGAAGTGGTGACCAGATCCCATTCTTTTTCCAGAGAGAACTTCCTGGATCGGAGAGGACGGCACCGTGTGTACGGCATTATCCGGCTGGTGGATGAGAATCTGGATCAGCTGGCACAGGAACTGATGAAGGATGAAAAAGACAATCTGGCGATCCTGAACAAGATCGGGGAGATCCGGGGACTGTTATTGGATATCTTTACCTGATGAAAAATACAGGAAACGCTTGCGTGATTCGCAAGAAGGCAGTACGATAAAAGCAGGACCAAAAAGACAATAAGATACAGACAGGGGGAATACCAATGGCAACATTTCATGACATCATAGGTCAGGAACAGATTAAAGAGCATTTACAGAACGCCATTTCGGCGAAGAAGATTTCCCATGCTTATATCATCAACGGTGAAAAATCCTCCGGCAAAGAATTTATTGCCAGAGTATTTGCCATGACCCTGCAGTGTGAAAAGGGCGGAACCGAGCCTTGTCAGGAATGTCATTCCTGTAAGCAGGCGTTGTCGGACAATCAGCCGGATATTATCTATGTCAGCCATGAGAAGCCGAATACCATCAGCGTAGATGATATTCGTGCGCAGATTAACAACGATATTGCCATCAAGCCTTACAGCAGCCCGTATAAGATCTATATTATGAACGAGGCGGAGAAGATGACTCCCCAGGCGCAGAATGCAATCCTGAAAACGCTGGAGGAGCCGCCTGAGTATGCAGTGATCATGCTGTTGACTTCTAACGTGAATTCTCTGCTGCCGACGATCCTCAGCCGTTGCGTGGTACTGAACATGAAGCCGGTAGCCGATGAACTGGTGCGTAATTATCTCATGCATCAGCTGCAGGTGCCGGATTATAAAGCGGAGGTCTGTGTGGCATTTGCCAGAGGTAATATCGGCAAGGCGAAATCCCTGGCGTCCAGTGAGGACTTCGATAATATTAAGAATGAAGCGTTGTCGCTATTGAAATATATTCAGGATATGGATCTGAGTGAGATCACCGCAGCGATCAAAAAGATTACGGAATATAAGCTGCAGATCAATGATTATCTGGATCTGATCGCCATCTGGTACCGGGATGTGCTCCTGTTCAAGGCAACCAGTGATGTGAACCATCTCGTTTTCCGTGAAGAGATCAGTGCCATCCGCCGTGTGGCCCAGCGCAGCAGCTATGAAGGAATCGAGGAAGTCATCGAAGCCCTGGATAAGGCAAAGAGGCGCTTGGATGCTAACGTAAATTTTGACCTGACTATGGAACTTTTGATGCTGGAGATCAAGGAGAACGGATAAGACAGAAAACTGAATGAGTAGAAAGTGAAATCCACACTTCACTTTCTATTTTTTTTATATAAAAATGAACCGGTTGGAAGCTCAGGACAATATATAGTAAAAGCATTAACGTACTGCAGACGAAAATACCGGAAAGGAAATTTATATGACAATACAGGAATTAGAGCAGTTCATTGCAACATATGGCACTGATATCTACAGTTTTTGCGTCTACCTGACAGGAAACAGACCGGAGGCGGAAGAATTGTATCAGGACACCTTCCTGAAAACCCTGGAACTGTTGGACAAGATACAAAAAGACGGAAATCCGAAAAGTTATTTACTATCTGTTGCAATTCGGATTTGGAAAAATCGGAACCGGAAAATAAACCGTAGAAACAGCATTGCACCGATGGAAAGTGAGGAACCCATGGAGCCAGCAGCCGGGGGGAACGGGGAACGATCCGAAGTGGAAGATCATCTGTTAAAAAAAGAAGAAATCAGGTATGTACAGACAACGTTGCGGAAATTGCCGGAGAAATATCGGATTCCCTTGTGCCTGTACTACAGGGAAGAACTGACGATAGAGGATATCGCAGGGTGCCTTCGGATTCCACAGGGAACAGTAAAGAGCAGGTTACATAAGGCCAGAGAAAAGATGAAAGAAGAATTGGAGGCGGCAGGTTATGACAGATGAAAGAATGGAAATGTTATTAAAAGAAAGTTTTGTAAATATCAGACCCGGGGCAGAACTGCAGGAAAAATTACTGCAAAGACTGTATGCACAGGAGCAGGTACTTACCGGCAGACAGCAGGGGAACCGGTACAATCTGCGCAGGCGGGTCCTGACAACAGCGTGTGTGCTGGCAGCGTTACTGGTCACCGGCTGTGCGGCCATGGAAATCGTAAAACATTATCGTGCGACGGAAATCACAACCGAATATGCGAATTATGAGGATTTACAACAGGCTGCACAGGATCTGGGAAAAACTTTCAGAACAGTGGAAACCTTTTCCAATGGATTTGACTTTCAGAGTGCTGCCCTGGTGAATACGGAGGCATTGGATGAGAAGGGAGAGAAGCTTTTCGGAGATCAGCTGTTGGAACTTTTTTATCAGAAAGGAACCGATATCGTCACCATTGGAGTGGAAACAGCAGAAGTGGGGGAGAAGATTGCCCACAAAAGTTTTGAAGAGTTGATGAAGGATGTCATGGCAGACGAACAAAATTCGGTGACAGAGCTGAAAACGGTGGACGGTATTCGAGTGTATTATGAAGGCTATGCGAGAAAATATGTTCCGGACGGCTACCAGTTGACCCCGTATGACCAAACCAGCATTGCGGCCGGAAAATATGAAATTGTCTACGGCGCAGAAAGCCAGTATATGAAATGTATCAGTCGGGTCATGCTGGAGATGGACGGCCTTGTCTATTGCATTAACTACCACGGTGTCTATCCGAACTGGGATAAGTACGGGGCGGAAGGACTTGGGCAGATGGCAGCGGAGATCATCAGAGCCGGAGAGTAAAATTAAAATGAAAATATGAGGTGTCGGAGCAGGCTTCACCGATGGAATTTCTACGGTGGTGGCGGGCAGAAAGGAGAAGCAGATATGAAAGCACTTGTGATACCGGATGTTCATTTAAAACCGTATATGTTCAAGGAAGCGGCTGAATGGATGAGAAAAGGTGTGGCGGATCGGGCAGTATGCCTGATGGACATCCCGGATGACTGGAACAGGGAATATGACATTGAATTGTATGCGCAGACTTTTGACGCGGCGATCTCTTTTGCAAAGGAATTCCCCGACACTCTGTGGTGTTACGGGAATCATGATCTATGCTATCTGTGGAATGAGCGGGAATCGGGATACAGTCGGGCGGCAGCCTATACGGTCAGAAATAAACTGGAGGAACTTAAGGAGGCATTGCCGGCCGGGAATCAGATTCGGTACATACAGAGGATCGATGATGTATTGTTCTGCCATGGCGGCATCTTACAGGCATTTGTAGAGGAAAATGTGAAAAATACAGACTCTGTGGACCAAATCATCGCAGAGATAAATACCATGGGACCGGAGCAGCTATGGAGCAGCGCCAGCCCCATCTGGTACCGCCCGCAGTATCATCAGGAGACAATGTATGAAGAAGACAGCCTTTTACAGGTTGTTGGACATACACCGGTGGAGAAAATATACAGAAGCACCAATGTGATCTCCTGCGATGTATTTTCCACCTATCGTGACGGACACCCCATCGGAACACAGAAATATCCAGTGATCGACACCGTGGAAAAAATATTATGGAAAGAAGTATAAGCAGGCCGGATGATGAAAAGACCTTGACATTTCCGCTATTCCGGTATTATCATATCAAAGTAAAGGCAATGAACGTGCACAGTAAGATTCTTTTTTCCTGACAGAGAGGGAAGTTCACCGGCTGAAAAGCTTCCTGAGGTTCAAGCAGAATCGAAATTCCCACGCGAGCCGCATACCGGAAGAATGGAAGATTTGGTAGGGTATGACGTTTCCTCACTCGTTACGTGAGTTAAGAGTCTTATCGTGAATGTAAAGATAGCTTCAAGAAGTTTTCATTTTTCACATAAGGAATTTGGGTGGTACCGCGGATATAAAATTCGTCCCAATGGGGTGAATTTGTATGCGCGGTTTTTTGTAACTATTCAGAGCCAATGGCGAAGCAGCCTCAATGAGCAGAGAACAGGTAAGCCTGTTCTCCAAGTAAGCATCGCAGATGCGATTTTGCGAATGAGGCTCTGAATAGTTACAATATGAAAATGCAATACACACCCAGGCACAAGTAAAAACACGTGTGCAACAAGGCACAGTGTGCAGAATAGCACACAGAAATGAGGAGTAAGATGGCAGATTTAAACGAATTGAATGAAAAAGTCGAACAGATCAAAGCCGACATCCGGGAACAACTGGAAAAGATTGAGAATACCAAGGGTGTCTACGAGTACAAGAAGACCATTCTGGACAAGAACGGTATTATCGGCGGTCTGATGAAGCAGATGGGTTCCGTACCCAAGGAAGAGAAAGCTGACTTCGGTAAGAAAGTCAATGAACTGAAGAACTGGGCCAGCGAGCATTTTGACGAGCTGAATACGAAGTTAAAAGAAAAAGAGATGGAGCTGCGCTACGAGAGTGAGAAGATCGATATCTCCATGCCGGCAAAGAGCCGTAAGACCGGTAATCTGCATCCTGTAACTCAGGTGCGTAACCAGTTAATCGACATTTTCGCATCCATGGGCTTCAGCGTATATGAAGGTACTGAGATCGAGACCGATTATTACAACTTCACCGCACTGAATACCCCGCAGGATCACCCCGCAAGAGACATGCAGGATACCTTCTACCTGTCTCCGGAATTTCTGCTTAGAACCCAGACCTCTGCAGGTCAGGTACACGTGATGGAGAGCCAGAAGCCTCCCATCAAGATTCTGAGCCCCGGTAAAGTATTCCGTTCCGATGATGATGCGACCCATTCTCCCATGTTTACCCAGATGGAAGGTCTCGTAGTAGACAAGACCATCACTCTGTGCGACCTGAAGGGTATGCTGGAAGTACTGGTACAGAAAATCTTCGGTGAAGGTACCACCACAAGACTGCGTCCTTCTTACTTCCCGTTCACCGAGCCTTCCGTAGAGGTGGATGTCAGCTGCTTCGCCTGCGGAGGCTGTGGCTGTCGTCTGTGCAAGGGTACCGGCTGGATCGAAGTACTGGGTGCCGGTATCGTGAATAAGAAGGTACTGGAGAACTGTGGCATTGATTCCGAGGAGTACAGTGGACTGGCATTCGGTATCGGTATTGAGCGTCTGGCAATGTTAAAGTACGGTATTAACAATATCAAACTGTTATATCAATCTGATATGAGAGTACTGGATCAGATCAATGATGACTAAGATCACGGAAATATGATTTTAGAACAGTAGCAATGCAAGGAATAGTACGAGAGGACGTCGTAAAAGACGACGCCGAAGGAGGTAAAAGATATGTTAGTACCACTTAGTTGGTTAAAAGAATATGTAGATATTGATGTAGAAGTCAAGGAACTGGAGGAAAAGTTATTTTCCTGCGGATTTGAGGTAGAGGAATCCTATGAAGTAGGCAAGGATATCAGTGGTGTGGTCGTAGGTCTGGTAGAAGAGTGTGAGCCGATCCCTGAGACCCACTTACATGTATGTAAGGTAAACGTAGGAGGCGCAGAGCCCCTGCAGATCTGTTGTGGTGCAGATAACGTACACGCAGGTGGCAAATACCCTGTAGCACTGGAAGGTGCCCAGGTATATGCTACCGCAAAAGATCATGTGACCATCGAAGGTACCATGAAGATCAAAAAAGGCAAGCTTCGTGGCTATGAGTCCTGCGGTATGCTGTGTTCCGGTACCGAGCTGGGACTGAACGAGGATCTGTATCCCGGCGCTGGCTACAACGGATTGCTGGTACTGCCGGAGGATGCTGAGGTCGGTGCGGACGTAAAGCCCCTGTTACAGTTGGATGACTGGATCTTCGACATTGCCATTACCGCCAACAGACCGGACTGCGAGAGCATCTTCGGTATTGCCAGAGAAGTAGCGGCTATCCTGAATAAGCCTGTGAAGACTCCGGCACTGGATTATACTGAGAGCGGCATTACCAAGGACGGATTTACCGTAACCGTGGATGCTCCGGATCTGTGCCCCAGATATATCGCACACTACGTATCCGATGTAAAGATCGGTGAATCCCCCGCATGGATGAAGAGACGTCTGGCACTGGTGGGCATCGGTTCTATCTCCAATGTTGTAGATATCACGAACTACATCTTAAAAGAGCTGGGTCAGCCTATGCACGCATTTGATTCTTCTTACATTGAAGGCAATGCCATTCATGTAAGACGTGCCCATGACAAGGAAAAGATCATGACCCTGGATGAAAAAGAGTTTGAATTAAACGAAAATAATCTCGTTATCTGCGATGGCGTAAAGCCCGTAGCTTTAGCCGGTATCATGGGTGGTTTGAACTCCGAGATCCGCGACACCACAGAGGCTGTCATCTTCGAGTCCGCAAAATTTGCAAGAGACAATATCCGCAAGAGCTCCAGAGCACTGGGACAGTCTTCCGATTCCTCCCAGAGATATGCCAAGGGTGTGGATGAGTATGCTACCGTTATGGCCAGCAAGAGAGCACTGCATTTGATCGAGGAGCTGGGCTGCGGTAAAGTATCCTCTACTCACGTAGAAGTCAGCACCGGCAATTCCATCGAGCCTGCCGAGATGAAGGCAAGCATCAAGAAAGTAAATGGTGTACTGGGTATTGAAGTACCTACCGCTGATATTGAGAGAATCTTAAAATCCCTGAACTTCCAGCCCGTAATTAACGGTGACGAACTGACCATTCAGGTACCCGCATATCGTGAAGATATGGAATCCTATCCCGATATTGCAGAGGAAGTGATCCGTATGTACGGTTACGACCACGTAACACCGACCTTTCTCGCGGCAGCAGCTGTAACCAGCGGCGGCATGAATACAAAGCAGAAGACCGAGCTTAAGATCAAGAGAGCACTGTGTGCACAGGGCGCATTTGAGGGCGTACATTACTCCTTCTTCTCTCCTTCCGATCTGAGTCTGTTAGGTCTGCCTGAGGATGCACCGGAGAGACATGCGATCCGTCTGATCAACCCGATCAACGAGGATCTGTCCCTGATGCGTACCACTTTGGCGCCCCAGATGATCCATGCCATCGCCCGTAATCAGAAGAACGGCTGTCTGGAAGGCAGAGTATACGAGATCGGCAATAAATTCATCCCTAAGGATCTGCCTCTGACCGAGTATCCCGATGAGAGAGAGACCATCTGCATCGGTATCTGGGGTAAGGAAGAGAATTTCTTCACCCTGAAAGGTCTGGTAGACACGGTAGCAGAGACACTGTTCATTGATTTCGAATATGTAGAGGACAAGAAGACCTTCCTGCATCCTTATCGTACTGCAAAGATTCTGTACAACGGCGAAGAGATCGGCTACCTGGGTCAGCTGACCTACGAGATCCAGAAGGAAGAAGATATGCGTGAATCAGCATACATCGCAGAGATCGATCTGAAAGCCCTGCGTCCCGTATACGGCAAGGCTCCCACCTTTGCTCCTATCTCCAGGTTCGCGAAGGAGACCAGAGACTTGGCACTGGTAATGAACAAGTCCGTTACCTGTGGCGAGGTAGAGAAGGCCATCGCGGAAGCCAGCAGCTTCGTGGAGTCCGTAGAACTCTTCGATGTCTATGAAGGCTTACAGGTAGGACCCGAGAAGAAGTCCATGGCATTCACCGTAACCTTTGCTCCGAAGGAGGAAGAATTCACCACAGAGGCAGTCGACGGCTACGTGAAGAAGATCTTGAAGAATCTGAACAACAAGCTGGGCGTGGAACTCAGATCCTAATGATAATATTAGAAAGCGGCTAACTGTAAAAGGAGGCCGCTTTTTTGGTAATTTTTGTATACAAATTTTTCTACTGGAAAAAGCATGTCAGGCAGTATTAGTTTCTAACTATATATCTACGAAAGATTTCCTATTGATTCTGGTATTTCACGACGCTACAATTAAGTTAATTTCTTACAAGAAGGAAGAATAGTAGCGCTATAGTACAAACGGAGGAACTGGTGAATGAATGATGTTTCGCTGTGGCAGAATGAAATACAATTTCCTGTAAAAAATATTTGGGATAGTTTGAATATTTTTTACATTTCGGATATTCATGTAGAATTTCACATTGAAGGGTTTGAAACTATAAAGAAAAGATCTTTGCCTCCGGCAATTCGAAAATTGGTAATTGATATTTTTGGAGAAAACAAGGACAGAGCAAAAAGGGGATATTTTGACTACATTATTATTGATGGAGATATAGCTGATGACATAGCGATAGTTGATATTTTTTTCTCGTGTCTTAATAAAGAGATTCCATCTATGGAAAAAGTGTTATATGTGTTGGGAAATCACGAATTGTCTGCTTATTCTACAAGGCAAGAGTGCTATGAACAGTATATGAAACTTTCTGCAAAGCATGGGATTCACCTTCTTATTAATGATGGTTTTATGAAATATGATTATATAGATAAACGTAGTGTTCCGAAGTGTCTTATATTTGGAGGAACTGGTTTCTCCAAATATAATGAAATGTATAACACTACGAACTTGTGCTATTCGAAGGATTTAATAAACAACAGGGATGAAGAGATTAAAGAGTCAGAAATATTTTATTCAATATACAAAAAATATCTTTTAAAAGCAAAAAAATTGCACTTGCCGTTGATTGTAATCAGCCATTGCCCTGTAAATGATTGGTTAAAAGAAGGAGAGGAAGATTCCCAATGTATATATTTTTATGGGCATGATCATCACAACAGATATGTTCGTGATAAATATAGGACAATTTTTGCGGATAATCAGATAGGATATACGGGAAATATTCAAATGAAATTATGTAGTTTGGGGTGCGTGTATGATCCTTTCATTAGATATACGGATGGATGCCACAAAATTAGTATAGAGGAATATGTGCTTTATTATAGATATATTGGAGAGAGATTGAATGAGCCTAAGCTCATAAACAATATTTTAAAGCAAAAAGATGCCGGCTTATACCTGATAAAACATGACGGATACTATGGTTTTTTTGTAAAGACACAAAAAGGAGTCAAAATGTGTGTAGGAGGAATGGTTAAGCAGGTCAGTACGATAAATAGCATGGATTATTATAATGAGACATTTTTATCTATGGTAAAGTCATTTTATGAAGGATTAAAGCCATATAGATTGGTACAAGAAAGAATAGCGTCAGAAGTAAAACGACTTGGCTTTAACGGCACAATACATGGATGTATTGTAGATGTGAATTATTATAATCATATCATGGTAAATCCATATGATGGTAAGTTAACCTACTACTATTCTCCTGTATTTGGAGTTGCAAAACAGTTTGCATCATTTGACAAACTATTAGAATCGATTAATACGGAAAGACTTAGTGAACAAATAACCACAGCCGAGCAAATTGAGGAACAGAAAAAGATATTAGGAGTGTTACAGAAAGAGAATGCATTGATATGTCAACCGCAGCAAAACTTGTCAGAATATATTGACAAAATGATTTTTATAGACAGAAAAGAAAGCTTATATGCTGTTTCTAGAAGAGTAAATCAGGTACAACGATTGTTCTCGGCAAATTTGCTTCGCGAATGGGACAATACACTTGTGGCCTCAAAAATTGAATTTAAAAGTAATGAGATAAGTGGGTATAATCTAATAGAGGATAACTGGAAAAATATATTACTGTTACGGAGAGAAGATGTAACAGAAAAAATGTTACGGAAAATAATACTTGGGAGAAATAAAAGAAATTTATTTCCGTATATTAGCTATGAAAACTGGGGCGGAAAGGTGTTTCCATTGTGCCGTGCAAAGGATGAGGAGATTGAACTGTTTATGTCACTGGTACCGGATAGCATGTTTAAAGATAGGATAATAAGAGAACAACTTATGAATAAATTGGATGATGATTTTTTGAAATATTATCCTGCAAAGTACTTTACGTATGACTTGCTGCAAAAATATGTGAAAAGTTGTGGCGAATTAGCAATAATAAAAAATGCACCATATTTGGCAAGAATGAAAGAACAGGCGCATATAAGGCGATATTTTATTGAAATTGCAGAAAAAAACGCAAACTATACAATAAAGCACATTGATGAACTTCCAAAAGAATATCAGTGTGAGGAATTATATCAGAAACTTGCATTGTCATTATACCAAAAGCATAGACCCAAGTGGTGCCCAGACTATATATGGAAATATCATAATAATCCGCGTTAAAAAAAGAGTCAAACTATAATTTTTCAGTTGCAATTTCCATGATTTTGGATATAATAATATTACCAGAAGCCCCCACACCTCTCATAGAAGTGTCAAATGGGGGCACATTTTTTCTAAAGAGGAGGAGTGCTTATTAAAAAACCGAAGACATATGATCAGCAGATAGCAATACTAAAGAACAAAAATATTGCTATTATAGATGATGTAAGCGCAAAGACATTTCTAAAGCAAGTTAACTACTATCGTTTTTCTGGATATTTTCTTCCATTTCAAGTCAATGGACACGGTTCATTATTTCCCAATATTACATTTGAAAGACTTCAGGCAATATATGAATTTGATGAGCAATTACGAAATCTTATAGCCGGAGTAGTGGATGAAATAGAAGTTTATTTTCGCTCACAATTAGCATATTATCATGCACATAAGTATGGAGAGGAAGGATATATGGATGCTTGTAATTATAATAATAAACATGACCATATTGCCTTCACAAAAAGGATTAATTCTTGCATAAAAGAGAATGCAAGGACAACAGTTGTCCAGCATCATATGAAGAAATATAACGGACATTTTCCAATATGGGTAATTATTGAATTTTTCTCGTTTGGCACATTATCATATTTTTACAGGGGAATGAAAAATAATGATAAGGCAGCTATTGCGGCAAATCTTTATAGTATTAACTACCAAACACTTGACAGTTGGATGCGATGTCTCAATGATCTTAGAAATAAGTGTGCACATTATTCAAGACTGTATTACTGGATATTTCCGGCAATCCCCAAAATGCCGTCATCAGAGAAATATATTCCAACAAGGCGACTGTTTGCACAACTTTATATGTTAAAACTTATGTATCCAAATCATCAGAAGTGGAATGAAAACGTATGGAAACCACTTGTAAAACTTGTGAATAACTATAAAAAATATATATCAAATAAGCACTTGGATTTTCCATACAGATGGAAAGCAATGCTAAAATATAAATAATTGTCATACACATATAAAAGCGACAAAATATAGCGATAATATTACAGTAGTCATTTCTCCAAAGATATGCTAAAATAGCAGTTGCAGGCGCGTTTTGCGCAGACAACTGTTATTTTTAACGTTATCGTAATTATTCGGCATTCCTCGCAAATTTATGAAAATTGCCTTGGCTCTGAATAGTTACATATTATTTTAAATGAAGATGCCAACGGCATCAGTGAGGTAGATAGATATGACAAAAGTAATTGGTGTAAGATTTCGTACAGCGGGCAAGGTATATTTCTTCGATCCGTTGCAGCTTGAGATAAAGAGAGGCGACCACGTGATCGTGGAGACCGCCAGAGGTATTGAGTTCGGCACGGTCGTTGCGGGAGTGCATGAAGTGGAGGATGACAAGGTGATCCAGCCGCTGAAGCCTGTGATGCGGATCGCCGGAGAGAGAGATATCGAGCAGGAGGCTGCCAACAAAGAAAAAGAAAAGGAAGCCTTCAAGATCTGTAAGGAGAAGATTTTAAAGCATGGTCTGGAAATGAAGCTGATCGATGCGGAGTATACTTTTGATAATAACAAGGTGCTGTTCTATTTTACGGCGGATGGACGTATCGACTTCCGCGAACTGGTAAAGGATCTGGCAAGTGTGTTCAAGACCCGTATCGAGCTGCGTCAGATTGGTGTCCGTGATGAGACAAAGATCCGCGGTGGTATCGGCATCTGTGGAAGGCCTCTGTGCTGCCACAGCTATCTGTCGGATTTCGTACCGGTATCCATCAAGATGGCGAAGGAGCAGAATCTGTCCCTGAATCCGACGAAGATCTCCGGAGTCTGCGGCAGACTGATGTGCTGTCTGAAAAATGAGGAAGACACTTACGAGGAACTGAACCGCAAGCTTCCCGGTGTGGGCGACTATGTCCAGACGGCGGACGGACTGCATGGAGAAGTACAGAGCGTCAACGTACTGCGTCAGCTGGTCAAGGTACTGGTAGAAGCCGGTGACGAGAAGGAACTGAAGGAGTACGAGGCAGACACGTTACAATTCAAGAGACGCCGCGGCAAAAAGGGCGGTCAGGAACTGTCTAAGGAAGAACAGAAGGAACTCGAGAAGTTAGAGGAGATCGAGGAGAAGGAAGAAGCGGAAGAACGCGCAGAAAAACGTGCGGAGCAGCGTCAGGACCGCAGAGAGCAGAGAACTGACGGAGAGAATCGTGGTGACAACCGTGGAGAAAACCGCAGACGCGACGGACGCAGGGACGACAACCGCAGAAATAATAACCGCGGGGAAAATAACCGTAACGGCGAGAATCAGAACCGCAATGACAACCGTGGTGGTGACAATGGCAACAAAAGTGAGAACCGCAGGGATAATAATCGAGGTGACAGACGCCGCGAGAACCGTCCCCAGAACCGTCCGGACCAGGTAAGGGACAATGCACAGAGAGCAGATCAGTTCCGTCCCGCCAGCCAGACACAACAGGAAGGTGGTAACGGTCAGGAAGGCGAGCGCAGAACTCAGAGGGACAATTCCTTCCGCAGAAGACCGAGACACGGCGGCAGAAGAGACGGCAACAACGGTAATAACGGTAACGGAAGAAAACCGGAGAACACGAATGAAGGTTGAACTGAGGGATAAAGAACGAATTGATGACCTTCAGCGGAACGGTTATCAGATCATACAGAATCCGGAGAAATTTTGTTTCGGCATGGATGCGGTGCTTCTGACAGGATTTGCCCATGCCAGAGAAAGGGATACGATGCTTGACCTTGGCACAGGCACCGGGATCATCCCGCTTCTGATGGAGGCAAAATACCACTGTTCTCATCTCACCGGACTGGAAATCCAGGAGGAGAGCGCAGATATGGCGAGACGCAGCGTGGCACTGAATGACCTGCAGGATCGCATTGACATCGTGACAGGAGACATCAAGGAAGCAGACCAGATTTTCCCGGCTGCTTCCTTTGACTGTATTACCTGTAATCCTCCGTATATGATCGGACAGCATGGATTGACGAACCCGGAGGAACCAAAAGCAATCGCCAGACACGAAGTGCTCTGCACGCTGGAGGATGTGGTCAGCAGGACAGCAAAACTGTTAAAGCCCGGCGGACATTTTTACATGGTACATCGCCCTTTTCGGCTGGCGGAGATCATGACCATGCTGGTAAAATACAAGCTGGAGCCGAAACGGATGCAGCTGGTATATCCCTATATCGACAAGGAGCCCAATATGGTGCTCATCGAGGCGGTGCGAGGCGGCAGATCACGCATGACCGTGGAAAAGCCACTGATCGTGTACCAGGCGCCGGGAGTATATATGCCGGAAATATATGATATATATGGATATTAGATAGTTAAGATATTGTAACTATTCAGCACACCACCCACCGTATAATTATGTCAAATGTTCTTACGAATGCGAGCATTCGCCATACATAGTGACATGATATCATGGCTTTGAATAGTTATAGACTACTATGATTTTGAGAGGAGGCAGGAGCTCATGCCCGGAACTTTATATTTGTGTGCAACGCCCATTGGCAATCTGGGGGATATGACACCGCGGGTGGTGGAGACCCTGCAGACGGTGGATGTGATCGCGGCGGAGGATACCCGTAACAGTATCAAGCTGCTGAATCATTTCGACATCCACACACCTATGACCAGTTACCACGAGTACAATAAAGTAGAAAAAGCGCACCAGCTGGTAGGACAGCTGTTAAACGGACAGAACATTGCGTTGATCACTGATGCCGGTACCCCGGCGATCTCCGATCCCGGTGAAGTACTGGTGCGGATGTGCCAGGAGCAGAGCGTTCCCGTCACTTCTCTGCCGGGTCCGGCAGCATGCATTACGGCGCTGACTTTGTCGGGACTCAGTACGAGAAGGTTTTGCTTTGAAGGATTTCTGCCTGCAGATAAAAAGGAAAAGAAAATGATCCTGGAGGAACTGAAGACCGAGAGCCGTACCATGATCCTCTATGAAGCTCCCCATCATCTGATCCGGACACTGGAGGAACTGTATGCGGCACTGGGGGAGCGGCGGATCACGTTGTGCCGTGAACTGACCAAGAAGTTCGAGACCGTATTCCCCACCACTTTGGAAAAGGCGTTGGATTACTACAAGACAGAGGAGCCCCGCGGGGAATATGTCCTGGTAGTGGAAGGGAAAAGTCCGGAAGAGAAACGACAGGAAGAGATCGCATCCTGGGAATCCATGAGCATTGAAGAACATATGGCTTATTACGAAGAGCAGGGCATGGATAATAAATCCGCCATGAAGCAGGTGGCAAAAGACAGGGGTGTCGGAAAACGGGAAATCTATCAGTACTTGCATGGCAATTCATGAAACAGTGAAAATACCATAATGAAACCGAAGCAAAACAGACAAAAGCATATGAGGATAATGTAGGATACATCCATGAAAGGCATATGCGGAGAGAGGGAAAATGACTAATTGTGACGCTTGTGTCAATTATGAATATGACGAAGACTATGAATGCTATTGCTGCATGGTGAATCTGGATGAAGATGAAATGTACCGCTTTTTATCCGGAACCCAGCAGGAATGTCCTTACTTCCGACTGGATGACGAATATGCAGTGGTAAGACACCAGATGTAAGGGAAAAATTCACGAAAGCAAGGTCAAAAAGTCTACTCAAATGGTAGAGAATGCTGATTGTGAAAGTAAAAATCGAGTAGTATAATACGAAGTTGCGTGCTGAAAAAATAGTGCGCAGCTTCTTTTGCTTGTGTGCAATATAATGATGCCCCGGTATCATATCGTGTTGCTATATAACAAAAGAAATAAAATACTAAAGTTAACAGGTAGGGTGACAATATCATGAAATATGTGAAACAATTTTCGATTATCCTGGGAATCTCCTTTTTGGCAGAGCTTCTGGAGATCCTGATCCCGTTTCCCATCGCAGCCAGCGTTTATGGTCTGGTGATCATGCTGGTGGGGCTGATCACGAAGCTGATCCCACTGGAAAAGGTGGAGACCGCAGCGGATTTCCTCGTGGATGCCATGTCCATTATGTTCGTACCCGCTACCGTAGGAATCATGGCAAGTGTGGATGCTTTAAAAGAGATGCTGCTTCCCATCTGCGTGATCACGGTGGTATCCACGGTACTGATCATGATTGTGACAGGCCGGGTATCCCAGCATATTATCCGGGGGCAGAAAAACAAAGGTGCCGCAGCCATGCAGACGGTCGGAACCAAAGCTGCCGCAGATGATAAGGAGGACAGATAAATGAATGAAATATTGAGTCAGTCCATATTTTTCGGCATTGCCATTACATTGGTCACCTACGAGATCGGTCTGTGGATCAAGCAAAAGACCGGAAAAGCCATTGCCAATCCCTTACTGATCTCCGTAATCCTGATCGTGGCAGTATTGTTATTGTTCCATATAGATTATGAGACCTATGCAAACGGTGCGCAATATATCAGTATTTTCCTGACTCCGGCAACGGTCAGCCTGGCAGTGCCTCTGTATCGTCAGCTGGAGCTGTTAAAGACTTATCCCAAGGCCATTTTCGGCGGAATCATCGCCGGCGTGCTGACTGCCATGGTGAGCGTTTTTGCTTTAAGCATGATGTTCGGTCTGAATCATGAGCAGTATGTAACGCTTCTGCCGAAGTCCATTACCACGGCTATCGGTATGGGGATTTCTGAAAAAATGGGTGGGATCGTGACCATTACCGTAGTTGTCATCATTGTCACCGGAATCTTAGGTAATATTCTGGCAGATACGATTTGCCGCCTGTGTAAGATCGAGGATCCTATTGCCAAAGGTCTTGCCATCGGTACCAGTGCTCATGCGCTGGGAACTGCAAAAGCCATGGAACTGGGTGAGATCGAAGGCGCCATGAGCAGTCTGTCCATCGTGGTCTGTGGTATTTTGACCGTGATTTCGGTATCTATATTTGCCAATTTTATTTAATGATACCAGGGTAAAAGGTCTAAAGCCGCATGAGCTTGCTCATGGCTGGTTGAAAGACCTTGGGATCCGTCCCCAATATGAGCATAAAAGAGGGATGATAATCCCACGATATGCGAATAGTGGGGAGAATTGTGGAAGTGCATAGCACGGAACAATTCGTAGGTATCATATTTATTGAATATAAAAAAATATTCTGCGCATACTAACCTCGCAAATAAGAAAAAGGAGGTTAACAGCATGAGTGATATTTCAGAATTAGATCTGCAGAATCTGCGCCATCTGATCGGCGGTTTTGACACGACCCACTGCAAAATGCAGGAGTACGCCAAGGAAGCGGAGGACCCGAAGGTAAAACAGTTTTTTGAAAAGGGTGCTCGCAGCGCGATGGAGAACAAACAGCAGCTTATGAAGTTTTTGCAGTAAGGAGGCAGCAGAATGCAGGAAAAGACAATGGTAGCAGATACTCTGGCCGGAATCAACGGCGAGCTGACCCGTTATGCGGGAATGATCGCCCAGTCGGAGAATAAGGAGTTAAAACAGACACTGAAGCAGTTCCGTACGGCCTGTGAGCAGTCCCAGGAGGAACTGTACCAGATCGCCAGAGAGAAGTCTTATTATGTGCCGGCGGAGAAAGCCACCGCAGAAGAAGTGGCACATGTGAGAAGCCTGTTCACACAGGGAACTCTGTAGATCCGAAGGTAATAAATATAACTTATAAATGTAGTTTAGAGTAAACCTCCCGGAGAATTTTGCTCCCCCCTCACAGGGGTAACAAGTGATTCCTGGGATACCCCGGCAGGTCATCGTGTTTACGACGCCTGCCGGGGTTTCTCTGTGCCCTGGGGTTCCGGTGCTTCCAGTGCTTCTTCCACATCCTGCTGACCGCTGCCGACATAGCCAATGCCGTTGTAATAAATCTCTACGGTCTGGGGCGCGTGCTTAGACCACTTTACCTCTTTCTCGTGAACCACGATCTTCTCAATAAACAGCCGCAGCAGCTCCGGCGTCAGTTCCGTGATATCTGTGTACCGCTTCGCCTTATCAAGGAAGCTGTCCGTCCCGCTCACCGTTTCCCGCAGATGTTGGATCTCACTCTCTTTCTGTGGAATACCGACAGTGATGAGGTTCTGTTCTTCCGTGTAGCTGCCGGAAAGCATCTGGAACTGCTCTGTTGTGATGCGGCCCAGCACACTGTCCTCATACAACTTTTTGAAGATCGCATCCAGTTCTGCTTTCCGCTTCCGCATGGCTGCCAGTTCTTTCTCCTGCCTGCGGATCTCCCGCTGAAGCTCGGTGGACTGCTTGCTGCCAATGTAGACGGCGAACTTTTCCGGATGTTCCCGCGCCGCGCTCGTCACCCGGCGCAGGTCCTCCAGTACGATCTCGTCCAGAACACACTCCCGGATGTAGTGGCCCGTACAGGCTTCGCCATCCTTCTTGTAGGTGCGACAGGTAAAGTGATTGTAGCTGGCGGACATGGTATGTGCCCGGTGCAGCACCATGTTGGAGCCGCAGTCGGCGCAGAACACAAGGCCGGAATACTTGCTCTGTTCTTCCATCTTTGTCAGACGGCGCTTGTTCTTCCGGACTCTCTGTACGATATCCCAGACCTCCCGCGTAATGAGGGCGGGATGGGTGTTCTCAAAGACCAGGCATTCCTCTCTTGGATGTTCGACCCTCCGCTTGTCCTTGTAGGACTTCGTACTGTGCTTCATGTTGACGGTGTTGCCCAGATAAATTTCGTTCTCCAGCAGATTGGCAATGGCGCTGTCAGACCAGTTATACGGATGCGTAGTGTCCAGACAAGTATGATTCATGCCGTACCTGGTGTAGGCGTACATGGTGGGCGTCAGGATCTGCTCTTTCTTGAGAATGCGAGCAATTTGGCTGGGACCGTTGCCGCTGGCGCACATGGCAAAGATCCTGCGGACGATAGCTGCCGCCTCTTCGTCCACGATTAGGTTTTTCGTATCCGGGTCCTTTCGGTAGCCGTAAGGCGCTCTGGTTCCTAGCCGTTCGCCCCGTTCCGCTTTGGCCTTCAGCACCGCACGGATCTTCCGGCTGGTGTCCCGAATAAACCACTCGTTAAACAAATTCTTGAACGGCATGAGGTCATTGCTCTCGCTGCTGTCGGTATCCACATTGTCATTGATGGCAATGTAGCGGACGCCGAACATGGGGAATCGTTCCTCGATGTAGAGTCCCGTGTGGAGCTGGTTCCTACCGAGGCGGCTGAGATCCTTGGTCACGATGATCCCGATCTCGCCGTTTTCCATGTCTGAGATCATCTGCTGGAACGCCGGTCTTTGGAAGTTTCCTCCCGAAAAACCGTCATCCACATAAAAGCAGGGGCTGGGGAAATGGTGATCTTCCGCGAATTTCTGCAAAATGGCTTTTTGATTTTGGATCGAGTTGGAATCGCCCTCTATCCCATCGTCCTGGCTGAGACGGCAGTAAAGAGCGGTTTTCCTGATTTGGTTTGACTGATTCATACAGTCCTCCTTTTCTTTGTCAAACCGTTCAGAGCATTGCGACACCACAATACCCCGAACGGTCTGAAATGTCCAGCACTTTACGCGCACAGCTTTCCCTGCCGAAAGTCCAGTTCCGCCAAGGCTTTCAGCTTATCCTCCACAGTTTCGCTGCCATGCCGGGGAAACACGGAGATGACTCGAATCTGTCGCCCGCAGGCTGTCTGCATCCGCTCCACGGTGATATGATCCTTATCAATGGTGATGTTGGCTTTTTGCTCCATAGGTTCTCCTTGTGTTATTTGGTTTATCGAGTTTGCCCACACGCCGCCTGTGGGGTCTCTGCCGGAGGGGATGGGCAGGGACGCTGCCCATTGCGGAAGAACGCCGCACGGTGCGGCACGGGGCGAACGGGCGTGGGTTTACTGCCCGTCCTTGTGGCTCAGATCATGGTGGGCGTTTATATGGTGGGCCTGTTCAAGAATGTGTTCCAGCAGGAAACGTATCCTGTCCGCCGCCTCCCGGTCCACTTCCTTTGCGCGGGGATTCCGCAAAATCTGGCGGATATTCTTCGACACTCATGCGGACGCAGGTCCGATGTGTCTGTTTGCTCATAAACCACCTCCAGAACGCTTCCGGCAATGTTGCCGAAAGCGGTTTTCTGCTTTTTCAGATACCCCTCACTACCCCTCCCGAAAAAACAGCGTGGTGAATACCCCGGAATCAAAAACTCCTGCAAAAGATTTAAGGTCAAGGGTGTGCAATAGACACCCTCGCCGTCCAGTCAAGGGTGTCTTATTGACACCCAAAGCGAAAAAAATCGGCAGACAGGCTCTTGTAAAGTCTGTCTGCCGATGGTAACATACCGCAAATCGAAGAAGGAGGCATGGAACATGATGGCTGCTGTTTTATCGCTGGGGCTGGCGCTGCTGGGAGGAATCATCTGTCTGGTGCAGACGCTGCGGCTGTCCGTACCGCTGCTGTATGGAGCATTGGTCATCACAGTATTCCGCCCGTGGTATCTGGCCCATACCGCTCTGGCGGACGGAATTTTCCTTGTGCTGGTGGGGCTTGCGGCACTTTCCTGGGTGGTGACGCTGATTCGTGTGGTGCGGGAGATGATCTGGTAAAGTAAGGGTTGGCAAGATTGCCAACCCTTACTTTTAGACAACTTTGTCAAAAAGTCTGACCGGGTTCGGAGATTTCACCGAACCCGGTTTTCAGCGTCTACCGCTTTTGACAAGATTGTCTGAAGCGCTTTAGAGCGGTCCACTGTGATCGGGTTCGGCCATATTGCCAAACCCGATTTTATATGCTACTTTCCGGCAATGCTGCCGAGAAGTTTCCGCCCGCGGGCGGCATGGGGGACTGGGGGTTACCCCAGCAAGCGCGTTTGTCATACAAACGCTATGCTTGCAACTGCGCCGCCCAAGGCGGCAGGGGCTTTTTGAATAGTGCCGATAATACTCCTTATGAGAAAAACGGCGATGAAGTGCGGTCGCTGGCGGATGCGGTAAAATCTACACGCACATAATGCGTGGTGGAATCCAGCTACTCATGACCAAGGATATCTGCAGTCAGCTTAATACCCGCTCCGCAGTTATAGATATTGGAAGCTGCGGTTCTTCTGATACTAAGTTCTTCGGCAACGAGGACTGACCGATCGGTCTTTCCTTTTTTGAAGCAGCGTGTTATACTATGGAAAATAGTGTAACGCGCTGCTTTTTTTCAGCAGGCGGAGGGAGTTAGAAACAATGATTTATCACTGCGAGGATCACACCTGTAATTATTGGGATGAAGGCGAAAAGCTGCCGGAGCGCTGTCCGCAGTGCGGCCGGAAATTGCTGCGCGCCAACGAGGCCGATATGACCGGAGATGATTGGACGGCTTTAGGCAACACCCTTTGGGATGCAGAGGCATCGGATAAAAAGCGCATGGTGGATTGTTTTCGGAAAGCTGCATATCTCGGCAGCGCATGGGGCGTATGCAATCTGGGCATCTGCATGGAGCAGGGAAACGGCGTGGAGGCGGATCCGGTTCAGGCTTTTTGGCTTTATCAGCAGGCGGTGGAAATGGGGAGCCTGAATGCGGTGTGCTGCTTGGGCGTGTGCTATGAATACGGCATCGGCACGGCTCCGGACGCGAAACAAGCTGCCGAGTTATACTGCAAGGCGGCGGAATACGGTTCGCCCCGCGGACAGATGCTGCTCGCCCACGCCTTCCACGACGGGATCGGCGTGGAAGCCGACGCTGCCGAGGCCGTGCACTGGGTGCGCGCGGCGGCGTATCAGCGTTACGGTGAAGGTATGTACTGGCTGGGCGTATGCTATGAATACGGCGACGGAGTGGAGCAAAACTGGGAGCATGCTGTGCATTGGTTCCGCGAGGCGGCAGAGAGTGGCGTGAGCGCGGCAATGACGGATCTGGGCTGGTGCTATGAAAAGGGCTGCGGCGTGGAGCAGAGTTGGGAGCAGGCCTTTTCCTGGTATCGCAGAGGTGCGGAGTGCGGCAATCCGGTTAGCATGAGCAATCTGGGCTTGTGCTATAAAAGGGGATATGGCGTGGAGCAGAATTGGCAGGAAGCCATAAAATGGTATGAGCAGGGCGCACAGTGTGGCGATTTGCAATCCATGCATAATCTGGCACGCTGCTACGAGCGCGGCGAAGGCGTGGAACAGAACGAAGACAGGGCGCTTTACTGGTATCGCCGCAGTGCCGAAGGCGGCCACGGCGGTGCCATGTGCAATCTTGGCCGGTGCTATAAAATGGGACATGGCGTGGAGCAGAATTGGCAGGAAGCCGTAAAATGGTATGAGCAGGGCGCACAGTGTGGCAATTTGCAATCCATGAATAATCTGGCATACTGCTACGAGTACGGCGAAGGCGTGGAACAGAACGAAGAAAGGGCGCTTTACTGGTACCGGCGGGGAGCTGAGGCAGGAAGTGATTACTGCATGTACTGCCTTGGCTGGAATTACAGCAATGGCGAAGGCGTGGAACAAAATATGACGGAAGCGATCCGTTGGTATACTGCTGCCGCCGAGGGCGGGAATGCTGATGCCATGCATGATCTCGGCTGGCTTTACGACCACGGCGAAGGCGTGGAACAGGATATGAAAAAGGCAATTTGCTGGTACGAACGAGCAGCAGAGCAGAACTGCCCGGCTGCCATGAATAGCCTGGGCGAATGTTATGCGATGGGACGGGGCGTGCCGCGGGATTTGGAAACGGCCATGGAATGGTATCGCCGCGCGGCGGAGCTGGGCGAAGCCATGGCGGATTACAACATGGGATGGCATTTGGAGCAGGCAGGGAAGCTGTCTGAGGCGTATGCCCATTACCGCAAAGCTGCCGATGGGAATGACGACAGCGCCTGGTGGGCGTTGGGGCGTTTTTATGAAAACGGCGTCGTCGTTGCGCAGGACGGAAAGGAAGCGCGCCGCTGCTATGAAACTGGCGAGAAATTGGGCAGTGTGAAATGCAAAATGCGCTTGGCGCGCTGCAAGCTTTTGGGTATCGGCGGCCGCAGGGCAAAGAAAGCCGGTTTGGATCTATGCCGTCAGGCGTTGGAATTGGCAAAGGAGAGCAGTGAAAAAGAGGATTACGGCTATGAAGCCGAAATGAATCTTTTGCGGCGTACCATTGCGGAAAACGAATCATAAAGGACGAAAAAAGGGACGCTTCGGCGCAATGTCATTAAGTTAATCTAAGGCAATACCGCACAAAAAGTGCCAGGAAGGGCAGGATGTGATATAATAGCATTATGGATACTGTGTTTATTATCTTTCGCCTCGACAATAGCCAGCGGAATATTGGGCTTGTAATAAAGCAAATAATCTGTGCGCTTTCTCTTGCCTCTGGCTGTAACATTTCCCCGGACGATGACACGACCATCCGTGAAATTATATTCCATCTTAATTTGCTTAAGTTTGTCCCAACCAGCACCCTCAATTGCCAGAGTAATATACTGCAATTTGATGTCTTCCTCAGTCATCTCTTGTTTCTTCATAAGTTCGCTCACAGTGATCCTCCCTTCAACTTCCGATAAGGTGCAATTATGAGAACTTTCATTTGTGAGTAGATTGTACCAGATTGATAGCCTGTTTTCAACGAAAAAGCCACTGGCTTCGAATAGTCCGAAGCCAGTGACTTTTTAATGCTACTTGAACGGCGATTTGTTGTGTTGTCCTTATTCGTGGTGACCTTTATTCCCGGGAGGTTTATTTTAGTGCACCTGATAAGAAGCGTTGAATCTGGCAGGGAGCAGTGCCCGCAAGGCTCATTTTGCATGTGACATCCCGTCGGGAGCAACGTGCAAAGGTGACCTGTGCCGCATAGGACATACCGCTGCCCGCATATAGTGAAACGAAGGAATAGCAGGCGGTTTATGAGATGCTTAACTATATCTGGGCAGGAATGATCCTGTTAGGCGTGATCTATGGTGTCTGTACCGGGCAGATGAGCGCACTGACGGGAGGCGCGTTAGACAGTGCCAGAGAGGCCGTGAGCCTCTGCATCACCATGGCGGGGGTCATGGCATTGTGGATGGGACTGATGGAGATCGCGCAGGAGTCTGGAATGATCGCGAAAATGACAAAAGGGATTCGCCCCTTTCTGAAATTCATGTTCCCCAGGCTCCCGGAGGATCACCCGGCAGGGGAATACATAACCACGAATCTCATTGCCAATGTCCTGGGGCTTGGCTGGGCCTGCACGCCGGCTGGATTAAAGGCCATGGAGCAGCTGGCGGAGCTGGAGAAACAGAGGGCAGAACAGCGACGGATAGAGCAGCAGAGGATGCAGCCTGTGAACAGGCAGTTACGACCAGTGGCAGGGCAGGGGACGGAGAAGGGACGACAGGGATCGGAGGATCGGCGGTATGGAGCAGAGGCCATGGCAGCCAGCAACGAAATGTGCACCTTCCTGATTCTGAATATTTCATCCTTACAGCTGATCCCGGTCAATATGATTGCCTATCGCAGCCAGTACGGCAGCGCCAATCCGGCGGTGATCATTGCTCCGGCGCTGGTGGCCACACTGTTCAGTACGATCATTGCCATCATTTACTGTAAATGGAAGGACAGGTGAGGATCATGATGAACGCATTGACACACATGTCAGATATTATGATTCCCATGGTGATTTTCTGGATCGTGGGTTATGGGATGGTCTCGGGGGTGAAGGTCTATGAGACTTTTTTGAAAGGGGCCAAAGAGGGCCTGCGCATCGTTGTGGAGATCCTTCCGACACTGGTAGGATTGATGATGGCAGTGGGGATTCTCAGGACCTCCGGCTTTTTTGACCTGCTGGGGCATCTGATCGGACCTGCCACACAGGCGGTGGGACTTCCGGCACAGCTGATACCGCTCCTTATTGTGAAAATGTTCTCTTCCTCTGCGGCAACCGGGCTGGTACTGGATATTTTTAAGACCTGTGGGCCAGATTCTTATGCCGGGATGCTGACTTCGATCCTCATGAGCTGTACCGAGACTATTTTTTACACCATGAGCGTGTATTTTCTGGCAGCAAAAGTAACAAAAACCCGCTACACGCTGCCGGGGGCATTGCTGGCAACGTTAGCGGGAACAGTGGCAAGTATTTTCCTTGCGGGAAAAATGGGATGATAATCCCACGATATGCTCATATCGGGTAGAATTGTGAGAGTGCGCAGCACGGAACAATTCGTGGGCATCATATAACTAAATCAACTGCAAGCTTCGCAAAATGAACAAGAATACCGTCAGGGTAACGGAACTTAAAAAAGTGGTGGCTGCGACCACACTGGAAGTCAAAGTTCCTCCGTGGTTCATGTTTTTTGCCATGATATAGCAGCTGACAGTGGTGGGAGAGCCCAGCATAATGAGGATCGCCACCAGTTTTTCTCCGGTGAAGCCGAAATACACGGCAAGCGGCAGAAACAGAGCGGGCCATATTACCAGCTTTAACACGGTCGCCACTCCGGTGGGGGCTAAAAGCTTTAAGGCTTTTTTACCCTCGAATCCGGCACCGAGGCCGATCAGGGCCAGAGGGGTAGCCAGTACGGCAATATTGCTGATGGTCTTGGAAATGATCACGGGATAACTGATCCGGCAGGCGCTGGACAGCATGCCCAGGGCGATACTGATAATGATCGGATTCGTGATGATCCCTTTTAAGGATTTCAGCAGGGATTCTTTATCGAAGCCCTTCACGTCCGGTCCGGTGAAGGACAGGATCAGTACGGCAGCGATATTGTATAGGGGAACCGTACCTACGATCATCAGGGGAGCCATGCCGGAGTTTCCGTAGATGTTCTGTATAAAGGCGATACCCAGGACAGCGGCACTGCTTCGATAGCTTGCCTGGACAAGCTCTCCCAGGCGGGATTTGTTCTTATAAAAAATGCCTGCCACGACCCAGGTGATGACGATGCAGAACAGGGTCACGAAGAAGCAGAACAGCACGTAACCGGTATCCCATACACTGTAAAAATCTGCAGTGGACATGTCCTTGAACAAAAGTACGGGCAGGGTGATTTTATAATTGAATGAATTCAGGGTTTTGACAAAAGAGTCGTTGGTAACATGCAGCTGCTGTAAAACATAACCGATCACCATGACCAGGAATACGGGGATCGTTGCATTGAGACTGAATAATAGTTGTTCCATGGGAATTTGTATGCCTTTCTGTTATCGGAAGCGGAATATAGGAAGCGAAAAGCCCCTCTCCTTTTGCAAGTATAGAAAAGGAGAGGGGCTTTGTCAAGTTACGGGCTTGTGATGTTTTATTTTACAGCGTTGATCTTGTAGATAAATTTCACACTGCTGTCCATACCGTTATTGTCTCCGGTGAAGGAGTTGTAATTTTCGGATACGGAAGAGGTAGCTTTCATACGATCGATCACTTTCTGAAGTTCATCGGTATCATTATCAGTCAGTTTGCTGATGGCTTCGTCATTGTATTCGATCATGCCGTCCTTTAATTCCTTGGAACCATCCTTCAGCTGACTGATACCATCGATCAGCTTATCGCTTCCATCGGAAAGCTCGTTTACGCCGTTAGCCAGTTTGCTGCTGCCGGAGGCCAGATCTCTGGCACCTTCTACTAAAGTATCAGCACCATCATACAGCTCTTTACTTCCGTCTGCCAGTTTGTCAGCGCCATCCTTTAACTGGGAAGCACCGGCAACGACCTGGGCGGAACCGTCAGCCAGTTTGGAAGCACCGGCACTTGCGGATGCTACACCGGCGGTGTAAGTCTGGAGACCGGTGTAGAACTGATTATAGCCATCCAGAGAAGCTTTCAAGGCAGCAATGCTGCCGGCAGCTTGTGAAAGACTTGTGGCTTTATCCTGAATGGTTTTCAAATTTGCCTGAAGTGCGGCATCACCTGAGGATACGCTCTGGGATGCCTGAATCATACCCTGATATTTTTCAACCGTCAGTCCGGCCTGCTGGAGGACATATCCCAGAGCAACGTCAGCATCCGAGAGAGGCTCCATTTGCTGATACAGAGCATTTAATATGGTCGCATAATTAGATATTGTCAATTCTTCCGGAAGCGTGAGACCGGCAGCCGTTAACTGGGAAGCTGCAGTTTTCAACAAAGTATCGAATACCTGGCCGGCAGCGCCGTTCAAAGTATCATTCTGTGCAGTCAGCTGACCGAGACCATTCTTCAGATCATTAGTACCGGACTGCAGGCTTTGTGTACCTGCTAACAGGGTCTTGGTGCCCTCCTGCAGTGTACCGATGCCGCTCCGCAGAGAACCGACACCGCCTCTTAAAGTGACAGTACCGTCAGCTACTTTGTAAGCGCCATCCCGGAGGTCGTTGGAACCATCGGACAGTTCTTTTACACCATCCTGCAAGTCACCGGATTTGTCATAAAGCTCTGTGACACCATCATAAAGATCGGAAGTCCCGTCCAACAGTTTGTTGGTAGCATCCTTCAGATCATCCATTGCCTCTGTCAGGTCATCGAGATCATCCACATTACTGAAATCCAGACGGGAGAAGACGGAATTGGTGGCGATGCAGTAGGATTCATTCATGGTGAAATCCGTTGCATCGGCCTCAATCTCCAGATAATCGTCGAAATCCTCTTCCATATCCAGGTTCGTACCCAGTCCGGGGAAGACGATACCGGTGACAACGCTGTGGCTGCCGTCGTTGATGACCTTACCTGAGGACACCTTAATATTGCTGAAATTGTCATTATCCAGGATCATACCGGTCATTACCGCAAAAGGAACATAAATCTTTTCCTCTTTTCCGGCAATCTCACGGGTCTCATATAATTCGTTCGTGTAATCATAGCGGATCACTACATGACCGCTCTGGCCGTTCAGATCTGAGGGGGAGATCTCCTTGCCGTCCAACGTATAAGTAACTTTCAGGGAAATGGGAGCCTCCTTATCGGGATTGCTCTGGGTGTAGGAATCTTTTTCTCCCTGATTCTTCAGCCAGTCGCTGACGTAGATCTTCTGCTGGGTTCCGTCTGCATTCAGGATCACATAGACGGTCTCATCAATGGAGGCTGCGGAGGTATCTTCGGATTTCCAGATGTCATCTACGGCATCCCGGATCTGCTCCTTGACCTCGGTCTCTTTCTTTTCGGAAGTTTTTGCATATACGGAGACACCGGTAACACTTAAGGCTACCACACCGGCGAGGCACAGAGCCCCGGTTCTCCAGACTTGTTTTTTCAAATTGATCATAATCTTATGCCGTCCTTTCTTTCAATGTATTGGAGGGTTCTGCATTCTTGTTCCGGAAGCCGATGCTGGTGACACAGATCATCTTGTCGAACAGCATGAACATGGCCGGCAGGAACAGGATAACAGCAAACATACTTACAATAGCGCCTCTTGCCATCAGATCACAGAGGGAACTGATAATGTCCACGTCGGAATACAGGGCAACACCGAAGGTGGCGGAGAACAGTCCCATGGCGCTGACGATAATGGAAGGAATGGATACCTTCAGGGCGTTGGTGACAGCTTCACGTTTGTCCCTGCCTTCGTAGCGTTCCTGCTTGTATCTTGTGGTCATCAGAATAGCGTAGTCCACAGTAGCACCCAGCTGAATCGTACTGATACAGATCGGGGCAATGAAAGGAAGTGACGTTCCTGTCAGGTGAGCAAGGCCCAAATTGATGAAGATGGACAACTCGATAACAGCTACCAGGATCAGCGGCAGGGTAATACTTTTTTCTACCAGAGCAATGATCACGAAGATCGCTACGATAGAGACGGTATTTACAACTTTGAAGTCCTCGTCGGTGGTCTCGATCAGATCCTTGGTACAGGGAGCTTCACCGATCAGCATGCCCTTGGAATCGTATTTTTTCAAAATAGTATTCAGCTCATTGATCTGGGCATTTACCTCATCGGTAGCGGTCTTATATTCGGAGTTCACCAGAAGGAGTTCCCAGTCATCACTCTTTAATACTTCTTTTACGGATTCCGGAAGCATTTCCTCTGGTACCAGAGGGCCGACTACGGATTCCAGACCCAGAGCATATTTGATACCCTCGACGTTTTCCATCTCGTGGATCATGGCACGTACGTCAGTGTCAGATACATCGGTGCTTACCAGTACCATATGGGTGGCACCTACACCGAAGTCTTCCTGCAATTTGCTGTTGGCTACCACGTAGGCCATATCTTCGGGAAGGGTTTCACCGAGATCGTAATACACTTCATTGTTGGTTGCCTTATAAGACAGATAAGAAGGAAGTACCAGCCCCAGGAACAGGATCAGGAATACCGGGAATACTTTGGTGATACCTGAAGCAACTTTTCCCATATCCGGCAGCAGGGATTTGTGACTGGTCTTCTGTAATAACTTATCCAGTACCAGGATCATGGAAGGAAGCGTTGTGACACAACCGATGACACCCAGGATGACACCCTTGGCCATGACAATACCAAGATCCAGACCTAAGGTATAGCTCATAAAGCACAGAGCGATAAATCCGGCTACCGTGGTGATGGAACTTCCGACCACGGAGGTCAGAGTGTTGTTGATGGCTACAGCCATGGCTTCCTTGTTATCCTCATACATACTCTTCTGTTCTTCGTAGCTGTGCCAGAGGAAAATAGAGTAGTCCATGGTTACAGCCAGCTGCAGGACAGCGGACAGTGCTTTGGTCAGGTAAGAGATCTCTCCGAGGAAATAGTTGGTACCCATATTTAAGAGGATTGCCATACCGATACTCATCAGGAAAACAAACGGTGTGATCCAGTTGTCCATGAAGATCATCATGGCTACGCAGGCCAGTGCAACGGCAATACCTACATAGATCGGTTCCTCTTTTTCGCACAGATCCTTCAGGTCGGTGACCATGGCGGACATACCGGAGACAAAACACTGCTTGCCGGCAATGCTGCGGATCGCTGTGATCGCCTCCATAGTATCGTCGGAGGAGGTGGAGGTATCGAAGAAGATCGCTAGCATGGTGCTGTCACCGGAATTGAAAGCGTCATATAGTTTGGAAGGAAGTATTTCCATGGGAACGGAAACATCTGCGAAATCGTCATACCAAAGAACGGTGTCCACATGATCTACATGGGAAATATCTTCCCGGAGGGAGGAGACATCCTTGGGATCCATTCCCTCGATAATAACGAAGGAAAAGGCTCCTTTTCCAAATTCATCCATCAGAATATCCTGACCCACTACCGTGTCAATATCACCGGGCAGGTAAGTCAGCATATCGTAATTGATCCGCGTCATGATCATACCAATCAGGGAAGGGACCAGTAGTGCAACTGCCAGTATCAGAATAGGAATACGGCATTTTACGACCCATTTACCAAATTTCATAAAACAGGGCTCCTTTCGTTGTCGATTCTTTCTCAATTGGTATTGTATGCAAGGAATCCAGTCTTGAAAACGGACAAAAAAAGGCAATGCACAAAAATTGCGCATTGCTCTTAAATAATCCAAAATATGTGCAAACATGGACAAATGTCCAAATTAACGGGCCACACGGGTCAGGGCTGCTTCGATATTTCCGTGGAAAATCTCGCCGACACGCCGGATCAGTCCCTCCGGATCTTTCTTCATTCCGGTGTTCAGCCAGTCTAAAATCATGCCAACCAGGGCAAATTTGTAAAAATCTACCACCATTTTCTGATCTTCGGGAAATACTTTTTTATGAGCCGCATGTTCCACCTGTTCCGTGATCCTGGATACATACAGCCGCATGACCTCTCCGGCGATACTGTAAAGGTAGCGCTCCACCCGTTCTCTGCTGACGGAATTGTAAATATGGTAGACCAGACGCTTATTCTCCAGAGCGAACCGGGCAGCGGAGATAAAGCCGTCCTCCCAGGAGTCCATATCCAGATGCTGTGACAGTACCCGCTCCACATCTGCATTCAGAATGTGTTCCAACAGAGCGGTGATATCCTGAAAATGATAGTAAAAAGTGTTACGGCTGATACCGCAGTCATCCACGATGTCTTTTATAGTGATCTTATCCAGCGGCCGTTCATTCAGCAGCCGGATAAAGGATTCTTCGATAGCCTTGCTTGTAAACTGTGTCATGGGTTCCTCCAACCTGATGATCCGTACACTTTATCCTATCATAAAAACGTTAATTTGTCATTAAAAGCAGGTCTTCCAGTGAGGAAAAATCAGAAGTTCCCTGTTCCAGATAAAAGGTGTGGAATCTAAGGTCGGAGTAAGCATCTTTCCAGTGACTTCTGGCGGTGTCCTGCAGCTGCAGAATTTCCAGATAACCGATGTAATATTTCGGATAATTACAGGGCTCTTCTGCGATATAGGTGTAGATTGCTTCGCAGGTCCCGGGAGAATCAATACCGAATTTCCCAAGAACCTCTGCCACCTGATCGTATCCGGCGCCCTCTCCGTGGATCAGGAGATCCAACAGAGTGTACATGCACAACTGCAAGCTGCGGGTATGCTTCTCCAGCCGGGCCGACTGTGCGGCATCCGACTGTCCGGCCTGTTCCAACAGAGTGGCCGCATAATCATAGGAAAGAAATTCCACATACAACGCCCAGCCTTCGAGATAACCGCCGTACCAGATGAGTTTTCTGGCAGGATCCGTGTGCATGTCGGAAAAGATGCGGTTGCTGTACACGGTCTGGTAGAGATGACCCGGGAACCCTTCATGAGCCAGTGTGGTGTAGAGCTCCAGTCCCTGAGGGGAGTTCCGGCGGTTTATATATATGACATTATTGTCGGAATCTCCCAGAGGCGTGGTTAGGTAAAAGGCCGGTGCACTATAGGGTTCCAGACTGGGGACCACATCTTTGACAGTGACGGTGGGAACGGGACTGCTGACAGGAAAGTCATTTTTCATACGAGCCTGTAGATCCGAGAGCATTTCTTCCGGTTCTGCCAGAGGGAAAACTGCCGTATTTTCTTCAGAAAGCAGTGTAATCAGGGAAGGGGACTGGGAAGCCAGATTGCGGATTGCGGATTGCTCTTTCTGAAATTGCACAAGCAGCATCTGCACCAGTTCTTTTTCGGAACGGGAGGAACCGGTCTCGGAAAACAGCAGATGGAGATAGTAGGTCTTTCCGTCCGGCAGCAGGGCGAGCCCTTTCGGGAGCCCATTGTGGGCACTGTTGTTTTTGCCCGAAGCAGCATTGGCAGTTGTTTCGGATGCAGTGGAATCGGCATTGGTGGAAGTTTCCAGAGAAAGAAGCCCTTCGGACAGGGCGGCATAAGCGGGCTGCACCACCGTGGCAAGCAGGCGGTCGTTGGTCTCAATCAGAGAGGCAGTCTCCTCCGGTGTAAAAAGTCCCTGCTTCTGTAGCTCTGACAGGCGGTCTTCAAAAGTAGTCTGTAAAAAATGGGTTCCCTGTGCCAGTTCTTCGGTTGTGACAATGGTGTCACATTGCTTCCGGACTTTTTCTGAGGAGCAGGCAGGCATAAAGAAGCCTGCGGCAGCTTTTTCCTGCTCGTAGAGAAGCAGGGAGGCAAAATAGTCATCTATCTGATCCAGGAGAGCCAGGTAATCCGTGACATCCCGTTTTGTGCGGAAGGTGTATTCCGCCAGCAGAACGGGAAGTTGGGACTGCATTCCGGAGGAAGGTGACAGAGGCTCATTGTAATAAGGAAAATCTGCCAGAGCCAGATCATTTTCCAGAGAGCGATGCAATAACCGGTAAGTATAGGCATTTTCCGGGGAAAGTCTGTCAGGGTCTATACGGTCAAGCCGGTGCAACAAGTCGGAACAGTGTTCTTTGCTGTCTTCCGGCTGGTCGGAGTGGTAGATCGGAAGCACAGGTTCATATTCGGAGATGCCAAAGGTCTTTGGATCGGCAATGGTGTAGTGCATATTCAGGGTACTGCCAGTCATTTCCTCCTGAAAAAGTTGAGAGGTGAATTGCTCAAAACGTCTATCCGGGGAGGTATGGGAAGCTACAAGGGTCAGAGCACCGGTGAGGGCGCAGAGAAGACTAATACATACGAGTAGTTGTGGGAAGGAGAGAGGGGGACGTTTACGCACGATGATTACCTGATGAAAAAGAGTGTTGGTAAGAGTATATGTGAATACTCCACGGGATAGACTTACTGCAAGGTTGTACACCATACAACTATATACAAATGTACCTAAAACAGGTAAAAGATGTATTGACTTTGTACGGTGGTCTGATTATACTGAAAGTGATTATGGAGACAAAATATCAAAACCTCATTAATTACATACAGGAACAGATCTCAGATGGACAACTAGGTCCGGGAGAGAAAGTTCCCTCGGAGAATCAGCTGTCGGAACAGTTCCATATCAGCAGGCAGACGGTGCGGAAAGCTATCGGCACGCTAGAGGAGGACGGGCTGGTGCAGAGGATCCGTGGCAGTGGCACTTATGTGAGCTTTGACCGCCGGAAGAATCTGGAACAGCGCAACAGCATCGCCGTGGTGACTACCTACGTGGACAGCTACATTTTCCCCAGAATTTTACAGGGAATGCAGAATACTTTATTTGAAAGCGGGTTTTCTGTCCAGATCTATTTCACAAACAACACGCTGGACCGGGAGAAAAGTATTCTGAAGGATCTGTTGAAACGGGACGATGTGGCCGGAGTGATCGTGGAGGGGACAAAGAGCGGATTGCCGAATCCGAACCTGGATCTGTACCGGCACCTGATGGCCAGAAAGATACCGCTTCTGTTTTTCAATACCTATTATCCCGAGCTGGAGGCACCGCATGTATCGTTAAATGATGCGGAGGCGGCCTACAAGGCCGTAAGATATCTGATTGACAAGGGGCATCAGAAGATCGGGGCAATCCTGAAGCTGGATGACGGTCAGGGCAGACAGCGTTATCTGGGATATCTGAAGGCCATGGAAGAGGCTGGGCTCACTGTGACGGATTCCCGGATGGTGTGGATCGACACGGACGAATCGAAGCAACTTGGTTACTGCCGGGACAGAATCCTGAATCGGGTGGAGGAATGCACCGCCCTTCTGGCATACAATGATCAGATTGCTTTTCAGTTGATTCGGATGTTGACAGAACGCAATATCCGGGTACCGGAAGATGTGTCAGTCATCAGCATCGACGATTCGGATCTGGCGAGACACAGCGAGGTGCCCATCACTTCCCTGCCGCACCCCAAGGAGAATCTGGGGAAAAAAGCAGCGGAGACATTGTTACAGATGATCGCGGGCAGGAAAAAGGACCTGACTTACGAATTTGACACCCGTGTCGTAGAGCGGGAATCTGTTGCGGAATGCACTGAAAACGGAAATAAAAAATGAGATAAATAAAGAAGTGAAAAGGAGAGAACACAATGAACGAAGCAGTAAAAGAAGCGATCAGAACAGGAAAAACAGCCCTCGGTATTGAGTTTGGTTCCACCAGAATCAAAGCGGTACTGGTAGATGAGAGCCACGCACCCATCGCCATGGGAACCTACGACTGGGAGAACCGTCTGGAGAACAACATCTGGACCTACAGCCTGGAAGATATCTGGAAAGGCCTGCAGGGATGCTACAAGAGCCTGACAGACGATGTAGAGGCAAAATACGGCGAGAAGCTGACCACCCTGGGCTCTCTGGGATTCAGCGGAATGATGCACGGCTATATGCCGTTCAATGCAGCCGGAGAACTTCTGGTGCCTTTCCGTACCTGGAGAAATACACAGACATCCGAAGCCTGCAAGAAGCTGATCCCGGTATTTAATTTCAACATTCCCCAGAGATGGAGCATTGCACATCTGTATCAGGCTATTTTGAGCGGAGAAGATCATGTGAAGGATATCGCATTCTTCACCACCCTGGCAGGATACATTCACTGGAAGCTGTCCGGAGAAAAGGTGCTGGGCATCGGTGAGGCAGCAGGTATGTTCCCCATTGATTCCACCATTATGGATTTTGATCAGAAGATGCTGGATCAGTTCGATGGCTTACACAATTTTGACTGGAAGATCCGTGACATTCTGCCGAAGGTACTGGTAGCCGGAGAGCCTGCCGGGGTTCTGACCGCGGAAGGTGCAAAATTACTGGATTCCACCGGAACCTTACAGCCCGGCGTACCCATGTGCCCTCCCGAAGGTGATGCGGGAACCGGCATGGTAGCCACCAACAGTGTGGCAGTCCGCACCGGTAATGTCTCTGCCGGAACCTCCATTTTCGCTATGGTGGTACTGGAGAAGGCTATGGAAAAAGTACACGAAGAGATCGATATGGTCACCACTCCCGACGGTATGCCGGTAGCTATGGTACATTGCAATAACTGTACCTCCGATCTGAATGCCTGGGTAAATCTTCTGGGCGAATGTGCAGAGAGCTTTGGCGTAAAAGTAGATAAGAATGAACTGTACGGCGTGCTGTACCGCAAGGCACTGGAAGGTGCTGCGGACTGCGGCGGCGTGACAGCATACAATTATTTCTCAGGAGAGCCCATCACCGGACTGGATGCAGGGCGTCCCATGGTGGTAAGAACTCCCGATGCGGATTTCTCACTGGCAAACTTCATGCGTTCCCATCTGTACAGCGCAGTTGCTACCCTGAAGATTGGCATGGACATTCTGTTAAAAGAAGAGCATGTGGCCGTGGATTCCCTGATGGGCCATGGCGGCTTCTTCAAGACTCCCGTGGTGGGACAGCGTGTCATGGCAGCAGGCATGAACGCACCGATCACCGTTATGGATACAGCCAGTGAAGGCGGTGCCTGGGGTATTGCTATTCTGGCAGCTTTCATGAAGGAGAAAAAAGACGGCGAGACTCTTTCTTCCTATCTGAATGACAAGATCTTCGCAGGACAGACCGGAACCACACTGAACCCGGATCCTGAGGATGTGAAGGGATTTGATGCTTTCCTGGAAGAGTACAAGAAACTGCTTCCCGCAGAAAAGGCAGCCGTTGCGGCAAAATAATTTTTCAGATGCAATTTGAGCCTGCATAGTGTACGGAAGTACACGATACCTATGTGTCGGAAAGTTGGCAGGCTGTGGAAAGGAATGAGATTAAGTATATGTTAGAGGAATTAAAACAGAAAGTATATGAAGCAAATATGGATCTGCCCCGGTATGGTCTGGTGACTTTCACCTGGGGAAATGTCAGCGCCATTGACAGAGAGAGTGGACTGTTCGTGATCAAACCCAGTGGCGTGGATTATGACAAGCTGACACCGGAGATGATGGTAGTCATGGATCTGAACGGCAATAAGGTGGAAGGGGATCTGAATCCCTCTTCCGACACTGCAACTCATCTGGAGCTGTACAAGGCGTTCCCGGAGATCGGCGGTATCGTGCATACCCATTCTTCCTATGCTACCAGTTGGGCACAGGCGGGAAGAGACATTCCCTGCTACGGAACCACCCATGCAGATTATATCTACGGTCCGGTTCCCTGCGTGCGCTGCCTGACAAAGGAAGAAATCGAGGACGCTTACGAGGAAAATACCGGACACTTGATTGTCAACGAGTTCAAACGTCTGGGCAAGGACCCGAAAGCAGTGCCTGCCGTTCTGTGCAAGAACCATGGGCCTTTTGCCTGGGGCAAGGATGCCAGAGAGGCTGTCCACAATGCGGTAGTACTGGAAGAGGTGGCAAAAATGGCTTATCGTGCAGAGACGATCAACCCCAGAATTCAGCCGGCACCGCAGGAGCTGCAGGATAAGCACTATAATCGCAAGCATGGAAAGAATGCATACTATGGTCAAACAGTTCAGAAATAGAATTTGGCTTATAGTGCGAGGGTGCTTGCACACAGAGCACTATATGACAAATTCTATTAGCGGAGCGCACCTCCATGAAATGAATTTGTGAGTGGAACGAACAAATTTATGAATGGAGGTCTGAACTGTATGCTGGAATTTGCCACTGCAATATTTTACGGTAGAAGAGCAATTCTTTTACTAGACTAGCATTCGGAAGTATGCTAGTATAACAACGTAAATCGCAACAGACAAGCCAATATGGCGGAATGGAGGAGACAATGAAGAATTTAGAACTGCAAAAGCGTGCCAATGATGTCCGCAAGGGCATTGTGACCGCAGTTCATGGTGCGAAAGCGGGACATCCCGGTGGATCCCTGTCAGCCGCAGATATTTTTACATTTTTATATTTTGAGGAGATGAACATTGACCCGAAGAATCCCGATATGGAGGAACGTGACAGATTCGTACTGTCCAAGGGTCATACAGCTCCCGGACTCTATTCCGCACTGGCTTACAGAGGATATTTCCCGGTAGAGGATCTGCCTACTCTGCGTCACCTGGGTTCCTATCTGCAGGGTCATCCCTGCATCCATATCCCCGGCGTGGATATGTCTTCCGGATCCCTGGGACAGGGCATTTCCGCAGCAGTAGGTATGGCACTGGGTGCAAAGATGGAGAATCGTGATTTCCGTGTATACACACTGCTGGGTGACGGTGAGATCGAGGAAGGCCAGGTATGGGAGGCAGCCATGTTCGCAGGCTTCCGTAAGCTGGACAACCTCTGTGTTATGGTAGATAACAATAATCTGCAGATCGATGGACCTATCGACCAGGTATGCTCTCCTTATCCTATCGATAAGAAGTTCGAGGCATTCAATTTCCATGTGATCAATGCAGATGCTCATGATTTTGATGCGATCCGTGCAGCATTCAAGGAAGCAAGAGAGACCAAGGGCATGCCCACCTGTATCGTATTCCATAGCCTGAAGGGTAAGGGCGTTTCCTTCATGGAGAACAGTGTGGACTGGCACGGCAAGGCTCCCAACGATGAGGAGTATGCAGTGGCAATGGCAGACCTTGATAAGATCGAAAAAGAATTAGAGAAAGCAGGTGAGCAGTAATGGCAGAGAATACCGTGAAAAAAATCGCAACCAGAGAAAGCTATGGTAACTCCCTGAAGGAGCTGGCAGAAGAATTCCCCAATCTGGTCGTATTGGATGCCGACCTGGCAGCAGCTACCAAGACCGGAATCTTCCGTAAGGCATATCCCGACCGCCACATCGACTGCGGTATCGCAGAGTCCAACATGATGGGTGTGGCTGCAGGACTGTCTCTGGTAGGTAAGATTCCCTTCGTAAGCTCTTTTGCAATGTTCGCAGCAGGACGTGCTTTTGAACAGGTACGTAACTCTATCGGTTACCCTCATCTGAATGTCAAGATCGGTGCGACCCATGCAGGTATCACCGTAGGTGAGGACGGTGCTACCCACCAGTGTAACGAGGATATTGCTCTGATGCGTACCATTCCCGGCATGGTAGTAATGTGCCCTTCCGATGATGTGGAAGCAAGAGCCGCTGTTCGTGCCGCTCTGGAATATGAAGGACCTGTATATATTCGTTTCGGACGTGCTGCAGTACCCGTGATCAATGATCATCCTGGTTATCATTTCGAGATCGGTAAGGGAACCGTAGTCCGTGAAGGTAAGGATGTCACCATCGTAGCCACTGGTATCTGCGTAGATTCCGCTCTGGGTGCAGCAAAGATGCTGGAAGAGGAAGGCATCAGTGCAGAGGTTGTAAATATCTGTACCATCAAGCCTCTGGACGAGGAGATCATCATTAACAGCGCCAAGAAGACCGGCAAGGTAGTGACCGTGGAAGAGCATTCCGTGATTGGTGGACTGGGAAGCGCTGTCTGCGACTGTTTGTGCGCAAATCATCCCGTGCCTGTGAAGAAGGTCGGCATGCAGGATGTCTTCGGTGAGTCCGGTTCCGCTGCTGCTCTGGTAGAGAAGTACGGTCTGGATGCCAAGGGCGTTTACAAGTCTGTCAAAGAATTTCTGTAAGAGAATATAAGATATCAAGAGGAAGCCGCCAGTTATGTGAAAACAGAGACTGGCGGCTTCTTTTGCGTCGTGGTATCATGAACTCGAAATAATAAATGAAAAAGAAGACAATATTGTAAAGAAGTCGATAATCAGGTAAAAGAAGTCGAAAATTAGGTATCAAAAGTCGATATTCAAGCGGAAGTTACACAAGAATATGATACTATATTAGATAGAAATATATATACGGTGCTGGTGTCACAACGGTTGGTGCCCTTAAGAAAGGCGAAATCATGTTAAGCAAAATGAAAAAATCTGTTGTAATTTGCATGAATAGTCTTATATCTGTAATTATTTTTTGCATGATAATAATGCTTTTATGTAGTTGCGTCAGTGCAGCTCGTACGACTTGGAAACAGGCAAAAAAGACTTATCATTCTATGGTGGAGTACTATACGCGCGATGTAGAAAATAATTTGAGAAATATTTCGGACTATCTTCTTCGAATAAGCGAAACAGCGGATTATTATGGTATGACTAATTGCGAAGAGGATAAAGAATCTATGAACAATTTGTCAAGACAGCGGCTGTATAATCAATTGAATGAGGATATTCTTGTTTATAGTTCTGCGGATTACTTTTTTATATTTCAAGACAAATATGCAGATATCATGATGGTGGAATCTGCAAAAAAGAAAGCAAAAATACAAAGTCAGAATATCAGAGAACAGTTGAAAAGGTTATTGGAGAGTAGAGAACCTACAGAAAAATGGGAGCTGTTTGATGCAGAAGGTTATCAATATTTAATCAGAGTTGTATCAAAGGATGGTGTGGGGATTGGCTGTGCAGTGAGCCTTAATCGACTGATTGAAACAATGCAAGCTGTACAACTAAGTGATTATTATGTTTCTTACTATAAAATAGGCACAATGATTTTAGACAACGAGTCAGGGAAAGATCTAAAAATAGAACTGCCAATTCAAGAAACAGATGTGGGTGTAAGAATTGTAATTCCTTCAGAAAAGCTATTTGAAGAAATCAGAACGTTATTAAACTTCAGTATGGTTTTTGCTGCGATTTTGATCATACTGCTTTTTGCTCTTTATATTTCCATGTATCACTGGTTTACAAATCCGGTAAAAAGGATTGTATCAGTAATGCAAAAGGTGGATGAAGAAGGAATAGATCTTAAAATGCCGGAGTTTGACAACTGGGAAGAGTATCATATTGTCAGTAAAAACTTTAACAATATGATGGAAAAAATTAAAATTCTGAAAATTGATGTTTATGAGAAAGAAAAAAAGCAGTCTGAGCTGTATAAACAATATTTAATGCTTCAGATTAACCCTCATTTCTTTTTAAATGCTTTAAATACTATTTATATGTTGAATAAAAGAAAAGATAACAATCAGGTAAATATTCTTCTAACATATCTGATAAATTATTTTAAAAGTGTGTTTGCTCGTCAAGGAGAAATGGTTCCTCTGAAGGAGGAAATCAATTTTATGTTAAACTATATGGCGATTCAAAAGTTTCGTTTTGCGGGTGCTATGCATCTTCAGTGTGAAATAGAGCCGGAAGCAGAAATCAGCATGGTGCCGGCTATGTGTGTATTAACTTTTGTGGAAAATGCAATCAAATATTCCACGGATTTCTCGAATGATTTGATGATTGTCGTTTCAGCCAAAGTAGAGGGAGACAATATAAAAATTGAAATTCAGGATAATGGAGAAGGAATTGAGGAGAACATTCTTAAAAAAATAAACCAAAACGAGAAAATTGTGAAAAACGATAGGGAGCATATTGGAATAAAAAATATAGTAGATAGAATGCACATGCATTATGGAGAGGCTGCCAGTGTCAAGGTTACAAATCGGGACAGTGGAGGAGTTAGCGTTGTCATAAATGTACCAAAATGAACAAAAGGGAAACTATAAGATAACTAGAAAAAGATGTTGGAATGGAGATCAGCTATGAACTTACTTATTGTAGATGATGAATATCTGGTGGTAGAAGAAGTAGTTACAGTAACGGACTGGGAGCTGCTGGGTATTACGGAGATTTATTCTGCTACAAATGCAGTTAGCGCTGTTCGAATTTTAAATGAGAAAAAAATTGATATTATGATCTGCGATATTGAAATGCCCCAGACAGATGGATTGGAATTATCAAAAAAGGCAAAGGAAAATTTTCCGGATTTAGAAATCGTCATGTTGACAAGCCATGCGGAGTTTAATTATGTCAGAAATGCCTTGCGATACGGATGTTATGATTATCTGCTTAAACCGGTCATGGAAGATGATATTATTAAGGTGATGAAAAATCTTGTCACTAAGATTGAAAGAGAGCGTCATCAGGCGCAGTTACAGGAAGAAGGAATTGTATGGAACCAGTTAAAACCAGTATGGAAAGAAAAATATTGGGAGGAAATGCTCAGAGGACTACGTGATGATCCGAACAGGGAGTGTGAAGAATATGAGGAGAAGCAATGGAAAGAGGAGCAAGATAGAAGGCTGATCCCAATTTTATTTTATCAATATGCAAATGACAAAACAGAAGAAGACATAAAGCAGACCAGGAAGAAGGTAAAAGAGGACTTGGGAACAGTGGCTGGTGACTTTCTGCTTCCGGTATTGTCTCAAAAAGAATTTGCAGGCCTGGTTTTTATTTCAGACGAGTGGCTGAGTTCTGGCACTGAAAGAAATGGCATAATATTAAAAGATGCGATATTACAGCAATTTAAGACAGAAAGATTATACGAAAAAATTGGAATATGCATAGGAGAAGTGTGTACAGGGAGAGAAGTACAGTCCATGGTAGATAAGCTTCGACAGTTTGCATGGAATAATGTTTGCAGTAGAAGACAGATTTTGGATATTATAAATATGCCTAAAAACAGTGAAGCAATTGGTATGCCTGATATGACGCTATGGAAAGCATATCTTGATAATGGCAAGACTGTGGAACTTCAAGATAAAATCCGAAAATGGCTTTGGGGAAAAGACAATGAGGCCAAGTTAAATAGGAGAGCACTTCAAATGCTTCAGTATGATTTGGAACAGTTGTTCTATTCGACACTTCAGGAAAATGGAATTCAGGCACATCAATTTTTATATGATAGAGAAAATGGATGTAACAGAGTTACGGCAATTGGTTCACTGGAGGAAATGGATGCATGGATTGAGGAAACTATGGGAGCTGTTTCCAGGATCATGCAGGACGTATCGAACTTGAGTGGAATCAGGGAACAAACGATTTATTATATACAGACCCATCTCGATGAGGAACTGAATAGGATAAAAGTTGCTTCAGCACTGTATTTAAATCCGGATTACCTGGATAGACGATTTAAAAAGGAAATGGGATGTTCGGTAAATCGCTATATTTTAAGGGAACAGGTAAATATGGCAAAAGGATTGCTGTTAAACCCAAAGATTTCCATATGTGAGATTGCATCCCGGTGCGGCTATGAAAATATGTCTAATTTTTCTGCAATGTTTAAAAGAGAAGTAGGAATTTCACCAAATGAATATCGAAAAAACGGTGGGATGGAAAGCCCTGATCTTTAAGGATCAGGGCTTTTTGTATAAAAATCATAAGTGAAGGTCGAGTTTCAAGTAGAGCCAGAACATAATAACAGATTATACTATAGTTGATCCTAAATGAAAAGAATGATATGGAAAGGGAGGAACAAAATGTTTAATTTTTTTTCAAAGGAAGATAAACAACTATATAATATGTTAGGACATCTGAACATGGCTGAAAAAGAAATAAGCTTAAAGGATAACAGTGAAACAGAGATATATGAAGTTGCCTGTCCGGATGATAAGTATGCTTTTTTGCATGAAGCAGCTATTATAGAATATCATGGAACGCTATTTGCTGCCTGGTATAATTGCGAGGAAAAAGAACTGATCGGACCTACTCCAATCAGACAAAAAAGGTCAAAAGACGGTGGAAAGACATGGAGTGATATTGAAACGATAGCGGAGGATCAAACCGGCAAAATTTTGTTCTGCCCACCGGTGTATGGTATTTGCGAAGATAAACTATATATGCTTATTAATGAAATGGTATCAGCAGATCATATTCATGCTCTTGATCTTTATGTATTTCAAGAGGAAAAGGACTGTTTTGAATTTTTATGGTCCAAACCGATTCCTTTTAAACTCAATACGAATGTGTATAAGATGGCAAATGGGAAATTGCTTTTGCCGGGACGTATTGCTGAACTAGATGGCTTCCCGAATACTCCAGCGGTACTTATTTCGGATTCCGGGAAAATAGATGATGATTGGAGATTAGTGTATATTCAGGAAAATGGAGACTTGCCTGATGGTTCTAAGTTGGTACATCCGGAAATTACCGCAATCATAGAAGATAATAAAATTGCCATGTTTTCAAGAGATGACGAGCGAAAAGTTCCGCTTGTATATTTATCACAGGATTATGGCGAGACATGGTCGGATGCCTTTTCCTATGATATTCCTTTTTCAGATTCAAAAATATATGCGGGCACGCTTTCTGATGGTAGAAACTATATAATAGGAAATTGGTATCCGGGAAGAGAAAAACTTGTACTCGTATTCTCAAAACCCAAAGAAAATACCTTTGAGACCGGCATTATACTACAAAATGGCTTTTCCGACAGATTAGGTTATGGAAAAGCGTGGTGTTACCCATGCGCCTATGAAGCAGATCATAAATTATATATTATATATACGGTATATTTAGAAAATGAAAAAAGAGGGGCTGCATTGTCCGTTGTTCCGTTGATATAACAGCTCCTGTATTTTTGAAAAGGATGCAGAAAACATGGATATAAGTCTGTTGGAGGAAACAATTATGTTGTATACGGAAACAAAGGAATTACAAAAATACAGAGATTCAAAACGCCTATGGCAAGGAATCCCGAGCATTGAGGTGACAAAACGAGGAAGGATTTTCCTTACTTTCTATTCAGGTGGGGTCAAGGAAGAAATAGGAAATTATGTGATCGTAATTAAATCGGATGACGGAGGGAATCATTTCTCGGAACCGATTGTTATTGTAAAAGAAGATAATGGAAGATGCTTTGACCCATGCCTTTGGATAGATCCGTTGGGAGAACTTTGGCTGACATGGGCAAAGTGCCCGGACGATGGTTTATATGCATCTGTTTGCCGAGATCCTGATGCAGAGGAGCTGGTTTGGGGAGAAGAATTTCTGGTAGGCCATAATGTAATGATGAATAAACCTATAGTGGTGAAATCTGGTGAATGGTTGTTCCCGATTGCTGTATGGAATGATGGTATAAGAGTATTATCAGAAGAATATGATACTAAAATTACGGAAAAAGGCTCATTTGTTTATGCTACCAATGATTGTGGGAAAACCTTTCAGAAGCTTGGCTTTGCAGACGTGAAAGACCGGCATTATGATGAACATATGATATTGGAGATGAAGGATGGAAGCCTAAGAATGTTTGTTAGGACAAAGTATGGGATTGGCGCATCGAATTCCTATGATGGAGGAAGAAGCTGGAGTAAAGATTTTGACACTGGCTATGGTGGTCCCTGTTCGAGATTCCATATTACAAGATTGCGTTCAGGTAGAATCCTGCTGATCAATCATTTTAAGTTTAGTGGAAGAAATAATCTTACGGCAATGCTGTCAGAGGATGAAGGAAAAACGTTCCCTTATAAATTACTATTAGACGAGAGAGAAGTTTCTTATCCGGATGCAAAGGAAGCAGATGACGGATTTATCTATGTAACATATGATCGGGAACGTGGAAGTTATCTATCCAATATGAAAGAGGTGATGGCTTCCGCCAGAGAAATTTTAATTGCCAAAATAACAGAAGAGGATATTATTAGCGGATCTCTTGCAAACACAAATAGTTATCTGAAAAGGATCGCGAGTAAGCTGACGGATTATGATGGAGAGGACAAAGATCCATTTCATGAGCTGGATTTCGATAAAACAAAAAGCGTATAAAATTCATAAGTGAAGGTCGAAATTCAGGGAGAAAGAAATAATTATAAGAGATATAGTTTAATTACAAAAGATACAAAACATACATAAAAGGAAGGAGAAAATGATATGAAAAAGAAAATTGTAAGTAAAGTATTTGCCATATTGTTGGCAGCGTGTACAGTGCTTTCCGCATGTGGAAATGAAAGCGGTAATCAGAGCGTAGGTCAGACAGACAAAAGTGAAACGAATGACACTGTGCAGGAAGGAGAGGAACCATATACCATTGTTTATGCATTTGATGTATGGGTACAGCAGGCAGATTGGGATTTGGTAGAGGAGAATCTAAGTAACATTGTTTATGACAAGATTGGTGCCAAGGTTAAGCTTTTGCCTATGACAGGAGCAAACTATCAGCAGGAGGTTAATCTGATGATTACCAGTGGCGAAAAGCTGGATCTGGTAAATGCATCAGCCAGAACTACATTCAGTAGTGATGTCACTTCCAATAAACTGCTTGGGCTGGATGAAGAAACGGTTCGTAAATATGCACCGGATGCAATGGAAGTAATCGGCGACTATATGGAAGCTACCACAGTTGACGGAAAAATATATGGATTTCCGACCATACGTGATATGGCAAGTGCATACGGACTGATTCTTCGCAATGATATTATCGAGAAATATGGAATTGATGCTGATGCAGGATTAACAGTAGAACAATTAGATGACCTTTTTGCCAGAATTAAAGAGGGAGAACCGGACAAGTATGTAACGCAGCCGCAAAGCCAGGGAACCAGCATTCTGGAAAGCCTTTTTAAAACATATGATGGGCTGGGTGATACCATGGGAGTCCTGATGGATTGGGGACAGGGCGATCTGACCGTGCAAAATCTCTTTGATACAGAATATTACGAGGAGTGTGTGAGGAAAGCCAGAGAGTGGAATGAGAAGGGCTATATTCTTCCAGATGCTTCAACGAATCCTGATACAGGAGTAGCTTATTTCAAAACAGGAAAAGTGGCATCCACAATGTCCCTGATTCATCCGGGTGTGCCTACAGACAGCACCAATATGACAGGTATTCCATGCAGTACAGCAATTGTAAATCCGGCTTTTGGAAATACACAAACGGTTGGAGCTGTTATTCAGTCGATCCCTGTCAGCTGTAAGAATCCTGAAAAAGTGTTGGAGTTTGTCAATCTGCTTTATAGTGATGCAGAAGTATATAATGCGTTGGTATGGGGTATTGAAGGTACACACTATCAGCATGTAAAAGGAAGCGAAAAGTGGATTACTTATCCGGACGGTGTAACTGGAGAAACATCCGGCTATACTCTGAGTGCAACTTACGCTTTTGGAAATCGTTATCTGAGTTATATTTGGAATACGGATCCCGAAGATTTAAATGAAAAATATGAGGAATTTAATGATAATGCAATCAAATCTAAAGCGCTGGGATTTGTGTTTGACACCACTCCTGTGAAGGCAGAAGCGGCGGCTGTACAGGCAGTAATGGATGAGTATCGTCTGCCTCTGGAGAATGGAGTAATTGATCCTGATGAAAATTTACCGAAATTCCGACAGGCACTGAAGGATGCAGGGATTGATACTGTTATTGCAGAAAAGCAGCGGCAGTTAGACGAGTGGGCGGCAACAAAATAAGTAAAGTTTCTCGGAAAGGTCAGAGGTATAACACAACTGACCTTTCTATTCAAAGGAGCCTGGTATGTATAAAAGATTAAAAAAAATAAAAAAGCTTTTGCCACTATACATTATGGCTTTGCCGGCATTGGTTTATTTGTTTATTAACAATTATTTACCACTAACGGGTATGGTGGTAGCTTTTAAAGATTTCGACTACAGCAAAGGAATTTATGGAAGTGATTGGGCAGGCTTTAGAAATTTTTTGTTTTTATTTAAAAACTCAGTTGCTTTTATTATTACCAGAAACACAATATTGTACAATGTGGTATTTATTATAATTAATACATTTTTAGGTATTTTAGTAGCAATTCTTTTGAGCGAAGTGACAAGCAAAAAGGCTTTAAAAGTATATCAGACAGTGATTCTTTTGCCATATTTGTTTTCTATCGTCATTATCAGTTATCTGGTATTTGCTTTCTTAAGTACGGATGTAGGCTTTATTAATAAAGGGATCCTGGAGCCCTTGGGAAAAAGCACGATATCCTGGTACAATGAGTCAAAGTACTGGCCTATAATATTACCGATCGTAAATACATGGAAGTCATTTGGATTTCAGGCAACTATTTATTATGCCAATGTTATTTCTATTGATAAGTCTTACTATGAAGCGGCTCAACTGGATGGGGCATCAAAGCTTCAACAGGTACGGTATATCACACTGGTATTGTTGAAACCGGTTATTATAATGATGATATTATTGGCGGTAGGAAAGATTTTTTATTCTGATTTTGGTTTATTTTATCAGGTTACGCAGAACTCAGGAGCAATATACAGTACTACAAATACAATAGATACCTATGTGTACCGCACATTGATACAGACAGGAGACGTGGGTATGTCTGCAGCAGCAGGAGTATATCAGTCAGTAGTCGGCTTTTTAATTGTTTTAATTACAAATTTGTTACTTCGGAAGATCAGCCCGGAAGATTCTCTGTTTTAGGAGGTGTGAGATGAAACGAATGAAAGTAAACAAATCAGCATTAGTAGCACATATAGTTTTAATTTGTTTCGTGCTTTTCTGTACTCTTCCTACGTTGTTGCTGGTAACGTCTTCTCTGTCGGATAATGATAGTGTGTTCCGAAATGGTTATTCCTTTTGGCCCAAAGAGTGGAGTCTGGAAGCATATCGCTATATGGCAACGCAGGGGCAGACAATATTCCGTGCATACGGGATTTCAATACTAACTACATTTATAGGTACGATTTCCGGATTGATGCTTACAGCCATGCTGGGATATACACTTTCGCGTAATGAATTACCCGGAAGAAAGATAATCAATTTTCTCGTGTTTTTTACATTGCTTTTTAACGGAGGTATGGTTCCCACCTATTTATTATATGTAAATACGTTACATGTCAAAAATACTATATTTGCATTACTTTTGCCAAATAATATTTTGGTAAATGGTTTCAATGTTCTGCTGGTGAGAACATACTTTAATAACAATACGCCTAAGGAATTGATCGAATCAGCTATGGTAGATGGCGCTAAGGAGTTCCGAATTTTCTTTAGTATTATTATGCCGATTTCGAAACCCATCCTGGCTACGGTAGGATTGTTGATTGGTATTGGTTATTGGAATGACTGGTATAATGGTCTCCTTTATCTTACGAATACAAAATTATTCAGTCTGCAAAATTATTTGAATAGAATTTTGCTGGATATTCAGTTTATGACACAAAGTATGGCAGGAAGCGCAGAGGCTGCCAATGCCTTGGGTAAAATGCCTACCATCACGGTTCGTATGGCAATTGCAGTAATCGGTATTTTACCTCTTATGATTATATTTCCGTTTTTCCAGTCCTATTTTGCAAGAGGTATGACAGTTGGAGCAGTGAAAGGCTGAGAAGTGTTTTAAAAGGAGAGCGAAGGATGAATATTGTAAATTATAAAGGAACAAATTTGCGAGTGTCAGATATAGCGTTGGGAGGTGGAGTGCTCGGGAGCCGTATTTCCGACCAGGCATCATTCGATATCCTCGATTGTTTTGTAGGAAATGGGGGTACATTTATTGATACAGCGAATGTGTATGGAAGGTGGAATCCAGGAAATCTTCCACTATCTGAATTATTGATTGGAAGATGGATGAAACAGCATAGATTGAGAAGCAAGCTGGTAGTTGCGACCAAAGGAGCCTGCCATGCACTTGAAACACCGAGCATAAAAAGGCTGGCGCCGGAAGAGATACGAGAGGATCTGGAGAGCAGTTTGAAAAGCTTACAGACTGATTATATAGATTTATACTATTTACATGCAGATGATCCGAAGCGTGAGGTTGGTGAAATTATTGAAACTTTGAACAGCTTTGTCAGAGAAGGAAAGGTGAGATATTTTGCTTGTTCGAACTGGTCGGCAGAAAGAATGTGGGCTGCAGATGCTTACGCGAAAGAGCATAATTTGAAATCCTTTGTTGGGCATGAAATTATGTTTAATTTGGCAAAACCGAATGACGAGGCAGTGGAGGCAGCTGTACAGACCCATATGACAGAGAACATATATGAATATCACCAAAAAACCGGTAAACCGGTAACTGCATATACTTCTCAGGCAGCAGGATTTTTTGTATTACATAAGGAAGAGGGATTTCTCAAGGACGATAAATTTGCTTTCCCCAGAGATATGTTTTATAATGCGGAATCCTTAAAAAGAGCGGAGAGAGTAGACGAACTATGCAAGCTCACGAATGCCACTCCATTGGAAATAACATTAGCATATCTTTATGCGCAGCCTTTTCAGGTTATTCCGATCGTAGGACCTTGCAGGGTTAAGGAACTGGAAGAGAGCCTTCGTGCATCAGAAAAGAGATTAACGCAAGAGGAAGTAGAGTTTTTGTTTTCATAATGGAGAGAGCTGACTTAAATGACATTCTATTTTTGCAATACATTTGGAAACACATCGACAGATGGGATATATCGTATTGACCTGGGGAGAAATGACAGCAGGGAAACTTTGGCTGCACCACTGAAAAATCTGGAATGGGCGTGTATTGCGCCCAACGGAATACTGTATGCGGTAGGACAGGAAGAATCAGGGGGAAGTTATATTCAGTCGTTTTATTTGAAGCAACTTACAGGAGAACTGTTTTTTTTGGAGAAAAGCTGTTTCCCTTGGAGAGGGATCAGCCATATGAGCTTTTGGGAGCAGGGAAAGGCTCTTTTGATTGCTGTGTATGGAGAACAAATGGTTGTATCAGTGGACGTAGCGGAGGGGCGCATCGGCAAAGAATCTGGAAGGGTGATTTTCAAAGGAAATGGTCCGGTAGTTAGCAGGCAGGAAGCGTCTCATCCGCATTTTGTAAAGTGGATGCAGGAGGAGTGCTGGATTGCCGATCTGGGCGCGGATGCAGTATATCATAGTAGTGAGAGCCAACTTTGGGGAAACCGGGACAACTGGAGAATAGAGCAACAGCCCCGGGGATCAGGTCCAAGATTTCTAGAGATACATCCATTAGGAAAAATCGTATACCTCGTTACAGAATTATCGAATGAATTGATCGTGTTGGAGAAAAATTCAGACGGAGGTTTGAAAGAAAAGCAGCGTGTCAGTTTGCTCCCTGCCGGAGCACGAAAAAGTCTTTCTTCAATTTTGTGTCCAGATTGGACAAAAGGAAGATTGTTCGTAGGAGTACGGGGAGCTAATCTGATCCGGGAATTGGTCGTTGAGCAAAACGGAATGATCCGGGAAGGGAGAATTTTGCAAACACTGGGATGGCCCAGGAGCTTTCTGTATCTGAAACAGCTGGATTGTTTGCTGATTGCTGATGAAGAATTTGCGGAATCAACCGGAAGACTGGAGCTTTTTGATCTATGTGAGGGAAAACGTTTATGGGAAAAAAGAATGCCAAGAGCTTATCAAATTTACAACGGAGAGTACAATGACGAAACTGAAAGGTAAAGATATGGAGAAATGGATGAAGTGTTACGTAGGAACGAACTCCTTGAGAGGATCGAAAGGTATTTACACATTGGAGATAAATACTCAAAATGGGGAAATGAGGGAAGTTTCAACAGTAGAGGCTGACGATTCTGCATATTTATATGTTTCGGAAAAGAGAAAATGTCTGTATGCGGTTATGGAATCACTGGAATATAAAGGTGTACCGGGTGGAGGTGTTGCTGCTTATCGCATAGAGGATAATAAACTTTCATTTTTAAATAGCAGATATGCTTATGGTGGCTGGCCATGTCATGTTATAGCGGATGAGGAGAAAGATAGTCTTTTAGTATCTGTTTTTCGTAATGGATTGCTGGTGGTGTACGGCATTAATCAGGATGGAAGCATTGGGGAGGAAAGACGAGTAGAGCATCACCAGGAACCAAATGGAAGGATGTCTCATATTCATGCATCCATGCCTACACCGGATGGAAAATATATTGCGGTTGCGGATTGTGGTCTTGATTATATATATCTTTATGATGCAAAAACGTATCAAAAAGTTTTCGAGTGGAAAGCACCGGAAGACAGTGGACCCAGACAACTCCGTTTCAGTCCGGATGGAAAATATCTATATATGGTATCTGAATTGAGCTGTCAAATTTTTGTGTTTGAGTATCAGCCGGATTGCAAAGATATGTTACGGAATGTCCAGGTAATATCGACGAGACGTGAGGATGGTTATGACCGGGAGAACTATACTTCGGCACTACAGATGCATCCATCCGGTAGATATCTTTTGGCTGGGAACAGAGGGCACAATTCCATTGTTGTCTATGAGGTAGATAAGGAAACCGGTTTGTTGATGCTGAAAGGACATACAATGTTGGCAGGTGATTTTTGCCGGGAGTTTTGTTTTGTACCAGATGGCTCTATGCTGATAGTAGGTATTCAGCATACAGATGTGGTACAGACCTTTTTCTTTGATGAAAACAAAGGAATTTTAAAGTGGAGCGGACAGGAAATTGCAATTCCCTCTCCTTCCTGTGTTATAATGGGCTGTGATGGTGACTCTGCAAAGTAATGTTGGCAGTAGATACAGATGCATTTGTAAGAACGTATAATTCGCGAGCTTATATATTTATCTATGGGAAGGTGTTGTATGCTTTTACTCCAGAAAATGATGATGTTTTTCTTGATTATGCTCATCGGATATATCTGTCGGAAAAGCGGTGTGTTTAAAGATACTACAGGCAAAACAATTTCAAGTATAGTAATCAATATTGGAAATCCTGCGCTGATCATTGCCTCTGGTATGAATCCTGAGAGGCTGGAGAATAAAGGAAAATTGTTGTTTACTCTAGGGGTTGCTCTGATCTATTTTGCAATTATGCTTGCTGTCGCGGAACTATTGCCCAGATTGCTTCATGCAGACAGAGAGGACTACGGTGCTTATCAGGTCATGACGCTTTTTTCCAATATTGGTTTTATGGGTTATCCTTTGCTGGATGTCATGTATGGCAGCAATGCAATAATTCACGCTGTAATCTTCAACTTGTTATATAATGTCCTGATCTATACTTATGGCATCCACAAAATGCAGATTGGTGGTTGTCAGAAAAATATAAATTGGAAACAGCTCGTGAATATAGGCGTAGGCTCTTGCATTATTGCGATAGTTCTGTATATCACCAATCTTCCGGTCCCATTGATCCTTGAAGATACAGCAACTTTCACTGGTGCCATCACAGGTCCGTTAAGCATGTTGGTCATTGGTGACTCTTTGGCGCAGACCCGGTTAAGAGATTTATTTACAGATGTGCGCCTACTCATTTTTTCTATAATAAAACTGGTATTATTACCGGCATTGCTTCTGTGGGGGCTATGCTTTTTTATCAAAGATCCTATATTCCGAGGCGTTTGTCTGGTAATGATGGCAACACCGGTAGGCAGCATGACAGTAATGTTGGCACAGCAGTACAATGGCGATTATCGGCTGACATCCAGGGGCGTGGCCCTGACCACATTGCTTTCCGTGATCACAATGCCGTTTTTGTTTTGGGTGTTGAAGCTATAGCTACCAATTTTCTGAGTGTAGTTCTATTCTGAATGTAAATATTTGTTTTTTGCGTTATCAAGATGTCGGGAGCAAAAGCTCCCGATTTTACTGTGTTGGCTATATTAAACTTTTTTGTAGAAAGTATCGCCATTGGAACCTAAAACAACGTCTGCTGCACGTATCTCTCGGGGAATTCATGCAGGTAAGTAAAGCATTCTTTCGGGGAACACAGTATACCATTCGCTGTGCAGGTGTTTTGAATCAGTGTCATAAGCTCTTTTGCATAAGGACTTGGAATATCGTAGGCATTTCCATAGGTGCTGACATATTTTTGCCGGATGCCGGGGAAATCACGATCCAGCGCCTGATAGAAATATTCCCGGTCGCCTTCCCGCAGCGTGACACCAACATCGAACACCAGAATTCCCTGAACTCCTGCCTGCAGGCAATAATCAAGCAAGCCTTCTATATTCTCCCTGGTATCGTTAATAAAAGGAAGAATCGGTGTCATCCACACAAGAGTCGGTATTCCCAATTCTTTACATCTCATCAACACTTCAAAACGCTCTCTCGTAGTAGACACATTCGGTTCAAGCTTCCGGCACAGCTCCTCATCATAAGTAGTGAGCGTCATCTGCACGACTGCCTTGGCCTTCTTATTGATAGATTGCAGCAGATCGAGATCCCGAAGCACCAGATTGGATTTTGTGAGTACCGTAACGCCATATTCATACCGGTCGATCAGTTCCAGACACTTCCTGGTCAATTGAAGCTCTTTTTCAGCGGGAAGATACGGATCGCACATGGCACCTGTACCGATCATACACTTGTGCCGCCTGGAACGAAGCGACCGTTCCAACAGTTCAGGAGCATTTTCCTTGACCTCGATATCTTCAAAGGCGTGTGTAAAACCGTAACATTTGCTGCGGCTGTCGCAATAAATACAGCCGTGGGAGCATCCACGGTAAATATTCATTCCGTTATTCTGAGATAAAATCCCCTTCGCCTGGACCAAATGCATGACAGATAGCTCCTTTATAAAGACGGTGTGGCTGCATTCATGGTAACATATCATGACGGTCAATACAACGAAGCATAGAAAAAGAAAATCAGGTAAATCATGATGGTGAGAAAAACTATACGGAAGAGAAACGGTGTGATATGATTCGATATATGCAGATCATGCAGACGGTGAATTCCTGCAATTGCCGGAGCCGAAGTACCGGCTGGAATTCGTGGGAGACAGCATTACCAGCGGGGAAGGTACGGTGGGAGCCGTCTATGAGGAAGATTGGATCAGTGCCTTTTTCTCTGCGGAAAATACGTATCCCCGTATGGTGGCAGATGCATTATCCGCGGAGTATCGTGTGATATCCCAGAGCGGCTGGGGATATGCCATAATACTTCGTGAAGAGTTCAGTTGCCTTGAATCTATCACGAACAGGGACACGATCAACTGGATTCTGAAAAATGAATACAGGAGGTCGATTATGGAACATTTACCGAAACGAATCACCGAGAACGGCATTGACTATATACTGGTCGGTGACTACTATATCCCTGACCTGCGGCTGCCGGAGGAATCCCGTCCTATCGGACGCTGGGGACGGATGCACCGGGATTATCTGAAAGAATGGCGTCCGGTCTTGTACAATGACCTGCTTTTGTCCGGCAGGTTCTGGACGTACCTTGCAGACTTAAACGAACAGGCACAGAACCGGCTGGAGGTAATCACCGAGCAGATGAAAGCCGCCAGTATGCTGCCATTCAGGAACTGGACGAAGCCATGCTGCACCGTCTGATCAGCCGGATTGTAGTCGGCGAAATGAAGAAAGTGGATGGACAGAAACAGCAGGAAGTGAAAATCATCTACAACTTTGTGGGTGAGATACCGGAATAAGCACCGCAAAACCATAACAAAGCAGCCCGTCTGAAAGGTATAAGATTATCTTTCAGACGGGCTTATTATATTTGTTTGATTTTCTTTTCCTTATCAATACCTCATAAATTGTTTAGAGTTTCAAGTTAGCTTTTCACTCGCTTTTTACTTTATTTCTGTTTTTCGATATACCTGATACAGAACAGGTAAAATAATAAGGAATAGAACGGAATAAATTGTTAAAATAATCGGAACTGATCCTATCACTTTCCCACCAATTTCATAAAGAGTAAAGGTTTTAATTGCCATATTTATCTGCAAGAGCTGGTCTGGCAAAAGTCCTAATACATCTGATAATACTGAAAATCCACCCAAAAAGGATTGAATGAATAACAGTACAAATGGAATTGTAACAGCTAAAACAGTTGTATGTGTCTTGGCAGATACCAGCATGGAAACAGCTAAAATGAATAATGCTCCCACATATCCACCAATCACGGTTAAGAGGTATGCCTGCAAATAGGTAATATTGTAAAAACTTTTCCAGAAAGCCCAGCTTGTCTGAATAACACAATTTGCACCGCCAATACCTGCAACACTAAATACTACTGCGGAATATATCAGAATTACCAACCAGTAAACTCCGGTAATAACAATCAACCCAGCCGCTATTTTAGAAAAAGTCCCCCTATTTCTGCCATACCTTGCGGAAAAGAAAACAGAATCCGCTTTCCACCCAAATTCGTTTGAAAAGATACCTGCTACAAAGAAACTCATAATCAAAACGGTCAGCATAATGATTGTGGGTGCATAGACCAAAGCAGCAGTAAAACCGCCTGCATATTCATAATAAAAAGGAGTCTCCAGTTTTTGATATTGACTAACCAGAAATGCTTTTTCCTTTTCACTGAATTGGTCTTTTGCTTCATCAGAATTAAGCCATTTCTCCAGATTTAAGATGCGGTTATCATAAAGCTTTCCAACCTCATCCTCTGATAAGCTGTCTGCCCGATAGTAATTATGTTCTCGGAACTCGGAAAATCCAGAGTTAATTAAATCCCTAATATCAGAAAATCCCTGTTTTTTGGAATAGCCAATGTTGCTGGTTTTAATATCTGTCGGGCTGTCAGGATAGGTTTCGTTGATTAGCCGATTTTGCCGAATGACCTCTCGAAGCACATCTTCTGTGATCAGGCCTTCCCATTCCGCTTTTGTATCACGCAAGTACCTTGCTGCCGCAATTCCTGTGTGTGTATCCCCCTCCTCATCCACATAGTCCATGGAAGATATTGCAAAATAGCAAGTAACAGCGATGGCTGCCAGCAATACGATCAGACCGATTTTATTTGCAGTTTTTGAAAATATCTTTTTTATTTCAAATCGAATCATTCCATGTCACCACCCTTTCCTCCAAAATAATACAAAAAGACGTCTTCTAAATTAGGGCGCACAAGTCTTGCATGTTCAAGCGGCTGCCTGGCAGAAATAATTCGTAATTCAACAGTACCATTTTCTGATTTCATATTAGATACTTTATATTGTTTCATCAACTTTGCTGCTTTTTCATGGGAAGTCTGACAAGCCCATACTTTTTGCGGCATGGAAGATACGATTTCATCTAAATTCCCTTGCTGCAAAATCTTACCGTCTTTCATAAGCCAAATATCCTTTGCAATATACTCCACATCCGAAACAATGTGAGTAGATAATATAACAATACGGTTTTCTGACAGTTCACTGATTAGATTGCGAAAACGTATTCTTTCTGCGGGGTCAAGTCCGGCAGTTGGTTCATCCAAAATCAAAATTTTAGGGTCATTCAGTATCGCTTGTGCAATGCCAGCCCGACGTTTCATGCCTCCGGATAATTTCCGCATTTTTTTATTAGCAGCTTTGGAAAGTCCTACCTGTGCAAGTAGTTTGTTTACTTTTTTCTTTGCCACAATCGGGCGAATCCCTTTTAAGGCTGCAATGTATAAAAGATAATCCTTTACCGTAAATTCCGGATAAAATCCAAATTCCTGCGGCAAATATCCTAAAAGATTCCGGTACTCGCCGCCCATTCCCCCAATATCCTGCCCGTCACATAATATCTTTCCACTTGTAGGGGTCAGCAGTGAGCATATCATTTTCATTAAAGTGGTTTTTCCAGCACCATTGACACCTAAAAGACCATACACACCATTTGAAATCGTAAGATTCAGGTTGTTTACTGCTCGAAAATTTCCAAACTCTTTTGTCAGATTAACTAATTGTAGTTCCACTTAAATCCACCTCCCAGAATTTATTACAATCAAATATGGTTTTATAAATTGCACCAATCAGAAAAACAACAGCAGTTCCAAACAAAGCATACCAAACCGGAAGTGTAATGAGAACGTAAATGGTTTCGTTATTGATAATGAACCACCATATTCCGCTCCATAACAGGCAGAGAATAATAGAAGTTCCCTCATTTACACGACTGTTGCTGCACAACGTACCAAAGCAAATGCAAGCAGTCACCACGGCTGGAAACAAAAACTGGATGACAATTTCTGATAGCGCGAGATTGACACTTCCTCTAAGTGTGATACAAAACAGGCTTATCATAAATAAATCGACAATTCCAAATAGAAAGATTCTGGCTGCATATATCTGTCGCAATGAATAAAGGCAGGTCGCTTCTATCTGCATACAGTCACAAGATTTGTTTTTCCAAAATTCCGGTATCATCAGAACAATAAAGAGTACCCCTATCATACCTAACATTCTTATCACATACCTATTGTCTAAAAGATCTGGCAAAAGGGTTGCAGCAGTCCATAACAAAAGCATTTGCAGCAGCCACCACCGCTTGCGTATAAGATGTAACTCTGTCCATAAAAATTCCCAATACGTTAGTTGCTTTTCCTGCTCAACGGAGCAATAACTTTCTATTGATTTTCTTACGGTTTCTTTTATGTGCTGTTCATCAGGAATAATATTCTGATTTTCCCGATACCTTTTGAGTTGTTCTTCAATATTCACAAAATCACTCCTCCCTTAGCAGTCTTTCTAAATGTGTTTTTGCCTGTTTTACCCGGTATTTTACTAATGGCAAACCTATTTGTAAGGTGCTGGATATTTCTGTAAGTTTCAGTTCCTGAAAGTAATACAAGATAATAACTTCCCTTAATTCAGCGGGTAATCTATCCAGAGCTGCCTTAATCGTCAGCCTGTTAAGAAGCTCGTCTGTTTCAGGGGGATGTAAACAATCTTGAATTTCTAAAGACTGTTCCTCTAACAAACTTTCTCGGATTTTTTTATAGGAATCCCTGCAAAGATTTCCAGCAATCGTATACAAATAATTTTTGGTTTTTCCCATATAACGGTAGTCAGACAATTTCTCGAAGAAGCGCAAAAAAGTTTCCTGTGTTAAATCTTCTGCGGTTGATGTATCAGGGCAATGATAGTTACAATAGTTCAATATTTCCTTATAGTATTTGCGAACAAATACATCAAAAGCATTTTCGTCTCCACGCTTCATTCTTTGTAGCAACAAAAAATCTATATCCACGAAATCCTCCTTTCCCGTTATTGAAAGTCAATGCGCATTTCTCTTTCTACCATGTATAACGAATGAACACTGTAAAAAGATAGTGTGGCTTCATTTTTTATAAAAATTTTTTCCAGATAGATTGCTTATCCCTATTTATCATATTGAATTGCCCTTATAGCTTCAAGATAGATAATTTGACACCAATTCATCACTTGACATTGTGGCAAAGAATTGTCACCGGATGGGATGGAAATGTGGAGAATAAGATTCCTCCGTTTTACACACAGGTCTGTGGATTGCTCACTGGGGAGAGGAATGCTTCTTTGGGAGCGTTGGAAGACTATGATTTCGAAGCATGGCAGCCGCCTACATCCCGGCGTGAAAGCCCATCAAATCACCGCGAAAGAGATCGAAACATATCTGCAAGAACTGTTATAGAAGAAATTTATAATTTCTTAAGAAAAATGTGACGTAAAATGTGACAACTCCGCGCTATATTGAAACCCATAAAAAGTAATTCATTTGGAGGGACTGGCAATATGACGCAGGAAAATCGTTCAAGCAGACAGGCAGAGATCCATATAACGCAGATGCGGAGGAATCCGTATCTGGTGGATTATCAAACCGGGAAAAATACGGGCAGACATAATATAGGAAGGCGCCCAGAACGGTCACAACACAGCACACCTGCAATGTCTCAGGAGGGCACAAGGACAAGAACATATCCTCAGCACAGTGCAGTGCCCCGGCAGGAAAACAGAATCCGCCAGCAGAAGCAGAGAACTGCGGATGCGGTATATGTAGGGAATGTATACAAAGACAATACTTATAACGCCCGCACCAGACAACGCCTCGCGAGAGCCGAGAGACAGCGCCGCCGCAGACGGGCAAGAATCCGCAGATATATCCGGCTGACTCTGCTTAGTGCAGGAATTCTGGTAGGAATCATTGCGTTGACAAAGCTTCTGAATGTGCCTGCCGGTACTGCGGAAGCCAGCACACCGATGGAAGCAATAGACATGGCGCAGCAGGTGGAAAAAGGGATTGAGAATACTATAGGAACCCGGATTCAGGGACTGTCGGCGGAGACTTACGCAGCGCACCCTGACTGGACAGAGGATTTCCTCACGGTAAATGAATATTCCAGACCGGGAGATCCTTTGACGGAGGTGAATAATATTTTCGTGCATTATACTGCCAACCCCGGCACCAGTGCAGCACAGAACCGCAGTTATTTCGAACAGCTTAAGGACAATCATGAGCGCAGTGCCAGTGCGCATTTTATCATCGGCTATAACGGGGAGATCCTCCAGTGCGTTCCTCTGGATGAGATCGCTTATGCGGTGCAGACCCGTAACGAGGATTCCATCTCTATCGAATGCTGCTATAAGGCGGACAACGGACAGTTCACGCAGGAAACCTACGACTCCCTGATCAGGCTGTTGAGATGGCTGATCGACGCCTATGAACTGGAACCGGAGGATATTCTCCGCCATTATGACTGCGGTGGGAAAAAATGTCCCATATATTATACGGAACACGAGGATGCCTGGGACCGGTTAAAAGAGGATGTCAAAAATCTATAGAAAAGAGGAACTTTTCCCGAAAGGAAAGGTTCCTTTTAGTTTGTCTTGTTTTAAGAATGCAAGTTTGTTAGAATAGACGCATATGGAATACGATTTCCTATTCATTGGGAAAAGTGCTGCAGACAAAGCCCTAAAGGGCAGAAATGAGGAGTATCATGAATATTTTATCACCTTCAATTCTTTCGGCGGATTTCTGGAAGCTGGGAGAAGATATCAAAGCTGTGGAAGGAGCCGGCGTGCCCTGGCTGCATGTAGACGTGATGGACGGACTGTTTGTGCCTTCAATCTCTTACGGAATGCCTGTCTTGAAGGCAGTGAGACCCCATACAGACATGTTCCTGGATGTGCATCTGATGATTGAGAAGCCGGAGCGTTATGTGGAAGAGTTCGCTGCCTGCGGCGCGGATCTGGTGAATTTCCATCTGGAAGCCACAGAGGATGTGAAGGGATGCATTGAAAAAATACGTGCCACAGGCAAAAAGGCCGGCATCACCATTAAGCCCGCCACTCCGGCAAAGGCAGTGGAACCTTATCTGGAACTGGTGGATCTGGTGCTGGTAATGACAGTGGAGCCCGGATTCGGCGGACAGAAGCTGATCCCGGAGTGCCTGGATAAGGTACAGGTGATCCGGAAAATGATCAACGATAAGGGGCTGTCTACCGATCTGGAAGTAGACGGTGGTATCAATCTGGACAATGTAGCATTTGCCATGGAAAAAGGAGCCAATGTCATTGTAGCCGGTTCCGCTGTATTTAAGGATGACATTGCAGCCAATGCAAAGGCATTTCTGAATAGATTACAATAGTTCAAAAGAATGTCTGACGGTGAAATTACGGAGTGGCCGATAACCAAGCCGGAAGACGGACAAGGAGGAACGAAGGATGGAATTACAGATATTGCATGCGATTCAGGGGATCCATCAGGAATGGCTGACAGAGATCCTGCGTTTTTTTACTACGATCGGAGAAAGCGGTCTGGTATGGATTGTCATTGCGATTGTGCTGACATGCATTCCGAAGACCCGGAAATGCGGTCTGACCATGATAATCGCCATGGCAATCACCTATCTTGTGGGAAATTTGTTCCTGAAAAATGTGATCGCGAGACCCCGTCCCTGTGCTGTGGACCCCGGTGTGACGCTGAAAATTCCGTTCCCTTCGGAATATTCCTTCCCTTCGGGACACACTTCCAACGGTTTTGCCGGAGCGGTGACCATTTTCAGCTATTATCGTAAGGCAGGTATTTTAAGTCTGCTGGTGGCAGCAATCATTGCTTTTTCCAGACTCTATTTCTTCGTGCACTATCCCACGGATATTCTGGGCGGCATTGTGCTGGGAACATTAGATGCGCTGTTGGCGGTCTATCTGGTAAAGCGTCTGGAAGACCGGGCGGATGCGAAGACCGTATCAGACAACGATAAGACGGGACACAGGTAGGAAAAGCAGCACTATAGAAGCAGGGATCTGACAGGAAACGATATGGACAGAAAGGGCAGAAATTTCGATGAATAGCAGAACGTTATGGAATGATAACTGGTATTTTGCAAAAACAGCATTGGGTGTGAATTGGGAAGACAGAACTCTCTGGGAGCGGGAGATGCAGCCGGCAGACTTGCCTCACGACTGGCTGATCTATGATACGAAGAACCTCTATGAAGACAGTATTGGCTGGTATCGGAAGAAATTCGTGTATTCCGCATCCGGAGTAAAGCGTGCAGGCGAAGCGGCGCAGGAGAACTTGCGGGAGCAGTCAAATTCTGTGGCAGGTAATGCCTGCACGACATGTGACGAACGTGTCATTTTGCGCTTCGAGGGTGTTTACATGGATTCTTCCATCTATATAAACGGCGTGTGCCTCGGTGACTGGAAATACGGCTACTCCACCTTTGACTGGGACATTACGGATCATCTGCGTGAAGGTGAAAATGAAGTTGTTCTCCGGGTAACCTTTCAGGCACCCAACAGCAGATGGTACAGCGGTGCCGGAATCTATCGTAATGTCTGGATGATCCGTCTGCCTGAGACACATATTCCGCTGGACGGTATCTATACCTCCTCCGTGGAGACGGAAAACGGCTACGATCTGACCATCGATACGGAACTGGAATGGGGAGCAATCACTGAGAATTATGAACTGGAATATTGCTTGCATTATGCCGGGGACAGTAAAAACTCTGCAGAAACGGAAAACAGGGAGATTTTCCGGGTAAAACAGCCCCTCGCCGGTGGACAGGAGAAGACATCTGTGGCGATTCCTGTGGATAATCCCCGGAAATGGGACATCACAGATCCTTATCTGTATGATCTTACAGTTCGTCTATGCAAACTTCCAATGAACGACGGGGAGAACGGAGCAGGTGAAGCCTTACAGAAGACGGAAATCACACAGGAAGAACATCTTCGCATCGGTTTCCGCACCATGCAATTTGATCCTGCCAGGGGCTTTTTATTAAACGGCAGAAAAGTGCGCCTGAACGGTGCCTGCGATCACCATGACCTCGGAGCACTGGGAGCGGCTTTTCACAAAGAAGCCATGCGCCGGAAATTTGAACTCATGCGTTCCATGGGTGTCAATGCTGTGCGGACTTCCCACAATATGCCCGCTGTGGAACTGATGGAACTGGCGGATGAGATGGGATTTCTGATCGTATCCGAAGCGTTCGATATGTGGGAGATGGCAAAGAATCCTTATGATTATGCCAGATTTTTCAAGGAATGGATGGAGAAGGATGTACGCAGCTGGATCCGCAGAGACCGCAATCATCCTTCCGTTATCATGTGGAGCATTGGCAACGAGATTCCGGATACCCATGCGGATGCCCATGGACAGGAGATCACCCGTAGCCTCCTTGCAGTAGTCAGAAAGTGGGATTACCGGAAGGTGGCACCGGTGACGATCGGTTCCAATTACATGCCCTGGGAAAATGCCCAGAAATGTGCGGATATCGTGAAAGTGGCGGGCTATAACTACGCGGAAAAATATTATGCGGAACACCATGAAAAGCATCCGGACTGGATCATCTACGGAAGTGAGACTTCCTCTGTGGTACAGAGCCGAGGGGTGTATCATTTTCCGTTGGAGAGGGCGAATCTGATCGAAGCGGACGAACAGTGTTCTGCGTTGGGCAACAGTACTACCAGCTGGGCGGCGAAAAATACGGAATACTGTATCACTATGGACAGAGATACCCCTTATTCCTGTGGTCAGTTCATCTGGACAGCCATTGACTATATCGGTGAGCCGACCCCTTATCAGACGAAAAACAGCTATTTCGGACAGATGGATACGGCGGGATTTCCCAAAGACTCCTACTACGTCTTCCGTTCGGAATGGACGGATGGGAAAAAAGATCCCATGATCCATGTATATCCCTACTGGGATTTTAATCCGGGACAGCAGGTGGACGTGCGGATCACCAGCAATGCTCCGGAGGTGGAACTGTTCGTAAACGGAGCGTCACAGGGAAAACAGCAGATCGATCATCAGAAAGGAACGGTATTGCAGCCTTCCTGGAAAGTACCGTATGCGCCCGGCAGTATCTGTGCCGTGGCATACGACGAAACGGGTAGGGAGATAGCCAGACAGGAGAGACATTCCTTCGGCAACACAGATCATTATATAGTAAAAGCCAATAAATCTACCATGTGCGCCAACGGCGAGGATATGATCTTCGTGGAGATCTCTGCGGAGGACCGGGATGGATACCCTGTGGAAAATGCTTCCGATTATGTGAGAGTGACCGTGGAAGGCGCCGGACGTCTCATAGGCTTGGACAATGGTGACAGCGCCGATTACGATGCCTACAAGGGAACCGTACGTAAGTTGTTCCAGGGGAAATTACTGGCTATGATCGCAGCAAAAACTACGCCGGGGGAGATTCGTGTGACTGTGAAGGATGCATGGGCAGCCACAGTGAACAGCATGACCAATGAAACCGGCACTGGAACAGCAAAGGCAGCTGCCGGGCACCGCACGGCGACAGTGACGTTACAGGCAGTCGAAGCACCGATTCGTCCCGGTGTCTGCGCAACAGAAGAAAACAGAGAATATCCGCCCGCCTTTGTGGATCCCGGATTTGTTCCGGTGCGGAAACTGGAAATGAGCGCTCCCTATATGAGATTGACACCGGAGAAGCCGTATGTATTGCTACATACCCGTATCTATCCCATGGAAGCCACAGACCGTAAGCTTCTCTGGAGCATTACTGACGCTTCCGGTATCCCCAGCCCTGTGGCAAAGCTGGAGGAACTGGAAGACGGCGAGAGCATCCGGATCACAGGCGTCAGTGATGGCAGTTTTCAGGTAAGGTGTATGACCTGTAACGGAACAACCAATATTAAAATGATTTCCCAACTTGACTTTGCAGTGGAGGGCATGGGACAGACGTTCCATTCTCCGTATGAGCCGGTGACGGGTATTTCTTATGTCGGAAGTTTTGGCGGAGACGTAAGCCGCGGAGTGGAGAACAGTGCCGGAACGGACAAGGCACAGCTTACCGGACTGGTCTATGAAGCGTTAGACTTTGGTGAATTCGGAAGTGACGAGATCACGCTGTCCATTTTTGCCAATGATAATGATCCCCACCGGATTCAGATATGGAAGGGAGAGCCCGAAGAGAGCGGTTCCGGGACACAGGGAACACTGGTGGGTGAAATAACCTATCAGAAGCCGGGCATCTGGGAAGTCTTCCAGCCGGATACCTTCGTATTGCCCCGGAGATTAAAGGGTGTAACAAAACTGACAATAGTGTCAGAAGATAAAATTTTCCTGAAAGAGTTTCATTTCACCAGACAGGAAAAAGCTTATGCAAGACTGAGTGCTCTCACGGACGGAGTTACCTATGGTGACAGCTTTGTGAGAACCGGGGATGCCGTTGAACAGATCGGCAATAATGTCTCTCTCGAATTTACGGATATGAACTTTGGAGAAGCGGGAACCGATAGCATTGTCATCTGCGGAAGAACTCCTTTACAGCAGAATACGATCCAACTTAGGTTTACCGATGGAGCTACACAGGTACTTCCCTTCCCGCACAGCGAGGAATATAGGGAACTGCGTTTCCCTCTGGAAAGAGTGACGGGAGAGCAGAATGTGACCTTCGTTTTCCTGCCGGGATGCAATTTTGATTTCAAATGGTTCCGGTTTGAAAAAAGCGGATCTGAGGAGTAAGCGATAACTATGAGCAAATGGAACAGAAAAATATGGGCAGCAATACTGGTGGTGGGAATGACAGCGTCTCTGACTGCCTGTGGAGGCAGCAAAGGAGAAAACAGCAATGCGTCTGCTGCCGGTACACAGAATGAGACTGCCACCGTACAGGATGAGAGCGCGGACAGTAACACTGACAGCACCGGCAGTACCACGGCACTGGTGCAGGACAACCGGGTACTGCAGATCCCGGACGACAACTACCGTACCTACTATGAGCTTTTCGTATATTCCTTCTATGACAGCGACGGTGATGGCATTGGAGATCTACAGGGCGTACTGGAAAAGCTGGATTACCTGAATGACGGTGATGATACCACAGATATGGATCTGGGAATCAATGGTATCTGGCTCATGCCGGTGATGCCCTCCGTCACCTATCATAAATACGATACCACGGATTATGAGAATATCGATCCGCAGTACGGCACTCTGGAAACATTTCAGGAGTTGCTGACGGCCTGTCATGACCGTGGGATCCGTGTGATCCTGGATCTGGCAATGAATCATTCTTCCAGCAGCCATCCCTGGTTCCAACAGGCTGCGGAGTATCTGAAGAGCCTGCCGGAAGGGGCGGAACCGGATAGTTCCGAATGCCCGTACGTGGATTATTACCATTTTTCCAGAGAATACCAGGGCGGGTATGCGCAGCTGGATGGAACGGCCTGGTATTATGAAGCGAGATTCTGGGACGGAATGCCGGATCTGAATCTGGAGAATGAGGCGGTACGCCGGGAATTTGAGCAGATCGCGGACTTCTGGCTGGATATGGGTGTGGATGGCTTTCGACTGGATGCGGTGAAAGAGTATGTTACCGGATCCACAGAGGACAATGTGGAAATTCTAAGCTGGTTCGCGGATTATGTTCATGGCAAAGATCCGGAGAATTATCTGGTGTGTGAATGCTGGACGGATCAGAATACCTATGCCAAATATTATGAGAGCGGCGTGGACAGCATGTTTGATTTTGCTTTTGCCGACAAGTCCGGTATCATTGCCAATGTGATGAACGGTAAGGCATCGGCAACATCTTATGCAAAGAATCTGGAAACAGAGCAGGGCATGTATGCGCAGTACAATCCGGATTATATCAATGCTCCCTTCTACACCAATCATGATATGGGACGCAGTGCAGGCTACTATGCCGGGGAGAATAGCGAAGCTCAGACGAAAATGGGCAATGCCCTTAATCTCTTAATGAATGGCAATGTATTCCTCTATTATGGGGAAGAACTGGGCATGAAGGGCTCCGGCAAAGACGAGAACAAACGGGCCCCCATGTACTGGAGCAAGGACGGCAATGCGGAAGGCATGTGTAAGGGCCCGGCAGATATGGATGATTTCCGGATGAAATTTGACAGTCTGGAAGAACAGCAGGAGGATCCCGATTCCATCTATAATTATGTGAAACAGGTGATCCGTGTCCGCAACCAGAACCCGGTGATCGCCAGAGGCACCACCGCTTATCTGGAGCAGTATTCCGGTGAACAATGCTTTGCCCTGACAAGAAGCTATGAAGGCAGTAACTTATTATTGTTGGGAAATACCTCTGCGGAGGCTGTGAGCGTGGATCTGACCGGACTTACCGTAGGAGGCACCACAGCGGAGGAACTGGTACTGCTGGGGGAACTTTATACCGGAGAAGAGACCGCGGAGCGTGCCGGTACTGTAGTTACGCTTCCGGCTTATTCGATCCTGATCCTGGGAGAAGAATAAGACGAGCAAAACAGAATACAGGAACAAAAACAGGTCTGTGGGCGAACCCTACAGACCTGTATGCTTTCTTACAAAATCTTCAAATTCGTTTACCGGTAACGGCTTCGAGAAGTAGTAACCCTGAATATCATCACAGTGAAGATTCTTCAGAAACTCTACCTGATCCGAAGTTTCTACACCCTCTGCGGTAATAGTCATACCGAAGCTCTGCAGCAGCTGTGTGATGTGCAACAGCAGCTTTTCACCGTTCCGGTCACCAATGTAATCGATCAGACTCTTATCCAGCTTGATCGTATCGAAATGCATGACATTCAGCGAAGACAGAGAAGAATAACCGCTTCCGAAATCATCCAACAGTAAAGTAAATCCTGCTTCATGGAACTGCTCGATCAGGGAGGAAATATCACTGTTATCAATGGTAGCACTCTCAGTGATCTCTAACGGAACATATTTCGGATCCAGCTGGAAAGAATTCAAAAGCTCCCGGTACTTATCTACCACATTGCTGTAGTATAGGCTGACTCTGGAAATATTTACAGAAATCGGATACAATTTTGCTCCAGCCTGCAGCCATCTCTGCTGTTGTGCGCACACCGTGCGGAACACATATTCGTCCAGTGTTGTGATATTACCGTTTTTCTCAAATAATGGAATGAACTTGCCGGGAGAGAGCATGGTGCCGTCGGGGCGCTTCCAACGGATCAGAGCCTCCGCTCCCAGAATGTTTCCGGTGACGGGGTCTACCTTCGGCTGATACCACAGCTGGAATTCTCCGTTCTTCAGGGCATCTTCGAAGACATCTTCCATCAGACGATCCTCGGAGAGCTGTTTGATATCCAGCTCATCATAAAAAGCATAATGCCTGGTACGTTTTCCTTTTATCGGATACATGGCCTGTACAGCCTTGCCGTAATTCTGTTCGATTTCCTTATGATCGGCGGTCTCATAGATGCCGCACAGTGGGAACAGTTTCGGAATATTAAGCTTTGTGGACAAATTGGAAATATCCTGACACAGGCACTCCAATCTGGGTTCTAAGGTACACCGGTCATTATCCCGCAGGAACAGGATGAACCGGTCTGCATTGATGTGGGCAGAAAATTCACCCAGATGTGTACCGGTTTGCAGGATCTTCCATACTTCCAACAGTGTTTCGTCACCCTTGGCCACACCACAGGTATTATTGATCAGCTTGAAATCCTGAAGATCCAGGGCAACATAGAAGCCGCTGTCTCCGCCTCGGTGGGATAATTTCTCCTTGAAGCAGGCAAAATTATCACCATTTGTCAGAGGATCCACATAAGCCAGACGATATAACTGCCTGCGCCGTGTCCGGATACTGTGCACAAAAGCAAAAGTACCGACTCCGGCGATCACAATGATCAGCAGGATCAGCAGCCGCACCTGAAACAATATCGGAGCGGAACGACTGGAAAGTACCTGATCGGGAACAATAGTCAGGGCGAACCACTGTCTGTCGCTGCGGAGATTGTCCATTGCAGCCGCATAGTAATAATACTTCTGACTGCCTCCATAGAAATAACCACCGTTGGAAGAAGAACTCTGAAGCAGCGTATGCAGATCCTGCAAGGGCTGGTCGTTACGGGCATCCTGAGTCAGATAATCGGACATACGGTCGGCTTCCTGCAGGGAAGCCGGTGCATTGGAAGATGTGGCGATCAGGTCACCGTCCTGATTTACCAGACAACTGAATCCCTGATTATTAAAGGATTGCACGCCTAAAATTTCTTCAAAATGCTGGTTCCGATAGGTGGCAAATAAAACACCGATAATGGAATCACTCTGATCATATACGGGAATGCTGAATACATTGATGGGCTCCGGAGTACCGAGGCGATCCTGGAGGGTATTGGTAATACCAGGAAGTCCCTGCATACCATCCTTAAAAAAATCTCTGCTGGACAGATCCTGTACATAGCCATCGGTGCTTATCACCTGACCGTCCGGTGAGACGAAACCGATCCGTTTAAACTCATAGGTGGAGACAAAAGATCCCAACTGTGCAGCAATGGATTTTGCATTGACTGCATCCGGGGAAACGCTGATCGCATCGGCAAGGCTGTATAATAAGTTGAAGTTTTCACGGAGCTCCTGTTGTACGATCAGGGCGTTCTGCGTGGCAACATCCCGGAGAGTGGACTGTACTTCTTCCTCTGTATCCTGTGTGATCTGGGCAGAACTCCACATAACTGTGGAAATTACCAGCACCAGAGCAATGCTCAGAATGATCAAGGCCTGTTTTGGTAATTTACTTTTTTTCATTTTATATCCTCTTATGTATGTTATAAAAATTACCTTATATAATATACCATTATACACATTTACGATTGCATGGCAACAAAAACTGCATTGACAGTCCGGATTTCCTGTGCTACTGTAAGAATACGCAAATGCAATGAGGAAGAGAGTATTTATCATAGAAGTTTTACAGAGAACATTCCGTAAGGCTGAGAGGAATGGAACGGACAGATAGAGAAGATGGCTTCTGAGCGGCGCACCGAACGGATACCGGGGAGAATAGGAACGGTGGAAGCAAGGCTGCGACAGGATCCGCCTGTTACAGCGGATAGGGTTACGGACCCGAAGAGGTCTGTGTTGCGAAACGCAGACGAAGAGAAGTGGTAACACGAGACAACGCTCGTCTTCTTGAAGAACATAAGGTTCTTTGAGGAGACTTTTTTATTGCAACAAGGTCACAAGTCAAAAATTACGATGTGCTTGCACAAGAGTAATTTTATGACTTGATGACCTGCCCCGATATGAGCATAAAAGTGGAGCGTAAGCTTCACGATATGCGAATATTGGGTTGGATTGTGAGAGTGCGGAGCACGGAACGATCCGTTGGAATTAAAATAAATAAGAAAAGGAGAATGTGATTTATGGAAAGCAAAGGAAAATATTATCTTACCACAGCGATTGCCTATACATCTGCGAAGCCCCATATCGGCAACAACTACGAGATCGTACTGGCTGACAGCATCGCGCGTTTCAAGAGAAAGGAGGGCTATGATGTCTTCTTCCAGACCGGTACTGACGAGCATGGACAGAAGATCGAACTGAAGGCTGAGGCAGCCGGCATCACTCCCAAGGAACATGTAGATAAGATCGCCGGTGTCATCCGCGGTCTGTGTGATCTGCTGAACATTTCCTATGATAAGTTCATCCGTACCACGGATGAGGATCATGAGAAGCAGGTACAGAAGATCTTCAAGCGTCTCTATGATCAGGGGGACATCTATAAGGGAGCTTACGAGGGAATGTACTGTACTCCCTGTGAATCCTTCTGGACCGAGTCCCAGCTGGTGGACGGCAAGTGCCCGGACTGCGGCGGTGTCGTAAAGCCTGCCAAGGAAGAGGCTTATTTCTTCCGCATGAGCAAATATGCAGACAAACTGATCAAGCACATTAATGAGCATCCCGAGTTCATTCAGCCCGTTTCCCGTAAGAACGAGATGATGAACAACTTCCTGCTCCCCGGACTGCAGGATTTGTGCGTATCCCGTACCTCCTTTACCTGGGGCATTCCGGTGACCTTCGATCCCAAGCATGTCATCTACGTGTGGCTGGATGCACTGACCAACTACATCACCGGTATCGGCTACGATGCAGATGGCAACAGCACCGAGCAGTACAAGAAACTGTGGCCCGCAGACCTGCATCTGATCGGCAAGGACATCATTCGTTTCCATACGATCTACTGGCCTATTTTCCTGATGGCACTGGGTGAGCCCCTGCCGAAGCAGGTATTCGGACATCCCTGGCTTCTTATGGGCGGTGGCAAGATGAGCAAATCCAAGGGAAATGTGGTCTATGCGGATGATCTGGTAGATTATTTCGGCGTAGATGCAGTACGTTACTATGTACTGCATGAGATGCCTTTTGAAAATGACGGTAATCTGACCTGGGAACTGGTAGCAGAGCGTACCAATTCCGATCTGGCCAACACCCTGGGCAACCTGGTGAACCGTACCATTTCCATGAGCAACAAGTATTTTGGCGGTGTAGTAGAGAATAGGAATGTACAGCTGACCGAGAACGATGTAGCAGTGGATGCCGATCTGAAACAGACTGTGACCGGCACTTATGCAAAAGTAGTAGCCAAAATGGAAGAACTGCGAGTAGCAGATGCCCTGACCGAGATCTTCGGCATCTTCAAACGCTGTAATAAATACATCGATGAGACCGAACCCTGGGTACTGGCCAAGGACGAAGCCAAGGCAGATCGTCTGGCTACCGTTCTGTACAATCTGGTGGAAGGTATTATCATTGGCGCATCCCTGTTAGAGCCTTATATGCCCGAAACCGCAGAGAAGATCGCAAAACAGCTGAATACCTCCCTGCGTGACTTTGATCAGTTAGAGCAGTTCGGCCTGTATGAGAGCGGCAACAGGGTGACAGATCAGCCTGAGATCCTCTTCGCCCGTCTGGATATGAAGGATGTAGCAAAAAAAGAGGCAGAGCTGGAAGAAGCCATGATCAAGGCAGCAGCGGAGCATGAAGCGGAAGAGGCAAATGCCGAGGCAGAAAAGGCAGAGCAGGAAGCCATCGATATTGAGCCCAAGACAGAGATCGAATATGACGACTTCGCAAAAATGCAGTTCCAGGTAGGTGAGATCATTTCCTGTGAGGCAGTGCCCAAGTCCAAGAAGCTGCTGTGCAGCCAGGTGAAGATCGGCAGCCAGGTACGTCAGATCGTCTCTGGCATCAAAGCACATTACAGCCCGGAGGAAATGGTGGGCAAGAAGGTTATGGTACTGGTGAACCTGAAGCCTGCGAAACTGGCAGGAGTAATGTCCGAGGGCATGATCCTGTGCGCAGAAGACGCGGAAGGCAATCTGGCTCTGGTCACCCCGGAGAAGAATATGCCTGCCGGAGCAGAGATCTGTTAAATAGTATATGACAACGCAACTTTACGAATGAGGCGGGATGAACTGTTACTATTTTACAAAAAAAGCAATATAGGGCTTAAAATTTTATAAGAAATGATATATAATGAATAGGATGCCAAAGCAGATGATTGTAAAATTGACATTTGTTTTGTGCGTCCTATGATTTTCCAGTAACCAAGGAGGTCCTATGATTAAGGAAGAATTTTACTTTGATTCCCGGGACGGCGAAAGCCGTATCCATGCAGTGAGATATACTCCCGATGACGGCAATGTAAAAGGCATTGTGCAGGTAGTGCACGGAATGGCAGAGTATGTGGAGCGTTATGAGAACCTGGCTGAATTTCTGACTGCCAGAGGAATCCTTGTTACCGGAGAAGACCATCTCGGACATGGAAAATCTGTGGCGGAAGGCGGCACTTACGGTTACTTCTGCGAACAGGATCCGGCAACGGTAGTGGTAAGGGATGTACATCGGCTGAAGAAGATCACAGAGGAAAGCTATCCGGAGGTGCCCTATGTTATTTTGGGACACAGTATGGGTTCCTTTATTACGAGGAATTATCTGTGTCGTTACGGTAAGGGAGTCGACGGGGCGGTAATTGTCGGAACGGGAATGCAGTCCGGGGGATTGATCCTTTGTTCCAAAGCCATGGCAGGCATACAGAAGCTGTTCTGTGGTTCAAAGCATATCAGCCGTTTTATTGACAAGGCTGCTTTCGGCGGCTATAACAAGCGGATCGATGCTCCGAGGACATCCAGTGACTGGCTGAGCCGGAATCCGGAGAATGTGGACCGCTATATAGCGGATGAGCTGTGTGGATTTACCTTTACTGTGAATGGGTTCCAGACGCTGTTTGAACTGATCCGCAGACTGCAGAAGCAGGAGAATCTGGAGAAGGTACCGCAGAACCTGCCAATCCTTATGGTATCCGGTGCCGAGGACCCGGTGGGAGATTACGGTAAGGGTGTCCGGAAGGCATGTGATTCTCTGAAGAAGGCTGGTGTGAAAAATATTACCGTCAAACTGTACGAGAATGACAGACATGAGCTTTTGAATGAGGAAGACGGTGAACAGGCCATGGAGGACATCTATCAATGGATCCGCAGGGAGATTCCGGGACTGGATTAAGACCGGAAAGCTTTCGGATCAGAGAGGCGGTGCATCATGTCGGATACGGCAGCGGGCACTTACGAGATCAGATGGGCGGCAGACAAAGACTGGATTCCTGCCATGCATATGATCTGGAAGACATTTTTGAAATTTGAGGCGGTGGATTATACAGAGGAGGGAATCCGTAACTTTTATGATTTTATTACGGATGAACACCTCTATAAGTCGTTCCTGCAGGGAAGATACCAGATGATGGTGGCGCTGGACGGTGAGAGAGTCATCGGAGCGGCTTCCGTGCGGAATTATAATCATTTATCACTTCTTTTTGTCGATGAGGAGTATCATCATCGGGGAATCGGACGGGATCTGATGAGAAGAATGTGTGAATATCTGAAAAAAGAGGAAGGGGAACGGTATATGTCGCTGAAAGCAGCTCCGTATGCCGTAGAGTTCTATCGAAAACTGGGGTTTCATGCGGTACATGAAGAGGAAGCATTTTCCGGAATACGTGTGACCCCCATGGAAAAATTTTTATAAAACAGAAAAGGATAAGATGTAAATGAAAATTTTTGACCTGGATAGCCCTTTAATGAATGTACTGAACAAAATGGCAGATCTGATGTGGCTCAATATTCTGACACTGATCTGCTGCATCCCTGTCATTACCGCTGGAGCTGCGCTGACTTCCATGCATTATGTGGCATTGAAGATCGTGCGTAACGAGGAGAGTTATATTACAAGAAGCTTTTTTAAATCCTTTAAGACCAATTTCCGCCAGGCAACCCTGATCTGGTTGCTGCTTATGCTGGTAGCGGCGATCCTTGGCGGTGATTACTACATTATTACCAAATCCGGAATGCAGTTCAGCCAGGTGTTGGTGGTACTGATCATGGCAGCAGGAGTGCTGGTGATCTGCACTTCTTTATATGTATTTCCGGTACTTGCCAAATTTGACAATACAATCATGGGAACCATTCGAAATGCATTTATCATGAGTATTTTACAGCTGCCCAAGACCGTTGTAATGTTCGTAATGGCATTTTTTCCGTTGATTATTTATCTGGTATCTTTAAGACTGATACCCATTATTTTCCTGTTTGGTTTTTCGCTGCCGGCTTATGCCTCTGCCATGCTGTACAATAAATTCTTCCAGAAGCTGGAAGATCAGTTGTTGTCAGAACAGGAGCCTGCACCGGAAATCTCGCCGGAAGAGGATGAGAGAGTATTCCATGATGAACTGGATGAAAGCCTGAAAACAGACGTGAAGTAACAAAAATGTCCTGCGGGGGCATCAGACGAGAGGTGTTCGGAGTATGCAAAAGAGAAAATTTTGGGAAATTGTTTTCCAGTGGGTCTTTCCCTGCGCATTGCTGGTTGTTGCACTGGTTCTGAGTATTTACGAATTTAATAATAAAATGAATTCAGCCATACAGACGGTGGTGGATGATCAGGCAGAGCAGATCGGCTATTACTATTCCGCGGGAGTAGATGACAAGCTGGGGGCACTGGGAGATATCACGAGTGCCATGGCAAACATTATGGCGAGCCGGCCGGACAGAAGTGATGCTTTTGTATATGAGAAGCTGGACACCATTGTAAAAGCCAGCAACGCCTATATGTCTGCTTATTGTGCTGTGAACGGAAAAGGAATGCTGAGTGACCGCCGGGAGTTCGATATGTCAGAGTTAAACTATTATGGCAGCATCAGCGGAACCTCCGCCCATTATATTTATGCCGGCACGGATGGGATCAACGGACAGACTGCCTTTATCTATGTGTGTCCGATTGCGATATCCGGAAATGTCACAGGATATCTGCTCAGTTATATGAACCCGGATAACATGAAGGAATTCTTCGACAATTCTGTATATGGTGACAAGGCATTTTTCTCTCTGGTCAACCGGAACGGAACCATTATGGCATGCTACGGTGCCACTGACGGAACGGCTATTTTGCAGAATGATTTCTGGAATTCCCTGAAAGATATTTCGGAAAGCCTGGGAAGCTGGACCCTGTTTGAAAGACAGCAGCAGAAGGGCAACAGCGGCATTTTACATGTTAAGGAAGACGGTGTAGGCAAGATCGTCTGTCATTTTCCAATCCGCGGTACCGAGTGGAACCTGGTGGTCGGTATTGATGAATCCTATCTGTCTGGAATCCAGCAGTCCTTCCGCGGCCCGATTGTGAATCTGATCGTCAAGATCAGTATTTCCATTGCAGTAGCGCTTATTATTATCACCGCAATCAATATTCTGGTACGCATCAAAGCCTCTGAACACAGTAAGGTGTTGGAGGATAAAGCAGATACCGACCTATTGACGGATCTGAACAATAAGATGGCCACAGAGCGTAAGATCCGGGAATACATGGAAAAGTACCCGGACAAGCAGGGCGTATTGTTCGTACTGGATGTTGATAACTTTAAGAAGATCAATGATACTATGGGACATGCCTTCGGAGATGAAGTGCTCCGCAGCCTGGCAGTACGTCTGCAATCCATGTTCCGGGCTACGGATATCGTGGGTCGTACCGGTGGCGATGAGTTCATGGTGTTTCTGAAGGATATCCGCGAGATCAGTATGATCGAACGGGAAGGCAAGAAGATCGAACAGTTCTTCCATCAGTTTGAAGTGGGAGAATATGTAAAATATTCCGTAACGGCCAGCGTGGGAGCAGCGGTCTTCCCCGGGGACGGCAAGTCTTTCGAGGAACTGTACAAAGCCGCAGATAATGCGCTGTATGTGTCAAAAAGACATGGCAAAAACCAGCTTAGCTTCTATAAAAAGCCGGGAAATGAGACAAAGTAGGGCGATTCTTGTGGAATATGTCCAAGAAATGCGGGCGGATTTGTTCAATCTGACAAGCATTTCGAAAAAAAACAAACTTTATAAGCAATTCTTACAATAGGATTCAAAATCTTTGTGAAATAGTGGTATGGCACATTTTCGTGATTTTCGTTATACTGAATTCAGATTCAAACGAGACATATCGTTTCACAATGAGAGAAAATAACATTGGTAAATATGAAAGGAGTATTTTCAAATGGCAAGTTTATCTTTAAAGAATGTCTGCAAAGTATATCCTAACGGTTTCGAAGCTGTTAAGGATTTCAACCTTGAGATCGCAGATCAGGAGTTCATCATTTTCGTAGGTCCTTCCGGATGTGGTAAGTCCACCACCCTTCGTATGATCGCAGGTCTGGAAGATATCTCTTCCGGTGAACTGAAGATCGGTGACAGAGTAGTTAACGATGTAGAGCCTAAGGATAGAGATATCGCAATGGTATTCCAGAACTACGCTCTGTATCCTCATATGTCCGTATACGACAACATGGCATTTGGTCTGAAGCTGAGAAAAGTTCCCAAGGATCAGATCGATAAGATGGTTAAGGAAGCAGCTAAGATCCTGGATTTGACTCCGCTGCTTGATCGTAAGCCCAAGGCTCTGTCCGGTGGTCAGAGACAGCGTGTTGCTATGGGACGTGCAATCGTTCGTAACCCTAAGGTATTCCTGATGGATGAGCCTCTGTCCAACCTGGATGCTAAGCTGCGTGTACAGATGCGTATCGAGATCGCTAAGCTGCATCAGAGACTGGGCACCACCATCATCTACGTTACACATGACCAGACTGAGGCTATGACCCTTGGTACCAGAATCGTTGTTATGAAGGACGGCGTTATCCAGCAGGTAGATACTCCTCAGAACCTGTATGAGAAGCCCTGCAACCTGTTCGTAGCAGGATTCATGGGATCTCCGCAGATGAACTTCCTGGATGCTACTGTTAAGGTAGAAGGCGACATCGCTAACCTGGTAATCGCAGGCCACAGCATTCCCCTTCCTCCCGCTAAGTCCAAGAAGCTGATCGATGGCGGTTACGATGGAAAGGTTGTTACCTTCGGTATCCGTCCTGAGGATGTATATGATTCCGAGATGTACATCGAGACCTCTCCTCAGAGCGTATTTACCTCTACCATCAAGGTTTATGAGTTACTTGGTGCAGAAGTATATCTGTACTTCGATCTTGACGAGTTCCCTATGACCGCAAGAGTAGATTCTCGTACCACTGCAAGACCTGGCGATACCGTTAAGTTCGCTCTGGATGTTGAGAAGATCCACGTATTCGACAAAGAGACCGAGCAGGTTATTACCAACTAGTCTTAAGTTTCATAAGAGATTTCAAGGTCCTGTCTGTGAATGCAGACAGGGCTTTTTTTATGCATTTTGCTTGCACGAGGTGAGTAAATCAGATATACTAAGTATATATAGTTCTGACATAGATGAAAAGCGAGACTGTTTGCAGGTGGAGCTTTTCGCCTATGAACAGAACGAATGGATATGAGCAGGGAGGACAATAGTCCGGAATGCGAAGAGACGTTGCGAAATCGAGAACGCGAAGAGCGAAGAATTCGATATAGATTATGCTACAGAAAGGCGTGGACAATATGATTACAGGCCAGATTATACAGACAAGCATTGATGAATTAAAAGCAATCACTAAGGTAGACCTCGGAGTCTATGATCTGAACGGATCCGAAGTGGCATCTACCATGGAAAAGGATGACATAACCACAGATCTGATCACAGGCTTTGCGGCTTCTCCGGCGGATAGCCAGGTGATCGGAGTACATCACCTTCTGAAGATCCGTGACGAAGGGGATCTTTTATATGTACTGGTGGCACGGGGAATGACGGATGACGTATATATGGTGGGTAAGATTGCTGTCAGTCAGATCCAGAATCTTGTCATTGCCTACAAGGAACGGTTTGACCGGAATAATTTCTTTCAGAACCTGTTGTTGGATAATCTGTTGCTGGTAGATATTTACAATCGGGCGAAGAAACTTCATGTGGAAGTCAGCTGTCCCAGAGCCGTATATCTCATTGAGACCAAGGATGAGAAAGATGGCATTGTATCTGAAGTGCTGAAGGGCATGTTTTCCCCGCAGGCGGGAGATTATGTAACAGCGGTGGATGAGTCCAGCCTGATCCTGATTAAATCTGTTGAGAGCACCACCACACCTGAGACACTGCATGAACTGGCCGAGACTATTGTAGCCATGATGAATGCGGAGGCTCTTCTGGATGTGAAGGTGGCATATGGCACCGTGGTACAGGAATTGAAGGACGTATCCAAGTCCTACAAGGAAGCCAAGATGGCACTGGATGTAGGCAAGATCTTCTACGTAGAGAAAAAGGTGATCGCCTACAGCACGTTGGGAATCGGACGTCTGATCTATCAGCTGCCGGTGAATCTGTGCAAGATCTTTATTGAGGAGATCTTCGGTGACAATGTACCCATGGATCTGGATGAAGAGACCCTGAACACCCTGAACAAGTTCTTCGAAAACAATCTGAATGTGTCGGAGACTTCCAGACAGTTGTTCGTGCATCGTAATACGCTGGTATATCGTATTGAGAAGATTCAGAAGAGCACCGGCCTGGATCTGCGGAGCTTTGATGATGCACTGACTTTCAAGATCGCATTGATGGTCGTAAATTATATGAAATATCTGGACAGCCAGGAATATTAAGGACAACCCCTCGCATAAAGTTAGATAGAAACTTTATACGGGGGGATTTTATGTCATATCGGAAACAGATCAGCTATTTGGAATTACAGGAAAACGGGCAACGGATCCGGGGAGCCGGGTATGCAAAGCTGGAAAGCTGGGAAAAGGAAGAGATTCTGATGGTGCAGCTGAGAGGACAGGGGATCGTGTCTGGCAAGGAGATGATGCTGCTGTATCTGCAGCGGGAAAGCGGAGAAGAACTGTTATGTGAAATGACGGCAGAACGGGGGACCATTTCCTGTGAAAAAAGAATTTCCAGAAAAGCGGATTGGGAGCCGACACTGGGGATACGCATTCCCCTGGAACGTAATTTTGAGATCATAGGGCGGTTTGCAGGAGCGGCTGGTGCGAAGAAAGTACCTGCGCCTGTGACTGCGATTGCACCGGTTACGGTGGGGGAAATCGAAGGACAGGGGCAAGGTGGAAACCAGCCGGAGCAGGCAAAGCGGCCGATACAGACAGAACAGCAGGAAGCCCAAAATAGGGAGATGCAGCGGGAGCGGGTGCAGGAGCAAGGCAGGCAAGCCCGTGAACAGACCGAAAAAGTGGCAGAAACCGTAGTCGCAAACGAAAAAATGGTCAGTGGATCGGAAGCCCGGAGCTCGAAAAAAACTCCCACGGAACACACTCTCCACATGAAAGACACCAAATGGGAGCAATTAAGCAGTATCTACCCCCACATCCATCCCTTCCGGGATGCCAGAGAATTTCTTTCCGTGGGTCCGGAGGATTTCGTTGTGTTGCGGGAGCGTTGCTATCAGATGACCCACAACAGTTTTTTGTTGCATGGCTATTATAATTACAGACATTTATTATTAATGCGTCAGGAAGTCTCTGGGGAAGTGAAATATTACATAGGAGTCCCGGGTAATTTTTATGAAAGAGAAAAACAGGTAGCCAGAATGTTTGGCTTTGAAAGTTTTGAAGGAACCAGAGAACCGGCATGGGAAGGGGATTTCGGATATTATCTGATCGCAGTGGAACTGTGAGAGAATCACAGTCCCCGCTCGTCAAATTCCGGAATAAAGCTTTCACAGGCGGCACTTCCCTCTTGCCGGAAGCCCTGTTCAATGCCGATTCGCTCCGCAAAGCGCAGCACCCGGTCATATTCCTCCGGTGTCACTGTGCGATTGAGTGCTTCAATATCTGCCACCTGCGGAAGAGGTGTATATTGATTCATAATGCTAATATAGATATGATCCCCGTAGGTCTCATGGAGATACCGCAGGATCTTCTTGGAGTCTTTCGCTTGTCCCGGCAGGAGCAGATGGCGTACGATCATCCCCCGCTGCATCAGCCCGGTGTCGGGATCCATGACCGGATCTAAGACCTGCCGGTACATTTCCGCAATGGCAGCGCAGGCAATCTCAAAATAGTCCGGGGCATGCGAATACGCAGCGGAAAGCTCCGGAGAAAAATATTTCAGATCCGGCAGATAGATATCCACCAGACCATCCAGATGGCGTAAAGCCTCCGGAGATTCGTAACTGCCGGTATTGTATACAATGGGGATGGACAGTCCCTGATTTTTGGCCTGCTGTAAGGCAATGACGATCTGGGGAAGAAAATGTGTGGGAGTAACAAGATTGATATTGTTAGCACCCTGTTCCTGTAATTGTAGAAAGATTTTCACCAGATGTTCGGGAGTGATGACTCGTCCGGCTTTCCCCAGAGCGATGTTATGGTTCTGGCAGAAGACACAGCGCAGGTTGCATCCGGAGAAAAAGACGGTACCGGAACCGGAAGTACCGGAGATACAGGGCTCCTCCCAATAATGCAGAGAGGCTCTGGCAGCCATAATATCTGCCGTCTGGCCACAATATCCCACGCCACCATCCAGGCGATCGGCATGACAGGCCCTGGGACACAGGATGCAGTCGGACATGATTTTCCGGAACCATGCGGCATCTTGGGGAGCCAGATCGCCGGAAACGGATGCTATGCTGTTGGAAACCGAAAAAGGGGATGACATATCGTCTGACACAATCTATAACCTCTTAACTGACTTATCCATGAATTCACAGAACACTTTAAATATCAAAACCGCACATGCCGGACCAGGATAACAGCTCCACCCAGTTTCCTCACGGCACATGGAAGGTTCTACTTAGTGCTGCTTTGTTCCCAACCTGACACGGTTCGTAGATTCCCATTGCGTAAGACCGAGTTTCATCACTATTCCCATGATACCGGACATGTACGGCCTTTTTAGTGTATCCTGTTCCCCGGTTTTTGTCAAGCCTCTTTGCCTTGAAGGAAACAGGGAAGAGTGTTATAATTAAAATAATATGTAATTTTGTCGAAAGATAGTTGCCTACGGAGAAGGATCCATGAGAAACGAGCGAAAAAGTATATCCCTGCTGGGATGGATAATAGGTGCACTTTTACTGATATATCTGGGAGTATTTTGCTACCTGAATCTGTGTAAATATGCACAACATGTGGATTCGGATATTGCCGCAGAGGCTTTGCTGGCCCGGGAGATCTGGGTGGAGAAGGATATTACACCCAACGACTGGATCTCCAGCACGGAGAGACGGATCATTGGGATGCCTACGGTTGCAGCCGTATTTTACGGTATCACCGGCAGCATGCAGACGGCGGCGGGGATTACCTGTGTTCTATTGGGTGCGATTTTGCTGGGGACATTTTATTTTTTTCTGAGAAAATTATCTTTGAGCAGGACGGCTTCCATCACAGCGTTACTGGTATTGTGTGCGCTGCCAATCAACGGTTTTCGCAATGAGGGGCAGATGGTTCCTTTTGTAGCGCTGCTTTTATTCCTATTTGCAGAGTATTATGTGTTTCATGGCATTTTTCTGTTTTTCAATATCCTGTTTTACCTGAAATTAAAAGAAAACCGGCAGATGACCCGGAAGACCTTTCTGGAGTGGCTGGTATTGTTTGTTGCCGCAGTTTTGCTGAACTGTGGAGGACAGAGATGTCTGCAGGTCATCATCCTGCCACTGCTTGTAGTGGAAGTGATCGCTTTATTCATGGAATCCGGACATCTCCGGCAGAAGCTGCCCGGTGGACGTTATCTTGCCACAGCCTATGTGGGAAGTCTTGTACTTGCTTTTCTGGTATCCTGTCTGTATGGCGGCAGAGGAGATTATGCAGTCTATCTGCTGCAGCCGGGAGAGGCAGTAGAGAAACTGCTTCTTGGGGTTCCGGCAGCCCTGTTGGAGAACTTCGGACTGATGGGAAATGCAAAGGTAGGGAGCTTTGCCTCTCTGATGCAGCTTCTTGTCTGGGTGTTCCTGATCCTGTTGGGGTATGGACTCTGGTATGTGTTCCGGAAAAATACAGAGAGCACAGACAGACAAAAAGATGCACTGACAATTCTCCTTGCTTCTGTGGGAGTCACAGCATTTATCATCGGGATCACCAGCGCGGAGGCGGCCCATTATTACTTTTTCATGGCATGGTTCGCAGCAGCTGTTCTGGTAGCGGTGATGGTGGATCATATGTCGGAAGGACAGCCGGTGTTCGCTGGTCTGATCTTAACGGCCGTAGCGCTGTTCGCGGTGCTGAATCTGAAATACACCTACTATGAAGCGGCCACCACACAGGATAACCTGAAGGAATATCAGGAAGTGGCGGATTATCTGACAGAAGCGGGAATTGACTACGGATATGCAGAATTCTGGGATGCCGAACGGATCTGTCTGATCACGGACGGCCGGGTGACGATGGGACATTCCTATACCATGGCCAGTCTTTCCGGATACTGGTGGCTCACCAGTACAAAATGGTATCCCCCGACGCTGCCCACGGAAATGCGGACCGCTTACGTCGTACGGACAGAAATGCGTGAAGCCTTTGAACAGCAATTTCCGGAAGGGGAAGCACCGATACTGGAATATGAGAATGAAAAGCTGGCAGTATATGTCGGTGACAGAAATTATGTGGAACTATAAGATAAAAATGAGGGAACATTAATGGAAAAAATATACCGTATTCTGTTGGGAATATTTCTTGTCTGTCTGATTCCCATTCTTTTGGTCCTGAGTTACTGGTCCTGTCGGTATTCTTATTACGGAACGGTGGATTACAGCATCAGAAATCTCCTGATAAAAGACAGTACCTGGAAACATTTTGTTATTTTCCTGCTGACATCTGTCCTTGTTTATGAGGGAGATAAATGGCTGAATGCTCAAAATCAGGAAAAACAGGAAAAAATCTGCATCTATACATTGTTGGCAACCAGTGTTACTGCGTTTCTGCTGGGAAGTATCTACGTTCTCAACAATCCCTATTATCCGGTAGGAGATCAGATCAGCGCCACGGCATTTGCAGCATATTGCCGGGATGGCAACTTCATTATGTTGTGCTCCGGAGGCTATGTCGGGATGTATCAACAGCAAAAAGGGCTGGGAATATTGTATGAGATATTGTTTGCCCTGTTTGGAAATTTCAATTATACTCCGGCAAAAATCCTGCATGTAATATGGTGGGTACTGGCGATTCTGGCAGGATACGGTTTCCTGAAACTGAATACAGACAGAGCCATATTTAGAATCATATATTGTATTATGATGTTGGGCTGTATTCCTTTTTTGCTGTATTTACCGTATATTTACGGGGACGTGCTCAGTATCAGCTTTGGAATGGTAATGTTCTGGGCGGTGTCTGCTTATGAACATTATGAGAAGAAGAGGTATATTGCGTTGGCGGCATGTGTGGCAGGGATTGCTGTGCTTGCCCGGAAAAATACATGGATCATACTCATTGGAGTGGGAATTTATGCAGTTCTGGTCTGCCTGAAGAAAAAGAAGGGACAATATCTGCTGGCAGGGTTTGCAATTCTTCTGACGGCAGCACTGACGGTGAAAGCGGTAGATGTAATGTATGAATACCGTTCCGGATATCCCAGTGACATTGGCATTCCGAGCATTCTCTGGATTGCGATGGGATTACAGGAGACGGATGGCATGGCCGGGGTGTACAATCGCTATCAGCAAACCACGTTTGCAGAACATGATTTTCAACAGGAGCCTGCCGCACAGGAAGGAAAGGAATATATTCGAGAACGATTGCGGGAGTTCCGGGAGAATCCGGCTATGGCCAGAGATTTCTTTAAGAGAAAACTGGAAGATCAATGGATCGAACCGCTGTTTTCCAGCCTCAAGGCAACAGAGTCGTTTGATACGGATGGAGAACCGCTGTCCTCCGGGATTACCAGTCTGTACTATGGGAACATACATGAAACCGTATGGAAGCTGGCCAATTATTACCAGAGTATCGTATACTTGGCAGGACTTGTACTTGGAATTGCTTTGTGCGGAAGATGGTGGCAAAAAAAAGAAATTCCGACAGCATTGTGGCTGCCGTTGATTGGCATAGTAGGTGGCTTCCTGTTCAGTATCATCTGGGAAGCGCAGAGCAGATATGTATTTCCGTACTATGTATTTTTGATCCTCTTTGTGCCGATGGGACTTTATGAAACGGGAAGAGCGATTTCCCGATTGCCGAAGCATAGAAGAAAAACAACCGAACAGAACCAGACACAGGAAGAAAGCTTACGAGAGATCGCCTGATGCCTTTCTGGCAGCTTTCTCCTGTTTGTTCCGGATGCGGAGCTCTTCAAAAAAAGTCTTCAGCATCTGGCTGCATTCCGTTTCCAGAATGCCCCGGGTAACCTTCACCTGATGGTTAAACTGGGGCATTTCCAGTATATTTAGGATCGAACCTGCACATCCCGCCTTGGGATTCATGCAGCCCATCACTACTTCAGGGATACGGGCCTGCACAATGGCACCGGCGCACATCTGGCAGGGTTCCAGGGTCACATAGAGCGTGCATTCTTCCAGACGCCAGTCGCCGATCACTTTGCTGGCTTTGTTGATCGCTGTGATCTCTGCGTGCGCCAATGTATTCTTGTCTGTATTTCTCCGGTTGTAACCACGACCGATGATCTTACCTTCATGTACAATGACACAGCCGATGGGGACTTCCCCCAGGGCATAGGCTTTTTTCGCCTGCTTCAGAGCTTCCTTCATATATTTTTCTTCCACACTTTTGATTACTGCCATAGTATCTGTAGCCTTTCTGGCGCTTGCACTGTCCGATTTATTCTGCCTTGGAAAACCTTTTCCAAAAAATCACACTATATTTCGTAAATGCTGTACATTGACGAAACTATCGTTAACTTATAGTATAGAGAATATATGAGTAAACGTCAAATGGAACGAGACCGCATTTTGCTGCGGTAACGGAGAGCAACGGGCGCAGGAACTGCGACCGGAACGGGGGATTTATGGTATCGATCAAAGAAGTTGCAAAACATGCCGGAGTGGCTATTTCCACAGTATCCAAGGTCTTAAATGGCTATCCTAATGTCAGTGAAGAGACGAAGAAAAAGGTACAGGACGCCATCAAGGAGTTGAATTATATTCCGAATTCCATTGCTGCGGCGCTTTCCTCCAAGCAGTTTGGAAGAATCGCGCTGGTGCTCGATCCCAATAGACAGACCCAGGCCATTGACCAGGTCTTCATGCAGTATCTGGTAGGGGCACTGGATAAGGCCAAGGAACTGAACGTGGAAGTCGTGACAATCTTTCCGTCCATGATCGCGGGGATGACGGCGGAAGAGATCACAAGATCTTTTCTGTCCCAGAGTATTTCCGGCGTGGTGATCTATGGCATGTCTAAGGAGGACAAGGTGCTGCAGAAGCTGATCCGGGAGAAACAGTTTGCCTGTGTGGTAGTGGATGCGCCGATTGTCAATTCCAGGACTACATCCATCAGCATTGATCAGGAACAGGCCCAGTATGATGTGGCGAAGAAGACCGTGCTGGATGACAACTGTAAACGAGTGCTCTACATTGCGGGCAGAAGAGACGGTTATGTCACGGATCAGAGATTGAAGGGGATGAAGCGTCTGGTGAAGGATCTGGATCTGACCATGATGGTCAGACAGGGAGACTTCAGTGAGCTGACGGCAAGAAACGTGGCATTGAAATATGCGAAGAATAAGGATGTGGTGGTCTGCGCTTCCGATCTGATGGCCATAGGTGCCATGAATGCATTGATCGATATGGATATTTTCCGTCCGGTGTGCGGCTTCGATGGTATCACCCTGATGGGATATGTCGGCAAGCAGATGAATACCATAAGGCAGGACTTCTACAGCATCTCCAGCAGAGCTGTGGAAGAGGTACACCAGCTGATGAACGGCGGGGAAGGGCATCAGGTAATCATGCCCCACAGTATCGTGAAAATGTACTATAAGGACATTATCTGTTAAGCTATTTTGCACAAAAAATCAGGAAAATTAAAGAAAAGGTTGCGGAAAACGTTTTCCTATGCTATCCTGTGTATTGTAAGAGAACGACATACACAAAATCTCAGTATTGCGAGGGTATGAAAAGCCGGAAAGTGCAAGAAATACCCAAGGCGCAGCGGCAGGAAGGGGTATGGAGGCCGAAAAGGATAGGAAATACCCAAGGCGCAGCTGAGACAAGGGGATGGGATACCAAAAATAAGTATAGTACCCAGACAAAGAAAAAGAATATGAAAAAATGAGTGTGGCACGGTACATTCATTTTGGCAAAAATAAAACTATCGTGCAGAATGGAGTTTGAAATGAATTTAGAGCAGACTTTAAATGAGATCACCGGCAAATTATATGGCAAGAATATCGGTGCCTGCACCGATGCACAGCTGTACACCGGAGTATTGCAGCTGACCAAAGAGAAGATGGCAGAGACTCCCGCCATTACAGGAGACAAGAAGGTATATTATATTTCCATGGAGTTCCTGATCGGTAAGCTGTTATCCAACAATCTGATCAATTTAGGCATCTATGAGGAGTTGAGCGATATCCTGAAGAAGAACGGCAAGAATCTGGCAGACATCGAAGAGGCAGAACCCGAACCTTCTCTGGGTAACGGGGGCTTAGGCAGACTGGCAGCCTGCTTCCTGGATTCCATCGCTACCCTGGGACTTCCCGGGGACGGTATCGGTCTGAATTACCACTTCGGATTGTTCAAGCAGGTATTCAAGGATCACCTGCAGAACGCCGAGAAGAATGACTGGATCCAGAAGGATTCCTGGCTGAACAATACCGGCACAAAATTCGAAGTATCTTTCGGTGACCGCAAGGTGACTTCCGTACTTTATGATATTGATGTCGTAGGTTATGAGAATGGACTGAACAAGCTGCATTTATTTGATGTCGAGACCGTAGACGAGAGTCTGGTAAAGAAGGGCATCACTTTTGATAAGAAAGCTATTGAGAAGAACCTGACCCTGTTCCTGTATCCCGATGATTCCGATGAGGCAGGTAATCTGCTGCGTATCTATCAGGAATACTTCATGGTATGCAACGGTGCCCAGCTGATCCTGAAGGAAGTAAAGGAAAAGGGTTATGATCTGCATACTCTGCCCGAGCATGTAGCGATCCAGATCAACGATACCCATCCTACCATGGTTATCCCCGAGCTGATCCGCATTCTCACCACAGAGGAAGGTTTCACTATGGATGAAGCTATCGACGTAGTAAGCCACACCTGTGCTTATACGAACCACACCATTCTGGCAGAAGCTCTGGAGAAATGGCCTCTGGCTTATATCGAGGAAGTAGTGCCTCAGCTGGTTCCCATCATCAAGGAGCTGAGTGACCGTGTGGCAAAGAAATATAAGGACGAAAAAGTTCAGATCATTGACAAGGACAAGAGAGTGCACATGGCACATATCGACATCCACTATGGCTATAGTGTCAACGGCGTGGCAGCGATCCATACCGAGATCCTGAAGCAGAGCGAACTCAATCATTTTTACAAGATCTATCCCGAGAAGTTCAACAACAAGACCAACGGTATTACCTTCCGCAGATGGTTGCTGTCCTGCAACCATGAGTTGGCTGCCTTCCTGACCCAGACCATTGGCGACGGCTACAAGAAGGATGCGGATGAATTACAGAAGCTGTTAGAGCATAAGGACGATCAGGCCGTACTGGATGCCATCTACGACATCAAGAAGACCAAGAAGGCAGAACTGGTATCCTATATCAAGGAGAAGGAAGGCGTGGAGCTGAATCCCGATTCCATCTTCGATATTCAGGTAAAGCGTCTGCATGAGTATAAGCGTCAGCAGATGAATGCACTGTATATCATTCACAAATATCTGGAGATCAAGGGCGGCAGGAAGCCTTCTACTCCACTGACCTTTATCTTCGGTGCAAAGGCTGCGCCTGCGTATGTGATCGCTCAGGATATCATCCATCTCCTGCTGGTAATGTCCGACATTATCAATAATGATCCTGAAGTCAGCCCTTACATGAAGCTTGTTATGGTAGAGAACTATAACGTAAGCTATGCCGAGAAGCTGATCCCTGCCTGCGATATCTCCGAGCAGATCTCCCTGGCATCCAAGGAGGCATCCGGAACCGGTAACATGAAGTTCATGTTAAACGGTGCCGTAACACTGGGTACCAGTGACGGTGCAAACGTAGAGATCCATGAGCTGGTAGGCGATGACAATATCTACATCTTCGGTAAGGACAGCGACACTGTGATCAAGCATTACGAGAAGGCAGATTATGTCTCTAAGGACTACTACAAGAAGAGCCCTGTGATCAAAGAGGCTGTAGACTTCATCGTCAGCAAAGAAGTGCTCAAGGTCGGCAAAAAGGAGAACCTGGAGCGTCTGTACAACGAGCTGCTGAACAAAGACTGGTTCATGACCCTGCTTGACTTAGAGGACTACATCAAGGTAAAGGATCAGGCATTTGCTGATTACGAGGATCAGCAGAAGTGGAAGAAGATGATGTTAGTGAACATCGCCAAGGCCGGATTCTTCTCCTCCGACAGAACTATTGCAGAGTACAACAGAGATATCTGGAAGCTGAAATAAATGGAAAGTTAGTGAAACGTCCCCGTAGCCCTTGGCAGGGTATAAGAAACGCGGCACGCTCGCGCTCTGTCGCAGAGCGTAGCGGTACATAAGCGGTCACAATACGACCGCTAAGTACCGACGTCTGCTTACGGCACTGCTTATTCTTATACCCAGC
>OHSK01000055.1_pt1 | contig 85431 bp, 80 predicted proteins | sample 1578701 | NCBI WGS metagenome assembly OHSK01 (sample SAMEA3879503, study PRJEB24766) | human gut metagenome | biome: human-associated habitat; feature: feces | place: USA | collected 1985/1987
CAGTCATGACACAAGAAAAGCTCCCTCACAGGAAGGAGCTTTGTCTACAGTCTGAGAGCATTTCCTTAACGGAAGTGCTCTTCAAATAATGTAATATTTAGCAAACTATATTCAAAATTATATCTTATGAGAGTGTACGAAAATCTTTGCTAGTTGATATTAGCTGTTGAATTTATATAATTTGATTTCTGGATCTGAAGTAGTAAGTAGATCATCTACAAAATATTGATGCATACGTGGATTGTTAATATCTGCTATTTTCATTAATAAATTTCGGATAATAGGGTTTTTGATTTTATTTAGGAATTTATATTCTTTTAAATCCTTATCAATTTGTTCTGAGAGTAAATTAATATTATCGATTTGTGACTTGGCTCCATTTATTTCAAATCCATGTATTATCACAGGGGGATTTTGAAAATGAATAATTATCTTACAAGGGCATGGTAGGAGGTAGCCTTGCATCTTGCTAATATGGTATTTTTTCTTAAATGATTGCTCGATATCATATCTTTCTTTTATATAGTAATTACATTCACGAACACAAACTTTAGCTTTAATATAAGGTGCACCAATTAACATGGCGGTAAGAGTCCTGTGATTGCCATCGCCACAAATAAAGTACTCATCTGTATCAGGATAGTAGTCCGCACGGATGGGCTCTATTTCGGTACAAAAAGAACTCTGCCATTCTTTCAGCGAATTATAATTTGAGAACTCATTAAAACATCGTTGAAATTTTGAATAATCCAGACCTGTATCAGGGATGCAACGGATATTTTCATAAATACTATTACCTGATGTAGAGCGATTTGTGCCGATAATTTTACTCACAGGAATGACCGTTATTTTAGTAGTACAGCCAGAACTGGTAATATAGTAGTCGTCAGGATGGGGAGATACCAAAATAGTGTTTTTAGCATGATCAATGTCATTTTGTTCTAGGCCGATACCTAATAAAAATTTTTCTAAGTTTTCAGCAATACGAACAGATTCATTTTCAATAAGATGTTCTTTGTAAAATAATTGTTTCATTGAGTAACCTCCTGTTTTTTTATATCTTTAAAAACCAACTAAAAATCTGATTGTCCGCTAAAACACTGTATCTATCAGCATTTTCAAGGGTTGAAATACTTCAAATTACTACGATTTTACTACCATTGAATGAGCCTTGATACGTTAGAAATCCCAGATTTGCAAAGATATGGTACAGCACATCAGTATTGATAAACTAAAAATTGAATATCGCAAGTAGATTATGGAACGCCGATATTGACGTTCCTTTTCTATTTCCAGCCGTTCAGAAATGGACGGCTTTTTCTATATCCAAACGAAAGGAGAATTTTAAAAGCTATGAAAAAGATATTGAAGCGATTAGTCACAGGCTTCCTTGCCTTTGCGACTATCGTTACCGCTTTGCCGACAACGGTAGTCCACGCTTCCGAGAAGCAATACTGGACAGAAAGTGCCGAGCGTGTCGGTATCATTGAAAAAGTGATGAATGACGGCTCTATCGGTTCGACATTTAATGAGGGCTATATGAAAGTTGAGGGTGAAACCGCCTATTGTGTAGACATCAACACCAACTTCAAGAACGGCTACAAGACCAGAGCCGACGCAAGCACACGCATGAGTTACGACCAGATTTCAGATGTTGCCCTCTCTCTGGAATACGTCAAGCAGTACACACAAAGTCACAGCGGATTGAACTATAAACAGGTCTATCTTCTTGAACAGTGCGTCGTATGGCAGAGATTGAGCGTTCATCTGGGCTGGCAATGCAATAACGTCAGAGCTTCCTATGATGAAATCCCAAAAGCGATACAGGACGAGGTGTACGCTGGGGCAAAAGCCTTTGCCAGCGAGAACAAGGGACGCTATGAATGTGGCGGTTATATCTACTCTGGTGAGGGACAGGACATTGGACAGTTCTGGGCGAAACTTGCCGTAGGAAATGCCACCCTTAAAAAGACTTCCAGTAATGCCAGCATTACCGACGGGAACGGGCTTTACTCTATCACTGGTGCGACTTATGGTGTCTATTCTGATAAGGACTGTACGAAACAGCTTGCCACACTTACGACGGATAACAGCGGAAACACTGATACCGTGGAAGTAAAGGCTGGTACAGTCTACATCAAAGAGCTTTCCGCTCCTGCTGGCTACAAGGTGGATAATACAGTGTATTCCTTAAATGTGGAAGCTGGCAAGACAGCGACCTTGAACGTATCCGATACGCCAAAGGTCACAGATACCCTTATCGAGCTTTTCAAGATTGACATGGAAACACAGAAAGACGCTCCACAGGGCGACGCTTCCCTAGAGGGTGCGGAGTTCACATGGAAATTCTATGCGGGACACTATACCGCTGACAATTTCCCCAGCGAGCCTACCAAAACATGGGTGACAAAGACAATCGCTGAAAAGGACAGCGACGGTACTATCCATTATGTTTCCCGCCTTTCTGATGAATACAAGGTATCTGGGGACAGCTTCTATACACAGGACGGAAAGAACGTGCTTCCTTTAGGAACGCTGACCGTTGAGGAAACAAAAGCTCCTAATGGCTATCTTCTTGACGGTGCATATATGCAGGCTGACGGAAGCGAGGAACAGATTAAGGGAATGTACCTTACACAGATTACCGAGGACGGCGACCTTGCCGTACTGTCTGGAAGCAACCAGTTTTCCGTATCAGACAAGGTTATCCGTGGCGGTGTGAAAATCCAGAAACGAGATTTAGAAACCAGTGATACCAAAGGTCAAGGAAGTGCGACTTTGAAAGACGCTGAATTTGAAATTATTTCTCTAAATGACAATGCCGTACTTGTCGAGGGAAAACTTTACAACAAGAATGAAGTGGTAAAGACAATCCTTACCGACATTGAGGGCGTGGCTTCTACTTCTGCTGATTTACTCCCTTACGGGAAATACCGTATTGAGGAAAGCAAAGCTCCAGAGGGCTATCTGACTGACGGTGCGAAACCGATTGAATTTGAAATCACAGAGGACGGAAAAATCGTTGACCTTACAGGTGCGGACACTTCTATTTACAATCAAGTGAAGCGTGGCGACCTGGAGGGTGTCAAGATTGGAGCTGGCACACACCAGCGTCTTGCGGGAGTTCCGTTTAGGATCACAAGCAAGACCACAGGTGAGAGCCACATTATCGTGACAGATGATAACGGGCAGTTCTCCACTTCTTCTGACTGGGCTTCCCACAAGCACAACACCAACGCAGGAAAGACCAGCGAGGACGGTATCTGGTTTGGAACAAGTGAGCCAGACGACAGCAAGGGGGCTTTGATTTACGATACCTATATCATTGAGGAATTACGCTGTGAGGGAAACAAAGGCTTTGAGCTTATCCCGCCGTTTGAAATCGTGGTGTCAAGAAACAATGTGACCGTTGACTTAGGGACGCTGACTGATGAATACGAGAAAGAAATCTCTATCCATACCACAGCCACAGGCAAGGACGACGAGAAGTCTATCGTAGCTGGCAAAGAGGTAACAATCATTGACACAGTTACCCTTGACGGGCTGGAAAAAGGCACAAAATATCAGCTCAAAGGCTGGCAGATGTTGAAAGAGGAAAACGCCGAGCTTCTTATCGACGGACAGCGTGTAGAAAATGATTACACATTCACCGCCGACAGCGAAGAAATGAAGATTGAAATAGAATACACGTTCAACGCTTCTTCTCTGGGCGGTCAGAACCTTGTAACCTTTGAGGAACTTTACGACCTTTCCAATGAGGACGAGCCTGTAAAGGTGGCAGAACACAAGGACATTGACGACGAGGGACAGACGGTGCTTATCACAAAGCGTATCATCTCTATCCATACCACAGCGACCAGCGAGGACGGAAAGAAAGAGATTGAAGCAGGAAAAGACGTGACAATCATTGATACCGTTACCCTTGACGGATTGGAAATCGGCACAAAGTACCAGCTTGTAGGCTGGCAGATGATTAAGGACGAAAACGCAGAACTTATCATCAATGGTGAACGTGTCGAGAATGACTATACCTTTACTGCCGACAGTGAAAGCATGGAAGTACAGATTGCCTTTACTTTCGACGCTTCCGAGCTGGGCGGGAAAGAGCTTGTGACCTTTGAGGAATTATACGATTTGAGCAATCCAGACGAACCGACAAAGGTTACAGAGCATAAGGACATTGAGGACGACGGGCAGACGGTGACAATCACAGAAGTACCAGAAACGCCAGAAGAACCAACAGAGCCAGAACAGCCGACCACACCAGATACACCGAGCAAGACAACAGACGCTCCAAAGACAGGCGACAACACAAACATTGCCTTATTCTTAGGGCTTCTTGTTCTTTCTGGTGCAGGCGTGGCAGGAACATACTTCATCAAGCGTAGACGCTCTTAATCGGGTGGTCTGCTTATGATGATGAAGAAATCACGCTCCCCGCCGACACATGGAAACGGCGGAGCTTCCCTTTATTCTGGCTTGTCCGCCACCCACCTGTAAGCACACGGACGGTCAAGGGTGCTTTTAAGCATTTACCTGCCCTTGACGGTCTGGGGGCTTGCTGGTATCACACCGCCAGCCAGAATAAAAGCATGAACAATCAACAGATTTTATAGAAATGAGGTATGAACACATGAAATTAAAATATATCGTGCCTGACATGGCACAGACTTTTGGAAATTTGGAGTTTGCAGGAGAAAATGACGTGGAGCAACAGCGTGTCAATGGTCGCTTTGTTCCCGTGACAAGAAGCTATAACCTGTATTCCGACATTCAGAGAGCCGACGACATTATCGTGGTGCTTCCCGCAAAGGCTGGGGAAAAGAGTTTCAAGTATGAGCAGAAAGTAAAGCTCGTCAATCCTAAGATTACCGCCGAGGGAAAGAACGTGCGAGGTCGTGGCTACACCAACTATATTTTAACGGCTGATGATATGCTTCCAGTCGAGGAAAGCAAGTAAAGGGGGATAACAGAATATGAGATTAGCAAATGGAATTGTATTAGATAAGGAAAAGACGTTTGGAGTGCTGAAATTCTCTGCCCTTAGACATGAGGTGCGTGTAGAAAATGAGGACGGGACGACCAGCGAAGAAATCAAGCGTAGAACCTACGACTTGAAATGCAGTCAGCAGGAACGCACGATACAGGTATCTATCCCAGCGGAAATCCCTGTCAAGGACTACCCGTATAATGCCGAGGTGGAGCTTATCAATCCTGTTGCCGATACGGTGGCAAACGCCAACTACCGAGGGGCAGACGTGGAATGGTACATCAAGGCAGACGACATTGTATTGAAGAATAAAGGCGGTCAGCCCGCAGGCAATCCGCAGAACCACGCTCCGCAGGGACAGCAGAAAAAATAAACGGATAAAAGCTAATATGTATTGCCTGCCCTTTCAAGCTCCTATATAATGAGAACGAAGCAATATAGGAGTGATGATAATTAGTGAAAACTTTCGCAAAAATCATAAAAAAGATGTATTGGCTGGGATTGATAGGTTTTCTTGGAACATTTCTTGATATTCCAGTGTTGCAGTTATTCTATCTGTTTTTTCTACTGGCGATTGTAGATTTTGTTCTATCTTTTATCATTGTGATACAGACAGAAAGCACAGATGAAACAGCAATCGCCTTGAAATTCTTGTCTCAAAATATAGGTATGCTGATTGGAATACCTGTGATATATGTACGAAACTTATTTTTTCTGCCTAATATCCGTAATTATAAACCACAGACTTTATATAGTCTCCCATTTACGGGGTGTTGGACTGTGGCAAACGGCGGAATAAATAGAGAAACTTCCCATTCTTGGTCTATCTGCAATCAACGATATGCGTATGATTTTTTCGTTGAGGAAAATGGAAAAACATTTCATGGGAACGGGAAAGCCGTATCTGATTATTTCTGCTACGGAAAACCTGTTTTATCTCCTGCTGACGGCATAGTGGTTGAAATCAAAAATCTTTTTGAAGATACTCCTATCCCAGAGGAGCAAGAGGTATTATGTAGTGCTTCTGACGTAAGAGGAAATTATATCGTTATTCAGCATACAAAGCATGAATATAGTACCATAGCACATATCAAAAAAGACAGCTTTTGTGTAAATGTAGGCGATAAAGTATGTCAGGGACAACAGATAGCCTGCTGTGGCAATAGCGGTAACACAAGCGAACCGCATATACATTTTCAAGTACAGCAGGGAAAGAGTTTTCTTTTTTCCGCAAGCCTGCCAATATGGTTCACAAAGATAATCAATCACACAATCTCAAAAGCAGACTCACATATCAGTAGGGGACAAATAGTAGAAAATCAGAAATAAGTAATCAAGCGGTTAGTCTTTACAATTGACCGCTTTTTCCATATCCAGAAAGGGGTGTTTATGAACATTTTGAAATATAAGGGAAAGCGTATCAGAGCCAGCGACAAGAACCTTGTGTACCGCTTCTGTGCGGGTACGCTCCTGCTCCTGTTCGTGGCGGTTCTCCTGCTATTGAACATGGGACAGCTCATGCGTACCGATTGGGAGCATTTCAGTTTACTGGATAATGGCATAACGCTTTCCGCATACAACTTCATAACCATAGGGATAGCGACTGGTGTTTGTGCATTGGTCGCTTTTCTTTATTACCGCTTCTTCCATGACAGTTTCAAGAAGCTATTACACCGTCAAAAGCTGGCACGCATGATACTGGACAACAAGTGGTATGAAGCCCAGACCGTACAGGACAGCGGTTTTTTCACTGACCTGCAGAGCAGATCAAGGGAAAAAATCGTCTGGTTTCCTAAAATCTATTATCAGATGGACACGGGCTTGCTCCATATCCGCTGTGAAATCTCTCTGGGAAAATATCAAGACCAGCTCCTTAGACTGGAAGATAAGCTGGAAAGCGGGCTGTACTGTGAGCTGACCGACAAAACGCTCCATGACGGCTATATCGAATACACCCTGCTCTATGACATGATAGCGAACCGTATCACGATTGATGAGGTAAAGGCTGAAAACGGGGGCTTGCGTCTGATGAAGAACCTTACATGGGAATACGACGCACTACCTCACGCCCTTATCTGTGGCGGGACTGGCGGTGGAAAGACCTATTTCCTGCTGACAATCATTGAAGCCCTCTTGCAGACCAACGCCCAGCTATTCATCTTAGACCCTAAGAACGCTGACCTTGCGGACTTGGGAACGGTCATGGATAACGTGTACCATACCAAAGAAGATATGATTGAATGTGTCAATGCGTTCTATGAGGGCATGGTACAGCGAAGCGAGGAAATGAAGCAACACCCAGACTACAAGACAGGCGAGAACTACGCCTATCTGGGCTTACCGCCCTGCTTTCTTATCTTTGACGAGTATGTGGCGTTCTTGGAAATGCTGGGGACAAAGGAAAGCATAAGCCTTTTAAGCCAGCTAAAGAAAATCGTCATGCTTGGCAGACAGGCGGGTTATTTTCTCATTGTCGCCTGCCAGCGTCCCGACGCAAAGTATTTTTCAGACGGTATCAGAGATAACTTCAACTTCCGTGTGGGCTTGGGGCGTATCAGTGAGCTGGGCTACGGTATGCTTTTCGGAAGCGACGTAAAGAAACAGTTCTTCCAAAAGCGTATCAAAGGGCGTGGCTATTGTGACGTGGGTACGAGCGTCATATCAGAGTTTTACGCTCCCCTTGTACCAAAGGGGCATGATTTTTTACAGACTATCGGCTCTCTTGCACTGGCAAGGCAAGCCGTACCAGATGAACGAAAGGAGAATTGAAAAATACATGGGACTTTTAGAAATGGGGTACAGCGACCCTAACACAGATTTGCATGTCGAGGGTGTATGCGTAGACTTTGACCGCTTCCTTGTGGATTTGGAAAGTGTCGCTGGCACGACTGATGATAAATGCGAGGAATTTCCGACAGAAGCCTACCATGCACACATGGAAGATATTTTGACAGAAGCAGGGCTTGGGAGATTGAAACTTCCGTTGCTCTTTTCCGTGGTGATGGACGAATGGCTTTCCATTCATGGGTTCAACTACCGCTTTACATTCCTTGTGGTGGATAAGGATTTTTTCAGACAGATATACCATGAATATGAGATTGACAAAGAGATTGTCAGAAAATGCCTTTCTGCCGATACCGACGTTATCGTAGTTTATACGGGCGTGACAAGGATAGACTGAACCACTTGACGGCTGGAACGGTCAGCGGAGCGACCCAGACCGTGTAAGCCGTCCTGTGGAGCAGGGCTTGCCCTGCTCCACGAAAGAAGCCCCTCGGTATCTAACAGAGGGGCACAATTCCGCTGGAAACTACGGTCAAAAAGTCTGGAAATCCCGCTTGGCATAAGGGTTTTCTCTTACTAATGGCTGACTGTGACAATCGGCGGAAAATATCACAGATTTCTAAAAATACACGATTGGGGGTATGCAGGCTGAATGAAAGCACCTTTATAACCGCCTTGAAAGAGAAACGTCAATCTTATGGCGTGTCCCAGACAAGGCTTGCTATCATGGCTGGTATCAGCCGTGAACACTTGAACCGTATCGAAGCGGGAAAGGTCAAGCTCACGGACGATATGCAGGACAAGCTCATGGAAGCGGTCGAGAAATTCAATCCCGACGCTCCCATGTTCCTGCTGTTCGACTATGTGCGTATCCGTTTCCCCACGCTGAATATACAGCACGTTATCAAAGATATATTGAAGCTCAACATTGACTATATGCTCCATGAGGACTACGGACACTACAAGTACACAGAACATTACTATCTGGGTGATGTGTTCGTCTATACTTCACAAGATGAGGAAAAAGGCACGCTTCTGGAACTGAAAGGAAAAGGCTGTCGCCAGTTTGAAAGCTATCTGCTGGCACAGGAGCGTAGCTGGTATGACTTCCTCATGGACGCACTCATTGAGGGCGGTGTGATGAAACGCCTTGACCTTGCGATTAACGACAGGGCGGGCATACTGGATATTCCAGATCTGACCGCCAAATGCAACCGTGAGGAATGTGTTTCCCTGTTCCGTTCTTTCAAGTCCTATGCTTCGGGTGAGCTGGTGAAGCACAACGAGCAGGACAAGGCAGGCATGGGACACACGCTGTATATCGGCTCTCTGAAATCGGAAGTCTACTTCTGCTGTTACGAGAAGAACTACGAGCAGTACGCAAAGCTGGGAATACCGATTGAGGAAGCACCCATAAAGAACCGCTTTGAGATACGATTGAAAGATGAAAGAGCCTATTATGCCGTCCGTGAACTGCTGACCCATTATGACGCAGAACAGACGGCATTTTCTATCATCAATCACTATATCCGCTTCGTGGACAGAGAGCCAGAGAAGCGAAAGACAGACTGGAAGCTCAATGACCGCTGGGCGTGGTTTATCGGGAAAGACCGCCCGCCTGTCAAGCTGACGACAGACCCAGAACCTTACACGCTGGAAAGGACGCTTGGCTGGATAAGCCGACAGGTCGCACCTACGCTTAAAATGCTGAAAAAGATAGACGCTGGCAACAGTACAACCTATCTGAAAGAGATTGAGGACAACGCAAAGCTGACGGAAAAGCACTTGCAGATAATCAGACAGCAGACAGCGGACACAAAGGAGCTTATCACAAAATAAAGGAGAATTGAGATTATGGCAGAACTTGTCAAGGACTTGGTGCTGGTATCGCTGGGAATGGGTATCGGTGTCGTCCTTATGTGTATCGCACAGGTCAGCAAAATGGCTGATGAAGAAATGGAAGAAATCAAAAAAGAAAGGATTGATAAAGAATGAATTTCGGACAGAACTTATACAACTGGTTTTTAAGCAACGCACAGAGCCTTGTGTTAATGGCAATCGTGGTAATCGGTATCTACTTAGGATTTAAAAGAGAGTTTTCTAAGTTAATCGGCTTCCTTGTGATTGCCTTAATCGCTGTCGGGCTGGTATTCAATGCAGGCGGTGTCAAAGACGTGCTGTTAGAGCTGTTCAACCGTATCATTGGAGCGTAGCAATCAATCGTTTGCGGTCACGCAAACTTACCTGTCCCCCTATGGGAGTTCGGGCATAGGGGGGAATGAAAGGGGGTGACGGAATGGTACGCAGATAAAAGATAGTCACGCTATAAATTTCATTGAATGGCTCATTTTCAACTGATATAATGTAAATATGGAAATCCACAAATTTTTTTAATGGTGATAACGTATGAGTGACAATAAATCTGCATTTAATTCAAATGAATATGACAGAAAAATCAAACAGACTCTTCCGTATTATAATGAGTTTTATGAACAAGTTATAGAGTTAGTGAAAGTTTTTCATAATTCAGCTATAACATGGCTTGATATTGGCTGTGGAACAGGAAAAATGGGAAGTATAGCTTTAGAGAATATAGAGCTTGAAAAACTTGTTTTTTGTGATTCCTCTGATGAAATGATAAGAATTGCAAAAGATCGTTTTCAGCGTTTTAATACAGAATTCTCTGTTTGTGATATTCAAAATTTAGAGTATACTGACGAATTTGATGTTATTACAGCCATACAGGTAAATCACTACTTACAGATGGAAGAACGGAAAATTGCGTTGCAAAAATGTTATAAGGCGTTAAAAGAAAACGGGTTATTTATTAGTTTTGAAAACTTTTCTCCATTTACAGATGTAGGAAAAATAGTTTATCTGGAAAAATGGAAAAGATACCAGATAGAACAAGGAAAGAGCTTTGGAGAAAGTACAAAGCATATCGAACGATATGGTAAAGATTACTTTCCGATTACGTTGGAAGAACATTTAACCCTAATGCGAAATATTGGATTTAGAGCGGTTGAAATATTATGGCTTTCAAATATACAGGTTGGATTTTGGGGAATAAAATAAGAAAAAAGATAAATTGGAATTTAACAACTTCATACCTCACATATAAAGCGGTTACTCCATTGGAGATCAACCGCTTTTTCTATACTCAAATTTCAGATTGGAGTGATTGCTTGAAAGATATTTTTACAGATATGCAGGCAAAAATCGGCTGTCCGTATCTCTCCGACCTGCCCTACTACAAGCGTGCGGTCTGGTTTGAGATAAAACGCCTTTGCCTGTCCGACTACCCTAAGAAACAGTTGGAAGATTTTTCACGCTATGTATTCGGTGTGCCTTACGCCGTCATACAGGAAGCGTTACAAAGAAAGGACGTGATGAAACATGGAAGAAATGCGTGTGCAGATTGAAGCCAGAGAGCCGATAGACGGAGAAATCAGAGCCTTTTGGTTCACCCTGCCTATCGACACAGAACAGGTGGAAGAACTGCTGGGGATTGATGTAGACACAGACTATTACTACATCACAGGTAAGGAGCTTCCCTTTGCTGATGAAGTGCAGGAAGATACCACCATTGAAAGGCTCAACGACCTGTACCATACCTATGAAAATTTACCCTCTGACTTGAAAGAGGACTACGGGGAGCTGATGTGCTATTTCACCGACCTTGACGAACTGCACCGATACAGAAACGACATCATTCATTACTCATGGTGTAAGAACATGACGGACGTTGCCCGCCATATTCTGAACAACGACCCAGACTTTACTTCCCTTAGTGAGAGCGTCACCCGCTATTTCGATTATGAAGCCTACGGGCAGTATCTTGACGACAACGGACGCTTTGTGGAAACCGACCACGGTATCTATGAACTTCCATAGAAAAGAGGTGTAAGCCTGTGGTGGACGACATGAGGGTGTATATCGCTAATCTTGGCAAGTACAATGAGGGCGAACTTGTGGGGGACTGGTTTTCTTTCCCTATCGACGAGGAAGATGTTGCGGAGCGTATCGGGCTGAACAGCTACTATGAGGAATACGCTGTCCATGATACCGACAACTTCCCTATTGAAATCGGGGAGTATATCTCCATTGAAGAACTCAACGAGATGTACGACATGATTTGTGAGCTTCCCGACTATATCACGGACGCTCTGGACGAGTTTGTTTCCTACTATGGAAGTCTGGAAGAAGTCTACGAGCATAAGGACGAGATTTATTATTATCCTAATTGTGAGGACATGACCGACGTTGCCTATTACTTCATTGACGAGTTGCAGGTATTGGGACAGATACCGCTACCGTTGCAGAACTATATCGACTATGAAGCATACGGCAGGGACTTGTCCATAGAGGGGACATTCATTGAAACAAGCCGTGGGATATGCGAGATACCATATTAGAGCTGGCAGATCAGCGACAGGCAAGGTCGCTACTGACAGCTTTTTCTATCAAGGACAGTCTGAAAATGGCTGTCCTTTTCCATTACAACGAAAGGAGCTGAAACGAATTGAAAAAGATTAAGAGCTACACGGGTATCTGGAACGTGGAGAAAGTCTTATACGCAATCAATGACTTCACTCTCCCGTTTCCCGTTACCTTTACCCAGATAACGTGGTTTGTTATCACGGAGTTTGCCGTCATTCTCTTAGGGGACTTACCGCCGTTATCGCTTATCGAGGGGGCGTTTCTGAAATACTTCGGTATTCCCGTCGCCCTCACATGGTTTATGAGCCAAAAGACCTTTGACGGCAAGAAGCCTTACAGCTTCTTGAAATCGCAGATTACGTTTGCCCTGCGACCAAAAGTGACCTATGCAGGAAAAGCCGTGAAGCTGGAAAAGGAAGTGTTCAGCGAACCTGTCACGGCGGTTAGGAGTGTGATGTATGTTCCCGATTAAATATATCGACAACAACCTTGTCTGGAACAAGGACAATGAAGTATTCGCCTACTATGAGCTGATACCGTATAACTATTCTTTTCTGTCAGCGGAGCAGAAGTTTATCGTCCATGACAGCTTTCGCCAGCTTATCGCACAGTCCCGTGAGGGAAAGATACACGCCTTGCAGATAGCGACGGAAAGCTCCGTAAGAAGCATACAGGAGCAGTCAAAAAAGCTGGTAACGGGGCGACTTCGTGATGTGGCGATACAGAAGATAGATGAACAGACGGAAGCCCTTGTTTCCATGATTGGGGACAATCAAGTGGACTACCGCTTTTTTATCGGCTTCAAGCTCATTGTGACAGAGGAAAAAGTGAGCCTTGAAAGCATGAAGAAATCGGCGTTTCTGACATTCAAAGAGTTCTTGAATGAGGTCAACCATACGCTGATGAACGACTTTATCTCCATGCCAGATGATGAAATCAACCGCTACATGAAAATGGAAAAACTGCTGGAAAATAAAATCTCCCGCCGTTTCAAGTTTAGACGCTTGGAGAAGAACGACTTCGGGTATCTTATCGAGCATATCTACGGCAGGGACGGCGTGGCGTATGAGGACTACGAATATTCGCTTCCAAAGAAGAAGCTGAAAAAGGCAACGTTCATCAAGCAGTACGACCTTATCCGTCCGACCCGCTGTCTGATAGAGGAAAGCCAGCGATACATAAGGCTGGAACATGAGGACAGCGAGAGCTTCGTGTCCTACTTTACCGTCAACGCCATTGTGGGCGAGCTGGATTTTCCGTCGTCAGAAATCTTCTACTTCCAGCAACAGCAGTTCACGTTTCCTGTTGATACAAGCATGAATGTAGAAATCGTCGGCAACCGCAAGGCACTTTCCACGGTGAGAAATAAAAAGAAAGAGCTGAAAGATTTGGACAACCACGCCTATCAGTCTGGAAGCGAAACCAGCTCAAATGTGGTGGACGCATTAGACAGCGTGGACGAGCTGGAAACCGATTTAGACCAGAGCAAGGAAAGCATGTATAAACTTTCTTACGTTATCCGTGTGTCCGCTCCCGACCTTGACGAGCTGAAACGACGCTGTGATGAGGTCAAGGACTTCTACGACGACCTCAATGTTAAGTTAGTCCGCCCCGCTGGGGATATGCTGGGGCTTCACTCTGAATTTCTCCCCGCCAGCAAGCGTTACATCAATGACTATGTGCAGTATGTGAAATCGGACTTCTTGGCTGGTCTTGGCTTCGGAGCGACGCAACAGCTTGGCGAGAATACAGGTATCTATATCGGCTATTCCGTAGACACGGGAAGAAACGTCTATTTACAGCCGTCCCTTGCTTCACAGGGTATCAAGGGGACAGTCACCAACGCTCTAGCGTCTGCCTTTGTCGGAAGTCTTGGCGGTGGAAAATCATTCTGCAACAATCTGATTGTCTATTATTCCGTTCTCTTTGGGGGACAGGCTGTCATTCTCGACCCTAAAAGCGAGCGTGGCAACTGGAAAGAAACGCTCCCAGAGATAGCCCATGAAATCAATATCGTCAACCTTACCAGCGACAAGGAAAACGCAGGGCTTCTTGACCCGTTCGTGATTATGAAGAATGTAAAGGACGCTGAAAGTCTGGCGATAGACATTCTCACATTCCTTACGGGGATTTCCTCTAGGGACGGCGAGAGATTCCCTGTCCTTAGAAAAGCGGTGCGAGCCGTGACCCAGAGCGATCAGCGAGGACTACTCCATGTGATAGACGAGCTACGCAGAGAGGACACGGCGATAGCCCGCAACATTGCCGACCATATCGACAGCTTTACGGACTATGACTTTGCACATCTGCTGTTTTCGGACGGTTCGGTGTCTAACGCTATCAGCTTGGACAACCAGCTCAACATCATACAGGTTGCCGACCTTGTTCTGCCAGATAAAGACACGACCTTTGAGGAATACACGACCATAGAACTGCTGTCCGTGGCTATGTTGATTGTCATTAGTACGTTTGCCCTTGACTTTATCCACAGTGACAGAAGCATTTTTAAAATCGTGGATTTAGATGAAGCGTGGGCGTTCCTCAACGTGGCACAGGGCGAAACCCTCTCAAACAAGCTGGTGCGTGCGGGACGTGCTATGCAGGCGGGCGTGTACTTTGTTACGCAATCCTCTGGCGACGTGTCAAAGGAGAGCTTGAAAAACAATATCGGGCTGAAATTCGCTTTCCGTTCTACGGACATCAACGAGATAAAGCAGACCCTTGAATTTTTCGGTATCGACAAGGACGACGAGAACAACCAGAAACGACTTCGTGACTTGGAGAACGGACAATGCCTGCTTCAAGATTTGTACGGGCGTGTAGGCGTGGTGCAGATACACCCTGTCTTTGAAGAATTACTGCACGCCTTTGATACCAGACCGCCCGTGAAAAGCGAGGTGGAGTGATGAAAGATAGGATAAAGGGGCTTCTGACAAAAAAGAAGCTCTTTCGTTTTTTCAAGATTGCTCTGATAGTCATTTTTACCTCTATTGTGTTCCTCTCCCTGTTCGGTACGGTGGCTCATGCCACAGGGCTGGTTGATGATACGGTCAATGCAGACAACTTGTATTCACAATACCCGCTGGAAAACTACCAGCTTGACTTCTATGTGGACAATAGCTGGGGCTGGCTTCCGTGGAACTGGCTGGACGGTATCGGAAAGTCCGTACAATACGGGCTTTACTGTATCACCAATTTTATCTGGACTATCAGCCTGTATCTAAGTAACGCCACGGGGTATGTCGTCCAGCAGGCGTATAAGCTGGACTTTATCAACGACATGGCAGACAGTATCGGAAAGAGCATACAGACCCTAGCGGGCGTGACGGAAAACGGCTTCGGAAGTACGGGTTTCTATGTGGGTTTCCTGCTTCTTATTATCCTTATCGTGGGTATCTATGTAGCCTACACAGGACTTATCAAGCGAGAAACCAGCAAGGCATTACACGCCGTTATCAACTTCATAGTGGTGTTCGTGCTGTCCGCTTCCTTTATCGCCTACGCTCCCGACTACATCAAGAAGATAAACGATTTTTCCAGTGATGTAAGTACCGCTTCGCTGGATTTGGGAACAAAAATCATGCTCCCCGACAGCGACAGTGCGGGAAAAGACAGCGTGGACTTGATAAGGGACAGCCTGTTTTCTATACAGGTACAACAGCCGTGGCTACTCCTGCAATTCGGTAACAGCGATATAGAAGAAATCGGGGCTGACCGTGTGGAAGCTCTGGTATCGGCTAGTCCCTCTGCCGACGACGGGGCGACCCGCGAGGACGTGGTGAAAACGGAAATCGAGGATAACGACAACGACAATCTGACGATACCGCAGGTCATCAACCGTCTGGGAATGGTGTTCTTCCTGCTCATCTTCAATCTGGGGATAACGATATTTGTTTTCCTGCTTACGGGCATGATGATATTCTCCCAGATACTATTTATCATCTTCGCTATGTTCCTGCCTATCAGCTTTCTTTTGAGCATGATACCCAGGTATGAGAACATGGCAAAACAGGCAATCGTGCGGGTGTTCAATACGATTATGACAAGGGCAGGCATTACCCTTATTGTCACGGTGGCTTTTTCTATTTCCAGTATGTTCTACAACATCTCCACCGATTACCCGTTCTTTATGATTGCGTTCTTACAGATAGTCTGCTTTGCGGGTATCTACATGAAGCTGGGCGACCTTATGAGTATGTTCTCTCTTAACGCTGGGGACAGCCAGAGCATGGGACGCAGGATATTCCGTCGCCCGTATCTGTTCATGCGACACAGGGCTAGGCGTATGGAACACCGTATCGCAAGGGCGGTTGGAAAAGGAAGTATGGTAGGTGCTGGAACGGGAGCTATGGCGGGAGCGGTTCTTTCTTCTGCTGGAAGCAAACAATCTCATGCCGGCACGACCCGCAAGCGTGACAATACTTCTTTTGGAAGCCGAGCGGGTTCAGCCGTGGGTGCGGTGCTTGATACGAAAAACAAGGTCAAGGACAAGGCAACGGCTGTCAAGGAGAATATAAAGGATATGCCGACCCAGACCGCCTATGCCCTGCACTCCGCTAAGGAAAAGGCAAAGGAAAATGTGTCCGATTTCAAGCGTGGCATTGTGCAGGGACAGGAAACCAGACAGAGCCAGCGTGCCGACAAACTCCAACAGCACAGACAGAATATCGCTGACAAGCGTATGGAGCTTCAAAAAGCACAGGAAGCAAAACAGGCTGGCAGAACGACGGACGGATCAGCGACAACAGGAGCTATCCGTCCCCATGACAGACCTGTCACCGCTTCTAAGACAGACACAGGAAAAGTGCAGGAAATCAAGCGTCCTGTCACATCTGCTAGGACAAGCACTGATAAGGTACATACCGAGCCGACAAAGGCACAGCCTGTCAAGGAGCGTCCGCTTGCTTCAAAATCTGCTGAACCTGTATTGCAGAAACACGGAACAAGGCTCAATGGTGTGGAGCTGAACCAGCAGACCACCAGAAAGGAGCGAAACATCAAGAAAGCGACCCTAAACATGACAGGAAAGAAAGGACGTAAGAAATGAAATTAAGACATATCGCCCTTATCGGCAGTCTGTTTCCCTTTCTTCTTGCGATAGTGCTTTTCTTTGGCGTGCTTATCAGTGCCGAGGACGACGACGGGGGCGGTGGTTCTTCCTCATGGGTAACGGGCATGAACCTGTCCGCAGAGGTGTTGAAACATCAGCCTATGGTGGAGAAATACGCTAAAGAGTACGGCATTTCCGAGTACGTCCCCTATCTGCTGGCAATCATACAGGTGGAAAGTGGCGGGACAGCCGAGGACGTTATGCAGAGTTCCGAGAGCATGGGCTTACCGCCTAACTCTCTTGATACGGAAAGCTCAATCAAGCAGGGGTGCAAGTATTTTGCGTCCCTGCTTTCTTCAGCAGAAAATCAAGGCATAGAGGATATAAACGTGGTGGTACAGTCCTATAACTATGGCGGTGGCTATATCGGCTATGTGGCTAAGAACGGGAAAAAGCATAGTTTCACGCTGGCAGAGAATTTCGCCCGTGATAAGTCTGGCGGGAAGAAAGTCACCTACACGAACCCTATCGCTGTCGCCCGCAATGGTGGCTGGCGTTACGGGTACGGGAATATGTTCTATGTGGAGCTTGTCAGCCAGTATCTCACGGTCAGTCAAGTATCGGGCGAGCTGGCACAGAAGATAATGAATGAAGCTCTGAAATATCAAGGCTGGGACTATGTGTACGGCGGGAGCAACCCTAACACTTCTTTTGACTGTTCGGGGCTGGTTCAATGGTGCTATGGCAAAGCTGGTATCAGTCTGCCGAGAACGGCACAGGCACAGTATGACGCTACCCAGCATATCCCGCTTTCACAGGCACAGGCTGGGGATTTGGTGTTCTTCCACAGTACCTACAATGCGGGAACATATGTAACCCACGTCGGTATCTATGTGGGAAATAACCAGATGTACCACGCTGGCGACCCGATAGGCTACGCCGACCTTACAAGCTCCTACTGGCAACAGCATTTGATAGGGGCTGGCAGAATTAAGCAATAGAAAGGAATGGAAATCATGTTCAAGAAGAAAGAAAAACCGATAAAGGAAAAGAAAGTCCGCACTATGAAAGTGGGGACGCATAAGAAGTCCGTCATTGCCCTCTGGGTGGTGCTTATCGCAAGCGTGAGCTTTGGTGTGTATAAGAATTTTACGGCTATCGACCAGCACACCACCCATGAGATAGAAACCATACAGCTACGACTTAACGATACCAACGGGATAGAAAATTTTGTGAAGAATTTCTGTAAATCCTACTATACATGGAGCAACAGTAAGGAAGCAATCGAAGCAAGGACACAGGCTATCAGTGCCTATCTGACACAGGAATTGCAGGATTTGAATGTTGATACGGTAAGGACGGATATACCGACCAGCTCCACGGTCACAGACGTACTTATCTGGGACGTGGAACAGTCTGGGGAGAACGCTTTTACTGTTACCTACGAAGTAGATCAGCAGATAAAAGAGGGCGACCAGACAAGGAATGTATCAGAAACCTATACCGTGACCGTTCATGTGGACGCTGACGGGGATATGGTTATCATACAGAACCCGACCCTTGCCCCTGCTATGGAAAAATCCAGCTACGAACCAAAGGCACAGGAAGCGGAGAACAGCGTGGACGCTAATACGGTAAATGACGCTAGGGCGTTTCTGGAAACATTCTTCAAGCTGTACCCTACCGCTACGGACAAGGAGCTTGCCTACTATGTAGAGGGAAACGCTCTTGAACCGATAAATGGCGACTATCTCTTTTCCGAGCTTGTCAATCCCGTATTCACAAAGGACGGGGACAATGTGAAAGTCAAAGTAGCTGTAAAATTTATTGACAATCAGACAAAGGCGACGCAGGTATCACAGTATGAATTGACACTTCATAAGGACGAGAATTGGAAGATTGTAGAATAAATTTAAGGGCTGTATGAAACAGCCCTTTTTTCTTGAAAATGTTGTCGCCTATATAAAATAGTATCATTTAGAAAATTTTAAAAATGAAGTTGACAGATACAGAGCCAAAGAGTATGATATAGAAAAGACATTTAGAAAAAAATCGAAATGTAGAAGTGGTGATAACTATGAGTCTGCCAAACGTATTCAAAGCATTGAGCGATCCCATACGACGAGATATATTGATGATGTTGAAAAAAAAAGGTGAAATGTCTGCGGGAGAAATAGCTTCTGAATTTGACCTTTCCAATGCGACAATTTCATATCATCTGTCCTTATTAAAAAAAGCTGACTTGATATTTGAAAAAAGACAACAAAAATATATATACTATAAAATCAATGTATCAGTATTTGAAGATGTTGTTTTATGGTGTATGCAATTTAATGAAGGAGCTGTTGATGATGTTGAAAAGAGATAAGAAAACACTTTTAATAACTACACTTATATGTATCTGTATGATGATTATTAATGGGGCATTTTGTAAATTTTATCCATTAACGGGAAGTCCTGATTTGGAATATCGTTTTGGGTTACCTTTAATAGTTGGAATTGTTTTTAATGTTATCTTAAATATCGGATTGAGCTTTACAGTATGTAAAAAGATGGGGGCAAAATTTTTAGTTGGATTAGGAAAATGGATTATGCCATTTACAGCGATATTCTTATCACTTATATCCATTTATTCCAGAATGTTTCCGAAATCATCTTTTACTGATAGTGCTATTTATGTTTTCGTTGGTTTGTTATTTATAATAAGTGGGAACTATTTTCCCAAAAATCATATTAATCCATATATAGGATTAAAGTTCCCGTGGCTTTTAAATGACGAAAAAAGTTGGGACAAAACACACAAATTAGCTAGTTATACATGGATTTTAGCAGGTATTATTTGTATTATCCAAATTTTTATTAATCCACTGAAAGTAATAACCATTCCATTAGTTATTATATTAGTTGGCGTTTTGCCATTAGTATATTCTCTAATGTTGCATTATAAAATGGGAGGTAAAAAATGAAAAAACATATTATTATTGGTAGTATTATCTGTCTTGCAACCTTATTAATCTTTTTGGCTTTTTGGGGGCAACTTCCAGCAGAGGTACCAATTCATTTTGACTCTTCTGGTAATGTAAACTCTACATTACCAAAAGCGGTTGTGGTATTTGGTATTCCTGTAATTTGTTCGTTATTAAATGTTATTTCTGGTTTCTCTTTGACAAAAAAGGAAGAAAAACGAGTATTCATGTATTACATGGTACCAATCATTGCTATTATTGTGGCAGTTGTTGTGCTTGTACTGGCGTTATAAATGAAAATGCAGAGAATATATATTTAGTAGCTTGCATAAATGGAATGGTATTATTTTTTTGCTTATCATTTCGAAAATTTTCGAAATGATAAGCAATTCTAAAGGGAGGAATTTTTCGGTGCTGGAAATAAAAAACTTAACTAAAATATATCCTAATGGTAAAAAAGCGGTATCAAATTTAAGTATGACCGTTGCAGACGGAGACCTATTTGGTTTTATTGGAAAAAACGGGGCTGGAAAAACCACTACATTAAAAGCCTGTCTTACAATACATGATTTTAATTCGGGAGATATTCTTATAAATGGAACGTCTATTAAGTCAGCTCCATTAGAGTGTAAGAAAAAAATGGCGTATGTTCCAGACTCTCCTGCTTTGGAAACATATTTAACAGGATTACAGTATTTAAACTTTATTTGTGATATTTATGATGTTTCATCACATACTCGAAGAAAAAGGATTTGTGAATTGTCTGAACGCTTAGGTATGAAAGATAAACTGAATGATTTGATTTCTTCTTATTCACATGGAATGAAACAAAAAATCAGTTTAATTGGTGCTTTTGCTCACGACCCTCTTTTGCTGATACTAGACGAACCATTTGTAGGGCTAGATCCAGAAGCTTTTGTTCAACTAAAATGTATGATGAAAGAATTATGTGCATCTGGCGGTTCAGTTTTATTTTCAAGTCATATCCTAGATGTTGTAGAAAAAACTTGTAATAAGATTGGAATTATTCAAAATGGAAAATTAATTAAAAATGGGAATACAAAAGATATTTTGGGAACAAGTGATTTAGAAGATGTTTTTATGGAGTTGAATGGAGAATGAAAACATTTAGATTACTCATTAAAAGGGAATTTTTTCAGATTTTTAAATTTAATAAAATTTTGCATGGCGAAAGAAAAGAAAGAAAAAAATATATATCTGTTTTATGTACTATGATAGTAGCGTTTTTAATATTTGCTGTTTATTGGTTCAGGAATATTTATCAATTATGTTTGGAGTTTCAATCACAACAAGAACTTTTAATTTACCTCATTAGACCTCTAGTTATTTTAGCCGTTTTTAGCGTTTTTCTTTCAACTTTTATGAAAGGCAGTGGCGTGCTATATTCGGATAAGAGTATTGATATTTTATTTTCATATCCAATTAAGGTACGCACCATAGTTTTTGCTAAACTGTTTTTCCTTTATTTGTGGGGACTTGCTATAACTTTTGCCCTGTTGATTATTCCGTTAATACGATATGAATTAATGAGCTATGATATATTGTTTTCTATCCTTGACCTTGTGCAAATACTTTTTTTACCTGTTATTCCAGTATTATTAGGGGTAATTTTAGGATATGTTCTATATAGAAAACTTGGTAATTTTTTTCAGTCTGGTTCGTATATTCGTAGTATTTTATATTTATCTCTATTTATCGGCGTTATGGCGTTTATGTTTTTTGTTTTTAATAACATAGATTTTGACTTCTTAAAAGCACTTATTAAAAAAGAGATGAGCTGGAATAATAACTATGGAATATTTTTTTCGTATGAGTCAGAAGCAATAATATTAGCCTTTGTAATGTTTTTGGTTGGAGGTTTATTAGTAGCATACATATCTAAGACATATAAAAGTAAATGTTTTCGATTGCAGGTATTTAGTAAAAGGAAAAATGCGAAAAAACAACTTCTTAAAAAAAGCACAAAATCTCGTACCCTATTGAAAAGAGAAATGAGAAGATATTTTTCAACACCGATATATGTATTAAATACTATGTTAGGAATTGTTTTACTTTTGCTTTTTACTGCTTATTCATTCCTTAAATCGGACTCCGTTCTTAATTATGTTAAAATAATAGGAAATCTTTTTGGTATAGAAAATATCTCTGTCATATTTGTTTTTATTGTAAGTCTGTTGATTATATTGTCAAATACAACTTATGCCAGTATTTCAATAGAAGGTAAGCACCGTGATATTTTAAAATCACTTCCTGTATCATTAAAAGAATTATTACTCGCAAAATATCAGCTACATCTACTACTGACAGTTCCTATTATATGTATAACATCACTTGTTCTTGGGAGTATTTATCAAATGAATAACATAGAATTGGCTTTGTGCTTATTTTTACCGATTACAGTTTCCGCATTTGTTGGAATATTGGGTTTGTTTTTAAATTTGTTACTTCCTAATTACGAGTGGGAAAATGTAACTTATATCGTTAAGCAAAGTATCCCTGCAATTTCCACTGTATTTCTTAGTATATTGATTGTTGGTGGCTCTTTATGGTGCTTAATACGTTTTTTTAATCACAGTATATTGATAGCTTCATACATTTTGGGTGTTCTTTATCTAATTTTTACAATTATTGTATCGCTGTTTCTTAAACGGATAGAAACAAATTTTTAAACTAACTGTGGAAATTGGGACGAATAAAATAATGACTGATAAATCATTAAATCTTTGTTTTAAAGCATTATCCAGTGAAACAAGACGGAAAATCATTTTCTTATTAATGGATAAAAGTCTTTGTGCTGGAGAAATCGCTAAACAGTTCAATTTAACTGGAGCTACTATATCACACCATTTAAAAATATTGTCGGCAAGTAATTTACTCGACAGAAATCGAAAAGGGCTGAGTATATATTATTCGCTTAATATGAGGGAATGGAACTCTTTAAAAAAATGGTTCAATAGTATTTATTAAAACATTATGAGTGGAATAAATAAGTATAACGATATTTCAGAAATGATCAAGTCTGATATATTCAATGGTAAATTGAAAGAAAATATGGCATTACCTAGTATTAGAAAACTGGCACAACGATACAAGGTAAATCCTGCAACTGTTGTTCGAGCGTTACATATACTTAGAAATCAGAAAATTGTATATAGCAATAGAACAAATGGGTTTTATGTATGTGAGGATATTTCACAAGTACGTCAAAATCTTGCAGAACAAGTTATCGCTGATTTTTTGCATAATATGTCTAGCATAGGATATTCAAATTCCGATATAAAACGGCTTATAAAGGAAGTGGTAGCATTGGGAAAATACTAATTGTAGAATTTGTAGATAAAGAAGAAGCTCTTTATAATCAGTTAATAGAATGGCTGTCAAAAACTTTATGTGTTACACCTGTTGCACTTAAACAAACGAACAGGAGCTTAAATATGGATTCCTTTACCCGTACTATTACTGACAGCAAAGGAGATAAAATACACCTTACCGCTAAAGAGTTTGACCTGCTATATTTCCTTTCCAGCCACAAAGGACAGGTGTTCACAAAAGAACAGATTTATGAAAAGGTATGGGGATATGACAATGCACCAGACGCAAGCAATCTTTCCTCGTTCATCAGAAAGCTAAGATTGAAAATTGAACCACACCCAGACAATCCACGATATATTATTACTGTCTGGGGTGTGGGGTATAAATTCAGCGGAGAAGAAAAACCGTAGCTGTATTTCACAATTCATTGTGATCTGCACGCTACGGTTTTATTTGTCCTCATTTAACTTTGCTTCAAACATTTTTACGGTTCGCATGGAAATTTTAGTTGCTTTCAAAACATCTACCAGCACACGGATTTCATATTCGTTACAATCTTCCAGTATCTCCCTTGCTTCTTTCTCAAAGACAGGCTTTGAAGCTAAAACTGTATCACATAGTAATTCGTCAACTGATACCGTCAAGGTATTGGCAATAGCGACCAAAGTTGTTAAACTGACTGATGTATTACCAGTTTCTATATTGCTTACATGCTGTGGAGTAACACCTATTCTGTCAGCAACAGTTTCTTGAGTGAGGTTCTTTTTAATTCTGGCAATCTTAATTCTCTTGCCGATAGCTTTATAGTCAAGCTCCATGTAACTGACACACTCCTTTCAAAAAATCTATTCTTATACATTGTAACCTTTGTAAAAATGCTTTATAATAGACTGATAAAGGTATCTATTCTAACAGTTATAGTTTTATTCGATTTTGATAGAATATACATCTTAGAAAAGAGGTGCATTAAAGATATGATGAAATTCAGTAAAAGGGATAGCAAGAAAATGATTAAAGAGATGGCTCGTCTGTACGGGCTTTCTGTTTCAGAAGTCCGTGAGCAGATACAGGATAAAATCATAGCGGTAATGGACAGTGACGACCCAGACCAGCAGGCAGAGTTTAAGCGTATGTTTGGCAACCGTACCCCAACACCAGAGGAATTTATCTGTACTGCCAGCAAACAGCTAAAATTTTAAGGATTTAGGAGTAGCTATTATGGTTCAAGCGGAGAAGCAAAAGAAAGTGTTTCTGTCCCTGTGCGGACAGCGTGACTATGACCTGCTTACAGGCAACGAAGCCATGACACAGGCTGATTTTGAGCGTATCACTTATATCACAACCGTTCTTGGCTATTCTTCCTGCACACAGGAATTGATTAGTGAGCATTTAGAACTGGCGTGTAAGGAAGCGGAACGCACAGACAGGGAGTTTGATATTTTGAAAGACTACCCAGAATATTTTAAAGATGAAAATGTTTATGCACAGATCGACGAATGGATAGAGGACTTCATCAGTCAAGCACCGCCAGCAAAGCGGGACGAGATACGCCAGCTCATCAAAGAAAATACAGAGATTATCTGATACACAGGTTATCGCAACCACGGCATTTCTGCTGGTTGTGATAGCCTTTTTTCATTCCTGCCAAAAAACAGGGATTTGGACGGAATTAGGACGGATTTATCTTTTATGCTTATCTTGTTGAAATTTGCCTTATTCTGGCAAGGCGGTTTCTTCACGGGAGGATTACGAATGGCAGGAACGCATAAAAGAAAATCGTTAAAAAAATTTTAATCCATGTTAAGGGAGTTTACAGCTATTTCCGTGTAGAATTTCCTCACTATCTGTCGATTATATTCACGAAAGCTCAACGAGGTTATCACAACTTCTTGGGCTTTTTTGTTTTTTATGGATTTCTTTTTCAAACTTTGCCAGCTCGTACCCTCTCATTTGTATTAATGACGGAAAGGGGGAAGGAGCGGTTACAATCACCACCTTTTGACAAACGAAAGGAGGTGAAAACATGAACAGACCCACTTCTCCAGAAGATGTCCAGAAAGTCTTTGACTGTTACTGCAAGAAGATTTTGAAGAATGAAGCTATCAACATTCAGAAGCATTACCAGCATTTGAATGACGTACAGGTTTCTTTTTCAGAACTTACGCCAGAACAGCTTGCGGAGCTTGCCACTTATGATGATTATTCCACGGACTATGACCTTTACAAAGTCATGGGCTACGACGTGAAAATCAAGAATGAGCTGTTGAGTGAAGCATTACAGGAACTTTCCGAGGAAGAACGCTTTATCTTGTTGCTCTACGGTTTAGGCTTCAATGACGGCGAGATTGCCGACCTGCTGAAAATTGTACGCCGTACAGTGAACTATAAGCGTCAAAGAGGATTTGAAAAAGTCAGAAAAAGAATGGAGGAAAAACAGCATGAAGAAGAATAAAGCGGTACATAAAGGCAACGGCTTACTGCCTTACCCTGTTATCGTTTCAGCTTCGCAGGGCGATATTCTGGCTATGAATGTTGTGTTGTCCCATTATGAGCCTTATATTGCCCGCTTGTCCATGCGAACAAGCATTGACGAATACGGCAATCCTCATACCACCGTTGACGAGGATATGCGTAGCCGTCTGGAAGCAAAGCTGATTGAGCAGGTGCTTAATTTCAAAGTAGCGTAAAACTACGTCCCATTACAGAGTGACGCATTACCCCCTTTCCTGCGTCCTCTCTGGGATTTATACATCTTTCAAAGTCTATATATCTTTGTATTTATATGGGCTTTGACAGGCGTATAAACAGCCGTTGTTGTTCTTTGACAAGTGAATAAAGCAGACAGATACGTTTGTGATACAGCGAGCCACGGGGACTGTACGCCACGACCTTTCCAAAAGAGAGCGAGCGACCCATGCAGTGATCCGAGAGTGACCGTTGGAAAAGTCGCTTTGCCACGACCTGTATTCACAGGATAATGATACACCCGCATGGTGCGGTTCTGCCCACAAGAATGGGAATGGCTGAAATGCCAGTGGGGCTTGCCAAAGCCGTCTGTCTGCTTCCAAAAGACACACAGTAAAGGGGGTGCATAACATGAACAATACTGATGTGCCTATCTGGGAAAAGTACACGCTGACGATTGAGGAAGCGTCAAAATACTTCCGTATCGGGGAAAAGAAATTGCGTAAGCTGGCAGAGGAAAATCTCGACGCTGGCTGGGTGATTGTCAACGGAAACCGTGTGCAGATTAAGCGAAAACAGTTTGAAAAAATCATTGATACATTGGACGAAATCTAATGTCAGCGAGCCGTAGATATGGTATAATAAAGTATAGCGTATCAACGGCTCATTCCTTGACGGAAAGGAGCTTCGCACTATGTCTAATGTAAAGAGAAAAGACAGCAAGGGACGCAATTTACGACTTGGAGAGAGCCAGAGAAAAGACGGAAGATACGTTTACAAATATACCGATATGTACGGGCAACCACAGTTTGTCTATGCTTGGAAACTTGTTCCGACAGACAAGACACCCGCTGGGAAACGTGAAGATTTGTCATTGAGGGAAAAGCAGAAAAAGATTAAGAAAGACCTCGACGACGGTATCAACACCATAGGCGGGAAAATGACAGTCTGCCAGCTTTACGCAAAGAAGAACAGCCAGAGAAAGAATGTGAAACGCAACACAGAAAAAGGTCGCCAGTATCTTATGAAAATTCTGGAAAACGACCCTCTGGGTGCAAGGAGTATTGATACGGTGAAGCTATCGGACGGTAAGGAATGGGCTATGCGAATGTATGAGAATGGCTTTTCCTACAAGACGATTAGCAATTACAAGCGTTCACTGAAAGCGTCATTCTATATGGCGATTGAGGACGACTGTATCAGAAAAAATCCTTTCAGCTTCAAATTGAGTGACGTTCTGGAAGATAATTCAGAGCCTAAAGTCATTCTCACGCCAGAGCAGGAAGAAAAAATGCTCGCCTTTATGGAACAGGACAAGACGTACAGCAAGTATTATGATGAAGTGGTTATTCTTCTGGAAACGGGGCTTCGTATCTCTGAATTTTGCGGTCTGACAGTCCATATAGATATGGCAAACCGTATCATCAATGTAGACCACCAGCTATTGAAAGATACTGAAATCGGCTACTACATTGAAACACCTAAGACCAAAAAAGGAGAACGCCAGCTTCCAATGACAGAAAGAGCCTATCAAGCCTTTAAGCGAGTGTTACAGAACAGAGGAAAGGCAGAGCCAATCGTTATCAATGGTTACAGCAATTTCCTGTTCCTAAACCAAAAGGGCTTCCCTAAAGTGGCTGGCAACTATATAAGTATGTTGCGTGGGCTTGTGAAGAAATATAACAAGACACATAAAGACCAGCTACCAAACATCACACCGCACTCATTCAGACATACCTACTGCACGAACATGGCAAACAAAGGAATGAACCCGAACACCCTACAATACATCATGGGACATTCAAACATCACCATGACATTAGGGTACTACGCACACGGTACTTTCAATTCAGCAAAAGCGGAAATTGAAAGACTGGCACTTGCTTCTTAAATCGGTGATTGTACTACTCATTTACTACTTTTGGTTGCATTTTCATGCTGGTAAATGCCAGCTTATGCAGAGTATCTTCCAAAAGGAAAATGCCGATAAAGCCCTAAAATACAGGCTATACCGACATTTACCAGCTTATGAAAAGATAATCAGAAATTTAGTGAGTTTTTTCATCTAATATGACAGAAAATAGTGGTGTAAAGTTTTTTAATAGGAAAGTTACACAATGCGATCCGTTAGAATCTCTTTTTCATATTTTTTTGGAGAAACATGAAAGGTTTTTGTAAAGGTTTTAATAAAATGAGAGTAGTTCTTGAAGCCAACCGCATAACAGATTTCGGTAATTGATTTTTGCTCAAGAATCATTTTGTGAGCCATGAGCATACGTTTGGATATTACATAGTTCCACAGAGTATTCCCAGTGTAATATTTAAAAAGGTGATTGAGATGGGAACTACTTATATTCAGGTATCTGGATATTGAAGCTACTGATATATTTTCCGTGTAATGATCATCTACATATTGGATAGCATTTTTAACAAGATCAGGAAAAACAGTAATCCCTTCATTTACTTTATTCTGATTTTTTTGGAGAAATTGTATTAAATGTATCAGCGTGATACTTAACCATGTTTCCAAAAGAATATCGGATCCAAACTCATTTTTGGTATTATAATATTGTTGAATCATCCTTTCATTATTTAGAAATTGATTTAAAATTTCATCGGGCAGATGGAAGAAACAGCAGTTATACTGTTCTAAAAATCTGTATATATTGCTGACAGGAGTAGACAATTTCTTTATTACATCTTGGTTTACATGGATAATGACACGCTCATACGCCGTTTCTTTTATAAGATATGGACGATGGAGTTCGTTAGGAGATACTATCAGAGCATCTCCGCGAACCAGATGCTTTCTGATGTTACCCGCAAAGTAATCAATATCTCCTCTAAGAAATACATATATTTCATACTGATCTGAGTGAATGTGTAAGTCAGAGCAGTCTTCTCCTTTTGAAATGACATGGGAGATACTGATGGGCAGATTTAATTCCTCTATTGTATAATTGTTTTCCTGAAAATCTGTTGACAAGCTGATCCTCTCTTTTGACATGGTAAATACCGTATAATATCCACTCCTAAATTGATTTACATTAGTATAGCATGATATGACATAAACACAATAGAAAATGCAAAGATTTCTTTTACAGTTGAGGTACAATATAGATATCAAAACGTTTTGAAGATGAAAAGTTACTATGTGGATAAGAACAGATGATGCCAGGGAAAAGGAGATTTGATATGTTATTTCCGGTAGATAATGAAGCAAGACAGATTAAAGAGTTAAACGGTATCTGGAAATTTAAGAGAGATAACTATTATAAACAGGGATTTGAAGAAAAATGGTTTGAAAAACCATTGGAAGATGTAATCGATATGCCTGTACCATCAAGCTATAATGATATTACTACAGATCAAGAACTGAGAGATCATGTAGGGTGGGTATGGTATGAGAGAAAATTTGCAGTTCCAAGATTATGGAAAGATCAGAGGCTTGTACTACGATTTGGAAGTGTGACGCATCATGCTGTAATATATCTGAACGGAAAAGAAATTACTCGCCATAAGGGTGGTTTTTTGCCCTTTGAGGCAGATGTGACGGAAATGGCCAATGAAGGGGAAAATCGTTTGACAGTAGCAGTAGGAAATATACTGGAATGGGATTGCCTTCCTGTTGGTCATATAGAATATGTTAGGGATGAGATGCATCCCGAAGGCCAGATGGAACAAAAGTTTGATTTTGATTTCTTTAATTATTCGGGTATTCATAGACCGGTCAGATTATATTGTACGCCCAAAGAATATATTGAGGACATTTCGGTTAGAACGACAGTAGATGATAAGGATGGGATGGTACATTATGAAATAAAAACTAATGCAGAAGAGAAATTCATAAAAGTATATATCCGGGATGAAAAGAATCAGGTAGTTGCTGAGAGTAATGAGATGAAAGATATGGTTTTGGTAAAGGACGCACAACTCTGGCAGCCGGGATCAGCTTATTTATATAAACTGGATATTTATTTTGGACAGGATCATTATACTTTGCCATTTGGAATTAGGACGATTCAGCTGACAGAAAAACAATTCTTAATCAATGGAAAGCCTTTTTACTTTAAAGGATTTGGTAAACATGAAGACAGTGATATCAGAGGCAAGGGATTGGATGAGGCATTAAATGTCAGAGACTGTGAATTGCTGAAATGGATCGGTGCAAATTCCTTTAGAACTTCACATTATCCTTACGCAGAAGAAATGATGCAAATGGCCGATCAAAAAGGAATTGTGGTTATTGATGAAGTACCGGCGGTTGGAATGAACTTTTTTGATGGCGAAAATGGAGGTATTTTCACAGAAGATAAAGTAAATGAAAAAACACTAGCATATCATAAGCAGGTATTGAAGGAATTATACCAAAGGGATAAGAACCATCCTTGTGTTGTTATGTGGAGTATTACAAACGAACCGCATTCCAGCGAAGAGGCCTCAAGAAATTATTTTGAGGAAGTTACAAAATATATTAGAAAACTGGATAGTGAAAGACCAATAACAGGAACCATGAATGTTGATGTGGAGGAGGATAAGATATCACAGTTTTTTGATGTAGTATGCATTAACAGATATTTTGGCTGGTATGTCGGAGCTGGCAAAATAGAACGGATATATCCTAGCCTAAAGACAGATTTGATAAAGTGGCATGAAAAATACGGAAAACCTGTCATTGTGACAGAATATGGTGCAGATACAATAGCAGGATTGCATAAACTCCCCGAAGTGATTTTTTCAGAGGAATATCAAAAGAGGTGTATTGAAGAAAACAATAAAGCCATGGATGAATGCGATTTTGTGATAGGGGAACATATTTGGGCATTTGCAGATTTTATGACGGCATTTGGACTAAAGAGGGTTGATGGTAATAAAAAGGGTATATTTACGAGGGAACGACAGCCTAAGACAGCAGCGTTTGCAATACGTGAACGATGGAGAAAAATGTTATAATTGCACATTAAGTAATGCCAGAAACAGAATGGTAAAAATCTGTTTCTGGCATTTTGCAATGTGAGAAATTATTGTGGTTGCCTATTCGGTTAAACCGATTCGTTCAAATTGTTCTTTAGGTGCCTGATTATCCTTCATCATTTTCTTCATTGCTTGGCAGAGGTGATCTTCTATATTGCTGTCATGAATAGGGCATTTTTGCTCAGGATCTGTAAGGAGGTCAAACAACATAGTACCAAAACGATAAGAATCTGTAGAGTGGTGAACAGGAACTTTAAAAACCCCACTTTTTTTCATAAAATTGAAAGCATTCTTATCACAAAGTTCTGCTTCTGACATTTCTTCCCGGGAAAAAGGCCGATCCATATGGCAAGGCATAGCGGTATATTCATATAATGGCTGATTTTCTGGATCCTTACAGGAACGCATATAGACATATCGCCCGTCTGTAATACAGATATGACCACCAAAGATACCGAAAAGTGCATAATCACGTATGGGTGTATCATTTCTGATGACAGGGGTCAAACTATGGCCATCCATATACTCTGGGGGAGCAATTTGGAAGAATTCGGCTAATGTAGGTACAATATCAATGGTTTGGGCAAGCTGATTCCTCCGTTCGCCTTGAATGGGATTTCGTGGGTCATAGATGAAGAACGGGATGTGGATCAGTTCTTCATACATAGGCTGAACATTTTTACCCATCCATTCTTTTTCACCAAGCATAAAGCCATGGTCAGTATTGACAATAAGCATGGTATCTTTCCAGAGGTCATATCTATCCATCATATCTAATACTTTTCCAAGATAGTGGTCACACATACTCATAAGTGAGGCGTATTCATAGCGGACATGTCTGGTAGCGGCCTCTCCATATTCGTTCTTTCCATAATCGGGCCAATCCAGATTTTTACCATGGTAGTTATCAGGATATAATTTTTTATATTCATTCTGGGTATAAAAAGGCTCATGAGGGTCAAAAGCTTCTATCTGTAAGAACCATAGGTCATCATTATGATTTCGTTCAATAAAATCAAGTCCGTTTGTAAAGGTTTTACATTGTGGCATAGCAGTTTCAGTTGTGATAAATTGCCGGTTTACCCAGTCGTGACGCCAACTTTGTGTATTTTTGCGTCGAGAAAGCGTATCAGGGTAGTCAGGCCAGGCAACCTGTCCCATCCATGGATCTCCCTGTTGTCCACGAACAATTTCATGACTGTCAAATTTGGTTAAATAGCAAGAGCCGCCATCCTGCCAGTAATGAAAATGGTCCGTGGAAATATGAGTGTAAATTCCCGCATCTTTCATACGCTTAATGACAGAGTCGTCAAACGGTTGCATAGGGCACCAGGATGAGTGAAGAAAATTGTAGCGCCCTGTGTGCAATTCTCTGCGTGCGGGCATACAGGGCATGCTTCCGCCATAGAAACAGTCAAAAGTAAGAGCCTTTTCAGCCAGGCGCTGAAATTGTGGCATGACGGTCCAGCTGCAGCCATAGTTGGGAAGAAAATGCCGGTTTAAGGAATCAAACATTATCATAATTGCTTTCATAAATATATAGCCTCCTGTTTTATATTTCTTTACCACGATAGGAAGAAGGGGAAATTCCTTTTACTCTCATAAACGCTTTGTACATTGTGTTGCTGGATGAAAACCCTGTTTTCTTTGCAATCGTAGTAATCGTCAAATCGGTAGTTGTCAAAAGCCGGATCCCCTCATCAATTCTAAGGCGTAGTATTCTGTCGTTTAAAGTTTCGTTGCAACAACTTTTTAGTAACTGAAATACATATTTTTCAGAGATATGGAAAACATCTGCAATGACTCCTGCACAAAGGTTAGGATCGGTATAATTCTGATCTATGTAAGCCAAAATATCTGTCCCGAGGCTTCTGGCGGTACGAGCCATTACAATCTCATATTGCTGTTGCAATTCAATATTCAGACTACGGAATACTTCATAAACGGAATCCAGATCGTATTCGTCCAAATCATTTGGAAGAATAGGAGCGTGGTAGCGTGTTTCCCCGTTTCGTTCTGCTTCCAATGAAAACTGATTGCAGACAGTTGCATAAACGGAACGAAGAGAAAAGAACATCTGGCGCAGTTCTACAGAATTTTGTTCGGAGTGACTGATTGTCTGGTGGATGGTTTCCAAAATCCGATCAGCATTTTGACCATTTCCACTAAGCAAAGCGCGTTGAAGGTTGTCAAGATCCTGAATGCTAATCAAAGAGCGGACAGCACGAGAGGAATAAGTGTGAGTAAATACATATACACCGTCAATGCGGTATCCGGCGGATAAACGTCGTTTTGCCTGAGTGGAAGCATGCTGGGTGTAGGAAATATCCTGAAAAGGATTGCTGATGCCCACTTTAACAGACTGATTATGGAGTTCACGTATATGTTTTAAACAATTGCTCAACAGATCTGACAGACCTGAAACAGATTCCATTAGGCAGTATATATAGTTTTCTGCCTGATATAATATAATGGTTTTCTGACTTAGCTGTAAAAGCTGCTCATAAAGCAATTCTTTTAATGATATTTCTTTAGAAAAAGTCGTTTTTTCCGGTATAGAAAAAACAAGGGCATTCATAGAAAAAGAAAAATCCCCAAAATACTGTTGAAAAGAGTGAATCTCCTGCTCTGTACTTAGACCAGAAATAAAAAGTTTTTCTTTTAAGCTGTCGGCAACCATAGTATCAAGACTTTCGATGGTTGTCTTGCAATGACTGATTTCCGAGATCATATTTAATACAGTGCCTTCAATTTCCAAAAAAGAATTCTGCACATTGGGCTGTCGATCCATATCGTGAATGATATGAAGGATTCGTTCAATAGGGCGCGAGCGTCTGTAAGCAAAGTAAATGGATGCAATCGTGCCTAAAAGAAATGCTATCCCCAGATCAGCAAAAATTAAACGGATCGTAGCCTGATGAATTGGTTTGAAGTATTCATTTTTGACTCCGATTGTAAGATAACCTTGATCGCTTTGCGGTAAATTTATTATTTCCCACGATTTTTCTGCTAAATTATCTGGATAGTTATGTTGAACTAGAACCTCACCATCGCCATTTTTCAATACAGTAAATCCATAGTCAGAAGCAGACTTTAAGAGAAAACTTTTAGCAACAGCATCCGGGTCTAACTGAACAATCACCAGCATTCTTACATTGGGATCTCCGTAAGTAGGAAAATAATAGGAAAAGTTCAAGGAGTTTCTTATTTCTTCGGAATTAACGCAATCTGTTAGTTGGTCACTATAAAAAGAAATGCCAGTATTATTTAACGGAAAGGTTTCTAACCAGTCAGGAGTTCCTTCGAAGGCACTTGATTTTATATAGGAATAAAAAGAATCTCGGCTGTCAAAAATATAATTTTGTGTAAGTACATAATTGAATTTGGGAAGGTATACCAATACATCCTGAACATACTCAAGATTTTGATAGTACAGTTTAATTCGTTTTTGCAACAGTGTCATGTCATAGAATAAGGAAGAAGATGAACTGTGCGTACTGTTATAATAAATGGACGTAAAATCGCGATCACTGTATAGATTTCTGGTGGCGTTAAAAATAGCCTGCTCTTGGAGATCCAGTTCTCCTAACATACTGGAGGCGTAATCACGTATTTCCGCAATAGCCTGATTTTGTTCAGAACGTTCAAATGCCCGGCATACAGGAAAAAAACATAAAAGAACCAAAAAAATAATTGCAACATAGGTAGATGCAAAAATAAAAAAATCTTTTTTGGCAAAATTGTATATTTTTTCCATATAATCACCTCAATTTTTTGTAATGTGTATACATAATATAGGATGTTTGAAAGGAATGTCAATGGCATAAAGTGAAATTCGTATGGAAGTGTACTAATTTCATTGCCAAGGAAAAATGTCAACTTTACTTTTTTAATTGTGCAGTTTAGAGTAAAAAACACAAAAATGATACGTGAATTCGTCATTTTGACAATTACAAAGAGGAGGCATTGTATGAAACGAAAAGAAACGTTGACAGGAATCTGTTTCGTTCTTCCAGGGCTGATTGGATTCATCATATTTATATTGATACCCGTGATCATGTCATTGGGAATCAGTTTTACGGAATGGAACTTTCTGAAGGGGTGGGATTCAATAAAATTTACAGGATTGAGAAATTATTTGAAACTGTTTAAAGATGATTGGTTTGTTGTATCCTTAAGAAATAACATTTTATTTACTGCGGTGACAGTACCTTGTCTGTTAATTTTGGGATTAGTGATGGCAGATTTGATTAACAGACATACATATGGAGGGTCTGCTATACGGGTAATGATATTTATTCCATACATTGCCAGTGTAGTAGCAGTATGTACAGTATGGCAGGTAATGCTTCAACCGAGTTACGGCCCGATCAATGAGTTCCTGCGTACTATTGGAATTGAAAACCCTCCGAAATGGTTGGTTGATGAACATTGGGCATTGATTGCAATTATGTTGATTAATATCTGGTCGCAGGTAGGATATTATGTTGCGGTATATATGTCAGGACTTAAAAATGTTCCTGCTGATTTGTATGAGGCAGCACAGATTGATGGCGCATCCAGCATTCAGCAATTCCGGTATATTACAGTACCGCAGGTAAGTCCGACGACTTTTTTCCTGGCTATAATGGGAATTATCGGTTCATTTAAGGTATTCGATATGATCAGCGTATTAACAGCAGGTGGACCGGGAAATTCTACTTCAGTAATGGCTTATTACATATATAAGACAGCATTTACAGATTTTAAAATGGGCTACGCCTGTGCACTGGCATGGGTCTTGTTCCTTTTGATTTTCGCAGTTACATTAGTACAGTGGAAATTCCAAGATCGTTTTGCTAATGAATAGGAAGGAGGCAGTATATGAAAAAGATACAGATACACAAAGTGATTTTTACAGTTTTTTTATTTGCGATTGGCTTCACTATGCTGACTCCGTTACTATGGATGATTTCCACATCATTTAAACCGGAAAACGAAGTATTTCAGTTTCCTATCAAATGGATTCCGGAACACAGTGTCGGACTTGCCAACTATAAAGAAGTGTGGGGATCTGCCTATAATTTTGGAATGTACTACCTGAATAGCATTAAGGTGACGGTAATATCCACGGTTCTTCAAATTTTGGTATCAGCTTTAGGAGCTTACGGATTTACAAAGATTAAGTGGAAAGGCAGAGATCAGCTTTTTTTAGTGTATTTGGCAACAATGATGATCCCGGCACAGGTTATGATTGTCAGTCGATTTGTAATTATGCAGAAAATGAACCTTTATAATACACACATGGGAATTATCATGATGACCATGTTTAGCCTATATGGAGTATTTTTGCTACGTCAGGCCATGATGGCAATTCCGGATTCGCTCTGTGAATCTGCCAAAATAGATGGTGCTGGTCACTTGAGAATATTTTTTCAAATTATATTCCCGTTGGTAAAGCCCTCTATTGCTACATTAGCGGTATTGAAATTCGTATGGACGTGGAATGATTATCAAACACCATTGATTTTTTTAAGCAACCGTAAACTATTTACAATTCAGCTAGGTATGAAATTATTTGCTTCTGAATCTGGAAGCATCTATTCCCTGACTATGGCTGCAGCTGTATCAGCAACGATACCATTAATTATTCTGTTCCTGTTCGGGCAACGTTATATTATTGATGGAATTGCTTCGGGTGCGGTAAAGGGTTGATGTAAGGGTATTTGTAACATTTACATATACACACATGAAAGGAGAAGAATTATTATGAGAAAGATGAAGAGAGGACTCAGCCTGGTACTGGCTTCCATTATGGCAACCGCCTTAGTAGGATGTTCCGGTGGAGAAAACACAGAAACAACGAATACAGCTACCACGACTGAGAACAAGGAAACAACAGGAACTACTCAGGTAGCAGATGAAAATCAGGAGGAAATTACTCTGCGTTTTGTCAGCTGGCAGACCAATCATGATGAACAGAACCAAAAGGTTGCGGCAGCATACAAGGAACTCCATCCTAATATTAATGTGCAGTTTGATTATGTAGGTGACATGAACAGTAATGACTATCTGACAAAGACTGATATTATGCTGATGGGTGGCGAAGCAATGGATATTCTGATGGCGCCTAATTACGCTTCCTATATTGTGCGTGCGGAGTCTGGATCCTACCTGTCTCTCGATGATTATTTTACTGAGGAAGGAACTACTGCAGAGGACGCATACAATGTAATTGTAAGAGTAAACGATCAGACATATGGTATTCCGGGAGAAATGAAATATAATCTGGTTCTTATCAACAAAGATATGTTGGATGCAGCCGGACTGGATGTACCTTCTTTGGATTGGACCTGGGATGATTATCGTGAATATGCTGAAAAGCTGACAAGTGGAAGTGGAGCGGACACAAAATATGGTTCCTATTTTCACTCTTGGGGGAGCTGTAACTTATGGGGAATCAGTAGTGGAAAGGGTGGAAGCACAATCTTTAATGATGATAAAACCTTAACTTTTGATAATCCCAACTTAGCTAAGTTCTTGCAGCTGCGTTATGATATGGAAAATGTAGATCATAGTTCTACACCGTTGGCAGATGTTAAAGCTCTGAACATGAATTATCGCGATCAGTTCTTTAATGGAAATATTGCAATGCTTCCCATGGGAACAGCTATGCTTAGTGACATTGGAAATGAAAAATATGCACATGATTTCGTAACTACATTTGCACGCCAGCCTTTATGGGACAAAGATGGTGAACATTATAATGAAGCAGGTGGAAATATCTTTTCTATTGCAAAGACATCCGAGCATCCCAAGGAAGCATATGATTTCTTACGGTTCTGGACAACGGAAGGTGTAGATATTAAGGGAATGTTTATTTCTAATGAAAAGGGAGCTGTGAAATCTGATAGTGTAAAGCAGATTATTGCCGGATTTGAGGATAAGCTTGACACAGATACCTTAACCAAGATTATGGATGATCCGGATTGGGTTGACAGCTATGGAACATACATTCCTGATTATCAGAGTGAAATTGATAGCATTCTTACAGAGGAAACAGATAAGTATCTTCTCGGATCTCAGTCTCTGGATGACACCATCAAGAATTTGATGGATCGTGGTAATGAAGTAATAGAAGAAAATAAGTAGAGATATAGAAAAATCGCTTAAGTCGGAAGATTTAAGCGATTTTTCTAAAAAGGAGTCTATGGAAGAAAAAAATAAAAAAATAGTACTATTGAAATTGTTTATATCTACGCTATATTTGAGCACTTTTACATTTGGTGGGGGATATGTCATTGTTACACTGATGAAGAAAAAGTTTGTGGACGAATATCATTGGATAGAGGAAAATGAAATGCTTGATCTGGTGGCAATAGCACAATCCTCTCCGGGAGCCATAGCGGTAAATGGTGCGATTGTTGTAGGTTATAAACTAGCAGGAGCTGCAGGGATCTTTGTGGCAATTCTGGGGACCGTTCTGCCTCCTTTTGTCATTTTATCAGTAATATCTATATTTTATAATGCTTTCAGAAATAATTGGCTGATCAGTCAGTTGTTGGAGGGAATGCAGGCAGGAGTTGGTGCAGTGATAGCTTCTGTTACGGTGGATATGGGGCTGCCTATTATTAAGGAAAAGGATGCTTTATCTCTGGTCATTATGGTGGGAGCGTTTATTGTAGCATGCGTGTTTAGCATAAATGTAGTGTACATTGTGCTAACGTGCGGAATAATTGGTGTAATACGTACACTTCTTTCAAAAAGGAGAAGCGGAAAATGATATATTTACAATTATTCTGGAGCTTTATTCAGATTGGGCTGTTCAGCTTTGGTGGTGGATATGCCGCCATGCCCTTGATTCAGGGACAGGTAGTCACTGACCATGGATGGCTGACTATGTCAGAGTTTACGGATCTTATTACGATATCACAGATGACACCGGGGCCGATTGCGGTTAATTCTGCAACCTTTGTAGGACTGAAGATTGCAGGTATACCTGGGGCAGTAGTAGCAACACTTGGATGTATTTTGCCGTCCTGTATTATTGTGACAGTGTTGGCAAAATTGTACTTGAAATACCGGAGTATGGATATGCTACAGGGAGTATTGCGTTCACTTCGTCCGGCAGTAGTGGCGATGATTGCATCAGCTGGAATTTTGATTCTTATGACGGCCTTCTGGGGAAGCAATACGATAACTTTTACTGGAACAAAATGGGTCATGGTATTGATTTTTGCCATATGTGTAGTTATACTGCGAAAAACAAAGATGAATCCTATCTGGGTTATGGTATTGGCCGGGGTAATTAAAGTGGTTGTATCACTTGTATAAGGCGAAAGACAGGAGAACAATATGCCACCAATTAGTGTACTGATAAAACCCTCGTCGGGAATGTGCAATATGAAATGCGATTATTGCTTTTATTGCGATGAAATGAAAAAAAGGATGCGGGAATCCTATGGATTCATGACAGAGCAGACACTTAAGAATGTTATTCGTAAAACAATGTTTCATGCGGAAGGCATGATAAGCTATGCGTATCAAGGTGGTGAACCGACTTTACGTGGAATTGCGTTTTACGAAAAAGCGATGGAATATCAAAGACATTACAATAAGTGCGGAATACGTGTAAATAATGCGATGCAGACGAATGGGTACTTGATAGATGATGAATGGTGCAAATTTTTTAGGGAGAATCATTTTTTGATTGGCCTTTCGGTAGATGGTACGAAGCAGATACATGACCTTTATCGTCATGGCAGAAGAGGGGAACCGACATTTGACAGGATTAAGAAGGCAGCGGAACTTATGGATCAATATGGTGTGGATTACAATATTCTCACAGTAGTAACACAAAAAACGGCCGGTCACGCAGCGGAAATTTATAATTATTATAAGGAACAGGGATGGAAATATCAACAGTATATTGCATGTCTGGATCCTTTGGGAGAAGACAGAGGGAAGACACCATATGCTTTAAATCCTGAACAATACGGGATGTTTTTGACGGAATTGTTCAACTTATGGTATGAGGACTGGAAAAAGGGTGAACAACCGTATATAAGACAGTTCGAAAATTATATAGGGATTCTTTTAGGCTATCAGCCGGAATCGTGTGAGCAAAGAGGAAGCTGTGGTATACAGAATGTTGTGGAAGCAGATGGAAGTGTGTACCCTTGTGATTTTTATGCGTTAGACGAATATAAACTAGGTAACTTTAACTGCAATCGTTTGGAAGAAATTGATAAGAAAAGAAAAGAAATTGCATTTGTGGAACAGTCTCAAATAGTGGCAGAAAATTGTAAAAATTGCAAATTCTATAAAATATGTAAAGGAGGATGCCGAAGAAATAAGGATTTTAATGCCATGAATGGAGAATATGAAAATTATTTTTGCAAAAGTTATCGAATATTTTTTGATATATGTCTGGAAAGAATGATTCAGATAGTTGAAATAATTAAAAATCAAAAAGGATAAATGCAGAAAATGGACAAATATAAAGCGAGGTATAAGATGAAAGCAGATATCAGATGGCTAGATGATCCAGAAATATACCAAGTAAACCGAATGGATGCACATAGCGACTATGGGAACCACATGTAGGTAGATGCATTACGGAAAAAGAAATGCTTTTAGATCTGGAATGTTTTCAAAAGAATCATATTAATGCGGTAAGGACAAGTCATTATCCTAATCAAATTCCTTTTTATTATATGTGCGATGAGATGGGGATCTATATGATGGCGGAAACAAATCTGGAAAGTCATGGCTCATGGCAAAAAATGGGAGCAATAGAACCGTCCTATAATGTTCCGGGATCATTGCCTCAGTGGAAAGAAGCTGTACTGGATAGGGCTAAAAGCAATTATGAAACTTTTAAAAATCATACTTCTATATTGTTCTGGTCTTTGGGAAATGAGTCAGTATTTATAACTTAATTCTGTGTCATCAAACTGAAATTCATATTGAAACGTTGCCGCATCCTCTTTAGAATCTGCATTAAGTAAAATTCCATTACCTGTATATCTTATTATACCGAACATTGTTAAAGCAATATTCAGAAGTGCTTTTCCCACATTCGTCTTTCCAGTTGCATTGCGCCCATAAATTAACATTTTTCCAATAACACCATCCGAAAGACAATCTGTATTAAACTGATAACCTGCAATATTTTCAAAATCTATTGTAATTTCATCTTTAAAGTTTTTATAATTTTTCAAGGTGAACCTTTTAAGCATATCTTATACCATCCTTCACAAAAGCACTAATGAGTAATCTCCTATGCTTACAGTATAACCAAATTTTAGCTTCTCTGCAGTAATATGGTGTAAAAAAATTACGGCATATTGCAACTTAAAATTACAATACATCCACAGAAATATTTGCTTTCTTCTGGCGGCATATAAGCAAAAAGAGCATTTCCCTAGCGGAAGTGCTCTTTTGCGAATTCCATATCCTGTACCAGTTCCAGTGTTCCCAGATATTGCTCCTGCTTATCCCGGACAGCGTAATAAGTCACTAAGAATGTCCGGCCGCCCTTGTCCATCCAGACCGGTACCTGGTCCAGATTCCCTGCACGGAATTCTCCGATAATGCGGCGAACCTGTTCTTCGATTTTAGGCGGGTGACAGGTGAAGACCTCCCGGCCCAATGCCATACCGGGACGCTTGAATACCTTGGGACCTTCGTTGAAGTAGCGATTGATATTATCGATATCTACGAAAGAGATCTCCAAAGGAATCGTATTCAACATGGCGGTCAGCTGCGACAGGGTCAGACTGCCGCCGGGAAGGTGGATTCTGGTCTCACCATCTGCAAAAGCATGTTCCGCAGACATGGTGCCAACCGTAGAGGCAGTGTCAGCCAGATGTGCTTCCGCAGCCTCCCAACTGTCACCCCGGATACCGAAGCATTCCGCATAATCTTTGGCATCCCGGTAGATGTGATACCATTCCTCCTCCGAGAAATTCAGTGCGCAGTTGGGGAAGAGGATATTGGATTCCTTGTAGATCATTTCTTCCATGCGGGTTAATACGGCTTTCAAACGTTGTTTCCATGCATCGGTTTCTTTTTGGTGTTTTTGTTTTGCAAGGGCATTCAGTTCATCCCGGATCTCATCATCCACTGTCCACATGACTGCAGAGGGGCCGCTGATCCCATATTGTACCTTCAAATGTGGATAAAGTAAGTCTCCCTTTCTGGCATAGTGGATAGCAATCTGGCGCAGCTCGTCAAGCAGTTCATTGGAAATTCCATTATTTTCCAATGCCTGCCTCGCACGGGCAATCAGCTTTTCCAGTGCTGCATTTTCCAGCGTAAAAGTCTGCAGGGGATGTCCGGAGATCTGGATCAGGGCGGCAGCGGCGGAGAGCCGTTGGTCCTTTATGTCTTTAGAGTGTAGTTTCTGGGCAGCTAGAGAAGGGGCTGCTGTTTTTTCGGCATTGGCAATTTTCTCTTCTGTCGTGGAACCATGGAACAGGGCGGAATGCACATCACAGAGCCGCTGCAATTCTTCGATGGAAGTACCCTCCCGTAGCAGCTCCTGTTCGGCCTGCATAATTGCGGAAGGATCCACATCCTTACATTCCCGGACGAAATCCGCCTGGACATTTTCCAGAGCTTCTCCGTGATTCAAACGTTGTAAGTAAGACTTAATCTGATCTTTCATATAAAAATTCCTCCGGAACCAGTATGCCCCGGAGGAAAGTTTGTTATTCTTTTATTTTTATGATTAATCATCGTAGTGTGTTTTGATAAATTCGCAATCCACTACCAACACATAGAAAACCGAGCCATAATGTTCACTCTCCACGATACGCCCATAATCCAGAACCGTCTTATAAGTTCCATCTTTGACAGCAAGTCGGTATTTGACATAATCATTGTATCCGTTCATGCCGGATTCTATCTGTTGCCAGATGCTTTCTTCTACCTGTGTCAGATCTTCAGGATGCACCAGATTACGGAATTGATGTTTCGTAAAATGCATAAAATCATCCAGATCCGTACATCCTGTCAGCTGAAGCATTTCCTGATTAGCATATAGGATGCGTTCATTCTCCTTTTCGGCCCGGTAGATGAAAAAGGCACCCGGCAGGTTGTCAGAAATATCCGATAATGAAAAACCAAGCTGTGTCCGTTTCGAATTGTGGAAATCCGACCGGTAGGCCAGAGCACCATGTTTTCCCTGTAATTTTACCTCATAGAGTGCAATGTCGGCATAACGGAGAATGTCAGAGACTTTTTCTGCGTTGGCGGGGTATTCCGCATAGCCCAGGGAAATGCTGTAATTGTGTTCGACGCCTTTGGCTGAAAAAGAGCGGGACGCCTTGCTGAAAGCGTCTATCATTGGGGCAGCCTCTTCTGCACTGCAATCCTTCAGGATAATACAGAACTCATCACCGCCATTTCTGGCAATAATGGAATTATCCGGAAAAGCCTGCGCTAAGGATTGTGAAAGCTGCAATAGAACCTGATCACCGATAGTATGACCATAGACATCATTGATAAATTTAAAATTATCCACGTCAAGTAATATACCGACACAGTTTTTCTGCTTGTTTCCCTCCAGATACTTCTCCAGCTGCAAATTAAATCCGTTACGATTTAAGAGACCGGTCATAGAATCCGTCAGAGAGAGTCTGCGAAATTTTTTGCGCTGCTCGTCAACGAATAGTATAGATATCGTTAGAACCACCAGTAGTAGGATCACTGCAATGCCACATAATACTATCAGTTGTAAAAGTGTGCCATTCTTCCAGCCACCGGTGGGCATGATTTCCAGCCTCCAGTTACATCCACCCAGAGTAAAATCATAAGAGACGGGATCCATCAGAGTCTCCTCCGACTGGTCTACCACGGTATATTCATCGGTCAGAGGTGAGATGGTCTTCGATAGCCGGTATTGATAACCGAAATTGGTTAAGGCATCAGCGGAATGCTGAAAAATATCAGGAACCTTGATGATAACCATAGTCATGCCCCAAAAATAGGGAGTTCCCTTCTCATCCTGTAAAAAAACTGGATTACGGATCGAAAGGACGTGTCCTCCCTGCTCCAGCTCGAAAGGACCATGTATGATAAGCACATCATTAGCAATGCTGTAATTTACGGTCTCTCCGCGGTATTTGTCATGGATCAGGTCTATTTTACCTGCTTCGTTGCCTTCGGCGGGATAGATATCTGTTACGATGCCCCCGGGAGCCACTTGGATGCTCCGGACGTAATCTGCCATCATTCTGTCCGCAATGATATCAAATTTGTCGATTCTGCCGTCCGTACTGATCAGAAGCTGCTCCAGTGTATCCGTGATATTGATACCGGCATTCAGATCTGCGATCATGCTATCACCGTAGGTTACAGCGTTCAATTCTGCAAGAGTGCGGAGATGTCTGGAGTCGGCCTGCTGTACCGCATGAGTGATCATATATAAGACAATGCTGCCGATAAGAAGTACCCATAACGGCAATAGCCATTTTGTATGAGAAAATTTAATTTTATTCCGTGTCATAGTGCTATGCTTCCTTCGTATGTGTTGGCAAAATGATTTAAATTTAATTATAGCATTTTGACGTTTTTTTGTATAGACATGAGAAGATATTTCATTCCGCTTCGGTCCGTGCTAAACATGTGCCACTGGCACATGGCACCCTACCCTCTACTCGCATATCGAGGGATTATCATCCCACTTTTATGCTCATATCGGGGCGGGTCATAAGTATTTTAGTATCATAAAAAAGAATAGAAATGTGGTACAATACCTAGGGAAAGATAATTAGTTACGAAAGAATATGTTAGGAAGCATGCATAAAAAATTATTGGGAATATCAGCTGGACAAGGAGAAGGGCAATAAGGTAATATATTATTGCATGCCGGAACGGAAAAGGAGGATTCCTCCGACGGAAGGAATCGTCTGCGGAATGGAGATTAGTATGGAATATATATCAGATGCACAGGCAAAACAGATGATCTTAGAGGTAGGCCGCAGGATGTATCAGGGCGGCTTTGTGGCAGCGAACGATGGGAATATCTCCTGTAAAGTCGGAGATAGTGAGATCTGGGCAACACCTACGGGAGTTTCTAAGGGATTTATGACAGAGGACATGCTGGTAAAACTGGATCTGGACGGGAATGTGTTGGAGGGAACGCACAAGCCTTCCAGCGAGATCAAGATGCACCTCAGAGTATTCAAGGAGAACCCGAGGGTACAGGGTGTGGTACATGCACATCCCCTTACAGCGACGGCGTTTGCCTGCGCAGGCATCAGTCTGGAGGAGCCGGTTCTGATGGAAGGAGTTCTGTCCTTAGGCTGTGTGCCGTTAGTGCATTTTGCTCTGCCCGGCACAGAGGAAGTGCCGGAAGCGGTAGCTCCCTATTGTAGGGAATACAATGCAGTACTGTTAGCAAACCATGGCGCGCTGACCTGGGGAGATAACCTCATGCAGGCTTATTACCGCATGGAGACCACGGAATATTATGCGAAGATCCTGATGATGAACAACTTCATCTTAGGGAAGAAGACGTTGTTGTCCCAGGGACAGATCGACGATATTATCAAGATCCGTGCAGGATGGGGTATCACCACAGGCGGCAGACCCATCGGACCGGAAGGAACGCAGAATCTGGAGGATATCTGTATCTCCCAGAAAAATAAATAAGCCATAGGGAAAACAAATGGCTGCGAAGCGGTGATTTGTTTTACCAGGCATATTAGTGTAATAGCACGAATTCGTAAGCTTATGATAGAAGGTCATGTTAGAGACTTCTGCGAAAGCAGTCTCCAACAGGGCCTTCTTTTTGTGCTTTATTTGTGCAATTGCATAGAAGCAGGCAGGGGGAAAGCTTCTACAGGACACAGATTTTTCACAGAGTGAACACTTTTTTAATACAAAATCCAACTATACTTGAGAAAACAATGGATATTGGACGAAATTGCAGCCGGAGGTTCACCGTGAAAATCAATGAAATCAAGCAACTGATATTTTCTCATAAAAAGGACAGTGCCAGGCAGAAAAATAAGAAGGCCCGGAAAAAATGGATCATTACAGCACTGATATTGGTGTTTGCACTGAGCGGCGGCTCCGTGGCAACGGTGATGATATTACATAAAAACAGCAGCCGGTCAGAATTCACCCTGTCGGATAACCTGGCCGGACTGAATTTCACCGAGGATATGATCGCAGCCTCCGGGGTCACTAATGTCGGTATTACGGAGGAGACCTTCGATGTGGAAAATCTGACGACAGTGCTAGAGATCGAGGAAGTCTATGCGGCCTCCGGAGAAGAGGTAACTGCAGGAGATAAGATTTTAAAGCTTACGGAGGACAGTGTGGAGGAAGCCAGAAAGGAACTGGAAAGAGCACTGGAGGATGCGGAGCTTGCGTATCGCACCGGAGCTATCGAATATGAGCAGAACCTGATCACAGCGGAGTATACGAGAGACAGTGCCATCCTCACCGGACAGCAGGCGAAGGAAGTCTATGATGAGACCGTAGCAAGTCTGCAGAGTGCTGTGACCAGGGCAGAAGAGGAATTACAGGATGCCGAGGATGATATAGCAGAGTATGAATCCTATGTGAATGACGGTTCCTATAAGAGTTATTTCAAGGTGGATGAGTACCAGGCAATCTATGATGAGAACCTGAAAGCACTGACGGATAAACTGGATGAGTGGGGAATCAGCTGGTCCCAGATCACCGGCGGGTCAGCCGGATCTGTGCAAGCGGGTGGAACCGCAGGCAATGTGTTGGGCAGCAGTGGACAGGACAGCAATTCCTCAAATGTGAAAACTCTGGCATCCCTCTACAGCATTTTGGAACAGAACCTGAAGGATCTGGAAGAAGCGCAGGAAAAATATGAGGATGCAGTCACCAATGCTTCTTTTAACTTACAGACATTGCAGTTAAAGCTTCCCAGCCTTCAGCAGGCAGTCACGGAGGCAAAGGAAGATTATGAGATCCAGCTGGCGCAGGCAAAGCTGACCTATGAGACTTCCCAGTCTGGCGCAGAACGGGCAGAGAGTGATTATAATACTACGGTGGAAAAAGCTAAGTCCGATCTGGCAGCTCTGAAAAGTACTTATGAAGATGCCAAAGAGAATCTGGAACTGTTTGAAAGCAGTGTGGGAGACGGATATTTCTATGCCTCGGAGGATGGAACGATCCTGCGGACCATGGTGCGGGCGGAGCAGGCTCTGACTTCCGATGCAGTCGTATTCGTCTACAGCAATCCGAAGGAGCTGACCGTTACCGTATCGGTAGACCAGGCGGATATTGCAAAACTGACCGTAGGCGACAGTGCTTATGTGCAGTCCTCCGCAGGCAGCGGATATACCGGTGTGATCACAGCCATTGATCCGGTATCATCGTCTGACAGCCGTACCAGTGTCACATACAGCGTGACGGTACAGATCAATATAGAAGATGAGGAGGACAGCTTAAGTGCCAACGAATCCGTCACCGTAGTCTTCGGCATGAAGGAGGAAGAGATCAAGCAGTTACAGCAGAGACAGAGTATGCAGGGAGGACTTGACGATGTGTCCGACGGCGATGCGATGCCGCAGGGCGGTCCCGGAGGCGGCGAAAAGCTGGAAAATGGTGAGATGCCGGAAGGAGCCCCGGGTAACGGAGAAGTGCCGGAAAACGGTGGCATGCCGGAAGGAGTCCCGGGCAGCGGAGAAGTGCCGGAAAACGGTGGCATGCCGAAAGGCGGCTCCGACAACGGGGAATCTACGGAAAATGCAAATGAACAACAGGGAGGACAGACACAGTCATGAAATTAAAAAGACCACATTTTGAAAAACTGAAATCCCTCACAAAGAAACAGAAGAAGCTGATCCTGGCGGGGATCGCATTACTTCTGCTGATCCTGGCAGCCTGCTATACCGTGTTTATTGCACCGTTACTTCAGAAAGAACAGTGGATCTACAAGGAAGAGACGGTGGAGCGTGGTACATTAAAGGTAGGTGTTACTGAGAGCGGCTCTCTGGAATACAACACAAAATCCATAGATTACGATCTGGATCTGGACGTCAGTGATGATGACGAGGATGACAGTGATGATGACGATGATACCGTACAAAAATATCTGAAGATAGAGGAGATCTACGCCGCCAGCGGGCAGCGTGTCATGGAAGGCGAGGAACTTCTGAAATTTACGGAAGACAGCGTGGAGGCGGTTCGGGCATTGTTGCAGAATGCGGTAGTGGAGGCACAGTCCGACTACGCGGAGGCAGAGAGTACTTATGAATTGTCCCTGCTGGAAGCCCAGACGGATTATGATACCCAGAAGATCAGTGCTTCCTATGCGGCATCCATCCGCAATACTTCCGGGACCAGCGTGACGAACAATGTGGCGTCTCTGCAGGTACAGCTGGAGCAGAAGCAGGCGAATACCGCATCTTTGCAGGAGAAACTGACGCAAGCACAGGAAGATTATCAGGATGCGTTGGAGACCTACGAAGCGGCAAAGGAAGGCTATGAAGGTGCCGGAACCGATAATACAGTGAATTTCATGACGATCCAGAACGGTTATCTCAGCGCAAGAACAAAATATCAACAGGCAAAATCAGCATTGACACAGGCAGAAACTGCGGTAACAGATAATGAAAATGCCATCGCTGAGCTTACCAACCAGCTGGCGGCAGCACAAGCAAAACAGAAAATTGACAAGCTGGATACAGAAGAGACCTATCAGGAAGCGGTGATCACCGGGCAGAACGCCCAGACTACCTACAACGCTACCGTGGAAGATCTGAAGGAGACCTTACAGGAAGCGGAAGAGACGAAAGAAAAACGGGAAGAACAGTTACAGGCCTTTGAAGATTTCGTCGGAAGTGATGGTATCCTGTATGCCACAGAGGATGGTGTGATCACAGAGGTCAGCTACGAAGCGGGAGACCGTTTGACGACGACAGGAGTTCTGTTTTCCTATGCAACGTCGGATGACATGAGAATCTCCGTGGATGTGACCCAGGAGGATATCGTGGACCTGCAGGTGGGAGATGCGGTAGATATCACATTTACGGCATATCCGGAGGATTCCTATACCGGAAGCATTCTCTCCATCAATACCACGGCTACTTCCGATTACAGTAACACGGTAAGCTACACTGTGGAGATCAGCGTGGAAGGTGAACTGGAGCAGCTCTACGGCGGCATGACCGCAGATGTGATCTTCGTTACCGAAGAAAAAGAAGATGTCATCTATGTATCCCGTAAGGCGATCGTAGAAGAGAACGGCAAGACCTATGTCTATCGTAAGACAGCACTGGGCGGCAGGGAATTGGCGGAGGTAGAGACCGGCATCACTAACGGTGTGGACATTGAGATCCTGTCAGGACTGGAAGAGGGCGATACCATCTACCTGGCAAGTAAAGTCAGCTCCGAGGCAGAAGTCAAGAGTACGGAGGAGACTGCCGATGCCGGCAGCAGTTCTGATACCGCAATCGGCAGTGATACGGAGTTCGAGATGCCGGAGGATATGCAGATGCCGGGAGGCGGTGACATGCCCCAGGGTGATCCCGGGGGTGGTAATTCCGGCAGCTTCGGCGGCAGAATGCCGGGCGGTCCCGGAGGACAATAAATCAGGCGGATGGAGCAAATGTTGAGAAACAGACAGGAATGATTGGGAACAGCTATGAAGCAGAATGAAAATGGGAAAAAGATCAAGGAAACTATAAAAAATCGGATGATCCGGATCGTGTCATGGAAAAGCTGGTCGAAAAAGCGCAAGCTCACCGTCAGCATCTGCGGTGTCTGCGTAATTGCCGTAGTGGCATGTGCTACCAGATTTTCCGGTGGTTCCGATACGGAAGTCATCTATAAAGAGACCACGGTAAAATACGGGACACTGGTCAAAGGTGTGACGGAGAGCGGCTCTGTGGACATCGGTACGGTGGATCAGACCTTTGATCTGGATATGAGTGCCCTACAGAGAACGGATACCTCCGGCAGCAGTTCCTCCGGCGGCTCCTCCGGTAGTACTGCCGGCAGCAGCTCTGGTTCCGGTGGATTTGGCGGCATGAGTGCTTCCGGCGGCGGAGCTCAGGGAGGCTTAGACATGTTTGGTCAGATCTTCAATATGGGCGGCAGCAGCTCCGGCAGCAATGGTGACGATTCTACCCTGACCGTGGCAGAGGTAGTGGTCTCCGTGGGGCAGCAGGTGTCCGAGGGAGATCCCCTGTACCTGCTGGAAGAAGACAGTGTCTCCGATCTGGAAGAGGAACTACAGTCCAACGTAGAGAAAGCAAAAGCAGATCTGGAGGCCGTAGAGGCTGACCAGACCCTGTCCAGACAGCAGGCAAAATATACTTATGACAGCAGCACTGCCTATGGCAGTTATATTGATACCGAATACAGCACCACACTGCAGGAGCTACAGAATGCGGTAGATTCTGCAGCAAGCGCATTGGAGCAGGCGCAGACCAGTCTGGAAGATTATCAGGCACAGCTGGAGGAAGTAACAACTGCTTACGAAGACGCGGCACAGGTATTATCCAACTGCCAATACAGTCTGAACAATACGGATCCGGCAGATGATACCTATGGATATGTCTATTTTGCACAGCTGACGACACAGGCACAGTCTACTGCGGACTCTCTGGAACAGCAGAAGGAAGAACTGGAACAGAAGGTAGAGCAGGCAGAAGAAAATGTGACCACAGCCGAGACCGCTTATAATAAAGCAAAGCGGGAATTGGAGCAGGGAAAACTGACCGCAGCCGAGACAAAAAAACTGCGGACGCTGGCTTACAATACTGCACAGGAGACTTACGATATTGCGCTGGGGTATCTGGAACAGGATCTGTCCGATCAGCAGGAAACCTACGATGAGACTCTGGAAAAATGGAACGAGTTCAGCACCTATATCGATGGCAACGCGGTATGCGCCAGATACAACGGTGTGATCACCAGTGTGGAACTGGAAGCAGGAGACAAGATCAGCACCGGAACTTCTCTGGTCACTTTGTATGATATGGATGAAGTGACCATGACGGTAACAGTGGATGAAGATGACATGACGGATATCTCTCTGGGATCTGCGGCGAATATTGCATTGACGGCATATCCGGAAGATATCTTTACGGCAAAGGTGACGGCTATCGGAGATGCGACATCGGATTCCAGTGGAAACATAACTTATGACGTAACTGTCACATTAGAAGGGGATGTTTCAGGACTGTTCCAGGGCATGACAGGAGATGTGACTTTCGTTACGGAACAAACGAAAGAAGTGCTGTATGTCTCACGCAGAGCCATTATCACAGAGGATGACAAGACTTATGTAAAAGTGAAGACTGCAGATGGCAGCATTGTGAAAAAGGAAATAACGACAGGACTGTCAGATGGTTCTAACGTGGAGATCTCCGGAGATATTGCAGAAGGAGATACCGTATTGATCGAAAGCAGCATTACGAAGTAGAGCGGAGACCTGTGGGAAAGTAAGGTCAATGGAAGGGAAGAAGTAGAATATGAGATTATCCGAAATATTGCGTCTGGTGTGGCTGAACCTGTCACAGAATAAATTCAAAGTGATCCTGACTTCCATCGGTATCGTTGTGGGATCCGCCACCATAATGCTGGTGCTGGCGATAGGTACCGGCGGAAAAGAAGAAGTGGCGGAACAGTTCAAGAACCTGAATGCCGGAGCTATTGATATTTCCTGCGACAGCAGTGACAGCGGCGGATTTAGCTTTGAGATGCCGGGAGGCGGAGGAAGTGTTACCGTTACCAATATGGGCGGAGGCCCTGGAGGAGGTTCCGGCGGCGGTACGTCTGGTGGTCCCGGCGGTGGCATGGATTTCGGCGGATTTTTCGGATTCGGACAGGAGGAAGAGAGCGAAGCCGTGACATTGACCAGTGAAGACTGTGATGATCTGGTGACTTTTGTATCGGGAATCTCTGCAACTACGATCTCTTATTCCACTACAGCATCGGTGGAGGGAGGCGATATGACCTCTGCTTCCTATTACACCATTGCCGGTGTGGAGGACAATTATGCTGCCATCAGTAATCTGGAAATGGCCATCGGGGATTTCCTCACAGAAGAAAACAACGAGAGCAAGGAAAAGGTGTGCGTACTGGGTGCCACCGTGGCAAAGGAAATTTTTGGCAGCGCCTACGATGCTTATGACGGTATAGTCTATATTGATGGCCGCCCCTATATAGTATCAGGGGTACTATCCGAGATGGGAACTGTGGCATCCGGCATCAGTCCGGATACGGCGATCTATATACCTTACGAAACCGGCATCAAATACATTACCGGTACGAATATCAGTCCAACCATCACGGTCATTGCGGAGGATGTGAATCAGGTGGATACCGTAATGACGGATGTGGAGAGTGCCTTAAAAGAGAGCTATCCCAATACCACATTTACCATCAGCGATGCCGGAAGCAAGATGGAGGCAGCCTCCGCTTCCAATGAGACTTTGACCTTACTGCTGATCTCCATGGCAGTGATCGTATTTATCGTTGGCGGTATCGGTATTATGAACGTGCTGTTTGTATCCATCAAGGAGCGTACCAACGAGATCGGTATTTTGAAAGCACTGGGCTGTTCCCGGAAGGATATCCTGTTGGAGTTTTTATTGGAGGCAAGCTTTACCAGTCTGGTAGGAGCGATACTGGGGGTGCTGGTGGCTCTTGGAATTACGCCATTCGTGCAGCTGTTCAACGTGAGAGTGTCCCTGTCGGTACAGGGTGCAGTATTGTCGCTGTTGTTTGGTGTCCTCACCGGAAGCATCTTCGGCTTCTATCCGGCATATAAGGCATCAAGACTGATCCCCGTAGAAGCTTTAAATCAGGAGTAGTGCGAAAGGTGTAAGGATTATGATGGAAAACGCAATGATCACCATGAAAAATATAAATAAAGGCTATATGCTGGGAGAGGAGCGTCTGCCGATTTTGAAGGACATCAATTTTCAGGTAAATAAGGGAGAATATGTGGCAATCTTAGGCCCATCCGGTTCCGGTAAGACTACGTTAATGAATATGGTCGGCTGTATGGATGTGATGGACAGTGGGGAATATTATCTGGATGGCATGGCAATCCACGAGACCAAAGAGGACGATCTGACCATGGTGCGCAACCAGAAGATCGGGTTCATTTTCCAGAACTATCAGCTGATCCCGACCTACAATGTCATGCAGAATATTATCATGCCCCTGCTGATGCGTGGCATGACCCATGAAGAAGCAGAAGAAAAGTGTAAAAATACTATCAAACTGCTGGGGCTGGATCATCGTATCGGACATAAGCCCAACGAATTGTCCGGCGGACAGAAGCAGAGAGTATCCATTGCCAGAGCACTGGTGGGACAGCCGGCGATCCTTCTGGCGGATGAGCCTACCGGTGCTCTGGATCAGACCAGCGGTAAGGAAGTACTGAAGCTGTTCCGGGAACTGAACGATATGGGCAACACCATCGTCATGATCACCCACGACCTGGGTGTTGCACAGTCAGCGAAACGAATCGTGCGTATTGTGGACGGACAGTTACAGGAATAAGGGATAGTCACTCAGCCAACGGGAAAGAGGCTGGGACTGTTCCAGACCGGATTTCAGGGTACGGTCGGCATCCGATTTATTTTCTGCCGGTATTATCAGCAGAAATTCTTTCCCGTCCATAAGTACACCGCAGAATACGGTTTTCAGATCCCGGGAGATAAGAAACATATTTCCCGGGATATTTGTTACAGATTCGGTCAGGCAGGAGTAATAGGGTTCTTCATCGATAAAAGGTGCATAGAATCCCATGTCATCCGCACCTTCCACGAAAAGCCTCTCTCCGTTCATCCAGACATTTCCCGCTATGGCATCTTCCTGATTCCCCCAGAGATAATGTAAGGCTTTCCCGTGGATCTCCACCGATACCTGTTCGAAGGTATCCGGTTCCGTCAGACTGACCAGCATTCCGGTTCCGGTATAGTCATAATCCTTTTTGATGGGAGTATGATAATAGCGGATCCCGTAGTCTCCAAGGCAAAGTAAGGCAAATACGAGCAGAAAAATCAGAATGCCGCAGAAAACGGTTCTTAATTTTTTATTTCGCATCATGGTTCTTGCCTCCTTTTTATTTTATTATACAATCAGATATCCATACTGGCAATGAGCTGAAACATTTCCTCGGCGGTCATGTGATCTGCGGTGATCACGTATACATAATTGTCAGCTTCATAATAAGCCATGGCGTAACCATCCACATAAGTATATACCGTGGCAATGTGACCGCCGATGACATGTTCCTCTTCGGCATCGTATTCATTGTCTAATACGAGTGTCAGGGCATTATTTGCGGAAATTAGCATTTGCTCCCAGATGAGCTGTTCTCCGGCATTGTTTTCATAGAAAATTTCACAAAAAAGAGGACTGTCTCTTCGGTCTGTCTCTGTATAGCCCTCCGGGATGCAGGTCGGTATCGTGGGAGTGAGTACCGCATCTTTTTCCTCGGAAGAGTAGTTATACTGCGTAGCATCCTCGCGCAGGGTCTTTAGTGTCATGAAAAACTTATCCCGATAGGCATCCACACTTAACGTCAGAACCAGTCCGGCACATACGATACCGGTGAAAAAGATTGCCATGCGTTTTAGGAGCTGTTGTGCACCGGTCAGCACCGGATGGGCTTCCCGGCGGATCACTTTTTGCATTTTTTGTTCAAAACGTTTTGAAAATACATATTCCCGATCAACCTGATTTTCTAATGCTGTTATCATGGCATTGTCCACCACAGGCATATGCTGATAGAGCCATTCATCCGTTATTTCCATGGATCTCATTATTTTCCTCCCGTTTATTCAAAGCTTCCTGTATCATAATCTTTCCCCGGGATAATCGCTGCCGGATCGTTCCTTCGGTGATGTTTAATACTTTTGCGATTTCATCGTTGTCCATATTGCCGGAGTATTTGAGGAGAAATACATCCCGGTATTTTACGGGCAGGCACCTAAGGATGTCCAGTATTCCGTCATCCACATCCGTCTCCGCATAAGTCACCGGGACATTACATTCTTCCAGCTCATCCACATAGATTTCCCGTTGAAATTGATGGTTTCGCTTCCGGTAAATATCTATAGTCGCATTTTTCGTTATGGTAAGCAGGTAGCGTTTCGTCGCCGTGGCGTCGATTTCCCCTATTTTTTCCATGTTTTTTGCAATTTTTATAAACGACTCATGTACGGCATCTTCCGCAAGAAAAGTATCCTTCAGCACATTCAGAGCTACTTTCATCATAAGGTGCCGATAGGTTTCATAGAGAATCACAAACTTTTGTTTGTCTTCTTCGGCGTCGATCATCATCAGATGTATCATTTGTTGTTCCCAGGCCTTTCTATGAGTCATAACGAAGGTTCCTGTTCCTATTGTTACAAAAACGTAAAAATATTTCAATTGCAGGTTTATATGTTTGTCCCAATAGTATCTTTTGGGTAACCGGGGCACTTTATTGTGCCTGCTTTACGGATCCCGGCGATGGGGGATATAATGATTTCATTACAGGAGAGCGTAAAAAGAGCAGAAACGAGCATAGGAGAAGCAAAATGGGAGAACAGGAAAAACGAAGACAATACCTCATCCAGGCACTTTTGCGGGAGCGGCCGGAATATGAAGCGATGGAAATTCCGATGCAGGAGGATGAACAGAGACAGCTTCTGCGGGGACTGATGAACATCCGGGCGCCCAGGCGATGCAGTGAGGAATTTCTGAGGATACAGGATGCCTATTTACAGGAAGCTGTGAAGGAAAAAGGGATAGTGGAATGACCGGATGTTATGTGCCGAATCATAAGTGCATCGACAACTGCATCCACAGCTTTGCGGGGGTGCAGCTGCGACTGGACTGCGCCCGGATGATGGAAGAACAGGGGCATGAGGAACCCACCGGACAGGCGAAGATCACGAAAGCCTACAATCTGCCCTGCCGTTATGTCCTGCATACCGTAGGTCCTATTGTGCAGGGAAAGCTGACGGAGAAACATTGCGCATTGCTTCGGTCCTGTTACTTGTCCTGTCTGGAACTGGCATCGGCATATGGGCTGGAAAGTGTGGCGTTCTGCTGTATATCCACTGGGGTATTCTGCTTTCCGAAGGACAAGGCGGCGCAGATTGCCGTACAGACGGTACAGGAGTATTTGGAGGAGACTCCTGACAGCAGTGTCAAAAATGTGATCTTTAATGTGTTTAAGAATGAGGATTTGCAGATCTATGAGAGAATTCTTCGGTCGTAGATTTTCGATTACTCTAAATGCAGAGAAAAACTTGCACCCGGCAGATTGCTGTGATACATTGGCTGTAAAAGAAATACAAGAGAGGAAAAGAAAATGGCAGGATATCTGATTAAGGATACCACAAAAGAAGAGCGGGAGCAGATCGTTGCGGAGTCTCTGGGATATATGGAAGCCAACTGTGATGGCTGTACTTCGGGACTGGCGGAAATGTATCAGGCATACATCGACGGGAAGAAGGAGCTTCGGGACATCAACATGGAATTTCATGCAGGTTATGTATCCGGAGAGGAAGTGCCCGGCCGCAGGTCTTGTCCCATGTAATAATAGTGTGCGGGAAAGATGGATTTCCGGCATAAATAAAATGTTATCTGCAAAAACTCTTAGTAACAGAATGCGAAAGGCAGGAAAGAGAAATGCAGATGAGAGACGATCTTGGAATTACAACAAAACTGGAAAATGGCAAGGCTTATCTGGAATTTGCCCTGCCGGAAAAGATAGGGCGTTTGCTGTCCGCTTTACAGATTGAGATCTGGGAAGGTGCGGAGGGCGAACGCCTTGTTTTTCATGGGGAATACTCATCAGAAGAAGCGGATTCCATGACGGCGTTGCTGTTGCGGCCGCATCTCTGGGACGGCATGCGGGATCCCTATGTCTATCTGGTGAAGGCGCAGGGAAGGTTCGGAACCGTGGAGTATGGAGAAAATATGGGGGGTATAAAGAACCAGGAAGAATCAGATCATGCTGAGGATATAACCGAGGCAGTGGAAGTGTACTGGCAGCAGGAACTGGCAATTTATGACGTGCATGTCATCGATAAAAAGGGAATCTTTCTCAATGAAAAAGAGTTTCTGCCACATGAAGTAGTCTACCGGCTTCCCCCGCAGATCAGTGATGCCGGGACGAGGGTGGAGCAGGTACGAAGAGATCTGGAACGGCTGGTCCGGATGGGGGTAAATGTGATCCGGCTGGAAGGAACCGGGACCGGGGCAGAGGGGGTGAACTGCTCCGAAGTGAGAACGTTTTACAGCCTGTGCAGAAAGCGTGGATTCCTCACTGGGGACCTGTGGATAAGACCGGAAAATCTCCCAGTGTACCGTGGATTACCCGGAGAAACGACATGCCAAGCACTCCTGGCGGCGGACGGCAGGACACTGACAGAGCGATACTACTATTATCAGGCAAAATGGAGCAGCGAACCGGTGCTCTATCCGGTACTTTCTACCCTGCATCGTCAGGAGAACGGGCTGGTCTCCCTGACAATTTACAGCAATCAGAAAAAAGTGGTGCTCTATGTGGAGGGGGTACTTTTCTTATTCCAGTCGGCCGCATCCGGTGATCCGGAATTCATTTTTGAAGATATTCCTGTGGCGAAGCTGCCGCTGCATCTGGCGGCGGAGGCAGGAAATTTAAGCATTTCGCTGACCGTGACGAAGCTTTAAGGGTTGGGGCTTCACAGATTTTTCACAAATGTTTCACCTTTTCATGACATTTGAGACATATACTGATACAAGGGTGTAAAGGTTAACCGCTGTTCATGCTTGCATGATAAAGCGGTTGAATTTTACACCCGTAAAACATGAGGAAGTAGCGATTTGCGTAGCAAATCAGCGGATTCCGAATGTTTTTAGAATTGTGGGAGCAGCTTGCTGCGAAGCAATTCGGGGTATCAGTTACGGGTACCCGTAGATATCAGGTGGGGGTATCACACCATATCCGGGAGGCAAATATGATAGAAGTAAGCAATCTTACAAAAAAATATGGTGACCATATTGCCGTAGATCATCTCTCTTTCCGTGTGGAAAAGGGACAGATTTACGGCTTTCTTGGTCCAAACGGCGCAGGTAAATCCACGACCATGAACATCATCACGGGTTATCTGGCAGCCACGGAGGGTACTGTGACGATCGATGGCAAGGATGTCCAAAAAGATCCGGAGGAGGCAAAGCGTGCCATCGGTTATCTGCCGGAGCTTCCGCCGCTGTATGTTGACATGACTGTCAGAGAATACCTGGATTTCGTAGCAGAACTGAAAAAAGTGCCGAAAAAAGAGCGGAAGCAGCAGATTGATGAGGTCATGGAAATGACACAGATCACCGATATGCAGCAGCGTCTGATCAGGAATCTGTCAAAAGGTTACAGGCAGAGAGTCGGACTGGCGCAGGCAATCCTTGGCTACCCTGAGGTTATCATTCTGGATGAGCCCACGGTAGGTCTGGATCCGAAACAGATCATCGAGATCCGTGATCTGATCCGCAAGCTGGGGGAGAATCATACCGTGATCCTCAGCTCCCATATTCTGTCGGAGGTCAGTGCGGTCTGCGACCATATTATGATCATAGCCCACGGTAAGCTGGTAGCCAGTGATTCTCCGGAGAATCTGCAGAAGCTTATGAGTGGTTCCATGGAACTGGATCTGGAAGTAAAGGGAAGCATCGCTGCGGTGAAGAGTGCATTGCAGGAGATCTCACAGATCGACCGGATCGAAGAGAACACGGAGGCATCCCAAAATATTGCAAAGCTGAAAGTGATCTCCAAAGAGAATGCAGATATCAGAGAGCAGGTATTTTATGCACTGGCAGATGCAAAGCTGCCTATTTTAGAGATGACCCATGCGGAGAAGTCTCTGGAAGACATCTTCCTGGAACTGACCGAGGATGTAGCACCCACACAGCCGGAGAAGCACAAACTATTCTCAAAAAGAAAAAGGCCGGAAATGTCAGATGCTGCCGCACAGCAGACAGAAGCTTCGGAAGAGGAAGCACAGCCCGGAGAAGAGAAAAAAGAAACTGTAACTACAAAGGAGGCGGAATCATATGCTAGCCATTTATAAGAGAGAATTGAAATCCTATTTCCGTTCCTTTATCGGATTTTTATTTATTGCAGTCACCCTGTTTTTCCTGGGACTGTATTTTAGCGTTTATAACCTGATGAATGGATATCCTTATTTTGCGTATGTGGTATCCAGCGTTACCTTTTTATTCATGCTGACCGTGCCGATCCTGACCATGCGTATTCTGGCGGAGGAAAAGCGGAGCAAGACGGATCAGCTGATCCTGACGGCACCGGTGTCTGTAGGCGGCATCGTTATGGGAAAATTCCTGGCGCTGTTAACCATATTTGCCATTCCCGTAGCAATCATCTGCTTTTACCCGCTGATCATGGCGCAGTACGGCAGTGTTCCCATGGGAGAGGCCTATCTGTCGATCCTGGCATATTTCTTCTTCGGGATGACCGCCATTGCCATCGGTCTGTTCCTGTCTTCCGTGACAGAGAGCCAGGTCATCGCAGCAGTACTTACTTTTTTAGTATTGTTCCTGGGATATATGATGGATTCCATCTGCTCCATTATTTCCAGCACCGGCAATCTGTTGACAAAGCTGCTGCGTTGCTTTGACCTTTACACACCGTTTTCCAACCTGCTAAACGGCACACTGGATGTATCTTCTATCGTATATTATGTATCCGTTACGGCATTGGTTCTGTTCCTGACGGTACAGTCCATTCAGAAACGCCGTTACAGCATGTCCGTGAAAAACTTAAGCTTCAGTGCTTACAGTACCGGTATGATCGCTGTAGCTGTAGCGCTGGTAGTAGTCGTTAATATTATCATGGGCGAGATGCCTTCCGGCTGGACAGCTATCGACATGACCAGCCAGAAGCTGTATTCCCTGACGGATCAGACCGTCGACTATGTGAAAAATATGCAGGATGATGTGACAATCTATGTGTTGGTAAATAAAGACAATCAGGATACCACGCTGGGCCAGACCCTGCAGCGGTATGATGATCTGTCCGACCATATCACCGTGGAATATGTGGATCCCACCGTTAACCCGATGTTCTACACCCAGTACACCACCGGCAACATCAGCACCAACAGCCTGATCGTGGTCAGCGACAAGCGCAGCAAGGTCATTGATTACAACGATGTGTATGAGTCTTCTTATGATTTTGACTATTCGACGTACAGCTATAACACCACGACCACCGGTTATGATGGCGAAGGACAGATCACCAGTGCGCTGGATTATGTGTTAAATGATGATATGCCCAAGGTATATATGACAACAGGACATAATGAACTGAGTTTAAGCAACACTTTTACATCCGCACTGAACAAGGAAAATGTGGATTATGAGACTGTGAATCTGATGGATCTGGATGCTATCCCTGACGATGCGGCCTGTCTGTTCATTAACGGTGCCACCAGCGATTTCTCTTCCGATGATAAGGATAAGGTGATCGACTATCTGAACAACGGTGGAAAAGTCATCCTGGTAACCGGTTATACCGATGAGGAGACACCCAATATAGATGCTATCTTAAGCTACATGAATCTGAGCATTGCCAAAGGACTGGTAGTGGAGAATGATTCCAACGGCTACTACAGAAGTCCGTATTATATACTGCCGACACAGAGCTCTGACAGCTATACCTCCGGAACCTACGGAAAATATCTGTTCCTGCCGTATGCTCAGGGTATCATTGTCCCGGAGGAAGTAAGTACTGACGAGACAGCTACCGGCGATATCACTTATGATGTATTCCTGAGCACCTCCGACAGTGCATTTGCAAAACAGGATGTGAGCAATGCGCAGGACTTCTCGCAGGGTGAAAATGATGTAAATGGTCCCTTCGCATTAGGTGTTGAGGCAGTAAAGACTTTGGATGATGGGGATGCGACACTGATCGTGTACGGTTGTGAGCAGCTGTTCACCGACGATGCCAACTCTGTCGTCAGCGGTGCGAACCTGACCCTGTTCACCAATACGTTCAGTGGAATGGCAGATCATGAGACCTCGGTATCCATTCCGGTAAAAAGCTATGAGGTATCTAATCTGGTAGTGGATTCCGCACAGATTCTGTTGTTGGGACTGCTGGTTACTGTGATACTGCCTATCGGCTGTATGATCGCTGGATTCGTGATCTGGTTTGGCAGGAGGAAGAGATAAGAGTGTGAAAAATAAATTTTTCACACGCAACTTTGTGCCTGCGGCTCAAAGTTTGCAGGTACCGAAAGGCGTGAGTTATTGATATGAAAAAGAAACAAAGACAAATGATCGGAATGCTGCTGGCACTGGTGGTGCTGGCGGCAGCATTCCTGGGCATCCGCCAGTATAATAAAAATGCATCGTCTGCGACTTCCATCACCGAGGATACACAGGAGACGGTGCTGGATGTAAACTCCGATGATATTACCAGCTTCCGCTATGTATATGAGGGAGAGACCTATGCCTTTGAAAAAGAGGATGAAACATGGTACTATGCGGACGATCATTCCCTGAATCTGAACCAGGACCGGATCAAGGCGATGATCCTGAAGGTGGCACCGTTAAAGGCAGATCAGGTGATTGAAAATGTGACGGATATGTCACAGTATGGACTGGCAGATCCGGAGCGTACCATTCAGTACGAGACTGCAGATCGCAGCGTGATCATTAACGTCGGTAATCTGAATTCCATGACCAGCCAGTATTACATTGCATTTCCCTCTGAAATGAAAGTGTATGTCGTGGCCACCAACGTGGTGACCGGATTCAATTATACACTGGAGGATCTGGTGGAGGTGGAGGAGACCGCTGAAGAGACAGAAAGCACCGAAGCTACAGATACTACGATAACGGAAAGCGAGACAACGGAAACTGCGACGGAGACCGAGAATGTCGAGGCTGAAACCGCAGAAAGTGAAACAATGGCAACAGAAACTACGGAAACCGTGGAAGCCAAATAAGTATCACAAATAATAAAGACTGCCCCTGCAAAAGAGGCAGTCTTCACTATTGTTAGGGATTCTCGCCACGAATGACAATGATGTCATTTAATTTCAACATCGTATCTTTTTGAGGCAGAACAGACAGATCCTCCCACAGAATCAGGAAGATCGTGACCTGTTCTGCCGCTTCCATTTCTTCCACGGATTTGCCCGCAAAGCGTTTATCTACGAAGATCTCGGCGATCTCATGAATATCTGCTTCTTTAATATTAGAGAGACTGCTTTTGCGCTGGTACTGTTCCACGAAACCGGCACTGATGATACCGGTGGGGATAGCCACAGCACCGACACCGAGATAGGCGATACAGATCGCCATGATCCGGCCTAGTGTGGTGATGGGATAGATGTCACCGTAGCCCACGGTGAGCAGCGTTGACATGCTCCACCAGATGCCGCTGAAAGCATTGCGGAATACTTCCGGCTGGGAATCATGTTCCACGCTGTACATGCACAGACTGCTGGCGAGCATCAGGATCAGTACGATGAACACGGAGGAAATGATCTGATTGCGTTTTTCATACAATACCGTAGTGATGACATTGAAGGAATCATACCGTGCATTCAGGCGGAACAAATGGAAGATCCTCGCCACCCGCAGCATCCGGAAGATGACCATGCCGGACAGGAAGAAAAAGGGTAAAATTGTCAGCAGGTCGATAATGCCGTCGAAGGAGATCAGAAACCGCAGCCGGGAGCGGAACTCGTTTTTATCAGGATATAGATAGTCCGCAGTCCAGATCCGCAGAATGTATTCCACGCAGAAGATCAGGATAGTAATGACTTCTATGACATGAAATGCAGGAAATAAAAAGGTTAGTTCGTCAAATGTCTGTAAAAAAGTCACCAGAATATTGGCACAGATGACCACCGCAATAAAAATGTCGAAAAGCCGGCTCAGAGGATTGCTTTTATCGCCGATCTGGAGGATGCTAAATACTTTTTTTCTTCATAGCCCTTTTCTCCTGTAGAATAGACACATCAATATATCCATCATATCGACCCCAAAATGGAAAGTCAAGAAATCCCATGGCGGAATCTGTCAACCTGGTTAGAAAAAGTCATATATTATAGTAACCCTGAATAAAATGGAAGGATGAAAATATATGGCAAGATTTACGAATCAGGCGCAGCTTCGCTACGGTGATGAAGTCACCAATTCGAACATTGTGGTAGGAGAGATCCGGGAGGTACTGTCGGCTACCAAGACGGCAGTCCGGGAGACTTACGGACAGAGGGATAATGTGACCTATATTATCAGTATTGTAAACTCCGGTCAGACGGCATTTACCGGAGCAACACTGGAGGATGATCTGGGAGAATATGATTTCGGCGAAAGAGAACTGACACCGTTAACCTATATCCCCGGAACCATTAAATACTATATTGACGGCGTATTGCAGCCCACTCCCGTGGTTACGGCAGGCCCGCCTCTCACTGTGAGCGGACTGACCATTCCCGCCTAGGGCAATGCTATCGTTGTCTATGAAGCGGAGCTGAATTCCTATGCACCTCTGGGAGTGGAAGCGACGATCACCAACACGGCAGTCATTACCGCCAATGTGGTGACACCCATTACGGTGCGGGAGACCATTAATGCCGAGGAGCAGTCTCTGCTTACCATCACGAAGTCCGTCAGCCCCGTACCCGTTACGGAAAATGGCACGCTGACCTATACGTTTGTGATCCAGAATCTGGGCAATACCGCAGCGACTTACACGCAGGATACCACCACGGGAGCCTGGGGAATCAACCCCGGTGTCAGCACGCTAGTGATCTCCGGAACCGTATAGCCCCCGGAGGAAGTAAATAAGGTGAGATAATGGACCGCCCTTACGGAGATTGTGACAGCGGCAATCCCGTAAGGGCGGCTTTTTAAGTAAAAACGGGCAAAGAGAGTTTCTTGTCGTTTACAATCATAGAGAGAAAGGATGGAATATCGAAGCGCAACAATTTCAGAGCGTGAGGCATTGACAGATATAGAAATGATAAAGGATATAATGGCGGTAGTGTACAAGAAATTGGGTATAAAAGCTGCTCAGAATGACTTGACAATCAGATAAAGCCGTGCATATTATTAAATAGAAACCGGTTACTTATATGCTGAAATATACTTAGACAGGAGAAAAATAATGAGAATAGGAGTATTGGAAGCTGGGGGCACGAAAATGGTATGTGCTGTTGGCGATGAAAATGGACAAATTTTAGAAAGAGTTTCAATTGCAACTGGAAAGCCTGAGGAAACAATGCCCGATATATTGGAATTTTTTCACCAATATTCTTTAGACGCTATTGGCATAGGAACATTTGGGCCGGTAGATCTGGATCGGACATCCCCTACTTATGGATATATTATGTCTACACCAAAGATTCCATGGAGAAATTTTGATTTGCTTGGATGCATTAAAAAAGAGTTTATGCTTCCAATAGGACTGGATACAGACGTAAATGCCTCTGCAATCGGAGAAGCTACTTATGGAGTTACCAAAGGATTGGACAGTAGCATCTATATAACGGTAGGAACAGGTATAGGTGTGGGAGTGATTCTGGACGGCAAAGCGGTGCATGGTATGCAGCATCCCGAAGCCGGACATATATTGCTGAGTAGACATCCGGAAGATACTTACGCTGGACGGTGTCCATATCACGGCAATTGCCTGGAGGGACTCGCATCGGGACCGGCTATTGAAGAGCGTTTTGGAAGAAAGGCAAAGGAACTTCCTGTGGATTCCGTTGCATGGGAAATAGAAAGTTATTATCTGGCTCAGGCTTTGGTGGATTTTACATTGACTTATTCACCCAAAAGGATTGTACTGGGTGGTGGAGTAATGCATCAGAAACAATTATTTGCGATGATCCGCGAGAAGTATAAGAAGATGTTGAATCATTATGTAGATACACCGTACGTAAGAGATTTAGATAATTATATAGTACCTTATAGCCTGAATGATGATCAGGGAATTATGGGATGCATCAGGATAGGACTTGATGAAATGAAACGATAGAATGTGATATAAAATATAAAAAGCTGCCAAAAGCAGCTTTTTATATTTTACGAGGTTGTTTCTCTTTCGATAAGAGTTGGCTGTATAATGATGTGCTGAATAGATTCACTGCCTGCCTGCCCGTCAATGCTGCTTTGATTAATTTGATGCGCAATTAAATCGATTGCGCTTTGAGCAATAGCAGGTATATCCTGGCTTATTGTTGTGATCGGTATGATAGACTGTGAAGAGTCTGGAGAGTTGTCAAAACCAATGATCTGATATTCATCAGGAATATTCTCTCCGTGTTTGACCAGTATATTCAAAAATATGTGTGCATAAGTATCGTTACAGAAGAAAAACCCTTTTCTTTTCCCAGGGTATTTAGCCTTGACCGTCTGATAGATATCCAGAAGACAGGAATAGGATTCTTCATAATTATCTGTAAATGGACGAAGAATCAGCTCATTTGGAAGGTGATATGTTGAGCAGATATCTGAAAATCCCTGAATACGTCCATAAGCGGGAACCGCGGGTAGGACAGAGCTGTTTACGTGAAAATATATTTCACATTTGTTCCTGCGGAGAAGATCAACGGCCATTCGCGCACCAGAATAGTTGTTAGTATTAACACTACTGATAAAACGGTCTTCCCTTTCCACAGAAACGACTGGTATATTAAGTCTGGAAAGATATTCAGAAGAAAGATTGTGGCTTAGGTCTATCAGACCGATGATCTGATAAGCCAGTAATTCGTTCAAACATTTTTTCTCTGCTTCGCAATCATTATTTCCAAGAAAAGTAATAAATTTGAATCCATATTGTTCGTATGTATTAAGTACATGATTTAGAAAATAACTGTAAAATTGATAAAAAAAGTTCGGAACAATAATACCGATGATTTCACTGTTGCCTTTTGCAAAAACTCGGGCAAGCTTGTTTTCCTGATAGTTCAGCTCTTTCAGGGCTTTTGAAATTATATCGATGTTTTCCTGTGTAAGATAGGAAGGCTGATTAAAGTAACGGGAAATAGTTGCTTTGGATAAACCGGTATATTGTGCAATATCGGAAAAGGTGATTGATTTTTTTTGAGAAGCCATATTTTCTCCTGTTGTTTTCGTAATGTGATGTCGGGGTAAAAAGCCCTCCATTTTAATGTCTACGGATCGGTTTCGTGCCACGCACTCCAACATCCGCTCTGCTTCGGTGCCAAGATTCTTTGCCCGTATATGTGCGAACACATGAGAGTTTAGATCTTAGCTTTGTAACACTCTATAAGAGTATAACATTTTGTAACAGAAATGTAAATTGAAGATTAGAAACAATATAGGAACCGATTTCTTTGTGCGTTATACACAAATATAAGAAATAAAAATGCAGTATAATATACAAATATATTGATTATATGAATTGATATATTGACATAAAAGTGAAAACGTGTAAAAATAATGACAAGCAAGATGAAACCGGTTTCTTTTATGCGAAATGAGGTAAGCTATGAATTATACACTGAAAGACTTAAAGAGTTATTCAGCTACGGCTGAAAATCCTGATGCAGTATCAGGCCAGGGTGGAAAAGAAAACCATGGGAGGAAGGGATGTCCCTGTATAGAACCATTAGAAGCTGGATCAACAAAAGTTCTGCTTCACAAATATGGATCTGGAACAATACGGAAAATATGGTGCACAATACCGCCAAATCATCCGGAACATCTGAGAAATCTTATTTTAAGGATGTACTGGGATGGTCAGAAAAATCCAAGTGTAGAAGTACCGATTGGAGATTTCTTTGGTATTGCGCATGGAAGGCAAAGGAATATGGTAACCCCTTATGTGGGAATGCAGGATGCAAAAGGATTTAACTGTTTTATTCCCATGCCATTCAAGAAAGAGGTACAGATCAGTATTGAAAATGATTCGGATGTAGATGTAGATATGTTTTTTTACCAGATTGATTTCACCCTTGGTGACAGACATGATGAAAATACTGGATTTTTTCATGCACAGTTCAGACGGGAAAACCCCTGTGAGATCAAGAAAGACTATACTATTCTAGATGGGGTAAAAGGACGTGGAGTCTATATTGGCACAGTTCTTGGAATTCGCAATTTATACTATGACCATCTACAGGAATGGTGGGGAGAAGGAGAAATAAAGTATTATCTGGATGATGATACAAAGTTTCCCACCATTTGTGGAACCGGACTGGAAGACTATATCGGTGGTGGCTGGGGAACAAATGAAATCGGCACACCTTATCAGGGAGCTCCTCTGCTGGATGATGAGCAAGGATTTTATTCATTATACCGATTCCACCACTTTGATCCCATTTATTTCCAGGACAGCATCAGGGTTACAGTCCAACAACTTGGATCCGGGGAGAGAAAATGGGCAGAAGCTTTTTATGGAGATAATGGTGGTTATTATAAAGCTGCGGGATGTGCAGAGGATTCTCACCTGTGTCTGTTTGAACGAAGTGACGATTATTGCAGCGTAGCTTACTGGTATCAGGAACTTCCGACAAATCCTTTTCCGGAATTGCCAGACAGGAAAAAGAGAATGGAAGGTATTTGAAAATGACGCTCATTAAGAAAGGGATGATGTGAAATACCGTAGTTGCTTTAAAAAATCAAGAAAGAACAGTTAACTCAAAAATAATTATGGGAGGAAATATGAAGAAAAGAATTTTATCAATTTTACTTGTAGCAGCATTAGCAGCCGGAACTTTGTTTGGATGTGGCAGCGTAAAAGAAGAGACAAATGAGACAACAAAAACCATAGAAGAAGGAGCGGCAGATGCAAAAACAGCTTCGAATGCAGATTCGATAACCAATACAGAACCGGTTGAGATCACGATTGCTTATCCGAGTGATGATGGTGCAGAGGAAAAACTGAATATTCTTATTGAAGAATTTAATAAAAGCTACCCTAACATCAAGGTAAATTATGTACTGATTCCTTTCAGTTCATGGCCTGATTACATTACCAAATTGAAAACAATGGTTGCTGGTGGAACTGGACCGGATGTTGCCCGCCTGGCCGTAGAGGGTATCCAGTCCTTTGTGGCGGATGGAATGGCACTTCCTTTTGATGATTTTATTGCAGAAAATGCAGATTTAATGGAAGAGCTTGGTGTAAATGATATTCATCCCAATATTAATGCACCGTTCCAGATTGATGGAAAAACATATGGATTTGCCTGGGATTGGAATAATATTGTCATGTTCCTGAATAAGGATGTCTTTGCAGAAAAAAATATCGAGCTTCCTAGTGCTGACTGGGATAAAGATAAGTTTCTTGAAATTGCTCAGGCATTAACTTATGAGAAGGATGGAGAGAAAGTATATGGCACCGTTGCGCCGACAGATTATTTCACAGTAACGGCATGGCTTTACAATAACAATGCCAGTGTTCTGAATGAGGACATGACAAAATGTACCTTAAATTCACCGGAGGCAATTGAAACGATCCAATTTTTGTATGATCTTGTTTATAAATACGGGGTTGCGCCTTCTCCCTCAGCGGGACTGGATACTTCAAATCTGTTTATGAATGGTCAGATTGCTATGCTTGGTAACGGAAGATGGTCTATTGCTTCCCTGGCTAATAATAATTTTGAGGATTACGATATTCAGGCATTACCTGCGCTGTCAACACGGCAGAGTTCCTTCGGTTCAGGATCATTTCCTGTTCTGAGTAGCACCAAACATCCATATGAGGCAATGTTATTCTCTTCATGGTTATCTGCAAGCAGCTTTTCTCAGGAAACTTTCCTGAAGACAGACTCTGTGCCTTCAAGAATTTCTGTAATGGAAAAGATTCTTCCTACTATGCTTCCTGAAAATGGAATGCTTTGGAGAGAAAGTGCTGATGTTGCCAAGAGTATCCAGGCACCGAAGCAGCTGACAGATGTAACGGCCGTATTTGATAAGTACATGTCACTGATCTTTGCAAATGAGATTTCTGTTGAAGACGGTATGAATAAGGCAACAGAAGAAATTGATGCAATTCTGGCAGAATAAAATTTGAAAAGAAATAAATAAATGATAAAGATAATTCCCAATGCATCTTTAGCATTGGGAATTATCTTTTACAAGGAAAGGAAAGATATGGCTGGAAATAAGATCAGATCCATGCATATATTAAAAAAAGAAACTTTTGTTGCTTATCTTTTTGTCGCTCCGGCATTGATTCTGTTTCTTCTGTTTGTGGGATATCCGCTGGTTGCTTCTTTTTATCTGATGTTTTGTGATTATAACCTTATTACCAGTCCGCAGTTTGTCGGACTGAAGAATATTCTGAAATTCCTGGGAGATAAGGAAGTACCGCTTGTTATGATGAGCAGCCTGAAGCTTTTATTGGTTCTGGTTCCTGCTCATGTAATACTGGGGCTTGCACTGGCATGTCTGGTTCACAGGACAGGAAAGAAAATGTCGACGGCATACCGAATTATCCTATATATTCCAACGATCATGACGACTGTTTCTGTGGCTACTGCATGGTCCTATCTGTATGATACAGACTTTGGCGTGATTAATTACTTTCTGGAGAAACTGGGTATCGATAAAATACCATGGTTAAATTCATCAGTGTGGGCATTCTGGGCGATTGTCATATTCAGTATTTGGAAGTTTGTGGGGACGCCATTCTTATATTACTATATTGGATTGCAGAATATTCCTACATCACTTTATGAAGCTGCAGAGATTGATGGTGCAAACAGAAGACAGAAATTCCGGTATGTAACATTACCCATGCTTACGCCTACTATATTTATGGTAGTTGTATTATCGATGATTAGTTATATACAGTGCTTTGATGAGCCATATGTACTGACGCAGGGAGGTCCCGGTATTTCTACAACAACAGTAAGTCTTTATATTTACCGGAATTTTCAGGCTCAGAATATCAGCTATGCAAGTATTCTGTCGGTATTCCTGTTTGTGATAATTATGATTGTTACCATTATACAGTTCAAGATTTCTGATAAATGGGTAAATTATGATACAGAGTAGGAGAAATAGGACTGATGAAAAAATATAACTTGAAAAAGACAAATATTGTAAGTAATCTGCTTTGCCTGGTGATCTGTGTGATTGCTATGCTGCCGTTTATGTGGATGATTGCGACATCTTTACGACTGCCTGTGGATTCTTTTCGCCTGCCACCGTCGTTTTTTCCTACGGTGTTTCATTATCAGAACTATGTAGAAGTATTTCAGAAGGTGCCATTGCTTTATTATATTGGCAACAGCTTTTTGGTATCAGGCGTAGCTACATTAGTGCAGTGCATTGTTACCTGTATGGCATCTTATGCTTTTGCGAGACTGAGTTTTAAAGGAAAAAATACGATATTTATTATATTACTGTCAGGACTTATGATTCCGGTACAGACTACAGTAATTCCTATTTTCATTATGTACAAAAAAATTGGACTGATGGATACGAGACTGGGAATAATCCTTCCACTGCTCATCAATCCGCTTGGAATTTTTATCATGAAGCAGTTTATGGAGTCTATCCCCAAGAGTTATGATGAAGCGGCAAAGTTAGATGGTGCAACACACTTTTCTATATTATTCCGCATTATAGCACCAATGACAAAACCGGCAATTGTCACGGTGGCGGTTCTGGCATTTGTGGCATCTTGGAATGACTTTTACAGACCTCTGATCTTTATTACAAGTCCTGACAAAATGACATTACCGCTTGGAATGACAGCGTTAAGCGGATTGATGAGAAATACCAGTATTTCTATTATACTGGCTGGAATTCTGATTTCTTCCGTACCGCTGATATTGATTTATTCATTTGGACAGAGATATTTTGTACAGGGAATTTCTCTTTCAGGATTAAAGGGTTAAACTGGTGAAAGGATAGATAATATCATATGAAAGAATTAAGTGCAGAATTAAGAAAAGCGCAGGAATATGAAAATAAAGCGCTTAAAGAGGAGAATGAGAATAAATTTCCTGTTTTTCATTTGAAGGTTCCGACGGGGTGGATGAACGATCCCAATGGATTTTCTGTTTATAAGGGAGAGTATCATCTGTTCTTTCAGTATAATCCTTATTCCAGGGACTGGGGATCCATGCACTGGGGGCATGTGAAAAGTCAGGACCTCATTCGCTGGGAATATTTACCGGCGGCGCTTGCTCCAGATCAGCAATATGATAAAGAAGGTTGTTTTTCAGGAACAGCAATAGAGGATAATGGAAAACATATTATTGCATATACAAGTGTGTATTATGAAGATGGAATAGAAAAACCGGATAAAATACGACAGACGCAAAGCATTGCAATCGGCGATGGGGTATTTTATGTAAAACAGGAAAACAATCCGGTGATTGATAAGAATCTTTTACCAGAGGGAGCTAGCCCTGAGGATTTCAGGGATCCCAAGATTTGGAAAAGTGATGGCAGATACTATATGATTATAGCAAACAGAGGACAGGATGGGCGTGGACAGATTCTGAAATTTGTATCGGCTGATCTGAAAGAATGGAACTATATGGGATTATTTTATAAACCGGAAAAAGAACTGGGCAGAATGTGGGAATGTCCTGATTATTTTGAACTGGAAGATACAAAGGTGCTTATTGTCTCCCCGCAGGATATGCAGGCAGAAGATCTGAAGTATCATAATGGTAATGGGTCTTTATATCTTCTTGGATGTGAAAAAGAAGGATGTTTTTGTGAAAGTTATATAGATAGCCTGGACTATGGCATAGATTTTTATGCACCACAGTCTTTGACGTCAGCAGATGGCAGAAGGATCATGACTGCATGGATGCAATCATGGGATGTAAACAGTTACCCGGAAGATTTTAAATGGCGGGGCATGATGATATGCCCAAGAGAACTGCGGATGGAAGAAGGAAAGCTTAAGCAGACACCAGTAAGAGAACTGGAAAAGTATTGGGAAAATGAGATTATATATAAAAGAGTTAAAGTAAATGGAACTGCTTTCCTTAAGGGGATCAGTGGAAGAGTATTTGACCTGACACTGACAATCAGAGATATGCACTGCGATGCAGTGGAAATCAGATTAGCAAAAAAGGAACAGAAATATATCCGTATTGTGTACGATCCGGTACATGAGATCCTTACATTTGACCGGAAGTATATGAACTGCATACGGGATATTGTGAATGAAAGAAGAGTGGAGCTTGCGCCAAAGGCAGGTGAGATAACTCTGAGAATACTGATGGATATCTACTCCGTAGAAATTTTTATGAATGACGGAGAAAAAACGCTGACATCATTATTCTTCGTGAACGAAGATAATAATGAAATCGAGTTTATTGCTTATGGTGGGGACTGCGAAATAGATATATATAAAAGAGATATATGCCGTAAATAATACACAAAGGAAATAATATTGCCTACAGTTTTGACATATAGGCAACTGCGCAGCAGCTTGCTCATGGATGGCTGCAGCCGTATAAGTTTAAAATAAGTCCCTATTTACCTTTGTGTGTCTAATACCAAGACAGTATAATTATACATTTCACGAATTGCATAAGCAATTAGAAAATCAAGTAGTCCCAATTCAAATGCTTGTTAGTTAAGCCTATCAGAGTAATCTGGTAGGCTCAGACTGTAGACAAAACGCTTCTGGCATGCTGACCAAAAGCGTTTTGTCTACAGTCTGAACTGCCCCTGCAAAAGAGGCAGTCTTCACTATTGTTAGGGATTCTCACCACGAATGACAATGATGTCATTTAATTTCAACATCGTATCTTTTTGAGGCAGAACAGACAGATCCTCCCACAGAATCAGGAAGATCGTGACCTGTTCTGCCGCTTCCATTTCTTCCACGGATTTGCCCGCAAAGCGTTTATCTACGAAGATCTCGGCGATCTCATGAATATCTGCTTCTTTAATATTAGAGAGACTGCTTTTGCGCTGGTACTGTTCCACGAAACCGGCACTGATGATACCGGTGGGGATAGCCACAGCACCGACACCGAGATAGGCGATACAGATCGCCATGATCCGGCCTAGTGTGGTGATGGGATAGATGTCACCGTAGCCCACGGTGAGCAGCGTTGACATGCTCCACCAGATGCCGCTGAAAGCATTGCGGAATACTTCCGGCTGGGAATCATGTTCCACGCTGTACATGCACAGACTGCTGGCGAGCATCAGGATCAGTACGATGAACACGGAGGAAATGATCTGATTGCGTTTTTCATACAATACCGTAGTGATGACATTGAAGGAATCATACCGTGCATTCAGGCGGAACAAATGGAAGATCCTCGCCACCCGCAGCATCCGGAAGATGACCATGCCGGACAGGAAGAAAAAGGGTAAAATTGTCAGCAGGTCGATAATGCCGTCGAAGGAGATCAGAAACCGCAGCCGGGAGCGGAGCTCGTTTTTATCAGGATATAGATAGTCCGCAGTCCAGATCCGCAGGACATATTCCACACAGAAGATCAGAATAGTGATAACCTCGATCACGTGAAATACCGGAAATAAAAAAGCAAGCTCATCAAAGGTTTGCAGAAAAGTCACCAGAATATTTGCACAGATAACGATAGCAATAAAAATATCAAAGAGCCGGCTCAGACGGTTACTTTTGTCACCGATCTGGATGATGTTAAATACTTTTTTCTTCATGTTGAATCCTCGATGTTTTTTGGAGCAGCGCCAGTGAATGCCTGTGATTCCATCATACGGAGGTGGAAGAGGAAAGTCAAGAAATGCGGTGACAGAATCCGTCAACTTTCTTAAAAACAGTCATATATTATAGTAAATCCAAATACAATGAAAGGATACAAAAATATATGGCTAGATTTACGAACCAGGCACAGCTTCGCTATGGAAATGAGATTACAAACTCCAATATAGCAGTGGGTGAGATCACAGAGGTATTGTCAGCAACCAAGACAGCAGTGCGGGATACCTACGGACAGAATGAAAATGTGACGTATGTGATCAGCATTGTGAACTCAGGCACTACAGCATTTAATGGAATTACAGTAACGGATAATCTGGGAGAGTATTTGTTTAATACCAGAGAACTGACACCTCTGACGTATATTCCGGGGACCGTAAAATACTATGCAAACGGAATTTTACAGGCAACACCGGCTGTAACGGCAGGCCCTCCTCTGACAATTACAGGAATTACCGTGCCTGCGGGAGGTAATGTGACACTTACCTATGAGGCTGAGGTGAACTCTTATGCGCCGCTGGCAGCAGAGGCTTCCATTACGAATACGGCGACGATTGCCGGGGCAGGAGTCACTCCTGTTACTGTGAATGAGACAGTAAATGCGGCAAGCGGACCGCTTCTTACGATCACAAAGTCCGTCAGTCCCGTACCTGTGACAGAGAATGGAACATTGACATATACGTTCCTGATACAGAATCTGGGGAATACGGCAGCAGATGCAGCTACCGGTGTCGTGATCACGGATACCTTTAATCCCGTATTGGAGAATCTGACTGTGAACTTTAATGGGACTGCATGGGCAGAGGGAACAAACTATACGTATGATACGACTACCGGATTATTTACCGGAACTGCAGGAGGTATTACGGTACCAGCAGCGACTTACACCCAGGATCCCGTTACGGGAGCGTGGGGAATCAACCCCGGTGTCAGCACGCTGGTGATCTCCGGAACCGTATAAGGGCTGCCGCGCTCCTAAGGCTGGCGCCATGCAACCCATTCGCAGTCACTGCGTGATTTGCTCATGGACGGCTGTCGCCGTATAAATCTAAAATAAAAAGTCACTGGAAGTACATAAATGTCCTCCCAGTGACTTTTTATTTTATCCTTGCATGGCTTGTAGCTTAGCCAAAGTATCTCTTTAACAGACCCTCAAATGCCTTGCCATGTCGAGCCTCGTCACGAGCCATTTCGTGTACGGTGTCATGGATAGCATCCAGGTTCAGAGCCTTGGCTCTCTTAGCCAGATCAAACTTACCTGCGGTAGCACCGTTCTCGGCATCTACTCTCATTTCCAGATTCTTCTTGGTGGAATCGGTTACGACTTCACCTAACAGCTCAGCGAATTTTGCAGCATGCTCAGCTTCTTCGTAAGCAGCCTTCTCCCAGTACAGACCGATCTCGGGATAACCTTCTCTGTGAGCAACTCTTGCCATTGCCAGATACATACCAACCTCAGAGCATTCACCCTGGAAGTTCGCACGCAGATCTGCAATGATATCCTCGGGAGCACCCTTCGCTACACCTACTACATGCTCAGCAGCCCAGGTCTTGCCTTCCTCCTGCTTGGTGAACTTGGAAGCGGGAGCGTGACAGATGGGGCACTCTGCGGGAGCCGCATCACCTTCATAAACATAACCACATACCTGACATACATACTTTGCCATAATTTTTTCTCCTTTTCTCTAATGAAATGTTTTGTTTTCAGTTTTCTCTTTTTGCGTGTGCTTTATAAGCACAAATATATTATGGAACGAAGCCCGTTTTCATTCAGAAAACTAGGACTCCGTAGCAACCTTGGTACAGGCGGGACAAGTGCCGTAGAAATAAGTAACATGTCCCCGGATCCGACCGTCAAATCTCTCTCCGGCGGCCTCCATGATGGAATCAATACTATCCATGTCCAGATCAATAACGCTTCCGCATTCCGTACACACGAAATGATAATGTTCGGAAGTATCGGCATCAAAATGGTCAACACCGTCACCGACCCGGAGTCGTAAGATTTCTCCCATGTCTGACAAAAGTGTCAAATTACGGTAGACGGTACCGAGACTTAAGTTCGGATCCTGCTGCTTCAGATTAGAATAGATCACATCAGCGGTAGGATGATCCTTGCGTCCCATGAGAAAGGATTTGATCATTTCCCGTTGTCTGCTTCGTTTCAGTGCCATGATAAGCCCCTTTCTCAATAATAGTAATGATTACTGTTTCTTATAAGCTTATTATACATGATGCGAGAATAATGTCAACAGAAAAATGAAAAAATTTTGTTTATATTTTTTTAATGATATTCCTGCTTCCTTTATACACAGAAGGTGGGAATCATGCTATAATGAGCGCAAGTAAAGTATAAAATATAAATTATTCACGTGCAGGTTGCTGAAAGGCAAGAGTAATATGAAATTTAAAACAAGACTTCGTGTAACATTTATAAGTATTATATTACTTCCGTTATTGTTGACGATCATGGCTTTTGTAATGATTGCTATTTACCTGATGAATTACTCTCAGGGTCTCAGCCTGACGGATATTGATTATTCCATGATGTCAGAGAATATCAAGGAATTCACCAACACCACGGATCAGGCGTATTATGTGCTGCTGGATCAGGCGAAGGAAGACAGCAGCAGGCTGGAAGATAAAGAATATCTGGATCATATCAATGAGGAGGTATCGCGGAAGTCTACTTATATTATAGTGAGAAAGGGTGACGGACTATACTATGCGGGCAATGAAGATGCCGCACAGAAGATTTTTGAAAAACTGCCTGCCTACGGAGAAGAGAATCTGTCGGATGACAGCGGATATTTTTATAATGAACTGGAGAAGTATGTAAAACAGATTGATTTCACCTTCCGGGATGGAACACCGGGCAGCGTATTTATCGTCACGAAGGTCAATTCGCTGATCTCGAGACATCTGCTGATTGATATGTTCGTGGCTATCATCGTGATCCTGATCTTCACCAGCCTGATGCTGACCCAGTGGATCCACAAGGGCGTATTTGAACCTATCAATGAGCTGAACGTGGCAATGCGCAAGATCAAGGAAGGCAACTTTGATTATGTTCTGGAGACGGATGCCAAGGGGGAGATCGGTGATCTCTACCGCAATTACGAGGATATGCGTCTGCGGCTGAAGGAATCCACAGAAGAGAACATTCAGCATGAGAAGCAGAACAAAGAGCTGGTCAGCAATATTTCCCATGATCTGAAGACCCCTATCACAGCCATTAAGGGTTATGTGGAAGGAATCATGGACGGCGTGGCAGACACGCCGGAGAAGATGGACAAATACATCAAGACCATCTACAATAAAGCCATTGATATGGATCGTCTGATCAACGAGCTGACCACTTATTCCGGAATTGATAATAACCGGATCCCGTACAATTTCCACCGGATCAACGTGGCGGATTATTTCGGTGACTGTGTGGAAGAAGTCGGACTGGATCTGGAGCAGAGGGGTATCAAGCTGAATTATTCGAATCTGGTATCTCCTGACACAGTTGTCATTGCAGATCCGGAGCAGATGAAGAAGGTCATCAATAATATCATTAGTAATAGCGTAAAATATATGGATAAGCCTGACGGGCATATTGATATCCGTATTCTTGACGAAGTGGATTCCATACAGGTAGAGATTGAAGATAATGGAAAAGGAATCGCACAGAAGGATCTGCAGAAGATCTTCGAACGGTTCTACCGCACGGATGCTTCCCGGAACTCGGCGCAGGGCGGCAGTGGTATCGGATTATCCATTGTCAAAAAAATTGTTGAGGATCATGGCGGTTATGTATGGGCGACAGCCAAAGAAGGGGAAGGAACCTGTATGCATTTTGTATTGAGAAAATATATCGAGCTGCAGCCGGGTGGAACCAAGTAATGAATAAGGAATGAAACAGAAATGGCATGATCATCGATAATGCAAGGATATTCTGTAAATGGAGGATAAATAATGAGTAAGATTTTAATTATTGAAGATGAAGTAGCAATTGCAGATCTTGAGAAGGATTATCTGGAGCTCAGTGATTTCAAGGTTGATATCTGCAATACCGGCGATGAGGGACTGAAGACCGCACTGGCAGGCGATTATGATCTGATCATTCTGGATCTGATGCTGCCCGGCATGGACGGCTTCGAAGTATGTAAGAAGATCCGCGAGGATAAAAATATTCCCATTCTCATGGTATCTGCGAAGAAGGACGACATTGATAAGATCCGCGGCTTAGGGCTGGGTGCGGATGACTATATGACCAAACCTTTCAGCCCCAGTGAACTGGTAGCCCGTGTGAAGGCGCACATGGCTCGTTATGAGAGACTGGTGGGAACCAACCAGAAGCAGCAGAATGATATCGTGGAGATCCGTGGTATCCGTATTGATAAGACTGCAAGACGTGTCTATGTGGACGGTGTGGAGAAGACGTTTACGACCAAGGAATTCGATCTGCTGACGTTCCTGGCGGAGCATCCGAACCATGTATTTACCAAGGAAGAATTATTCCGGGAGATCTGGGATATGGATTCCATCGGTGATATCGCTACGGTTACCGTGCATATCAAGAAGATCCGTGAGAAAATTGAAAAAGATACTGCAAAGCCTCAATATATCGAGACCATCTGGGGTGTTGGATATCGTTTTAAGGTATAAGGGAAGAAAAATAAGATCAGAAGAAAACTCCTATGATGGATACAGCAACAAACTGTCCCCAATAGGAGTTTTTTATTTAAAAGTGTGTTATAATCATAGCATTGCGGATTGCACCCGTGAAATTTGATTAGCGATTCCACTGATGAGATAAAGCATCGGCGGAATGGAGTGTGTTATGAACAGTAAAAAAATAATACAGTTGTCTACGACACAGAAGATTATGCTTAGCTTTCTGTGTGCCATATTAGTGGGTAGCTTCCTGCTGGCATTACCCATCAGTTCAGCTACCGGAGAAGCGGTTCCTTATATAGATGCTTTATTTACGGCTACCACATCCATCTGTGTGACCGGTCTGGTGACGGTTCCCACATATTCCACCTGGAGCGTCTGGGGACAGATCGTGATCCTGTTTCTGATCCAGTTGGGAGGTCTGGGAGTCATTACGGTCATGTACGGTGTGATGATGGGACTGCACAGACGACTGGGACTGGGTAACCGGTGGATGCTGCAGGATGTGTTTAATCTGAATAATATCTCCGGAATCGTGAGATTCCTCCGCAAGGTCCTCATAGGTACTCTGGTGGTGGAGGGATGCGGCGCTCTTTTGTATATGACAGTATTTGTGCCGGAATACGGACTCAGAGGCATATGGATTTCGATTTTTAATGCCGTATCTGCCTTCTGCAACGCAGGAATGGATATTATGGCGGAAGACAGTCTGTGCGGCTATGTATTCCAGCCCATGGTCAATCTGGTCACGATGCTGCTGATCATATTGGGGGGCTTAGGCTATATTGTCTGGTGGGATGTACTGCGGGTTTTGAAAAATATCCGGAGTCAGAAGCTCAAATGTTTCCGACTGCTGACGCTTCACAGTAAAATAGCACTCACGGTGACAGGAATACTTATTGTAGTGGGAGCGGCGGCATTTTATATTTTTGAATGCAATAATCCCCTGACGATGCAGGATTACACGGTGCCGCAACGGATCTGGGCATCCCTGTTCCAGGCAGTAACTACGCGAACCGCAGGTTTTGCCACGATTCCACAAGAGGATCTGACCAATACCTCTGCGATCATTTCGGTGCTTTTGATGCTGATCGGCGGCTCTCCGGTGGGAACCGCAGGAGGAATGAAGACAGTTACGATCGCAGTGCTGCTGGTATCTATGTTTGCCACCATAGGTAGTAAGGAGGATGCGGAGCTTTTTGGGAGAAATATTCCGAAGCAGGCGGTGAATAAATCGGTAGCAGTTGTAGGTATGTTTTTTATCATTGCATCGTTGTCCGCGATTTTTTTATCTGCAGTGACAGATGCGGATGTGATAGATATTGTGTATGAAACAGTGAGTGCCACAGCTACTGTGGGATTAAGCAGGAACCTGACTTCCATGCTGAATCTTTGGGGAAAACTGATTATTATCGTGACCATGTATCTGGGAAGAGTCGGCCCCATATCTCTGGTAGTGGCATTCAGCACGCAGAAAAAGAACAAAAATATTGTGAAGAACCCGACAGAAGAGATCAGCGTCGGATAAAGCAGATCGAAGCAACAGGAAGGAAGAGACTATGGGAATCAATCAGACCTATGCAGTATTTGGACTTGGAAGATATGGAAGAAGTGTGGCGAAGGAGTTGGCAGAGAACGGCGCAGAGGTGGTGGCGGTAGACAATAGAGAGGCAGTTGTCAATGCGGCAATCTCAGAGATTCCATACTGTAAATGTGCAGATGTTACAGATCCGGAAGCGTTGAGACAGATCGGTATTGCAAATATTGATGTGGTCATTGTGACTATGGCAAATCATCTGGAAGCCAGTGTTATGGCAACCATGCTGTGTAAAGAACTGGGCGTAAAGACCGTTATCGCCAAATGCGCCACTGAGATAAACTGCAAGATCCTTACGAAAGTAGGAGCAGACCGTGTAGTATTCCCCGAGAGTGAGTCAGGGATCCACCTGGCCAAAAATCTGTTAAGCTCCGGTTTCATGGACATTATCGAATTGTCCCAGGATGTGTCTATGGTGGAAATGGAAGTCAAACAGCAGTGGATCGGGAAGAACCTGATCGAGCTGAATCTGCGGAAAAAATATTCCATTAACGTGGTGGCGATCATCGAAGGAAAAAATGTAAATACCAATATCGATCCGGAAGAACCTCTGACACAGGATATGCGGCTGATCGTTATTGCCAACCGGGCAAAACTCAATAAACTGAAATAGAATAGCTGCGAGCTATAAAAAAGTGAAACTTCTGACGGTGCACTTGAGCACAAGACAGAATGTTTCACTCTTTTTTTTATACGGTGACAGCCATCTGGAAAGCTGTAAACAGGTGATCAGTTATCTGCCCGGAAAGTATTCTCGTTAAAGGCACCCTGTTGCTTAGCCACGATAGTGGTACATACGGCATCACCGGTGATATTGACAGCGGTACGCAGCATATCCAGGATACGGTCGATACCCATGATCAGTGCAATGCCTTCGGTAGGCAGTCCCACGGAGGTCAGTACCATGGACAGGGTGACCAGACCGACACTGGGGACACCGGCAGTGCCGATGGAAGCGATCGTCGCGGTGGCAATGACGGTAGCAATGGCAGCCGGGGTCAGAGGAATACCGTAAGCCTGTGCTATGAAAACAACTGCTACGCCCTGCATAATGGAAGTACCGTCCATGTTAATGGTGGCACCCAGAGGAATCGTAAAGGACGAAATCTGTTTGGAGACACCGATTTTTTTATACAGAGTGTCGATAGACAGAGGGATCGTCGCATTACTGGTGGAAGTGGAGAAGGCAAAGGTCATAACCGGGAAGAACTTTTTAATGAACTTAAAAGGATTCAAGCGGGTGAACACAAACAGCATGACCTGATATACCACGAAACACTGTACTGCCAGCGCCAGAATGACACTTCCCATATATTTCAGCATAGGCACAAAAGCGTCGAAGCCGATGCCTGCGAAGGTCTTCGCAATCAGGCAGAAGACACCGACAGGGGCAGCTTTCATGACTGCAATCGTCATTTCCATCATAATGTCATTGAACTGACTGAAAAAGTTCGCCACAGTGGAGACCCGGTTGCCCATGGCAGCCAGAAGAATGCCAACAAATAAAGCAAAGAAGATGATTGGCAGCATATCTCCGGCGGACAGAGAGGTAAAAATATTTTTCGGAATAATATTCAACAACGTCTCCGCAAAATCTACCTGGGTGGTTGCGACTTCGGTGGCATCCTCCGGCAACGCAATATTTAAACCGACGCCGGGATTGATCAGACTGGCAATACCCAGTGCCACGCAGATCGCCAAGGCAGTGGTGCACAGATAGAACAGGATCGTTTTCACACCCACAGTTCCCAACGTTTTCGTATCACCGATGGCCATTGCGCCGCAGACCAGGGAGCAGAATACCAGAGGGACCACCAGCATCTGCATCAGGCGGATAAAACCATTTCCCAGTACATAGAGAATACCGTTGATCAGAATCGTATCTCTGAAGTACCCTTCCGGCATATAATAATGGATCAGTACACCACATACCGCACCGGTTAACAGGGCGATAAAGATTTTGGTGGACAGACCGAGTTTTTTCTTTTCTTTTTTGTGTTTTTCCACTATTCCAGTCCTCCGGTTTCTTTCATGTAGGAAGCCAGTGTCTCTCTCCAGCCACTGGGTTCTTCGATGCCGGTGAGACGCAGCATCATATTATCCAGTACGGAATATTTCTCCGGGGTGCCGTCTTTTACTGTGACAGTAAGCCGGTCCTCTTTTCCGGCAAGACGCAGGATCTCTTTCGCAAATTCCAGGCGTGTGCAGGAACCGCCACTGCATACGGCGTGATAGATGCCGTAATGATCGTTGTCGATGAAGAATTTCACCACCCGGGCAAGCTCTGCGGCGGAGGTAGGTACCGCACGGTCGTTATTTAGCAGTTCCATAGTAGATACCTGGGAGTCCGCGGCAGCTTCCAGTACTTCATTCAAAAAGTCTTTGCCGATGCCGTAGATCCAGGAACTGCGGATAATGACATAGCGGGTCATCAGTTGGATGACGAATTTCTCTCCGGCATATTTGGATTTCGCAAACAAGCCCACAGGATTTACATCATCGAACTCATTATAGGGTGTGTCGGATGCGCTGGAAAATACATCATCCGTAGAGATCTGGATGAGTTTTGCCTGAATGCTTTCCGCAGACTGCGCCAGATTCCTTGCACCTACGGCATTGACCTTGTAAGCCATATCCGTCTCCGACTGCGCTGCACCGGCGGAAGGATGATATCCTGCACAGTTGATGACGACATCGGGACGATTCCGGTGCATGAACAGGGAAACTGCATGTTCATCCGTGATATCCAGCTCATCCTTGTCGGTCTCGTATAATTCATATTCCATCATGTCTAACAACCTGATCAACGCCTGCCCCATGTGACCGAGGGAACCGACGATCCATATTTTTTTCATTGTATACCTCCTTTATTTTATATAATGTTGGGTTTTGTAGAAATGATCAAGAAAATATCTGGGAACAGTATAGCATACGATACCGTGCGAAAGAAAGCACAAAAGAGAAGTGAGAATAATTTCCTTGGCATATATAGACTGACGATATATATTGTGTGTAGAAAGCCCATATAGAGAGGAGCGTATACATATGGCAATCGATAGGAATCTGGTACAGGGAAGTATGGCAATGATGATCCTGCGTCTATTGGAGACCAAGGACATGTATGGCTATGAGATGATTGAGGCACTGCGAGAGAGATCTAACAATGTCTTCGAACTAAAGGCCGGGACACTGTATCCTCTGCTGCACTCGCTGGAGAGCCGTGGAGATGTGGTGTCTTACGAGGACAATACTTCCGGCAAGACGAGAAAATACTACCAGCTGACTCCTGCAGGAAAAAAGCATGCGGAAGAAAAGAAGAAGGAATGGCAGGAATACCAGACTGCAGTTTCCGGAGTGTTGAGTCTTCAGAGAGGGTGCTGATTATGGGAAAGGAAGAAAAAAGGGTAGTGCTGGCAGCGCATGAGGAGGCAGAACAACCGGCGGCGGAAGAGAATACGGATTGGCGGAATGCCGGAAGCATCCGGGATTATCTGGATGCCATAGGAGAACAGATCGAGAATCCCCATGCCAGATGCGCAATCCGCAGGGAGATTGGCAATCACATTGAGGAACAGACGGAGGACTACCACCGGGAGGGAATGACACCCCTGGCAGCCGCACAGGAAGCGGTACGCCAGATGGGGGATCCGCTGCAGACCGGCAGGGAATTGAACCGGATCCACAGGCCGAAGTTTCCGACAGTGTTGTTTGGCATCACGGTGATACTGACACTGGTGGGAATTGTCATGCAGGGAATCTTGTTTTCCCATATGGAGACGGTGGGAGCGGAAAATTATCTGCGTAATACGATCCTGTATAACGGAATCGGACTGTTGCTGATTCTCGGACTTCTCTATGGAAACTATATGAAACTGGTACGTTTCAGCTATGGGCTGACGGCGCTTTTTATAGCTGCAGGGCTGGCAGGCAGTATGCTGGGGACACATATGTGGAGTGGCAGTTATCATGACAGATACGAAGCTGTCTATCTGCTGTGGATGTTTCTTCCGGTTCTGTATGCCTTGCTTTTGTATCGCATGCGAACCTTAAGCTGGAAGGTAATCCTGATTCTGGATGCGGTGTATCTGGCAGCGGTGCTGCTGTTATCGCAGGATATTACCTGCTCTGCCGGTATGATGGAAGCTTTCTTGTTATCTATCGTAATTTTGTTCCTTGCCATCAAACGGGGCATTCTGCCGGGAAAAAAGAGATTACTCTATTTGGCGGCGGATGGTTTACCGGATGGGAAAAGGGGAGACCGGTTATATTGCCAGCAATATTCAGCAGGAACAGCATGGCTTTTCATTGTTGGGTGGGGGAAAGATCAGTGAGGCATTACTTTTTACCTCAGATCAAAATAACGGGACATGGTCCCTGTCACAGGAGAGCTGTACAACCTACATTATTCACAGCATTTTCCTGTGGTTTGGTATCATTGTGGGAGTATTGGTGATCGTGGCACTGTTTGCTTTTGCGCTTTATGCACTCCGTGTCGCTCTGCGTCAGAGTAATCGTGCGGCATTGCTGTTGGGCAGTGTGTGCAGTCTGAGCATCATGCTTCGGATCGTCAATGCGGTTCTGGTGAATTTTGGATTTGGCATTTACTACACCATATCCATTCCATTTCTGGCTTATGGGCTGGGGAACTGTCTGGCCAATTCCCTGATGGCCTCAATAGTTTTTTGAAATTCCCGTGTGAGGGGGAAAGTTGATTACAAACAGAATAAATTACAGCAGTGAAAGTGACGATACAAATGCAGGAAGAGCAGAAATGTTCTTCCTGTTTTTTAACAGAACTTCAGCAGCTGGCGGGGAAAGGAGACAGTATGGCAAAGTTCTTAAATTATGAGGACCGGCTGGAGATAGAAAGCGGACTAAAGGAGCATATGACTTTCACAGAGCTTGGAGAGAAACTGGGAAGGGACAGGACTACCATCACAAAGGAGATCAGGAACTATTCCATCGAACAGGACACCGGTTATGGAAGTTACCCGCATAATACCTGCAAGTACAGAAAAGCATGTAAGAGGAAAAAAGTATGTGGGACAAATGACTGCAGGCATCCACTGGTAGCTGTCTGTAAACAGTGTGAACTCATATGCAACCGTTACTGCGAGCATTATGAAGAAGAAATATGTACCCATCGCTTTAAACCGCCATATGTATGCAACGGATGCAGTGAAGTAAAGAAGTGTACGCTGACAAAAACTGTTTACGATGCTCTGGGAGCCCAGAGGCGGGCAACGGATAAGATATCGGAATCCCGAAGCGGGATCCTTGCTACGGAAGGGGAAATCGCCAGAC
>OHSK01000077.1_pt1 | contig 73945 bp, 64 predicted proteins | sample 1578701 | NCBI WGS metagenome assembly OHSK01 (sample SAMEA3879503, study PRJEB24766) | human gut metagenome | biome: human-associated habitat; feature: feces | place: USA | collected 1985/1987
GAAGAAAGCTGGGGTCGGAACCTTGTGATGGACACCACAAAACTGGAACGCTTCGGCATCCGGTTCGACACCACTCAGCAGGGCATCCAGCGCTGTTTAAAAGATTACGGGCTGAGAACGCTGTAAAATTTCCATATCGCACAAAAATCAAATAAAACAAAACAAAAAAGCAGGAGTTCTGCGCGAAATTCTTCCGACCAAAGCGGAAAAAACGCACAAAGCGCCCTGCTTTTTGTGTTTCTCAGCGGGAAACAGCCGTTCACGAAAAAGTCATACTTAATTTACAAGGATACGCAGTTTTGCTATAATAAATCCGCTTTTTTGGTAAAGCAGTCGAAAAGAATGATTTTTGTCAAGATTTGAGGAGAGTGGAACATTTGAAGGAAGTCAAGCTCGAAGAGTCGGCGTATCAGTTCGACGCAAAAATGTCCCTGAAACAGGCGATCCCGCTGGGTCTGCAGCATGTCTGCGCCATGTTTGTGGGCAACCTGACCCCGCTGCTGATCATCACCAGTGCCTGCGGCATTGCGGGTGGTGAGTTCGCAGATCTGCAGGTCACGTTGCTGCAGAGCGCCATGTTTGTGGCCGGTGTAGTCACGCTGGTACAGCTGTTCACCATCGGCCCCGTGGGCGGTAGTGTGCCCATCATCATGGGCACCAGTTCCGGTTTTATTGGCGTGTTCAACAGTGTTGTTGGCAGCATGGGCGGCGGTGTGCTGGCCTATGGTGCCATTATGGGTGCATCCATCATCGGCGGCATTTTTGAAAGCGTGCTGGGCTTCTTCCTCAAGCCCCTGCGCAAGTTCTTCCCGCCGGTCGTCACCGGTACAGTTGTGCTTTCCATCGGTCTTTCGCTGATCTCGGTGGGCATCAATTCCTTTGGCGGCGGCAACAGCGCAAAAGACTTTGGCTCCATGGAAAATCTGCTGCTGGCCCTGTTCGTATTGGTGGTCATTCTGATCTTCAAGCATTGGACCACGGGCTTCCTCAGCTCTTCCGCAATCCTGATCGGCATTCTGGCCGGTTACGTTGCGGCCTTTGTCATGGGTCTGATGCTGCCCACCACCGGTGTCACTGCCGATGGTGTAGAGTTTACCAAGGCATGGGTGCTCAACTGGAATAAGGTGGCACAGGCCTCTTGGTTTGCCATTCCCAAGCTGATGCCGGTCAAGATCGTGTTTGATATGCGCGCTATTATGCCGGTGATGATCATGTTCGTTGTTACCGCTGTTGAGACCGTGGGTGATATCTCCGGCGTCATGGAGGGCGGCATGAATCGTGAACCCACCGATAAAGAGCTGTCCGGCGGTGTGATCTGTGACGGTCTGGGCTCCTCCTTTGCGGCTCTGTTCGGTGTACTGCCCAACACTTCCTTCAGCCAGAACGTGGGTCTGGTGGCCATGACCAAAGTGGTCAACCGCATGGCTCTGGCCTCCGGTGCCATCTTCCTGATCCTGTGCGGCCTGATCCCCAAGCTCGGCGCACTGATCTCCATTATGCCGCAGGCCGTTCTGGGCGGTGCTGCCGTTATGATGTTCTCTTCCATCGTGGTCAGCGGCATCCAGCTCATCACCAAGGAAAAGATGACCCCGCGTCAGCTTACCATCGTCTCGGTGGCTCTGGGTGTTGGCTACGGCATGGGTGCCAACAGCGGTATTCTGGCACAGGCTCCGCACGCTTTACAGCTGATCTGCGGCGAGTCCGGCATCGTTCCGGCTGCGTTCGTGGCGATCCTGCTGAATGTGCTGCTGCCGAAGGATGACAAGGCAGTATAAAGCTCAAAGCTTTTGCCGGGCCAGCGCTTCCAATTGCGCAAGTGCTTCGGGCGTGTCGGCGTCGGCCAATTCATTCCGATCCGCAATGTAAACGGTGTGAACATGCGCGGGATATTTCCGAAGCAGAACACTTCCGCCCATGCCCTGCGGCAAGGTGAGCAGTTCCTGAAAAAGTCCTTTTTCAAACAGAACGGGACTTCCAGTAAGGGGAGACGGGTCGTTACGGACCCGGAATCCCAGACGGAAGATCTCCCGTTCTGTTTCTTTTTGCCGTTCCAGCCGAGTTCTTTGATCCCATCCGGAGATGCCTGCCATGGCTTCCACTGTCTCGCGGCACAAAAGCGGTTGGTCTCCCGGCAGGAACATGCAGCCAAAAAGCTCCGGAACCTGTTCCAGCAGCGCAGAAAGGCCCAGCCGCACCGTATCGTTTCGACCAGGCAGATCGTGCAGCAGCACCGGAACATTGCGGGAGCGGCAAAGCTGCGCAACTTCGTCCGAACGTGTCACCACGATGCGGGCCGAAAGCTTTGGAGTATCGGTCGCTGCAAATGCGCGGCATAGCATCGGTTCCCCGCAGAACGGCGCAAGGAGTTTGTTGGAGCCGAAGCGCTGGCTCAGACCGGATGCCATGATGACACAGCCCACCGGAAGAAGTTCTTTCATATAGTACCACTCTTTCTGAAACGAATTCACAATAGTATTATATCGAAATCTGTGTTAAAATAAAAGAAAAGAGAAAAAAAGAGAGAGGAACCTGCATCTATGATGACGATCCGAGAATATAAGCGGGCCGAAAGTCTGGAAGAAGCGTGGCAGCTGAACCAGAAAAAGGCCAACCGTGTGCTGGGCGGCATGATCTGGCTCAAAATGGAGAACATCAATGTCGGTACAGCCATCGACCTGTCCGGTCTGGGACTGGACACCATAGAGGAGACCGAGGACAGCTTTTCCATTGGTGCCATGGTTACACTGCGCCAGCTGGAAGAGCACGCCGGTCTTGCTGCGTATACCCATGGCGCAGTAAAGGAAGCACTGCGGCATATCGTGGGCGTGCAGCTGCGCAATCTGGCAACTGTGGGCGGCAGCATCTACAGCCGGTTCGGCTTTTCCGATGTGCTCACGCTGTTTATGGCCATGGACTGTTCGGTAGAGTTGTACAAGGGTGGAATCATATCCCTGCAGGAGTATGCTGAGCGCCCCTATGACCGGGACATCCTTGTGCGGCTGATCGTTAAAAAGGAAGAAGCAGAATTTTTCTATCAGTCCGTGCGCAACAGCCAGACTGATATCCCGGTGCTTACCTGCGCTGCCGCCCGTCTGGAAAATGGCAGCTATCGCATTGCGATCGGTGCACGGCCGCTCAAGGCTGTGCTGTTTGAGCTGCCGGCAAAGGCGGATGTTTCTGCGCAAGAACTGGCGCAGAACTTTGCCGATGAAGTAAAGCAAAAAATTGTCACTGGCTCCAATATGCGCGGCAATGCCGAGTACCGCCGCCATCTGGCAGGCGTTCTGACAAAGCGTGCTGTTCTGGAGCTGGAAGCACGCACGGCACAGGAGGAGAATTAAATGCAAATCACTCTTACATTGAACGGCATCAAGGTCACAGAGGATGTGGCTGCAGATATGCTGCTGATCGATTTTGTACGTGCTCACGGCTGCAAGAGCGTCAAGCGCGGCTGTGAGACCTCCAACTGCGGTCTGTGCACGGTGTTTCTGGACGAGAAACCGGTGCTGTCCTGCTCGGTACTGGCAGCGCGTGCCAGCGGCCACAGCATTACCACACTGGAAGGCCTGCAGGAAGAAGCCGCGGAGTTCGGCGGCTTTATCGCGGATCAGGGTGCAGAGCAGTGCGGCTTCTGCAACCCGGGCTTTATCATGAACGCGCTGGCCCTCTTCCGCGAGAATCCGTACCCCAGTAAGGAAGAAGTGAAGGAATATCTCTCCGGCAACCTCTGCCGCTGCTCTGGCTATGAGGGCCAGCTGCGCGGCATCATGAACTTTCTGACATGGAAAAAGCAGAAGGAGGCCGCAGAATGAGTACCATCAACAAGCCTTTCCGTAAAAAGGATGCCATGCAGCTGGTCACCGGCCAGCCCGTCTATATGGACGATGTGATCCCGCAGGACTGCCTGATCGTAAAGCTGCTGCGCTCTCCGCACGCAAATGCCATTGTCAAAACCATCAATACGGCTGTGGCAAAAAAAGTGCCCGGCATCGAGGCAATCTTTACATGGGAGAATGTGCCGCAGGATGCGCCGCGCTACACGCAGGCTGGCCAGACCTATCCGGAAGCCAGTCCGCGTGACCGCCTGCTCATTGACCGCCATGTGCGCTTTGTGGGCGATGTGGTGGCCATTGTGGCCGGTAAGGACGAAAAGTGCGTGGATAAGGCTCTCAAGCTCATCAAGGTGGAATATGAGGTTTTGGAAGCAGTGCTGGACTATCACACTGCCAAGGACAACCCCATTCTGGTGCATCCGGAGGACAACTGGGCCAGTCTGTGCCCGGTGGGAGCCGACAACAAACGCAACCTTTGCGCCCATGATGAATGCGGAGCCGGTGACATCGACGCAGTGCTTGCGGCCAGCGATGTAGTCATTGACCACATTTACCACACCAAGGCCTGCCAGCAGGCCATGATGGAGACCTTCCGCACCTACTGCTCCATTGATACCTATGGGCGGCTGAATGTGCTCAGCTCCACGCAGATCGTGTTCCATGCACGGCGCAATATTGCGAACGCACTGCATATTCCCAAATCCATGGTGCGCGTGGCAAAGCCCCGCATCGGCGGCGGATTTGGTGCCAAGCAGACGGCGGTCAGTGAGGTGTATCCGGCTTTTGTGACTTGGAAGACCAAAAAGCCCTCCAAGATCATTTTCAGTCGTGTGGAAAGCCAGATCGCATCCTCGCCGCGTCACGAAATGGAGATCCATGTGCGGCTGGGTGCCACGAAGGACGGCGTTGTGAAGGGCATTGATCTGTACACCCTTTCCAATACCGGTGCTTACGGTGAGCATGGCCCTACGACCGTGGGCCTTTCCGGCCACAAGTCCATCCCGCTGTACGGCAAGGCAGAAGCCTTCCGCTTTATCAGTGATGTGGTGTATACGAACCACATGTCTGCCGGTGCTTACCGCGGTTACGGCGCAACGCAGGGACTGTTTGCCGTAGAATCTGCTGTCAATGAACTGGCTCATAAGCTGAATATGGACCCCTTTGAGCTGCGGCTGAAAAACACCGTACAGGAGGGCGATGTGATGCCCGCCTACTATGGGGCTGTCAACACCAGCTGCGCGCTGGACCGCTGCCTTGTCAAGGTGCGGGATATGATCGACTGGGAGCACAAATACCCTGCCCGTGATATGGGCAACAGCAAGGTGCGCGCTGTCGGTATGGGCATGGCGATGCAGGGCTCCGGCATTTCCGGCATGGATGTGGGCAGTGCCACCCTGAAACTGAATGACGACGGCTTCTACACCCTGATGATCGGTGCGGCCGACATGGGCACCGGCTGTGACACTACACTGGCGCAGATCGCCGCCGAAGTGCTGGACTGCCCGCTGGACAATATCACGGTCTTCGGAGCTGATACGGATACCTCGCCCTATGACTCCGGCTCCTATGCGTCCAGTACCACTTACGTTACCGGCAAGGCCACCGAAAAGTGTGCCATGAAGCTGCGCGGCCAGATCTGCAAGCTGGGCGCAGAGCTGCTGGAATGCACCGAGGACGAGGTGGAATTTGATGGAAAAGATGTTTTCAAGAGCAAAGATCCCACACAGAAAAAGTCTCTGAGCGAGATCGCGTATGCTTCTCAGTTCGGCCACATGGTTCCGCTGGAAGCCACCGAAACACATACTTCGCCTTTGTCGCCGCCGCCGTTCATGGTTGGTGCTGCTGAGGTGGAAGTGGATACTGAGACCGGCGAGGTAAAGCTGCTGGAATTTGATGCCTGTGTGGACTGCGGCACGCCCATCAACCCGAACCTGACCCGTGTGCAGGCTGAGGGCGGTCTGCTGCAGGGCATCGGCATGACTCTGACCGAAAACATCACCTACGATAAAAATGGCTACCCGGAAGAGAACTCTCTGTTCCAGTACAAAATTCCGGCCCGCACCGATGTGGGCAAGATCAAGGTTGAATTCGAGAGCAGCTATGAACCCAACGGACCCTTTGGCGCAAAGTCCATTGGTGAGGTGGTCATCAACACACCGCTGCCTGCCATTTCCGATGCGATCTATAACGCTATCGGCACCCGGTTCTATGAGCTGCCCATCACACCGGAAAAAATCGCCATGGCAGTTGCAGAAAAGCAGAAATGATCGACGAAAAATTTTTTCCGTTTCTTGCGGAGAAGGGACATGTTATTTCTCTGGTGGGCGGCGGCGGAAAGACCACACTGATGTACAATCTGGCTGCGCACTGCGCCCGCAAGGGTTGGCGGGTATTGGCCGCTACCACCACCCATATTATGCAGCCGCCCGGCGGGGTCTGGGCACAGACGGATGCAGAGCTTTTCCGCCTGTGGAAGTGCGGCAGTTATGCCGTGGCCGGAACCGCTGCACACGGCGGCAAATTGACGGCCCCGCCGCAGGCACAGCTGGAGCGCTGGATGACCCTTGCAGATATCGTGCTCATTGAAGCGGACGGCGCAAAACGGATGCCCTGCAAGGCACCCGCTGCGCACGAGCCGGTGCTTTTACCGCAGTGCGATACGGTTCTGGCCGTAGCAGGGCTTTCTGCGTTGAGGCATCCGCTCCGGGAGGTCTGTTTCCGGGCAGAGCTTGCCGCAGAGCTGCTTTGTGTTCCGCAGGATGCGCAGTTGACACCGGAACTTCTGGCAAATCTGCTTGCAAGTGAAGCCGGTGGAAGGAAGGCTGTAGGGGATCGCAGCTTTTATGTTGTACTCAATCAGGTCGATACAAAAGAGCAGGCTGCTCTGGCCCGGCAGGTGGCTGATATTCTGAAAAAAATTTATCGGATTTCCTGCGCTACGTCTCATTTCGAGAAAGGAGAACGTGCATGAGCAAAGAAGGCAAGATCGTGTTCTGCACCGGCGGCGGATGTACCGCAAAGCTGGGAGCAGGTGTGCTGAGCCGCATTCTGGAAAAACTGCCGCGCGGGGAAAAAGACCCGAACCTGCTGGTGGGCTACGACAGCCGGGATGATGCCGCCGTGTACCGCATAACAGATGATATTGCGCTGGTGCAGACGGTGGACTTTTTTCCGCCAATGGTGGACGACCCCTATACCTTCGGCCAGATCGCAGCGGCCAACGCCCTGAGTGATGTCTATGCCATGGGTGGCGAGGTGAAGACTGCACTGAACCTGGTCTGCTTTCCTGAGAGCATGGATCTGAACATTCTGGGCGAGATTCTGCGCGGCGGAGCCAAGAAGGTGGCCGAAGCGGGTGGAAGCCTTGCGGGCGGGCATTCCATTGCCGATACCGGTGTGAAATACGGACTTTCGGTGACTGGCCTTGTGGACCCGAAAAAAATGTATACGAATGATTCCGGCAAGCCCGGCGACAAGCTGATCTTAACAAAAGCTCTGGGCGTGGGCCTGATCTGCACGGCAAACCGTGTGGGCGAAGCGGCACCGAAAGATATGGCCGGTGCCATTGCGTCCATGACAACGCTGAACAAAAACGCTGCCGAGATCAGCCGAAAGTATACGGTCCACGCGGCAACCGATGTGACCGGTTTCAGTTTTCTGGGCCATCTGCACGAGATGATGGGCGGAAAGCTTTCCTGTATCATTGATGCACGGATGGTGCCGGTTCTACCGGGAGCCGAAAAAGCGGCAGATGATTTTTTGTATACCGCTGCCGGACAGCGCAACCGCAACCATACCGGCCCATATGTCACTTTTGAAAATGTGCCGTTTGCAATGGAAGAGGTGCTGTTTGACCCACAGACTTCCGGCGGACTATTGCTGGCCGTGTTGCCAGAAGAAGCAAATGCGCTGGAAGCAGAGCTGCAGGCCGCTGGCCTGCCCGCAAAGATCGTGGGTGAGATCATACCCAAAACCGAACAGGAAATCACTGTAAAATACTGATGGAGACCTACAATTATGATGCTGAAAGTTGATGCCCGTGGTGACGCATGCCCACTGCCCGTTGTAAAAGCCAAAAAGGCGATCTCTGAACTGAAGGGTGCCGGTGAGGTGGAAGTGCTGGTGGATAATGAGATCGCCGTGCAGAACCTTACCAAAATGGCCCAGCAGAAAGATTATCAGTACAGCGCCGAAAAGCTGGCCGAGCGGGAATACCGCGTGCTGTTCACGGTCGGCGAAGCGTCCGAAACACCCACTGAAGAAGCACCGGCCTGTGCACTGGACACCCGCACGGACACGGTGGTTGCCATCAGCTCTGATAAAATGGGCATTGGCGCAGATGACCTTGGCAAGTCCCTGCTCAAGGCCTTTGTGTTCGCACTTACCCAGCAGGATCAGCTGCCCAAAACAGTGCTGTTCTATAACGGCGGCGCGTCCCTGACCTGTGAGGGTTCGCCCATGCTGGATGACCTGAAGGCACTGGAAGCACAGGGCGTGGAGATCATGACCTGCGGCACCTGCCTGAATTTCTATGGCCTGACCGAAAAGCTTGCTGTTGGCAGTGTGACCAACATGTACACCATCGTGGAAAAGCTGACGCAGGCAGGCAACGTGGTGAAACCGTGATCTATCTGGATAACGCTGCCACGACCCTGCGCAAGCCGCCGCAGGTAGAGCAGGCTGTGCTGGACGCAATGCGCACGGCAGGCAATCCGGGACGGGGTGCCCATGAGCCCACGCTGCACGCAAGCCGTCTTGTTTATGCTGCGCGGTGCGCAATGGCAAAGCTCCTCCACGCACCAGACCCGTCCTGTATTGCTTTTGCGGCAAATGCAACGGAGGCCTTGAACATTGCATTGGGTGGTCTTTTTGCACCGGGCGATCATATCATCACAACGGTATGTGAGCATAACTCTGTTCTGCGGCCGCTCTACCGGCTGCGGGAACAGGGCTTGCAGTTCAGTTTTGCGGGTGTGGATGAGCGCGGACGGCTGCAATATGATGACTGGGATAAGCTGGTTCAGCCCAATACAAAAGCGCTGGTCGTAACAGGTGCTTCCAATGTGACCGGCAACGGAACAGATCTTGCAAAAGCAGCGGGTTTTGCGCACCGGAACGGCCTGCTGCTGATCGTGGATGCGGCCCAGACGGCGGGTTCACAGCCCATTGACGTACAGGCACTGGGCATTGATGTGCTATGCTTCACCGGGCATAAGGCGCTGCTTGGCCCGCAGGGAACAGGCGGCTTGTATGTGCGCCCGGGGCTTTCCATCCAGCCATTGGTAGTGGGAGGCAGCGGCGTACACAGCTTTGATGAACAGCATCCCGCACAGATGCCCACCGCTCTGGAAGCCGGGACGCTCAATGTTCCGGGTCTGGCGGGCCTGTGTGCCGGTGTGGAATGGATTCTGGCTCAGGGTGTGGAAACGCTGTGTGCAAAAGAAACTGCACTGGCGGCGCTCTTTTATAAAAACATTCGAGATCTGCCGAACGTGAAGATCTACGGCGACCCGGAAATGGCGCTGCACGCTCCCATTATCTCGCTCAACATCGGAGACGAAGATTCAGCCCGCATTGCAGATATTCTGTGGGAGGACTACAGCATCTGTGTGCGTGCCGGCGCGCACTGTGCACCGCTGATGCATAAAGCGCTGGGCACGGTGGAACAGGGCGTGGTACGGTTCAGCTTTTCGCATTTCAATACGGAAGCCGAAGTGCTGCAGGCCGCAGCCGCTGTTCAGGAGCTTGCACAGGAGATCTGATATGCGCATCAAAAAAACTTATATTGTTCTTTCATTCCGCACAACGCTGGATGCCATGGAATGGGAAAAGCAGTGCCTTGCGGAGAAGGTTCCGGGCAGGCTCATCCCACTGCCGCGCGAGATCTCCGCAGGCTGCGGCCTTGCCTGGCGGATGCTGCCGGAAGAATTTGAGCAGTGGCAGAACCGGCTGGACCCGGCACGTTACGATCAGGCCGCAGCAGTAGAACAGTAATAAAGATAAAACAGGAGAATGACGCATGGGTAAAATGCCGCTTTATACAATGCTGCAAAAAGCCCGTTCTGCGGGCGGCTGGACGATGGTGGCCCAGTTAGAGGGCGATGCCGCGGGGAGCCAGCTGCTTTTGCTGGAGGGCAGGCCTGTGTGGCAGAGGGGAGACAGCACCGTACTGCTGCAGCACCTGACAGAACTGCAGGGCTGCACAGCAGCTGGTATTCACTCTGTTGCAGGCACAGACATCTTTGCGGAGCGCTTTGGCGCGGTGCCGCAGCTGGTAGTCTGCGGCGGTGGACATGTGGCTGCAGCCGTTGTGCAGCTTGCAAAGCTGCTGGGCCTGACGGTCCTTGCAATGGATGACCGCGAGGAATATGCACAGCAGCTGCGGCTGGCCGGAGCCGATAAAGTGCTCTGCCTGCCGTTTGATAAAGCGCTTGCGCAGGTACCTGACGGCGCAGAGACTTATTTTGTGGTCGTCACCCGGGCACATGCATTTGATGTGGACTGCCTGAAAGTGATATTAAAAAAGCCTGCAGCCTATGTTGGCATGATGGGCAGCCGTGGGCGTGCCGCACTGGTGCGCCGTCAACTTCTGGAAGCCGGTATCGATGCCGAAAGAGTGGAGGCGTTGTACGCCCCCATCGGGCTTTCCATCGGCTCACAGACGGCAGAGGAGATCGCACTTTCCATTCTGGCACAGATCGTATCGATCAAGAATGCGCGGCCGCAGACGGAGGGCTTTTCATCTGCCCTTCTGGAAGCCATGGCTCAGACAGATGCCGCCGGGCAGCAGGCGGTGCTTGCCGTGATTGCGGCGCGGCACGGCTCTACGCCGCGGGAAATCGGCGCAAAAATGCTGGTTCGCACAGACGGCTCTATTGTGGGCAGCGTGGGCGGCGGTATTATGGAGCACCGCACCATTCTGGCTGCACAGGAAATGCTGACGGGAGCTGCTCCGGCGTATCAACGGCTGCATTTTTCGGCAGACGGCAAAAATGATGATGCAGCAATTGCTGCCTGCGGTGGGTCTATGGAGATCGTATTGACTCGACTCCAGCCCGGAGAGGAGATCAAATGAAGAAGGATGCACTGATCCTTGTGCGCGGCGGTGGCGACCTTGCTACCGGCACCATTCACCGGCTGTGGAGCGCAGGCCTGCGTGTGCTGGTGCTGGAAGCGGAGCATCCGGCGGCGATCCGGCGGCAGGTTTCTCTGTGCGAAGCCGTTTATGAAGGTGAGACCGCCGTTGAAGGTCTGCGTGCGGTACGGATCGAAACTCTGGCACAGGCAGAAGAAATCTGGAAACAGAATGCCGTTCCTGTTCTGGTAGACCCGCAAGGCAAAAGCATTGCGCCCGCAAAGCCGGATGTCCTTGTGGATGCGATCCTTGCCAAAAAGAATCTTGGCACAACGCGGGATATGGCACCCCTGACCATTGCACTCGGCCCCGGTTTCACGGCCGGGCAGGATGTGGATGTGGTGGTGGAGACCAAACGCGGCCACCGGCTGGGACGCATCATTCGGGAAGGCAGTGCCATCCCCGATACCGGCATTCCCGGAATCATTGGCGGCTACGGAAAAGAGCGCGTGATCCATGCCGGCACGGCCGGTATATTTATGGATCTCCGCGAAATTGGAGATATTGTGGAAGCGGGTGAGACCATTGCGCAGATCCGCACGGCAGATGGTGCCATGATCTCTGTGACCACGCAGATCACGGGCATTCTGCGCGGGCTTCTGCGCAGCAGTTATCCGGTAACGCCCGGTTTTAAGGTGGCCGATATAGACCCCCGCAAAGAGGAGCTTTCCAACTGCTTTCTCATTTCGGATAAGGCCCGCTGCATCGCGGGCAGTGTGCTGGAACTTGTCTGCGCTCAACTGTGGAAATAAAACTGTAAAAAGCAAAACCTCCGCTTCCCGGCGGCAGTACCGACAGGGAAGCGGAGGTTTCTATTTTTCATTTCAGTTGCGGTAGCAGCGGTCCTGGCCTACCAGCCAGTCCTCACACAGGCGCTGGGCTTCCTCCAAACTGCGGCTCTCGCAGTCGAAGAATGCACCGTGCATCGAGCGATAGGAGTAGTGAACTCTCGGAATACCGTTGCCATCCTTGAAGCGTTCGCAGCGTTCTTCACCGGGCATCAGAAAAAGTTGTTCCATGGTTCCTTCTCCTTTGATTTCAGCATTCCGGAGCGGCCGGCCGGGTGCAAGCCGCACAACGCTTGCTATTGTAGCACGCAGGGGAAAAGTTTACTATTGCCTTTTTGGCCAAAGATATGCTTTGTTTTTCTCTGTGGTTGTGGCACAAAAGGGCTTGACAAGATCATTTGTACAGGATGCATTCCTGTTCCTGCATTTTCTTTTTTGCCGCTGACGCTTTGCAGGGGCAGCTGCCTTGGCGTATGAAAAAACCGATGGAACGGATGAAAATATTTTGTGTACTTTTCACAGTTTTCTTCTCGAGATTTTGGTGGTACAATAGAAGCATTAAAATATATCCTTTCAGGAGGAGCACATGGCAGAAAAGAATATTGAACTGGATAGTGTAGAGGTCGCCGCAGCTGTTTTTGGCAACTGCGACCGGAACATCCGTCTGCTGGAGAACGAATTTTCTGTTACGGCGGTCTGCCGGGGCACGCAGCTGCGGCTTTCAGGCGAACCGGCCAATGTTGCCGCGGCCAGCCGCGCTGTGGAGGGAATGCTGCTTCTGATCGAGAATCATACACCGCTGGAGGACCAGACCGTGCGCTACTGCATCAGTCTGGCGCACGACGGAGCAGAAAAGCGGGTCAAGGAACTGACCGAAGATTTTGTTACCGTAACGGTCAAGGGACGGCCGATTCGGCCCAAAACACTGGGCCAGAAGGAATATCTCAATGCCATCCGCACCAATGCCATCACCTTTGGCGTTGGCCCGGCGGGTACCGGCAAGACCTATCTGGCCGTTGCCATGGCGGTAAAGGCTTTTAAAGCCAAGGATGTTTCCCGCATCGTGCTCACCCGCCCGGCAGTGGAAGCAGGTGAAAAGCTGGGCTTTCTGCCCGGTGATCTGCAGCAGAAGGTAGACCCTTATCTGCGCCCACTGTATGACGGCCTGTTTGATATGCTGGGTGCTGAAACTTACGAGCGCCTTGTGGAAAAGCAGATCATTGAGGTTGCACCGCTTGCCTATATGCGCGGGCGCACGCTGGATGATTCCTTTATCATTTTGGACGAGGCACAGAACACCACACCGGAGCAGATGAAAATGTTCCTCACACGTATGGGTGTCGGCTCCAAGGTGGTGGTTACCGGTGATGTGACCCAGATCGATCTGCCGGAACGCACCCGCAGCGGTCTTGTGGATGCACTGCACGTGCTTAAAAATGTAAATGGGATTGCACAGTGCTATTTTACTGAGAAAGATGTTGTGCGCCACCGTCTTGTGCAGGAAATTATCAAGGCTTACGAAAAGGCTGCACACCCTGAAAAATAAAATCACCAGAATTCATATAAAGCCATCAAAAACAGAAAGGAGTGGACTGATTTATGTCCAATAAAGTTTTGATCACCAATTCACAGAAGGCCGTCAAGGTTCCTTCCGGTCTGCGCATTCTCATCCGCCGTGCCTGTAATGCCGTGCTGGAGTATGAGCATTTTGAAGCTCCTGCAGAGATCAGCGTGACCTTTGTGGATAACGCCGCCATTGCTGAGCTGAACAACCAGTACCGCAACAAGCCCATGCCCACCGACGTGCTGAGCTTCCCTCTGGGTGTAGACGGCAAATATGATGTTGACGAGAACAACGGCTGCAAAATGCTGGGTGACATCGTCATCAGTATGGAGCGTGCACAGGAGCAGGCAAACCTCTACGGCCATCCGCTGCAGCGTGAGGTGGCGTTCCTGACGGTGCACTCCATGCTGCACCTGCTGGGCTACGACCACGAAAATGGCGGTCTGGAAGCCATGCGGATGCGTGAGAAAGAGGAAGCTGTTCTGCTGCAGCTGGGCCTGCCGCGCACCGTAAGCTATACCGAGTAATTGATTCACCGTGCGGTTGCCGCACAATACAGACAGGAGCTAGATTTTGAGTAACGCTACACCCATTCAGGGGCATTATGATACTTCTTCCGTTTTTGTGGCTGTCATTGGCCGTCCCAATGTAGGCAAATCCAGTCTGACCAACCTTCTGGTTGGCGAAAAGGTAGCCATCGTCACTTCCAAGCCGCAGACCACCCGTACCCGCATTACCGGCGTGATCACCCGCGGGCCGCTGCAGTATGTGCTGCTGGATACACCCGGTGTGCACAAGGCACGCAACAAACTGGGTAAACGGATGGATAAGACTGCCAGCGATTCCATTGCAGATGTGGATGTTTCCATGATGCTGTTTGAGCCTTACGGCGCACTGAATGAATCGGAAATGGTGCTGGTGGATATGCTGCGCAGCAGCGGCGGCCCGGCAATTGCAGTCATCAACAAGACCGACCTTGTCAAGGAGCCTGCTGATCTGGAAGCCCGCAAAGAAGAGCTGAAGGCATTGGGTGTATTCGACGATATCTACACCATCAGCGTCCGTGATAACGACGGCTGCGAAGTGCTGTTCGATGCTTTGAGCCGCTATGCTGTGGAAGGCCCGCATTATTTTGATGATGATGCCTACACGGATATGCCGGAAAAGGAGCTTGTGGCGGAGGTCATCCGTGAAAAGGCCCTGCTGTTCATGCGCGACGAGATCCCCCATGGCATTGCTGTTGTAGTGGAGCGCTTCAAAGAGCGCCCGGGCACCGACCTGATCGATATTGATGTAAATATCTACTGCGAGCGCGAAAGCCACAAGGGCATGGTCATTGGAAAAGGCGGCGCAATGCTGAAAAAAATTGCCAGTGCTGCCCGTGCAGACTGCGAAGAGTTTTTGGGTTGCCGCGTCAATCTGCAGTGCTGGGTAAAGGTAAAATCCGATTGGCGCGATAACGAGTTCCTGCTGAACAACTTTGGCTTCAAGCAGAACACCAATAACCGCTGACACTTGCCAAAGCAGGACAGAATTCCCTTGGATGAACGGTTAAAATAAACCTGACACTATCCGTAACAGGGAAGAGGTGCTGCAAATGGATGCACAAGCAAGCTGGCAGGCGTTTGCCTGCACGGGAAACATTCTTCGTTATCTCGATTATAAACAACAGCGGCCGGAAGAAACCCCGGCAGAGGACCAAGAAAATGGAAGCCTTTGTAACCACGGGTCTGGTGCTGAAGGAGACCCGCTATAAGGAATCGGACCGCATTCTGACGATCCTGACACCGGAACTGGGCGTGATCTCGGCAGCAGCGCAGAGTAGCCTGCGGCTGAAGAGCAAGCTGTTCAGCGCGTGCGGGCTGTTCTGCTACTCCGAGTTCACACTGGTGCCGGGCCGCAACATGTACACTGTGCGGGAAGCAGAAGTGAAAAATGTCTTTCACGGCATCTCGTCCAGCATTGAGGGCATGAGTCTTGCCATGTATATGGCTGAAATGGCAATGACCCTTTCGCCCACCGGGCAGGAGGCACAGCGGGAGCTTCGGCTGCTGCTCAACTGTTTCTATATGATCAGCGAGAGCAAAACGGATCTGCGGGTGATCAAGGCCGTGTTTGAACTGCGCACCATGAGCGAGTGCGGTTTTATGCCGCAGATCGTGTGCTGCCGCGATTGCAGCGCCTATGATGGTGCTGCGTTCTATCTGGATGTGCAGGAAGGCCATCTGCTCTGTGCAGACTGCGCCGCAAAAGCAGGAAAGACCTGCAACCTTGATCAGGGCGCACTGTATGCGCTGCGGCACATCTGCCTTGTGGACGACAAAAAAATATTTGCATTCAAAATTTCTGTGGGCAGTCTGGAAAAGCTTTCCGCAGTGGCAGAGCGCTATGCACTGACCCATATGGACAAGCCTTTGAAAAGCTATGACTTTTTAAAGACCCTGCTGCCCTGAGCATAAAGGGAACCTATGGAAACAAGTTACTTAAAAACTCTGGAACTGGATAAGATCATCGCCCGTGCCGCAGAGGGCTGCGTGTGCAAGGAAGCGCGCGAAATGCTGCTTGCCACTCAGCCGCAGTGCGACCCGGACGAGGTGCGCTATGCGCTGGAACAGACCGATGCCATCAACACCCTGTTGATCAAAAACGGCTCCCCGCGCTTTGGCGGCGTGGAGAATGTCAGTCAGCTGGCGGCCCGCGCCGTAAAAGGCGGCGTACTTTCAATGGGCGAGCTGTTGATGGTGGCTGGTGCACTGCGCAATTTTCAGAATCTTTCAAGCTGGTATGGTGCTTCGGAGCACGACGCTCTGCCTACAGACGATCTGTTCTATGCGCTGGCACCGCAGCCGGGCCTGGAACAGCAGATCTCCAGCGCCATTCTGGCACCGGATGCCATGGCAGACACGGCCTCTTATACCCTGAACGATCTGCGCAAAAAGATCCGCGCAACGGAGAACAGCATCCGTGACCGTCTGGAGAGCATGGTCCGCAATATGGATACCTCCAAGTATCTACAGGAAAGCGTGGTTTCCATGCGCAATGGCCGGTATGTTGTGCCGGTCAAGAGCGAATACCGCGGTGAGGTGAGCGGCATTATTCATGATGTTTCGTCTACCGGAGCCACCGTCTTTGTGGAGCCGCAGGCCGTTGTGGAAGCCAATGCCCGCATTTTGCAGTACCGTGCGCAGGAAGCGCAGGAGATCGAGCGCATTCTGGTGGCCTTTACCGCACAGGTGGCCGCCATTGAGCCGCAGTTCCAGTACAGCTACAAGGCTATGCTGGAGATCGATGTTCTGCTGGCAAAGGCACGGCTGGCTTTGGATCTCAGGGCATTCAAGCCTGCTGTCCGCACCGACGATTCCTTCTCGCTGATCCGTGCGCGCCACCCGCTGATCGATCCTAAAAAGTGCGTGCCTGTGGATATTGCTCTGGGCAGGGATTACGATTCGCTGATTATCACCGGACCGAACACCGGTGGCAAAACCGTCACCTTGAAAACAGCGGGCCTGCTGTGCGCCATGGCGCAGTGCGGCTTCCTGATCCCGGCTGACGAGCGCAGCGAGATCTGCGTATTTGACGAATTTCTGGTGGATATCGGCGATGAACAGAGCATTGAGCAGAGCCTTTCCACCTTCTCCGGTCATATGAAAAAGATCACCGGCATTCTGGAGCTTGCCATGCCGCACACACTGGTGCTGCTGGACGAGCTTGGTGCCGGTACCGACCCCGCCGAAGGTGCTGCGCTGGCTGTGGCCATCATTGAAGAGCTGCGCCGCCGCGGCGTGCTGCTGATGGCCACCACTCACTACGCGGAGCTGAAGGTGTTTGCTCTGGAAACCAAGGGCGTTGTCAATGCCAGCTGTGAGTTTGATCTGGAAACGCTGCGCCCGACCTATAAGCTGAGCGTCGGCGTGCCGGGCAAATCCAATGCGTTCCTCATCAGCGAAAAGTTGGGCATTCCGGAGCGCGTGATCGAAGCGGCACAGCAGCATCTTTCCGCAGAGGATAAGCGTCTGGATGCCGTTCTGGGACAGCTGGATGATCTGAAGCTGCAGCTGAAGGAAAGCCAGAACGAGGTGGAAGAGCTGAAAAATGAAGCTTCCCACCAGCTGGAAGCCGCGCAGAAAAAGCGTGATGAGCTGATCCGTCAGGGCGAAAATGAACTGGAAGCTGCCCGTGCCAAGGCTCGTGCGCTGGCACAGCAGGTGGAAAGTCAGGCTTACGCCCTGACTGATGAACTGCGTCAGCTGCAGAAGGACGAGCGCATGAGCACCCAGCAGAAAGCTCAGCGCGCCCGCGAGATCGCTAAAAAAGAATCGGAAAAGCTGTTTATCGGCTCTGAGGCGGTGCATAACCCCGTCAAGGAATTTGTGCCGCTGAAAGAGGTCAAGGTAGGGCAGGAGGTCTGCATTGCAGAGCTGAACCAGCTGGCCACCGTATTGGCCCTGCCGGATAAAAACGGCGATGTTCTGGTGCGTGCAGGCATCATCAAGACCAAAGTTCCGCTCAAGGGCTTGAAACAGCCGGAAAAGCTGGTCAAGGAAAAGAAACCGCAGACGAAAGCACAGCAGCGTTATTCCCGACTGACCGGCGATGCCAACCGCCCGAACGGCAGGGTAGAGAGGGTACAGCGTTCCGCCAAGATGGAATGCAATCTGCTGGGCCTGACGGTGGACGAAGCGCTGCCGGAGGTGGATTCCTTTATCGACCGTGCCATCCTGAACGGACAGACAGTGGTTTATCTGATCCACGGCAATGGAACCGGTGCGCTGCGCACAGCTATCCACAAGCATCTGCGCGGCAACCGCATGGTCAAAAGCTTCCGTCTGGGCCGTTATGGCGAGGGTGAAAGCGGCGTGACCGTGGTAGAGCTGAAATAAAGAAAAAGCTATCCGAAGGATTTTTCGGGTAGCTTTTTCTCACATTGAAGGAATTTGCAGAGCAGGATCGTATTCTATAAAGAATGCTAATATAAGGATGTAAGCCAAAATGGCAAAACGATATTCCAAAGCCGCGCACTCAAAAAGACGAAAACAGACTTCTCATGTGCTCAAAAATACGGTCATTCTGCTTTTTTGCGCAGTGGGCATCTGGTTTGGCAGCTCGCTCTGGCATGCAGCGCTGACTCTGCAGACAGCTCAGCCAGCGGAAAGCATCGCCGGTGAAGAATTCCGTCCGCAGGTCGGTGATCCTCCTTACCGCGTGGTGATCGATGCCGGGCACGGTGGAGCAGACCCGGGTGCAAGGGGAGTGATCGAAGAAAAAGATATGACCGCAGCAACCGCCTCGGAACTGATCCGGCTGCTGCAGCAGGACTCTAATTTTATTCCGCTGCAGACCCGTGACAGCTTTGATGAAACCACTACACCCGCCCAGCGTGCTGCCAGAGCGGACGAACAGGCACCGCAACTGCTGCTTTCCATCCACGGCAACTCAGCTGCAAATGGCTCCACTGCATCCGGCTTTGAGTGCTATCCGGCAGTGCCGGGCCGGACTTGGCATCAGGAAAGCTTTTACTTTGCGCAGCTGCTTGCCAAAGGAATGCAGGCTGCAGGAGCATCTCTGCGTGGGCGCGGGGGAGTCCGATACATTTATTATCTGGAAAACGATCAGAAGCAACTGGTGGAAAGCACCCACACCGAGGTGCGTGCAGAGCGAAGCTTTACGTTGCTGGAAGATGTAAATTGTCCGGCAGTGCTGGCAGAGCAATGCTTTGTAACGAATGAAGCAGATGTTGCACAGTTCGGCAGCGAAGAAGGTTGTAAAAAAACAGCCCGCGTTTATTACGAAGCGATCTGTGCATACTTTGGCACACAGCCGCAGGCCGAGCAGCTTGCCGGGTTCACTTTAAATTAAAAGTATCAGCATAGCATCACCAAGGGAGAAGAAGCGATAACATTCTGAACCCAACACCATACAGCCATCAGTATTTTAAGACCGCTGAACTCATAACCAGAAGAGAAGGGCGGTCTTATTTTTTTTGATTGCATAATTTTCGTATAATGCACGTTATGCGAAATGCGGGGAAGCGAAAAATCTCTATTTTCCTGAATCTGGCCTTTTTCCGCGACCTGCGGATCTGCAGCCATCTGTAATACCGTATGATTCAACTTTTGCGTTTTTTATATTTTTGTGTCTCATTAGTATTTTGGTGCTACAATCTTTTTATGGACTTACAAATTACAAAAGCTGCACAGTCTGCCGCTGCCATGCGCGCTTGCATTTTATTTTTCCAGATTCTCTTTTTATGTTGCTATAAGTTCTGTGGTCATTCTGATCTTTTTATTTTTCTGCGAACGACCATTTGCTCGTACGATTTCAAATCGCTGGCCAGATCACAGCTTATCATTCCATTATTTATATAAATATATCTATAAAAATACCGCCGATGACATGTCCGCACTTTGGACGCGTCACAGACGGTATCGTTTCATTTTATGGGTATTCTTATGTGGTTCGGGAATTTCCGTTTCCAGCGTTCGCATCAGGCTTCATTGCAAGCACGGAAGCATCCAGCCCGATGCCATCCTGAGCCGCACCCTCAAAGGCTTTCATGGGCACAGACGAAAGTTCCTCATCCAAAGCTGAATCCTCTGCTGTCTCCCCTGTTTCCTTTTCTGTTGTATCCAAGATGTGAGAAGATGCTTTGGGCTTTTTGACCTTGCCCAGCGGGTTTTCTTCAATAGCCGCGCGCACCTGAAATTCCTGTAGGTGCGTATAAATTTGTGTGGTAGACACGTTGCTGTGGCCCAAAAGCTGCTTGAGTGTAAGGATGTCCACATTGCCGGTCTGATACATCAGAGTTGCGGCAGTGTGGCGCAGCTTATGTGTGGAAAAGCCTTTTAATCCGGCTGCTTTCATTGCACCGGTCACTAGCTGTTCTACCCTGCGGTTCGAGATACGCTCTTTGCGCCGTCGGGTAATAAAGACCGCCTTTTCCTGTGGCAGAAGTCCCTCCATCGTATTGCGTTTGCCCAGATACAGCCGCAATGCTTCCATGCAGGCATCATTCAGATAAACCATGCGCTCCTTGTGGCCCTTGCCAAACAGGCGTATCTGGCGGTTTTCCAAATCAATGTCGTCCAGATTCATGCCGACAAGCTCTGCCAGACGCATTCCACAGTTCAAAAACAGCGTCACCATGCAATAATCCCGCTCCGGAAAATCGCTTTGGGTCTGCGTGCTTTCCAATAACTCCATGGACTGCTCCGCCGTCAGATATTTGGGCAGTACCTTATCCTGTTTGGGTGGGTGGATGGCCGCAGTCGGATCTGCACCCAGCCGGTTGACCTGATTGACCAGGTAATCATAAAAGCCGTGCAGGCTTGCCAGCCGCCGGGCCGTTGAGGACTTTTTGTTGCCGCACTCGCGGTTTAAAAAGTACAAATATTCGTAGATATCCTCCTTTGTTACGGAGGCCCAGAATGCGGTGTCCAGCCCTTTGGGGTCGATATCCTTCATCTCGCTGTCTTCGGGCACAAGCCCACGGCGGCGCTTCATAAAACGGCTGAATCCGCGCAGATCACAGTAGTAGCTGAACGCCGTGTTTGCGCTTTTGCCCGCGATCACTTCCAGATAGCGGACGTATTCTACAATGTCCGGCGCAGCATCATCGAAGGGCTTGTGCTTGCCGGGATTTTTCTCGTCCAGATAGATCGACATTGTTTTTCCTCTTATAAGTTATAAGCGGTCAGATTTCAGGGCATTGATCGCATCGGTGATATAAGCCGCGCCGATCAGCTGCATTCCAGGATAATCTGCCGGGCTCAGATGATTCAAGCTGTGCTTCGGGATCACCGCACGTTCAAAGCCGATACGCTCTGCCTCATGCAGGCGCTGTTCCAGATTGGGTACGCTGCGTACTTCACCGCCAAGGCCGACCTCGCCAATGGCGATCAGCTTATCGCTGACGGGCCTGTCCAGCAGCGAGGAGACCATACTCAAGCAGACAGAAAGATCACAGGCAGTATCACGCAGCGCAATGCCGCCCACGATGTTGATATATACATCCAGGTTTCCAAAGAAATACCCTGCACGCTTTTCCAGCACAGCGATCAGCAGATTCATGCGGTTGTAGTCGTAGCCGCTGCAGGCACGGCGCGGTGCTGGAAAATTGGTTTTGGTTGCAAGGGCCTGAATTTCGCTCAAAATAGGACGGCTGCCCTCCATGGTACAGGCCACACAGTTGCCGGAAACGCCAAGAGGACGGCCTTCCAGCAGCATCTGTGAAGGGTTTTCGATCTCAGCAAGGCCCTGCCCCGTCATATCAAACATGCCCAGCTCATTGGTGGAGCCATAACGGTTCTTGGCCGCACGCAGGATGCGGTACGGCAGCATTTTATCGCCCTCAAAGTAAAGCACCGTATCCACGATATGCTCCATGACTTTGGGGCCTGCAATGGCACCGTCCTTGTTCACATGGCCCACAATGAACATGGGGATCTCCTGCTTTTTGGCCACGGCCAGCAGGCGGGCCGCACTTTCCTTGACCTGACTTACCGTACCGGCGGAGGACGAGATATCCATGCAGCGCATCGTCTGGATGGAGTCGATGACCACGAGGTCCGGCTTTTCTTTTTCGATCAGGCCGCAGATCTCGTCCACATCATTCTCCGCTGCCAGAAAGATGTTATCCTGCGGCACTTTTAGCCGGGCAGCGCGCAGCTTGACCTGCCGCACCGATTCCTCGCCAGTGATATACAAAACGCTGTGCTGGTTGGAAATGGCACCGCACAGCTGCAGAAGCATAGTAGATTTGCCCACACCCGGCTCACCGCTCAAAAGCACAACGCCGCCCAGCACAATGCCGCCGCCAAGTACACGGTCCAGCTCCGAAATGCCGGTCAGAATACGGCTTTTTTCTTCGGTCATGCTGATCTCAGAAAGGCGTTTTGCGGTCAGGGTGGTCACCCCTTCCGGGCGGGCGGCTGCCGCCTGTTTGGCTGCGGCAGTACCTGCTTTGGGGGCTTCCGCTACAACGTCCTCGTTCATCGTGTTCCAGCTGCCGCAGCTTGGGCAGCGGCCCATCCAGCGGGGGCTTGTCTCGCCGCAGTTGGAACACACATATACAGTTTTCAGTTTTGGTTCCTTCATCAAAAAGCTCCTGTTACATTGTCTTGGCTTTATTATTCTCTATTGTAGCATATAACAAGCAAACCCGCAAGAAAAGCCCTTGCTCAAAGCCTGCTTCCAATGCTTGCAAGCGCTGCAGAAATGCCGCACAGCGGCACAAATAACGTCAGCGTCAACAGATACTGCCGGATGAATCCATGTGGCCGGACGATCTCCCGGTCAGGCCCTGCTGCAAAAAAGGAACAGACGCGGATCTGGCTGCTCACCCGCAGAGAATCTGTGCCGAGCGTGCACAGCCCTGCAGAAGCAGCTGCCGCAGGCAGAAATGCAAGCAGCAGAAGCCACGTTCCCTTTTTCAGTGCCGTGTCGGAAAGCAGCTGCACAAACAGCGTCCCGTTTCCCAGCCCATAGAACATCGTAAACAAAAAGATCAAAACCGGCCCCAGTGCGGAAAAGCCCATCAGGAACAGAAGGGTCGCGGCCGCAGCCAGCGTAAGATATTCCATTCCGAAAAGGCTGGCCGCAGTATGTGCATCTGCAGCGGCAAACAGGCCGCGCCAGCTTTGCAGGTAATATTGCAGCCAGTCCGGCTGCTGCTTTTCGCAGAAAGCCAGAAGCACGCCAGCTGAGCCAGAGCCGATCAGAAAGGCACAGACGAGCAGCCAGTAGGTTTTCTGCCGGGTTTCCGTGTTATGTCTCTGCAGCGGTGAAGGCACTTCCGGTGCGGATCGTTCTGGCGGCAGTGTTTTCTGCGGCTGCGGCAGAAGCGCAGCTTCACCTGTGGGAAGCGGCTGCGCGGCTTCTGGCAAATGCGCTGGCGTTCCTGTTTGCTGATAGACCCACATGATCGAACCTCCTTGTTTTATTTGTTCAGCTGCGGCGCTTTTTCTCCCGGGTCACCATGCCCAGCAATCCGCCAATACTGCCGCACAGGATCAGCACAGCAAACCGCAGCAGCGGCGGCTCTTCCGTAAGCGTACCGGAAGGAACGCTGAGCACCACGAGCAATGCCGCATAAAACAGGCCCTGTACAAGCCCGCACAGCAGGCCGTGTTCCTTTTTGCAAAATGCAGCGATCCAACCGCTGCAAAGGCTCCCTGCACCAACGGCTGCTGTTGCCAGCGGCGGTGCGGCGGCACCAGAATAACCCTGTGCTGTCATCAGCGCTGCCATTGCGGCCAGCCAGCCCGCTGTGACCATAACGCCGACTGCCCCCGCCAGCAGAAGAACCCGGAGTTCCGCCGGGAAAAGATTTTTCTCAGACATAAAAACGCGCCTCCCTGCCAGTAATCTATGCAGGAAGACGCGTTTGATATGCTCTTAATTGTTTGAAGAAAAAGCTTACTTCTTGTCAGCCTTGTCCATGTTCAGCTTTTCAACAGCGGAAATTGCAGTCTTGGTGAAGCGGATCTTCACACGGTCAGCACCGGTCTCCAGAACAAAGGTATCGTCCTTGATTGCAACAACACGGCCAATGACACCGCCAATGGTGGTGACCTGATCGCCGATCTCCAGGCTGCTGCGCATTGCGGCATCCTTCTTCTCCTGCTTCTTCTGGGGACGATAGATCATGAAGTACAGCAGAACCAGCATCAGAGCCAGTGTGAAGAACAGGCTGATGTAGCCTTCGGAAGTGGTAGTCAGAAATTGCATGGGGCAAAATCTCCTCTCAAAATTCAGAAGCTTATTATACCTTTTTAAACGACCTGTTGCAAGGCTTATTCTCAAATTCGGGTATCCAGAAGCTTTACATATTTATCGTGGAAAGCCGTGAAGGTGCCTGCATCCAGCTCATCCCGGATGCGCTCCATCAGATGGTTATAGAACCACAGGTTGTGCATGACGGCAAGGCGCATTCCCAAAATCTCCTCCGCTTTGAACAGGTGGCGGATATAGGCACGGGAATAGCTGCGGCAGACCGGACAGCCACAGGCAGGATCAATAGGGCGTTCATCGCGCTCATACTTTGCATTCTTGATGTTGATGATACCGCCCCAGGTGTTCAAGTGGCCGTGGCGTGCATTACGGCTGGGCATCACGCAGTCAAACAGATCCACGCCGCGGGAAACTGCCTCAATGATATTGCCGGGGGTGCCAACGCCCATCAGGTAGCGAATCTTATCCTTGGGCATGTGGGGCTCCACCTGACTGATCATTTCATACATCACCTCGGTGGGCTCGCCCACAGCCAGACCGCCGATGGCGTAACCGTCCAGATCAAGATCTGCGATCTGCTTCATGTGCTCCACACGCAAATCAGCAAAGGTGCAGCCCTGATTGATGCCAAACAGCAGCTGATCGGGATTCACGGAAATGCCCTCGTGCTTCAGGCGGGCCATTTCAAACTTACAGCGTTTCAGCCAACGGGTCGTTCGTTCGCAGCTGGCCTTGGAGTAATCGTGCTGGGCGGGGTTTTCCACGCATTCATCAAAGGCCATGGCGATGGTAGAGCCAAGGTTTGCCTGGATCTGCATACTCTCTTCCGGGCCCATAAAGATGCGGTGGCCGTCCAGATGGGAGGCAAAGGTCACGCCCTCTTCGGTGATCTTGCGCAGCTTTGCGAGGCTGAACACCTGAAATCCGCCGCTATCGGTGAGGATGGGTCCGTTCCAGCGGGTGAACTTGTGGAGGCCGCCCATCTCAGCCACCAGCTTGTCGCCGGGACGCAGATGCAGATGGTAGGTGTTGCAAAGCATGACCTGTGCACCGATGTCCTTCAGGTCGTGAGCGGACAGACCGCCCTTGATCGCGCCAGCGGTCGCAACATTCTGGAATGCGGGCGTCTGCACCGTGCCGTGCACGGTCTTGAACTCACCCCGCCGGGCGTTGTGCTCCTGCTTGAGCAGCTTGTAGGTCGTCAAAGAAGGCATAATTTTTTTCCTTTCTGCGCACGGAAAACAGCCGTGCATCCTGTGCCGCGTGGTCAGGCGGCAGTGTTCAGAAATCGTCAGAGTGTTTATATACAGCAAAAAAGCCCCATGTGGGGGCTTTTTATTCGGTGTAGCGCCGCGTATCTATTTTAACAGATGCTTACCGATAATGCAACTGCTTTTTGGCTGGAATCAGTGCCCGTGCGTAAAGCTCACCCCGGCAAAGTCATCTGCGATCAAGACGTAGGTTTTGTTGTCCCACGCTCCATTGACAAGCAACTTGGCCTCTTCCCAATTTTGGGTCCTTTTTGATTTGCATTTCAAAAAACTTTCCGCGAAATGGGGGTAATCAGCGCCCACATTCCCCTCGAAAGGCATTTTCGCAGACAAACAAAAATCCCCGAAAAGCTAGGCGTGAAGCCACTTTTCGGGGATTTTACTTTGGAGCTACTGATCCGATTCGAACGGACGACCTGCTCATTACGAGGCTGTCAATATTTCCGATTTTATAACATATCTTCGTTAAAACAGAAACTACCTGCGCCACCTCTTGCGCCACCTCCCTTGCGCGGAAGGTGGCGCAGTTTTTGCGTATTTACCGGTCGCTTGCCGCCCGTCCGCCTCACTTCACACTCTTCCGCAGCCGCTCAAACTCAGCATCGGCCTGAATGACCTCCTTGGTAAAGCTGTTATTGAACCACCAGTTGACCAGCGCAGACACGGTGGTGAAGCCGGTGGAGATGAGCTGCTCGAGCTGGGTGCTGTCGATGGGCAGTAGGGGCTTGCCCAGAGAGGACAGCACCTGGTTGATAAGGGCCAGCGCCAGCACGGCGGTGCGGGAATATCTCAAGTAAACAAAAAATCCCCCGATGCTCCAAACGGAACACCGGGAGTTTATTTTATCCAATAATTTCATCAATGCCTTTCAGGCCGTATGTAACGCTTGCCATGATATTCTCCTTACTGCTTTTTTGAAATTTTAACCCAGCGGGTTTTCATTTGGTGCGGGTATTGCTCCGGTTTTTTAGGCTTTCTTTTTCCTGTCCACTCAACACCGCCTGCTTTGCCTTCGCATTTATACCCGGCTGCCTTTAGCGAGCTGCCTGTCTCGGTGTCCAAAATGTACGTTACGACCTTTTTGTAACCCATTGCTCTTGCGGCGCGATATGCTGCGCCATATAGCATACTGCATACATCCGGCGTGCCATCTGTGCAAAGACGTGTGACCTCTAATGTATAACCATCGTCCAGTACTCTTGACACTGGTCTGCCGCATATGGCAACGCCAACAAGCACGCCGTCCTTTGTGGCACCAATAGAGAACTTATGCCCAACGACGGCTCCGTGATGCCGGTGATGCTCTTTGACGTACTCGTTTGCGGTTTTTAAAGTGACGGGGCATAGCTCCAGCATTTTTGTCACGCTTCCTTTCCTAGCGCCGCCTTTGCCCGGTCGAAGAAAAACTGGATCACCGCGCCGATGGTCTCATCGGTGATGGCCCAGCTGATGAGTCTGCCGTATTTGCTGGCGCTCAGAGCGGCCCGGAGCATCTTGACGACCCACGCCTTACGCTCTGCGCCGCGCTTCGTCCCCTGGATCTCCTGCTCGGCCCGCTCGATGAGGTCCAGCACCAGCGGCTTTACGGCGGCACCGTAGCCCAGCCGGACGCAGCCCAGGGCGTAGAAAATAAAGCCACCCAGCATCAGCACTGCCGCCACCGGGGCGGGAATGACGCCCAAAATGTTATTGATCGTTGCCATGTATTACTCTCCTCTCTCTTTTTCGAGGTCTGCAATGCGGTGGTTTGCCACCTTCATCTGTTCTTCCAGCACCGGGACGCGCTGGGCGAAATTGTTGTGCATTCGCACCTCCCGGGTCAGCTCTTCCAGCTTTGTTTCGGTGACTGCTTGCTGCTTGTCCAGCTTGGCGTCCATGCTCTGGGCGGTGTGGTTGTTGGAGACGATCACGCCGATCAGGCTCAGACCGCCGGTGATAATGGCTACGATAATTGCTTCACTCATGCGCCCTCCCGGAGACGGGTCAGGCCCTTCTTGCGGATAATTTTCGGGTAGTTGAGGGTGGTCACATTGAGGTCTACGTTGCCGGAGATGCCCGGCACGCTGCCCTTGCTGGTGTGTTGGTGGGCGTTGTAGTTAAACGTCACGTTAGGCGTCTCGCCGGTGTAGTCGGCAAGCCAGACGTCCCACCGAGAGGACAGCCGAGCCATGTCCAGCTCGTACTTGTAACCGGTGTAGGTGTAGAGCTGGGCGTAAAAGCCCATCCGCTCCACCTGTTCCAGCGCGTAAGCGGTAAGGTTGGACAGGTCAAGCGTGGACAGCTGCTTGAGCTTGTTTTCCTCCACGTCCACGCAGATGGGGAGAGAAAACTCCTTGCCGTAGACTGCCTGCCGCAGCAGGGCAAGCTCTGCATCGGCCATCGCCTCGCTGGTGGCGTAGGTGTAGTAGTAGACGCCCACGTCCAGCCCGGCAGCCCGGGCGTTGCGGTAGTTGGTCTCAAAGGTGGGGTCGATATACAGGCCGTCTGCCCGCTTGGAGAGCTTGCGGTTGGTGCTCACCGCCCTGAGCATTGCTCCCTTGTAGCCCGCCGCTGCCACCTGCGCCCAGTCGATAAGGCCCTGATACCGGCTCACGTCGATGTACCGGTAGGGCGGGTCGCCCTCCCAGCCGACGACAGCCTCTGCCTTGGGGGCTTGGGGCGTAGGCTCAGATTCGCCGGTGTCCCGCTCGTCCCCCGGGCCAAAGATGGCCCGCACCAGCTTTTCCAGCAGCTCCAGCAGCTTACCCATCGTAGTCCTCCCCCGTGATCTCTTTGTACTGCTCTGCGGTGATCTCGCCCTCGGCCACCCGCTTGGCCAGCTCCGCTTTGACTCCGGCATGGCGGCGTGCGGGCATCTCTGCCCACGTCTTTGTACCGGCGATGAGCCGGTTCGCCCAGATCTTGTCCATTTTGATGTCCTCCTTATTTGTTGACGGCGGCATCCAGCTCGCACAGCGAGTCTTCGATAGCCGCCTGCCGCTCCTGTGATGCCATATCCTGCTCACACAGGGCGTCCTCGATCTCCGCCACGAGGCCGGGCAGCTCCCTGAGCTTCTGCTCCTCTGCCAGCTTCCGGTGGAGCTCTTTCAGGCTCTTATCCATCTTGCAAAGACTCATCCGATGACACCCCCAATCATGGTGATATTGCCGCCGACGCCGGAAGCTCCCCGGGTGATCGTCACCTTGTAGTTAAAGGCCGCTCCATTGGCGGCGGTCTTGTTGGCAAAGGCGTGGTGTACAAAGGCCCGGCCCTCGCCGCTCTGGATGTCGGTGCAGTTCTCCCATACGGGAACATCGTCCCGTGCGTTGTTGCTCAGCTCCACGGTCAGGCTCATGTCTCCCGGGAAACTGCCCTCCAGCGTCAGCGCAGCCACGGTGATGGTGTCGTCCGCCGTCAGGGGCTGGGCCAGCGAGAGGACGGCGCTTGTCACATTTTTGGTAAAGGTAGCGGTCCACTCTGTCGTGGTCTTGCCGTCGTCCGCTTCCAGTGTCAGGGTGTTATTCCCGTTGAGGATCTGCTGGAACAGGGCCTTCTCGCTCAGGCACTGTACCGTGAGTTCGGTGCCGGAGGCCACGTTCTCGCGGACGGCCAGCGCCACGCCGTTCACCTTTTCGGTGATGGTCATGGGGTCTCCGTCGCCGTCGGTCACGGTGTAGGCCAGAGTAAACGGCTCGTTCTTCTCGCCCAGCGCCACGCCGCTCTCGCCTGCATCGGAAGTCACTTCCGGCGGCTGGTTTGCTGAGGCGAAGCCGTCTTTGTCGATGTACAGCGTCTCCGGCAGGGTGAAGCAGGGCAGATAGCCCCAGCTTTGCGTATGCCCATATGTGGTATTAAAACGGCCATAATAACTGTCGTTTACGCCGCTGAGTGCAACTCCGTCATAATAATAATCATTATCAGAAGAGTCGTGGTGATAAGACACATTGTTGCTCCGGGTTCTTGTCCAGATGTTTGTCCCGAAATCAGTAAAAATATTTTCCAGTCTTTTCCGGGCTTCATCGGAGAGCAAAGTTCCTTCGGGTCTTGAAGATAACCCGTACACGCTTTCGCTTTCTGAAAGTGTGAAGATTGAGGTGTCGAACGTCGTCATGTTGGCTAAATATTTTGTTTTCCCCATCCAGCCCTTAACGTCAGCGGCAAACTTATAAAAATAAGTAGTGGTGAGCCAATCGTAGATGCTGCAGGTGTACCCAGAATCCGTTTGTCCCCATGCAATATCGACTCTTCTGCCATACTCGCCGATGCTCGACCACGGGCCACTCATCGCCGGCCTCTCTCTACAAAACAGCGTCCGTCCCTTGCCGTTCAGGCCGCTCTCGTAGTTGTGGGACAGCGCGTAAAACTTGACTTTGCTGCTGCCCTCCATCAGGTATACAAAGCCATCACCAATGGCTAAGTCTTTGATCTGCATATTTTAATCCTCCTTTCTCTTAAAACTCCACCCGGCTTGCCGCCTTGTTCCACACCCCCGTCAGCTCTACGCCCTCCATCGTGTCAAAGACCGAAACAAAGCTGATGCCGTTTACGTCTGTGCCATGCACCATCTCCAACAGCTTGATGCGCACGCCGGTGGCTACAGCGTCCGCCGCAGCGCCGGAGATGGTGAGGGTGGGGTCCACCCTCACGCCGCTCCCCGCCACCAGTCCTGTCACCACAGTGCCGCCCGCGTTGCCCAGCAGCGTTACCTGCACCCGGATGTCTCCGGAAGGCTTCGCCCTGGCGTAAAAGCGGACAAAGCCATCCCGCGCCTCGCAGTAGGCCGGGCATCCCGCTTCCTGCGCCGCTGCACCGTAGTTGTCCGGGTAGGAGCCGAGAGCCGCATAGCCGGTCTTCGCTTCCGGCACCGGTGCGTCCTGCATCAGGGGCCAAGCTCCCTCTGCCTTCTCCCAGCTCTCCGGCGTCAGGATCACGAGGCGGCTTCCCCGGTATCCGGCCCCGTCGCCCGCAAGGCCCGGGTACAGCACCTCACCGGCGCTGTTGTAGATCGGTTCACTCATTCTTTTACCTCCGCCTTTGCCGTGACGACCACATTTCCGGTCACGGCCTCGATGTTCACGCAGCCCTTTTCGGCATTCCACGCCGTTTCCGTAACGTCCTCGCTGCCCATCTTCACGTTCACCTCGGTCAGGGTGTACCCGCTCTCGGCGGTCAGGGCGGCTTTGTAGGCCCGGCCCTTGGCCACCACGACGGCGGTCTGGTCGGTGGTCACATGGCTCAGCCGGTTCACCACGCTGCACCACACCAGCGCCTGGCTCACCGTTACGCGGCATTCGGCCTTTGCGCCGCCTGCCGTGGCGCTGATGACCGCGCCGCCCTCGGCCACGCCCCGCACGATGCCGCCGCTCACGGTGGCCACGTCCTCCCGGCTGCTCTGCCACACCACGGTGCGGTCGTCGGCGTTCTCGGGCCGCACGGCAGCTGTCAGGCGGGCCGTGCCGTCCACGCTCAGCTCGAGGGTGCTGCGGTCCAGCGTCACGCTGCTCACCGGCACCCTCGCCGCCTTTACGGTCACGGTGCAGCTGGCCGTCTTGCCGCCCACGCTGGCCCGGATGATGGCAGCGCCGGCGGCGCGGGCCGTCACTACGCCGCTGTCCACCACGGCAGCCTCTTCGTTGGAGCTGGTCCATACGATGCTGCTCTGGGGGATGCTGGTGGGCAGCACCGTGGCCGTCAGGGTGGCGGTCCTGCCCTCCGTCAGCTCCAGCGTCCCGGCGCTCAGCATCAGGCTGGCGGCTCTCAGGCCGTCCTCGGCCACCGTTACGCTGCACGCTGCCTTCACGCCGCCCGCAATGGCCGCGATCTCCGTTGTTCCGGCGCAGATGGCCACCACCTCGCCCCCGGTCACGCTGGCGGTCTCCGGGTCGGCGCTGTACCACACCACAGCCTGATCAGCGTTCTCCGGGCTGACTGTGGCTGTCAGGGCCGCAGTCTCCCCCGGCTTCAGTGTCAGGGCGGTCTGGCTCAGAGTCACAGCCTCTACCGGCACCTCGGCCTCCCGCACCCGCACGGCACAGCAGGCGTATTTCCCGCCGCTGGCGGCGAGGATGGCCGCAGCGCCCGGCTTTTTGGCCGTCACTGTGCCGTCGCTCACCTCGGCCACGGTCTCGTCGCTGCTCATCCACGCCACGTCGCCCTCCGGGTCGGCGGCTGCGTCCAGCACCGCCGTCTCACCCGCCGTCAGGGCCAGAGCATCGGTGCTCAGGCTCACCCGCTCCACCGCCGGCTTTACCAGCACGGCGCACTCTGCGCTGCACCCGTCTGCCCGGGCCGTGATCCGTGTCCCGCCGGGGGTCTTTGCCGTAATGACGCCGTCCTCCACAGCGGCCACAGCCTCGTCGCTGCTCTCCCACAGCACGGTCTGCTCCGTTGCATTCTCGGGGCTGATCCGGACTCCCAGCGCCGTCCGCTCCCCCGCATACAGGGTCAGGCTGTCCCGGGTCAGCGTCACCGCTCCCACCGGTACCTCGGCCCATACCCCGCTCAGCTGATCCAGCAGGGTGTCGGCGGTCTTGGTCTGATAGGCGGCTTCCCGCAGCAGACGCATCAGCAGGCGGCGCTCCTCCTTTTTCGGGGCAAGGTTCGCCGCCCGGTTCGCCGCCTGAGTGGCAGCGGTGCAGGCGTCCAGTGTCTCATTTGCCGCGCCCAGCGCGCTGGCAGCACTCGCCGCCGCAGCTGTGATGTCCGCCTGTGTCCTTGCCGCCGCAAGGGCAGCAGCGTTTTCGGCGTCCTCGGCGCTCATCCGCTCCTTCTGGGTGGCGGCTGCGCCTTTCTGGGCGGCATCCATCGCCGCCTGCGCCGTCTTGGCCGCGTCCTTTGCGGCTGCACCCTCGTTCATGGCCGTGTTCACGGCCTGCTGCACCAGCGCCACAAACTGGGCGTACACGCTGGGGTCTACGTCCTCCACCGTACCCGACAGCCCGATGGTCTCGTAGCAGTCGTATTTCGCCGGGCAGCTCATGGCCGTGTAGCCGTCCGCGCTCTGGGCCAGCAGCATCCACAGCCCCTGCCGGGCGGCAGTAAAGCGTCGGTCGATGGTCACTTCCCGGCTCTCGTCCAGCAGCACCGGCTGGGGCAGCGTGCCGCCCTCCTGCTCGATGTGCAGGGTCACGGCCATCCCGTCCCACTCCTCCGGCAGCGCGAAGCTCAGGCTCTCCACGCCCGCCGTTCCTACGCCGCCCAGATGCAGAACCCCCGGCTCGGCCCGCCAGCCCATCCCGCCGAATCGGTCCTTGATGATCCTTACTTTCACTCTGAGGCTCCTTCCTTTGAGAAAGGCTCCCCTCGCTAGGGGAGCTGCTTTGCAGCGCCGCCGTCAGGCGGACTGCAAAGCTGAGAGGTTTCCTTCCGGTCCGCTGCCGTTTCTAAAGACCTCTTCTTCTCCAGCCTACCACGTCCCCTGCTTCAAAACTACTGCGGACATATAAAAGAACGAGCACCCCGGCTCACAGCCAGAGTGCTCGTTCTTTTCAGATCCGATTCAGAGGCCCAGCGCCTCAGACAGCTCATCAACGGTGTCAAATACCGGCCATTCTCCGGCCGCTATTGCTGCCTTTGTCTCGGCAGCTTCCTGTAAAAGCTCTTCAAAAGAATGGTACTTCTCGTACCGTTCCGGGTGCTTCTTCATCTCCTCCACTTCTGCCATTGCCGCCCAGGTCTCCGCATTCGGCACTTCACGTTTCTCTTCTTCCATTGCATCAGCCCCCTTTGCGCCTACTATATCACATTTCGCCCATCATTTCACCCCCTCCCACCAGTTTCTCTCGTCCTTCGCCTTCTCGGCCTTCTTGTCCGCCTGGTTCACCCACTGTGCAAAGTCCTTTTCCTCGTACAGCGGATTCTCGTCTGCGTCCTCGAGGGCCAGCAGCTTCTTCTCCAGCTTCTCCCGGTCGCCGTCGCTTCCGGCCAGATACTCTTCCTTCACGGCTTCGGTTATTTTGCTCTTGATGCTGCTTTTCTTCTTGCCTGCGGTCAGCAGCCGGCTTATTTCGGCCTGCACGTCCTTCGCCCGGCCATTTTCCACTTCGTTCAGGAGCGCGTCGTATACGCTGCCGTCCTTGCTGCCCGCCAGCAGCTCGTCCGCCTTGCCGTCCACCGCCTTGTTCACCACGTCGATGAGCTGCGCCCGCCGGGCCGCGTCCGCCTTGCCCTTGGCTCTGTCCGTCGCGGGGGCAACGCCCAGCCCCTCCCGCAGCTTCTCAAATACGGCCTTTCGGGCCTTTTCCTCGGCCCGGGCCTTCCCGGCGTTCCGGGCCTCAGCCGCCGCCAGCACATCGGCGTCGTACTGCTTCAGCCGCCTTGCCAGCTCGCCGTCCACCTTGTCCGTCTTGTTCATCTGTTCCAGCTTCTTCATGGCCGCAGCAGCCTCCCCGCTGTCCCCGCTCTGGATGGCGTTGTACAGCCGGTCGTACTGCCCGGTGGCCGAAGAGGGCGCAGAGCTAAAGCTAAATCCTTCTCCCCGGCCGATGGCCTGTGCATCCTCCCAGTAGCCTTCAAACGCCTGCATTACCTTCCGGATGTTGGCCGCCGGGACGCCGTACAGCTCAAGGCCGCACTGGATGTCCTTCAGCACCGCCTTGTTCAGCTTCTGGTGGTGCGCCGCCAGCTCTTCCTCGCTCATCTCGTTGGTGTCCGTCCGCAGCAGCTTGGCGGTCTTGGTAAAGGCAGCAAACAGATCGTTCACCGCACTGATATTGGTGGCGCTCACCACGTCGTAGTCCGCGCCGCTTGCGGCGTTCGAGATAACGCTGTAGATCTCCGCTCCGTACAAAAAGTTTCCGGCTGCGCTCTCGGTGTACAGGTCGAAAAACCGCTTGCCCACGCTGGCCGCCGTGATGTCGCCGTTCTCGTCCTGCTCCTTGTCCCACCGGTGGAGCAAAAAGTCCGCGCCGATCTTCATCAGGGCAAATACCGCCGTCTGCACCACCTGGCTTGCCGCCGCCCGGCGCAGGCTCTGCCCGGCCCGCTGTACCTCGGCCTTGTTCTCGGCGCTCTGGTCGGCAGCGTACCGGGCTTTCTGGGCCTTATAGTCGCCCACGGCGTCGGCCAGGATGCCGTAGTTCTGGAAGCGCTGGGTGGTAAACATGGTCAGCGTCTTTACAAACTCATTGTCGCTGCGCTGGATGCCTGCCCGCTGCATGGTGGTGTAGTTTGGCTGGGTCTCCTCGATGACCCGCTGGTACATCTTGTTCACGGCTTCCCAGTAGGCTTCGCTGCCCTTCTCCGCGGCACCCTCGCCGAACTCCGCTGCGTGGCGCTCCACATACCGCTTTGAGCCCTCCCACAGCGCGGCCACCGTGATCTCGTCCATACCGGTGATCCAGCCGGTCACGGCAGGCATCGCTTCCGAGGCCTTCGCCACAAGGTTTTTGTGCGCGCCGATGGAGCTCATCTCTCCCCGCTTGGTGCCGCGCAGGCGGTATTGCAGCAGGGCGTCTCCGTGCTGACGGATCTCCGCTTCCACTGCGGCCCGCTGCTTGCCCGAGAAGTTCTTCACGAAGGGCAGCACCGCCGCCATGGTGTCTGCTCCCAGCACAGCGCCCGCCGTGGGCAGACTGGCCGCCTGCGCGATGGCCACGCCCGGGTTCACGGTCAGGATGGCCCCGGCGTAGTTGCCCCGCATCCGGTCGAGCGCCCGGCTCATGGTGCTGCTGCGGTGCCGCTGCCTGGTCTGCAGGTCGGTCAGCAGGTCATTGATGTAGCTCACCGTCTCCTTACCCCACTTCTCGCCGATGATCTTGTCCTTCAGCACCCCGACGCCCTCCGCCGTCTCCACGGTGCTGTTCAGCACCCGCTGCACGTCCCGGATGGGGGCCGCAAGGCCCGCATAGGCCGCCGTGTCCCGCAGGCTCCGCTTTACCACGTTCTGGCACTCTTCCAGCAAAATGGGCTTGTCGCTCTTCACGCGCTCCTTCAAAAAGCCCCTGCCCTCGATGGTGGCATCCATCTTCACGCCCTCGATCTCCGTCGCCAGCGTGCTCCGGTCTACCGCGATGGGGTAGTAGTTCTTCACGGTGGCCCGGTCGTAGCCCAGCAGCTTCATGCTGGTCTCGTTGATGAGGTTCGTGGTGTACCGCCCGAAAAAGTCCTTCATGTCCTCGCACCATGCCCGGTCATAGTCCGTCATGGCGTCCTGTACCGTCTGCAAAATGGTGTCGGCCATGGGGACGCCGTCGGCGTTCACCAGCGTCCCCAGCATCACGGTCTGGCTGCGCTGGTAGGCTCTCTCGATGTTGCCCTTGGCGTACTGGACAGCGTCCGGCAGGGTCAGGCCGCCGGTCATCAGGTGGTGGCGGCTGTCCTCGTTGCGCAGCAGCATGTACAGGCTGCACAGCTGTGCGTGGTTCAGCGGCACGGCATTGCCCTTGCTGTCCTTCAGGCCGATGTCCACCAGCTCCGCCCCCGGCCCGGCAAAAGCTTCCACCTCTTTCAGGTGTTCCTTGCCGGTCACGTTGGCAAACAGGCTTTCGCCTTCTACCAGGATCTCCGTCTGCCGCCGCTGTCCGTCGTTCAGCATCTGCCCCAGCTTCTCCATCTGGCCGTTCTTGGTGTAGCCGCCCAGGCGCCGGAACATTCTCGTGCCGCCCAGCATGTCCAGCTGGTAGCGGTTCATCGCGCCCTTCACCTTCTCAAATTTTTCCCCGAAACCGTTGCCCTCCGAGTTCAGCACCTCGTGGGCGGCCTTCATGGCCATGCTGTCCACTTCTTCGGCCCTCGCAAGGGTCAGGGTCTTGTTCTCGGTCCGGATGATGTGCAGGGTGCTGGCCGTAATGGCCTTCAGCATCCGCAGCTGGTCTACCGTCATGGGCAGATAGGTGCGGTTCTCCGTCTCCCGGATGCGCTGGCGCAGCCGGTCCCGCAGCTGTTCGGCCTTGTCGCCGTCCGGCAGGGCCTTGGCTTCTTCCAGCTGCTGCTGCAGCCGGTCCAGCTTTGCCTGCTTGCTGGCGTTCATGTCGTCCCGCAGTGTCTGGATCAGCTTTTCCACGCCGCTGTTCTCCCAGTCGGTGTGGATGCCGGCGTCCATCTCTCCGCTGCGCCGGATGCTGTCCTGCAAAGCGGTCAGCTTGGCCACGGCGTTGTTGTTCAGCACTGCCATGTCCGCCAGCTTCGCCACCTCAGCGGCCTGCACGATGAGGCTCTTCTGTACATATTTCCCGGGCTTCGGCCGCAGCACCATCTGGTTGAGCTGGGCCGCATTGTTCCGGATGCTCCGTTTCAGTTCGTCCGCCTTCCGTCCTTCCCGGGCTTTCTTCTCCCGTTCCTTTGCCAGCGCTTCGGCTTTGGCATTTTTGACCGCACGGTTGGTCAGGACATTTTCTGCCTTTTCGGCGTACTCCTTCCACAGGGTCTCTGCCTTTTCGTCCCGTTCCTTCTGCAGCTGTTCCCATTCGGCCGCTTTCCTCTGGTTCTCCGCTGCCCAGTCTGCGATCTCGTCCTGTTGGAACACCAGCTGCCGTTCTGCATAGTCCGCACGCATCTGCTCCTTTGCATACTCGTGGGCCAAAAAGTCGTTTTCAATGTTCAACCGGCGTTCTTTCTCGGCAAACTTCAGGGTAATATCGTCCAGCATCCGCTGGCGTTCCAGCTTCAGTCTCTGGCTCTCTGCCTTCAACCGCCGCTCATACTCCTCCCGCAGGAACGTCAGCCGCTCGTTCATGTCGCCCACGGTTTTCAAAACTGTCTCGTCCGTCTCTCCCGTTGCCTCGGCATACTCCTGCACGGCCTGTCCCCGTTTGTTTTCCCGCATCCGGTCGGCAAAGGCTTTCCGCTGGGCCTGCTGCACACTCTTCAGCCCCTTCGTCACCTCAGCCGCCCGTTCCTCGCTTCCGGCGGCCATTGCGGCCACCTCCCGGTTATGCTTTAAGATGCCCTCGAACACCGCCTCGGCGTCGGTCATCTCCGGGTGGCTCATGATGTCGCCGATCATCCGGCCCGCCAGCTCCACCTTGGCGTCCTCGTATTCGGCAGCGTCCGCGAACCGGCTCATCATCTTGGGCTTGATGGTGTCGTGTACGTTCATCAGCACATCGAGCCATTCCGTGCTCTCCATGACGGCTGCGCCCGCCACACCCGCTTCCTGTGCCGCTGAGCGGAAGAGTGCCGCAGCGCTCTCCTTCACGCCGCCCACGGCCCGGGTGTCGTTCACGATGGCCTCGTACTGTTCCGCCGGGTTGCCGTCCCGGTATCCCTCCGCCTGCCGCAGCTTCACGCCGTGGCGCCGGGCCTCGGCCACCGCCTCTGTCCAGCTTCCGTACCGCTTCACAAGCTCCGCCTTGGCCTTGCCGTTCTTGTCCACCGTGTAGGTCAGGTCATGCAGGTCGGGGTATTCGTCCCACAGCTCCGTGTTCCGGTAGGTCGCCTCGTCCAGCACCTCGCCTGCCAGCGTCTCGGCCAGTCCCTGCGCCTTGGCCATGTCCGCTCCCTCCGAGCGCAGATACTCCACCAGCGCCCGCGTCTCGTTTGCCAGCTTCGTCCGGTCGGCCCGGCTGCCGTTGGTCTTGGTCCATCGGATGGCAAGGCTCTCGAGAGCAGCGTCCGAGAGCCGGGTGTTCTTCGTCAGGCCGAAGAACTGGTTCAGGGTGTCAAAGGCCGCCGCCTTCTCCGCCAGTACCCGGCTGGCCTGCCGCTGCTGGTTCTGCTTCGCCTCCCGGTCGGCCTGCTCGGCCAGCTGAAAGCGGGTGGTTTTCTTCACAGGTTCGTCTGTTCTATTGCGTTCGGCAGAGGTTTGTGCTATACTCTGTTTAGAAGATACTTCCTGGGTGTCTGCAAAGGCACTCAGCATCGCTTTCGGGAGCGATGTGGCGGTATCTTCTTTTTTTATTGGTAAGCCTTGAGTATTCAGTGTTACATAGCTTCCATCCGTCCAGCAGACTTCATGTACATAGAACGCCCTTCGATTATCATGACGGTAAGAATTGACGATAACACTTTCATAAAGTCTTGCTCCATTGATCTCAACAGGTGCTGCAAAAACATAGGTATCATAGCCTCTGCCCTGCCAGTTCTTTTCGTATCCAATTTGACGGCCGTTTTTAATAATTTCAGGAATTGCGCCTACTGCCGCTTGTTTTGCTGCGCTGTTACCGTGTTGAATTGTAGTTCTTGCACCTTTTGCGGTCAATTCTACTGTTCCAAATTCCGACCTCTCAACACGATTTCCGAGAGAATCAAAATAAGCTGCAACATTCGCAATGTTTTCTTTTCGGCTTGTGCCAAACGAGACTTCTGTTCCCTTAATGACTGCTACCGTTTCCATCTGCTCGAGCTGTGTAAGATTTTTATTCATCCGCTCAACAAGGGAATCTTTACCCTCATGCAGCTGAAACCGCATTCCTTTCTTTTCCGCCGCGCTCTCGGTCTTGAGGGCTGCGGCGTTTTCTTTTGCCGTCCGCAGGTTGTCCATGGCCTTTTCTGCGTGAGCAAAATACTCGTCCTGTAAGGTGCGCTTTTCGGCCTCGGCCAGACGCTTCGCCTTCAGGGCGGCGCGGTTGTCCGGGTCGATGGTCAGCACTTCCTTCGCCCGGCTGATGAGCCCATCCAGCATCTGCCGCACCTGCTCCATCACTTTGTGGATGGCGCCGCTCTTGCCTGCGTTCTTCTCTGCCTGCCCGCGCTGGAACGTCACCCAGCGCCTGAAGCTCTCCTCGCTGTCAAAGATGCCCCGCCATGCGTCGGCCACCAGCTCCTCCGCTGCCTGCTCATAGGTCAGGCTCTGGGCGCTGTAATCCCGCAGTTTCGCCCGGATCATCTCGTCCAGGCTTTCGTAGCCGCTGCTCTTCGCCAGATATTCCAGCGCGTGCTCCTGCAAAGTCCGTGCGCCCTCGGCGTCAAGCGCGTTGTACCAGTGGTAGTCCTCGTGCAGCACCGTGCCGAAGATGTCCTGCGCGCTGTCGCCGAAGAAGATCCGGGCCGTCTCGGTGTCCACATAGGCCCTGATGCTCCGGTCGTTCTGCAGCACATCCCTCAGCACAGCATCCGTGCCGGTGGCCGCTGCGTTCAGGCTGATGATCTGGCTGGCCGGGTCGCTCTCCTGCCGCATCGTACCCTTGGCGTATACCTTGCCCCTGCCGCTGGTGCTCTCGCTGCCAAGCGCGCCGCCCAGGCCGGCCATCTTTTCGGCGTAGAGCATCCGTTCGCCCTTGCCCTGGGTGTAGGCGATCTCAAGGGCCGTCCGGCCGGCGTCGGTGCTCAGGATATAATTGATGTCCGCCGCCGTCCCGCTCATGCTGCCCGCCAGCTCCAGCGCCTGCGCAAAGGTGGCAGCGCCGCTCCGGCCCAGCCGGTACAGCGGCGACGCTGCGGCCGCATACCGGTCAGCGTCCACCCTGTCCGGCATATTTTTGCTGATGGTCTCAGCTGCCTTGTCCGTCACCCGCCAGTCTTCCAGCGCCCGCTGCACCTCAGCCTCCCGCTGGGTCTTCGGCGCTTCCGGCCGGAGTCCCAGAGTCTCCCGCAGCGGAGCGTTCTCGTAGCTGTCGGTTTCAGCTGCGGCGGCAGTCGCTTCACGCACGTTGCCCGGTGCAGCCATTTCCGGCACGACATCGGCGATTTCTGCGGGAGTGTCCTGTACTGTCTGCGGCACATCCATAGCTTCGCCGGGCAGCTCTGCGCTCTGTGCAGCAGGCGCTGCTTCGCTTTTTACGTTCTGCTGTGCGGCGATCTCCTGCAGCATCCGGCGGGTCGCGCCCGCAGTGTCGGGCAGCGTCACGCCGTAAGCCTGCTCAAAGGCCGCACGGTTTTCCCGGTTCTCGGCGTTCGGCGTAAACAGTCCGATGGTCTTGCCCGTCAGGCTGTCTCTCGCCGCCACTTCGGCAAACTGCCGCACCGCCGGGTTTTCCGATTTTGCGGCAGTCTCATTTACGCTTCCGCTTCCCTCTGTCGCAAGGCCCGCCATCTCACGCCCCGCAGCACTTCCGGCGTCCAGCTCAGAGCTGCCCGGCACGCCAGTGGCGCTTTGCGCCCGGGCTGCGGCTCCCAGCGCCTGCTGCGCAGGGCCGCTGCCGCCGTCCTCTGTAGCAGCGCCCGCCATTTTACGTCCCATAGAGCTTCCGGCGTCCAGCGAAAACTCGCCCGACACGCCAGTGGCTCGCCCCTCTGGGGGAGCTGTCGGCGAAGCCGACTGAGAGGGCTCATTCCCGTCCAGCGCTCTAGCAGCGGAGGCATCCGCAGCCTCATTAAAGGAGCCCGGGTTGCGGCTCCCGGCGTCTATTTCGGCCCTTGGGCGGGCCTCATATCCTGCCGGCCGCGGCCCCAACAGTTCCTCCCTGTTTCCGCCACTGGCGGCGGTCGTCGCTGTTGCCCTGTCCAGCGCTTCGCTCATTCCGCGCAGCCCCGAGCCCACAGCGCCGCCCAGCGCGCCGGACGCGCCGCCGGAGAGTCCGCTTTCCAGCGCGGTGAGGAAGGTGTCTTTGCTGAACAGGTTCTTCGCCGCCTCGCTGTCCCCCAGCGCAGCGTCGATGGCCATGTCCGCATAGGTCTCCGCAAAGGCCTGCATCGAGTTGTCGATGCCGCCCGAGATGGCCGCAGCCACCGCCGGGTAGCGCTTCGCCAGCTCCGAGCTGCCCGCCAGCCCCTGCACCCAGTCCGCGATCTGCCCCGCCAGCGTGTCCTTCGCGTAGTCACTGCCCATGGTCTTTGCAAGGTCAGCCGCGCCCACCGAGTTGATGGCCCACCCTGCGCCGAACTTGGCGAGGCCGCCGCCCAATGCCTTACCGGCGCTCTCGCCCTTCTCCGCGCTCTGGCCCATGGCCTCTGCCGCTCCCTGTGCGCTCAGGACGGGCAGTACTGCCGCCGGGTTCACGCCCGCCACAGCCAGGTTCTCCGCTGCGCTGGTCACGGCCCCCGCCACGGCCCGCTGGGCCGGGCTCAGGCCGCTCTGGGCCGCAGCCGTCAGCTGCTGCCCGCGGTCGTAGAGCTGGTAGCCCACGCTCTGGTTCTTGTCGATGCCGTCGCTCACTTCCAGCCCCGCCAGCCGCTGGCGCATCTCCCGGATCTCCTTGGAGTTGTACCCCATCGAGATCAGCTCCCGGTTCCGGCTCTCCGGCCATGTGGGGTTATAGTCCATGTCTACGTCGGTCAAAAGGTCAAACAGACTCTGGGCGTGTTCGTCACCCTTTACCTCCTGCTCCACCTGTTTCCAGTTCTTCAGGGTGGCGTCAATGTTCTTTCCCGCCTGCACGCCGTACTCCGCGCCCAGCACCGGGGCAGCGGCCACCGTGTCTCCGATGCCGCCGATGGCGTTCGCCGCCCGGCGCGCATACCGCTTCCATGCGGGGATGGCGTCCAGCGCAGCGTTCATCTTCCGGGCCTCGTCGATCTGCGCCTGTGTCCAGCCGCCCTTTTGGATAAGGTCGGCGTCCGTGTACGCGCCGTGGGTGTTGTCCACCCGGCGCACCGCGTCGGCCAGATTCTTGTTGTCCCCGGTGTCCAGCCACTGGTTGATGCGGTCAAACTCGTCCGGTACGCTGTCCTTGGCAAAGCTGGCTCTCAGCTCCTGCGCCCGGCCGCTGCCGTAGGCCATGGCCCCGCTGCCCACGTTCTCCAGCACGTTTCCGCTCTTCGCCGGAACGCCCCACTTCTGCCCCATGTCCAGCGCCCTTTCGGTGGGGCTTCCTTTAAGAAGGGCTCCCCTGATAGGGGAGCTCCGTTCTCGCGCGGCGTCAGCCGACGGGAACGGTGAGAGGTTTTCTTTCCGCCCGCTGATGTTTTCCGTGGCTGTGGGCGAAGCTGCCTGAGAGGGCTCGTTCCTCGCATCCACCTCCCCCATGTCGCTTATGTGCCGCTCGGTATACTGCTGTAAGGCTTTGTCCCGGGTGTTCTGCTCCTGTTCTGCCTGACGTTGTGCTTCCTTTTTGTCAAACTCCCGGCTCCACTGGCTCAACTGCTCCTTGGTGACGCTGCTCTTCTTTGTGGTGATGTTCTGCGCAGTGCTGCCCGCCCCACTCACCTTGTCCGGGTTCTTTGCGGCAAATTCCCTGCTCCATTGTGCGAGCTGCTGTTTGGTTACTGCCATTCCGTCTTCTTCCCTTCTTTTTGTCTTGACAAATAGTATTGTATTTGTTATTCTGTTATTGAGGAGATGATGTCGTGAAAAGTTATTCGTCCCGCAAGGTCATAAAGGCGCTCAAGGCCGACGGCTGGTATGAGGTCAACTGCGTGGGCAGCCACCACCAGTATAAACACCCCGCCAAGCCCGGTCGCGTCACCGTAAAAGACCCCGATAAAGATATTCCCCGGGCTACGCTTAACCGCATTGAGCAGCAGTCCGGCCTTGAATTCCGCTGAATGATAGGAGGCTTTTCTGATGAAAAAGAATCTTCCCGACCGTTACTTCTATCCTGCCGTGTTTATCTACGAGGACGGGCAGGAGATCGCTGTCGATTTTCCCGACCTCGGTGTCGCCACCAGCGGTACGTCCGAGGACGACGCCCTGCTTTCCGCCCGCGAGCTGCTTGGCTGCGTGATGTGCGGGCTGGAAGAGGACGGCGAGCCTATCCCCGCCCCCTCGGCCCTGTCCGCTATCCAGCCTAAAGAAAACGAGCGGGTCGTGCTGGTCGATGCCTATATGCCGTCCGTCCGGCTCGCCAGCGTCAATCGTTCGGTAAACCGCACCGTCACTCTCCCGGCGTGGCTCAATGCCGCCGCCCTTGAACGCAATGTAAACTTCAGTCAGGTCCTTCAGGACGCGCTCAAGCACCAGCTCCACCTCGCCTGACTTTATCCCAAAGCCTCCTGCACACGGTCGTGCAGGAGGCTTTTCTGTTACCCTGCCAGCTCAAAGGCTTTCCAGATCTCATCGTCCGTGTATCCCTGATACTTCAGGCTGTCAAAAATAGTCTGGTCATCCGAGCCGTGGTTTCTCTGGCCCTTGATGGCGTTCGCCGCCACCTGCGCCCGCTGCGGGACACGGGTGTCGTCCTCTATCCAGCCCGCATCCGTCAGCGTCCGCTTGTAGTGATCATATCGCGGGTCACTCGCTTTCATTGTGATAAACTCCTTCGACATACTCAGCAGCTGGGCATAGGTCGGGCTGCTCCCGCTGCCCGAAGAACCGCCCGAGCTGCCTGCGCTCTTTGTTGCCAGCGTCGTTGCAAGCTGCCGTCCTGCGATCGTCCTGTAATTTCCCACAGAGTTCGGATCCAGGCCGTACAGCTCCAGCACCGCCCGTGCGGCCTCGTCGCTGCCGCCGCCTGCCAGCCCCGCCGCGGTCGTGAGCGCACCCGCCTTGTCTGCGCGGGTGATGGGTGCGCCGCTGTAATTGTCGAAGATTCCGGTATCCAGACCATACCGGCCCAGCACGGCGTTCGCGGCATCGCCCGCTCCCTGCTGGTACAGGTTGAACGCCTGCTCGTAGGCATTCAGTGCATCGCTCTGGCCGGTGCGCTCTTTGTTGTACTCCCACTGTTCCCGGGCAAACTCGTTCTCCCACTGCTGCTGGGTGTAGCCCTTGTAGGTGTCGTAGGCCGTCAGACCGGCTCTGCCCACACTCTTCGCCATCTCCCACAGGTTCGAGAGAAAATCGCTCTTCTCCTGTGCCGCCTGATCTGCCCGGCTCTTCTTGTAGTCCCGCCAGTCCTGCGCGTTGGCCACAGCTCCCTGATGCTCCGCCGCCTCGAGGCTGTCCTGATTCTGCAGCGCACTCAGCAGCCCCGAGAGGCCGTTCTGCTTCAGCTGGTACATGGTCAGGGCCTTGTCCCGCAGTCCGGCCAGCCCGTCGTCCACGTTGGCCATGGCCTGCTGGTAGCCCTGCTGGGCCACACTGTTTGCGTAGCTCGAGCCGTACCCGCCGCTCAGCGCGGCAGCGCCCGCAGCGGCGTTCTCAGCCGCCGCCCTGGCATTCGCCTGCGCGCCCGCGCGGTACTGCCGGTAGGGCTCGCTGTCCGTGCCTACGTCATAGCCCGCATTGCTGGCCGCGCCCATGCTGTCCAGTGTCTCGTTGATCCGGTCGGTGTAGTTGCTCTGGTACGCCCCCGGCATCGCGTTCTCCGCTTCCTTCTGCGCCGCCTGCGCGTCCCTGTATCTCTTAAAAACTCCCATTCGAAACTCCCTTCTTGACAAAATACGCGAAATGCATATATGCTATACTTATAAATTCGGAGGTGAATCTTGATGCCGATGACAAACTATACTTTCTATCCCGCGGTGTTCCACCCCGAAGAAACGGGTTATTCTGTCACCGTCCCCGACATCGAGGGCTGCTTTACGCAGGGTGATACGATGGATGAGGCTGTGCGGATGGCACAGGATGCCATCGGCCTGATGCTGGAAGAGTGCGCTGTCTGCCCCACTCCTTCCGTTCCTTCCTCTCTTCCGGTGGAGGCCGGAGACTTTGTGGTCATGGTCCCCTTTGATATGGCTGCTTACCAAAAGCAGTTCCGCCCTGTTAAAAAGACCCTCTCCGTCCCCGCTTGGCTCAATGATGCAGCCGAGGCCGCACACATCAACTTCTCCGGCGTCCTTCAGGACGCCTTGAAAGAAAAGCTCCATCTTGCATAAGACTTCCTTTAAGAAAGGCTCCCCTCGATAGGGGAGCTCCGTTTTTGCTCCGCCGCAGGCGGACAGAAACGGTGAGAGGTTTTCTTCCGCCGCTCAGCCCCTTCGGGCTGGGCGCTTTTTCTTTACAACAAGCCCATCAGTATGCTTGCGCCTACGCTCAGGATCGTGTTCAGAAGCCCGCTTCCCCGGCTCTTCTTTGCCTGGCTTTCGCTGGCCGCCTGATTGTACGCGCTCTGATAGTAGTTGCGCTGGTTCTCCCAGTTCTGGTAGTTGGTCTGGTACTTCTCGTAGTCCTGTGCCTCGGCCTGCTGGTAGCCGCTCAGCTGGCTCTGCAGGTCGCTCTTTTTCTGGGTGTACTGGTTCAGCGCCTGGCTGTACAGGCTGTTGGTGGCGCTGCTCAGGCCCGCCATGGCGTTCTGATAGGCGCTCTGGCCCGCCTGGGTGCCGTAGCTGGAGCCGTACCCGCCCGAGATGGCGCTGGCGTTGGCCTGGGCGTTCTCGTTGGCCAGCTTCGCCTGCCGGGTGTAGCTGTTCTTATACTGCTCGTAGGCCGCATCCCGGGTGGGGTCGTAGCTAAAATCCTTCATCCCGTCCAGCTTGCCCATCACGCCGTCGATCTTGTCCTTGTATTTGCTGGTGTAGCTTTCCGGCTTCTTCGCCTCCCACTCCTCCAGCTGCGCTCTCGCATTGCTCAAACTGCTCATAGTCCATATCCTCCTGTCCTCGTAATCGAGGCCCGCTCTTTTGCGGTATCTCGGTCCTCATGTGTCCAGCTCAGTCCTCATGTGTCCAGCTCAGTCCTGTCCGGTCTGCCAATGGCGCTTTGCGCCCGGGTTGCGGCTCCCAGCGTCTGCTGCGCAGGGCCGCCGCCCTCTGTAGCAGCGCCCGCCATTTTACGCCCCGCAGGGCTTCCGGCGTCCAGCTCAGACCTGTCCGACACGCCAGTGGCTCTCCCCTTGGGAGAGCTGGCGCGTCAGCGCCTGAGAGGGCTATTTCAGCTTCTCCTGTAAATCCCCCGAGAGATTCTCGGTGTCAATGTTGCTCAAAATATATTCCAGCTGCTCCTGCATCTGGTACAGATAATTCCTCAGCTCCCGGGCGCTGGCCGTATCCAGCCCATCCAGCCTCGGCATCGAGATCTTGGAAAGTCCTACAATGCTTGCCATAGTTTCGCTCCTTTCTGCCCTCTGTCGCAGGGCACTACATTTTACGCCAAGTCAGGCTTCAGGTGTCTAGCTCAGACCTGCCCGGCCTGCCAATGGCTCCCCTCTTAGGGGAGCTGGCGCGAAGCGCCTGAGAGGTCCTGCCGGGCGAGCGTTCTTCCAAAGGCTCTACCTTTTCGGCATCGCTCCACTCACTCTTCCGCCCTCGCTGCTGCTCAGCGTCATGGCGATGCTCCGCACCGCGATCTGTCCTTTTCCGGTCAGACGCAGCCGCATGGTGTCGTGCCGGGTCGGGACAAAGGGCAGGTTCACCTGCACCCGCCTGTCCCGGGTGTCCACCCGGCCCTTTTCTTCCCACTCGCCGCCGTCGAAGCTGGCCCACAGCGTCACCACCGTCCGCTCCATGGCGTCCAGCCGCACCGTCACCCGGCTGCAATACTTGTCGTCCGGGTCTCCGAGTCCGATGTCGCCGGTCACGGCCTCGTATTCCACCGTGTCCTCTTCGCCGCCGGCTTCCCGGCTCCCGTCTGCGGCCCAGATGGCCTCTTTGTCCCAGAGGTAGAGCTGCCGCCCGGTGCTGCACATGGCCCAGCCGGTGGCGTCCTCCTCGTGCCAGAGTCCCTTTTCTGTGTCGTAGACCAGCAGCCGCTGCCCGCCGGGGCTCTCGGTGTGCAGGTAGTACCGTCCCACCAGCCCGCCGGCGGCCGCCCTTGTCACTCGGCTCATGGCCGTCTCGTCCAGCGAGGCCGACACCTTGGTGGGCAGGCTGCCGTCCCACGCCATCACCCCGTCCATCGAGAGGTAGTACAGTGTCTCGTTGATGACGCAGAGGCTCTGGTGGGCGCCCTTGGCCACGCCCGAGCACTGGATGCTGCTCATCTGGTAGTCGCTGGGCTTGGTGCCGTAGAGCTTGTGTAAGCCGTTCTCCTTGAAGAAAAGCACGTATCCCATGCAGGTAGCCGCGCCGGTAAAGGCTCCGTCGCTGCCCACGGTCACGGCATAGCTGTCCGCTGCCGTGCCGCGGTAGGAGAACCAGTTGGTGGCGTCACCCAGCTTGCAGGCATAAATGACGTTCTCGGTGCTCGAGCAGCCCCACACCCGGTTGTTGTGCTCCGTCAGCCAGTCCAGATCCGGCACCCGCCGCTGGGCTGTTACGTCCGGGAAAGGCCCGTCGAAGGTCTGGGTGGTCTTGCCGTCCATGGCCGTCCACACCACGCTCTGGCCCGTCACCACACAGGTGCCGTAGTACAAAACGCTCTCGATGTCCGGCGCAATGGAGAGGATCACCGAGTCCCCGGCCACGTCGTCCACCACCACGTCCCCGCCGAAATCGGCAGAATAGGCGTTCTTCACCACGCTGGGGATGCCCGTCAGGGTCACAGTGTCCCCAGCCTTGAACGCTTTGCCCAGCCCCTCGCAGGTCACGCGGCAGTAGTTCAGCAGGATGTTCTGCCACCCGCCCGCCGTGCTGTAGAGCTTCAGGGCGTCGCGGTAGCTCCACGGGGCATCCTCGGCCTGCTTGAGCCAGACGTCGCCGTTCTTGGGGCTTTCCGGCTCGGTCGCGCCGAATTTGTTCGGCGTGTACACCACGCCCGCAGCGTCGCAGGGGGTCACAGTCAGGCTTTTGCCTCCCTGCTGCCAGCTGGAGCCCAGCGCGCTCAGTGTCCCCGCTGCGGTGTCAAAGGACATCTTATCCGGCCAGATGAGCACCTTGGTCCCCATGCCCACCATCTTCTTCTCGCCGTCCGTCAGGGCGTTCTCCAGCTCCACGGCGGCGCTGCCGTCGTCCGGGGCATACCGCAGGGTCGTGCCTTCCACGGTCAAAAGGCCGTTCAGGTGGTACATCCCGTTCATTCCGGCTGCATCCCGCACTTTCCGCCGGGGCTTGCGGGTCTCGAGGGCCGGGTATCCCCGCGAAGAAAAGTTCTTCTCCTTGCTCAGCTCTGCCTCGCTGCAGGCATACCCCTCGTTCAGCCCGCCAAATACCCGCAGCAGCTGCCGCTGGCTGTTGATCTGGTTCAGGTTCGTCACGTCATCAGCCTCCCGCCGCCTACCGGCATATAATTTCGCCTCACCCACGCCGCAAACTCCTGCACATAGCTCGTGTAGAGCTGCAATTCGTTCGCCGCCCGGGCCGTCTCGCCGAGGGCAAGGTCCATCTGCGCCGCCAGCCAGTGGGGGTAGAGCGCTTCCGCCGCGCCGTCTGCCAGCAGCGGCGTGTCGTATTCCAGCCCCTCTTCCCACAAAATATCCGCGCCGCGCCCCTCGAAGTCGCCGCCGGTGTCGCTGCGCTCCACCACGCTCCGCCGCAGGCCGCTGTCAGTCTGCCGCAGCCACAGCTGCTTCATCTCGTCCGAAAAGCTGTTGTTCGGCCTCAGCTCGTCGGCCATCTTTATCGCTTCGCCTGCTGTCATGCTTAATAATCCTTTCATCTTAGGTATCCGGGTTGCGTTTGCTGCTTTTTCTTCAACCCCTTGGCGGGGCTTTGAAAAAGCAGAACGCTGCCCCAGCCTCGCCTCCCTGTTTCCGCCGCTGGCGGCGGTCGGCTCCGCTGCAAAACAAAATCCCCCGGCGCAGCAAGCGCCTGCAAGCTGTACCGGGGAATATCTCTCTGCCCTCTGTAACAGGGCTCTCCATTTTACGCCTCATCGGGCCTTGAGCGTCCAGCTCAGGCCTGTCCGACACGCCAGTGGCTCCCCTATTAGGGGAGCTGGCTGCCGTAGGCAGACTGAGAGGTTAAATGGTCATCATCTGCGTACCGGCCGCCGCCTGCATGGCCTGGCTCTTCCGGGCCGCCTCGGCGTCCTGCTTGATGCTGTGCTCCAGCACCTCGGCCACAGCCTTCGGCACCTTCACGTCGATGCCGCGCTGGATGAGGTAGCTATCGCCGTTGACGCCCACGAACACCGGCGCCGCGTAGCGGTCGTCGTCCTTAAACAGGTGGATGGTCACCATGCCGTCGTCCTTCTCTTCGGTCTTTGCCTCGGTCTTTGCCTCGGCCTTTTCCACGGTCTCCACCGCGTTCTCCACGGCATCCGCCGCAGCAGTCTCTTTCTTAGTCGCCATAGTATCCTTCTTTCTGCCCTCTGTCGCAGGGCTATTCCTTTTGCGCTATAGCCTCTCCCTTTGGGAGAGGTGTCACCGTAGGTGACGGAGAGGGCAAGCCCGTTGCGATAGCGCTATCATGCGTCGATAAGCAGGCTCTTTGTCAGAGCCATACTATCCGCCGCGTCCATGCCTATCTGTCAGCATCCTTGCCCTCTCAGGCCACTTCGTGTCCAGCTCTCCCAAAGGGAGAGCCATCAGAGGTGTGTTAGTTCGCCTTCGCCTTCGCGCTGTACTTCGGGCTGACGCTCTCGATGCGCACCATGTACTGCTCACACAGCCGCTCTGCGGTCTTGATGGCCTTCCAGCCCACGGACGCGCGCTGGTTCAGCGGGTCTTCGCCCGCGCCCAGCTGCTTGACGATGTGCTGCAGGCCGCCGCCCTCCACCTCGGTCACGGCGTAGGCGTGAGCCGCCAGCACCAGCGTACCGAACACGGCCAGACCGCTCGGGCAGCCGTCGCCGGTCCAAATCTTCGCCTCGCTGGTCTCGATGAAGCGCACACCGGCCAGCTTGCCGATCTCGCCGTTGTAGATGTTCTCGGGGTTAGAATACTTGTGGACATCGATCCACTCCGGGTTGCGGCGCAGATCATAGGCCACATAGGGGTGGACGATGGCCACATAGCTCTCGCCGATGGCGTCGGCATTCTGGGCCTTCAGGGCAGTGGCCGCCTGGTCGATGAGGTCGGGCGTCAGCACGCTGGCGGTGGTCAGGTTGGCGCGGCTGGTCACGGCGGTGTCGCCCGCCGGCGCGTAGATGACGTTGGTGCCGCCCGCCAGCACCTCGCGGGTCACGGTGTCCAGCGTGCGGCCCGCCTGAGATGCCAGTACCTTGGTGGCCTGGGTGATGTTGTTGTCGATGGCGGTCAGCTGCAGCACGTCGGTGATGGCTGCCCAGCCGCCGTACTGCTTCACGGTGGCGGTCATAGGGGTGACGGTCAGGGCCTGAGCATTGGGGGTCACGCCCTCAGTCAGAGGCTCGGTGGCCTTGGGCAGGCTCTCGTACTTGCGGAACTCGATGGTCTTGCCGTTGTTGGCCGGGATGGGGTACTTGTCGCCGAACTGGTCATGCACCAGCAGCGGCTCTGCCTGATCCAGCAGACGCTTCTCGTAGTAGGTCTTCATCTCGGCGCTCATGCCGGTCGCGCCGGTGTGGTTTGCAGGCTGCGCAAACAGCTGCAGATTCATGTGGTTCTTCATGTTTCTTACTCCCTTCGTTTACTCTTGTGCTTTATCGAGAGACTTCTGCTTCCCGGGTTTTCCTTTAAGAAAGGCTCCCCTAACAGGGGAGCTCCGTTCTCGCGCGGCGTCAGCCGACGGGAACGGTGAGAGGTTTTCTTTCGGTCAGCAGCGCCTTCCGGTTAAAAAGTGATGATCTGTCCCCGCATGGCGCGGCGCTCCAGCTCTTCGCACTGCTGGGGCGTCAGCTTGGAGACGTCGGTCTTCAGCACCGCCGCACCGCCGGGGTTGGTGCCGTTCTCGCTGGGCCGTGCGCCCCGCTGGCGGATCCGGGCCTCCACGCCCTTCTCCACGGTCTTGGCCGTCTGGGTGGTGCGCCGGGCCATGATGTCGTCAAAGTAGCGGGCCTTGTAAGCGTCCTCCATCTTCACGCCCAGCTTGAGCATCTGGGCAAAATCCGGGTCGGCCAGCGCCGTCTTGATGTCAAAGCCCGGGTCCTCGGCCCGGATGCGCTCCGCAGCGGCGTCCCACTCCTGCTGGATGGCTTCCATCTTTGCGGCCTCCGCCCTCTGCTGCTCTGCGGCGCGGTGCTTGGCGTTCTCGCTTTCCAGCGCGTCCATCTCCTTGGCCAGCTGGACGCTGATGCCCTTCTTCATGGCCATGTCTTCGTAGTAGGCGTCGTCCTTCACGACGCCGCCCTCCACCGCCGCAGCCAGTGCCTCGTAGTCGCCGGGAGCGGTGCCGTACTTCTGGCCCAGAGCGTTCAGGATACGCCCCACCGGCCCCTGCTCGTTCAGGATGCTGTCGTAGGCCTTCTGGGTGGCCTGCACGATCATCTCGCCAAACTCCCGGTTGTACTCGCCCCGCATCAGCTCGCCAAACGCTTTCCGGTGTGCCTCCGGGTCGGTGCTGCTCTTGTCTGCCGCACCGTCCTGTTCCTCGCCTTCGGCAGCATCTTCCTCCGCGCCCGGCTCTTCCGCCGGGCTCAGCATCTCGTCCACCTCAGCGGCAGCAGCCTCCCGGCCTTTGCCCTGGGCGGGAGCAGACGCCGCCTTTTCTTCCGCCGCAGCTTCGCCGATGCCTTCTGCTGCACCGGCACCGTCTCCGCCTTCCGCAAACAGCTGCAAATCAAAAGGCTCCCCCGGGTTGCGGCTCCCGGCGTCTGCTGCGCTCCGCTTGCATCCTGCCGGCCGCGGCCCCAACAGCTCCTCCCTGCTTCTGCCGCAGGCAGCGGTCGTCGCCGTTGCCGCAAACAGCTGCAAATCCACCGCCGGGCTGCATTTGCAACTCTCCTTGAAGCTCACATTCTCCGGGTACTGCTCTGCCAGCAGAGTCAGACCGTCGGCCACAAGCTCGAACTTGTCCCGCATGAGGACGCTGTCGCCTGCCTTTACGCTCACCACCGGGCCGTCCTTGCCCTGATAGCTGCAGCTCGAGGTGTGTTCGTCCTCCGCAGCGCTGTACGCCAGCGTCTGCATCAGACAGCTCACAGCCGCGCATACGATGTCCTGCCCCGCCGGGGCATATCCCGCGTGGCCCTCGGCCCTCATCGTCAGCTTCCCGCCCTCCGGGTCTGCCACATAAATAATTTTGATCATTCCATTGCCTCCTTTTTTTCAGTAGCTCTCCTTGTAAAGCGCTCTTTCAGGCGAGCCAAAGCCTCTCCCTTTGGGAGAGGTGTCACCGTAGGTGACGGAGAGGGCAAGCCCGGTGCGATGGAGCCACAGCGCAGCGATAGGCAGACTCTTTGTCAGCGCAATGTTATCACGGTGTCTGCCTTTCTCTGCCATCGTCCTTGCCCTCTCAGTCATTGCTTCGCAATGCCAGCTCTCCCAAAGGGAGAGCCTTTCGGAGTCTCACTTATTCGGGTTGTTGATGTTCATCGCCCTCTCGGCTGCCTTGGTGGCCAGCGGGTTGGTCCCGCCGCCCACCTGTCCGCCCAGAGAGTTGGTCACTGTCTTTGCGCTGGCCTCTCCGCCGCCGCCTCCGCCGGTCATGGCAGCGGCCGCAGCCCCCGCCTGCTCGCTCAGGTTCGAGCCGTTCTGCTGGTCGATGACCGCCGCCATCTGCTGGATCTGTGCCATGGCCTGCTGCAGCTGCTGGTACAGGGTGCCGTTCTGGGCCACCCTCTGGCGCACCTTCTCGATGCCCTCGAAGTCCATCATGTCCAGACACGCCAGTGCAGCGTCGGCGTTGGCCGGAGCAAAGAATCCCAGCTGATAGCACTCCTTCGCCGTCTCGTTCTGGCTAAGGCGGCTGAAGGTGCTCTTCTTGGCCGCGCTCACCGTGATGTCGAACACCGGCTCATGGGCGCCCAGCTCCACGCCGCCCACGCTCTCCACCGGCTGCGGCCGCAGCATCTGGCCGGAAAACTCCCGGTACTCCGTGCCGCCCTGCTGGCCGGTGATGCGGTAGACCCGCTCTTCGTCGTAGAACTGCCGCATCAGGTCGATGATGAAGTAGCATTCTTTTGCAAAGGAGCGGTAAGAACTCTTCAGCATATCCCGGCTGAGCTTTGAGCCTGCTTCCTGCAGCGCCGCAATGGCCGAAGCAGCGGTCAGGCCGCTGGTCGCGCCGCCCTGGTTCACGTCCCGGTTGCCGCTGATCTCCTTCAGCTCGGCCACACGGTTCTGCTGGTAGGCGATGGTGTTGGAGGGCAGCGGGGCGGTATCCAGCTCCATAAAGCCCCGCTCGTCCAGCCGTCCCGTGATATGTACCACGTCCTTCGCCGTGTCCAGCAGCTCGTCCTCGTTCACGCCCGCCGTGTCCGAGATAAGGTAGCGTTTCTTGGCCGCTGCCAGCGTGTTCTCGTCCATGGCCTGGGTCATCCGGTCGATGGCGTCCTGGGTGTCCTTCATCACGTCGATGTACCCGAAGCCCGCCGGGCTGTTCTCTTCCACAAAGAGCGGGTCAAACACAAAGGGGTATTTTCCGTGGTCGTAGAAGCCCGTCTCGGCCATCGCCGGGTCGTTCTCGCTGGCGTAGAGCACCACGCCGTTGCAGAACTTGCAGTAATGCACCACGGTCTGACCGCCGGGCTTCTCCCGCTTGTAATACCAGTCCACCACCACGCTCTTTTCGCTGGTGTCGATGTTCTGGTCGCTGACGTACTGCCCCACGGTGATGCCGCTGCTGCCCGCCTTGCCCTCCAGCTGCGACCACCGGGCCGTCAGACGGTCGTTGTCGGCCAGCGCCAGCGAGAAGAAGTTTGCCGAGTCCTGGATGTCCTCCACGCCCGGCTCCCAGTAGAGCATCAGAAGATCCATGCTCCGGATGGCGATGTCCCCGAGTCCCTCCCGCAGCGCCGGGTCCCAGAAGATGCCCTTCACGCCGGTACCCTGCTTGAGCTTGCGCCACCAGGTGTCGCTGTACACGCTCTCGTAGTCTGCCTGTTCCAGCACCACCGGCAGGATGTCGGAGAGGAGCTTTGCCGTCTCCTCGTCGTCCTGCGCCCTCGGCAGCACGTTGGGCTCCGGGTAGTTGTCCATGGCGTCGGCGTGTTTGTTGGCAATGGAGTTGAACAGCCACCCTGTGCTGGGGGCGCGCTTGCCCTCCATCACCCGGTTGCCGTACTGCTTCCAGTGGCCCAGCTTGTACCATTCCTCGTTGTCGATGATCCGCTTGTCGAGGCTGGCCTTGGCCGATTTGTACTTTTCGAGGATGGCCATTGCCTCGCTGATCTCCTTCTCGCCGATGGGCTGCTCACCATCCAGCACCCCGGCCAGACTGGCTCCTTCTGTCTGCGCCTGCGGCTCGTTGTCGGCGGCCGCCGCCATCATATCTGTTTCTCTTTCGTTCAACTATTCTCACCTTCTAAAGCCTGAAATCCTCGGAAAAGCCGTAAATCGGAGAAACGAGAAAAAAAGCGTTTAGCGAAGCGGCTAGCTTTTTTCCGTTTCGACTTCCCCTTCGGGGTCTGAAAGGGGCGAGCAGCCCCTTTCTCGTGGATCCAGCGCGTCGAAATCGCTGGTGCTTTTCTGGTTCTCTTTTGGCACGCAAAAGAGAACATTAGCCTTAATGAAAAAGCGCTCTAAACCCGCGCTACCAGCGCGCAAAGTCGTTCCCCTTATTCTTCCGAAGAAGGGCCGTAGAGGGCTGCGCCAGCGGTAATGAGCACATCCGGCTCGATGCGCAGACCGGTGCGGCGGTTCTTCTGGGCCTCCACGAGGAAGAGCCACGGTGCGGCGTCGGGCCGGTTCTTTACGAACGCCAGCCGCTTCGGCTCGAGACGGTGCGCCCGCAGCACCGCCAGCGCCTCGGCCAGCCGCTCGGGCCGGTGGCAGAGCGCAAGCCTGCCGCCGTCCTTCAGCAGACGGAAGCCGCAGGCGCAGACGTCCTCGAGGGTGCAGTCCGTCTCGTGGCGGGCCGTGGCCCGGCCTGCCTTGGCGCTCTGGGGCCCGGCGGCAAAATAGGGCGGGTTGCAGGCGCAGACGTCGAACTGCCCCTCTCCCTCCCGGAAAGAGCGCAGGTCGGCGAGGTGCGGCGTGATGTGGCCGATGCCCTGCTCTGCGACGGCCTGCTGCAAGAGCGCACTGGCCTCGGGCTGCAGCTCGACGGCGGCGCAGGGGCCGCGATGCCCCCGGTCGTGCCACTCGAGGCTGACGATGCCGCAGCCCGAACACAGGTCTGCCGCCGTCTGGCTGCGCTTTGGCTCACAGAAGCGGGCCAGCAAAAGCGCATCTGAGCCGAACCGGTGGACGGCAGAGCAGTATACTTCTGTTTTATTATACAAAATCTCGGTGGAATGTTCCATATGCCCGGCTGAAATCCTCCGACAAAATATTCTGTCCCAAAAGATGAAAAATTTATGCAACAAAGAAAAGCAGCAGACCCGTACAACAGGTCTGCTGCTTTTGATGCGTTATTCGCGCGGCTGTCTGCTAAAAATTATTCAGCAGTGATAGCGCCGGTGGGGCAAGCGCCCTCGCAAGCACCGCAATCGATGCAAGCGTCTGCGTTCACGACTGCAACGCCATTCTCAACAGCAACTGCACCAACGGGGCAAGCGCCCTCGCAAGCGCCGCAGCCAACACATGCGTCAGAAACCTTGTGTGCCATAATAGAACTCTCCTTTATCTCCCCGTGCTCAGTATTTATGAAGAAACCTGCCTCTGCACGGCTCTGGCAGACCCCTCGGAAATCATATCCTTGACTGCATTCTAGCAAAGCCGTTTCAAAAAGGCAAGACTAACCGCACCCGCCCAAAAGCAAATCTTTGTTTTTTGTTGGGTTGCACAAAAGCATGGGCTAACTTTTGGAGAAATTTGAAGAGGATATTTGGCGAAAATCACGAAGCGTAGTTAGTTTTAACAGACTAACCTCTCGAAGACTCTGCCAGCACTGCCCTCTTATTTTTTTTCTTTTCGACCGCAGCCGGGGCAGGACGGCGCGCCGTCGGCGCTGGCCGCAGCCACCACGGGGGCGGGGTCGCGCACGCCGGAATAATCGTCGTCCGGGTCGGGGCGGCGGGGGGCGCGCTTGCCGCCGGAGACATACTCACAGACGCTCACCTTGTAGTACCGGGGAGCGAAAGCCTCGGTGCCGCAGCGCACCCGCAGGTAGCCGGAGATGGGGTTGACCTCCAGCACGGTGCCGAGGCCGTCCGGGGTGCGGACAGTGCTGCCCACCATGGGCATGATGCTGTTCAGGTACTCGTAGGCGTTCTCCTCGTAGGCCAGACAGCACATCAGACGGCCGCAGGCGCCGCTGATCTTAGTGGGGTTGAGGGAGAGGCCCTGCTCCTTCGCCATCTTGATGGAGACGGGCTGGAAATCCTTCAAAAAGCGGCTGCAGCAGAAGGGCTGGCCGCAGATGCCGAGGCCGCCGATCATCTTGCTCTCGTCGCGCACACCGATCTGGCGCAGCTCGATGCGGGTGTGGAAGATGCCGGCCAAATCCTTGACCAGCTCGCGGAAGTCCACGCGGCCGTCGGCGGTGAAATAGAACATGATCTTGGAGCGGTCGAGGGTGTATTCGGCCTCCACCAGCTTCATTTCCAGCCCGTGGCGGGCGATGCACTCCTGACAGGTGCGGTAGGCGCGCTTCTCGTCCTCCCGGTTCTGGCGCATCCGGCGGACATCCACGCTGTCGGCCATCCGGGTAATGGGCTTGAGGGCCTTGGGCACGGCGGAGTCTGCGATCTCCTTCACGCCCTGCACCACCTCGCCGCACTCCACGCCCCGGGCCGTCTCGACGATGACGTAATCGCCGGTCTGGATGGGGGTGTCTGCGGGGTCAAAATAATAGGTCTTGCCGTTGTCCTTGAAACGGACGGATATAACTTTTTTCATAGCATTCCTCTTTGGGGTCGTATCTGACACGGATAAGCCCGGAAAAATGGGCTGTCAGCAGTCTGTATTTTCGCTCCACAGCCCGCTTTGGGCGGGACTGTGGCTGAAATTGCGATAAAATTCCATTCTGCATTCTAGTATAACATAATCCGGCCCGCATTTCCACGAAATAGAGCAAGAAAACAGCCGGAATCTTCCCAGCAGCCTCCGGGACGAAGGTAGATCAAGGAAAGTTTTGTTAAAGATTGTCTTTGCCACTATTGCAAGAGGGGCGGCCTCGTGTATAATAGGAATGATAAGAAGAATTCAGGGGACTGCCGTGTCTGCGGCCGGTCCCTTGCCGCGAGGCTGCGGCATAGAAAAGAGAAATGGATAGGAAATCATGGAAAAATTCAGCGTCAAAAAGCCATTCACCATCCTTGTCGCGGTCATTATGGTCCTGCTGCTGGGCTTCGTGTCCATCACGAGCTTGCAGACGAACCTTCTGCCCGACATCAGCACGCCCTACCTCATGGTGGTCACAGTCTACCCGGGTGCCAGCCCCGAGCGCGTGGAGTCGGAAGTCTCCGACGTGATGGAAAACGCGCTGGGCACTGTGTCCGGCGTCGAGAACATCACCGCGACCTCGGCGGAGAACTACAGCCTCCTGCTCATGAAGTTTGCCGAGGGCACCGACATGAACAGTGCGATGGTCAAGACCTCGAATAAGGTGGACCAGACCGCGTCCAGCCTGCCCAGCACCTGCCTGACCCCATCCATCATCGAGTACAGCCTGAACATGAACGCTTTTATGACGGTGGCAGTCAGCCGGGAGGGCAGCGACGTCTACGACCTGTCGGACTTTGTGAATAACACCCTCTCGCCCTATGTGGGCCGTACCAACGGCGTTTCCAGCGTTTCGGCCAACGGCCTCATCGAGAAGATGGTGCAGGTGCAGCTGAATCAGGACAAGATCGACGCGATCAACACCCGCCTGCTGGAACTCATCGACACCCAGCTGGCCGACGCCCGCGCCCAGCTCGATGACGCCGAGGCCCAGATCGCCGCGGGCCGTGCCGAGTACGAGCGGCAGCTGAAAAACTTCGGCAACACGGTCTCCGACACCGTCATGGCCCAGATGGGCACCGAGGTGGCCGACGCCGTCACCGTCGTGCGCGATCAGGCGCAGGCCCTGCTCAACAGCGTCAACCAGCTCATCGGCGTGGTCAATGAGCCGGAGATCCAGCAGGCCCTCATCGATGTCCGTGACGGCCTGCAGCGGGTCGTGGACCAGTTCAATCAGACCGGTATGCGGGACATCGACTCCCTCATCGAGATCGTGGGCGAGCTGCGCGACATTACCGATAAGCTCACCGCAGCCCTGCAGGAGCTGCAGGGCCGTCTGGGCACCAGCGACGGCAGCGTCTCCGACCTTGCCGACGAGCTGGAGGTGTCCAGCAGCCTGAGCACCATCTACAATACGCTGGATCAGGTCATCAAGGCCATGGACAATGTGCCCGGCCTGATGAACCAGTTCTCGGTCGCTCTGGGTACCTATTCCAGCCAGCAGCTCAGCGCCTATATGCAGTTCACCGAGGCCCGGGAGAAGCTGAAGGACTATGAGAACCAGCTGGAAGATGCAAAGCGGCTCTACGAGGACACCAAGGAAAAGGCCTTGGCCAGCGCCGATGTGGCAAAGCAGCTGGACATCAAGACCCTCGCCCAGCTCATCTACGCCCAGAACTTCTCGATGCCTGCCGGTTACGTCGCCGACAAGAACGGCCAGTCGTGGCTGCTGAAGGTCGGTGAGGAGTACGACAGCGTCTCGGACATCGAGGGCGCTCTTCTGCTCCACGTCGAGGGCTTCGGCGACGTCCGCCTCTCCGATGTGGCCGATGTGGCCGTCATCGACAACTCTGAGGCCAGCTACACCCGCCTGAACGGCGAGCGGGCCGTGGTGCTGAAAATCTTCCGCAACGCCACCTCCAGCGCCAGCAGCGTCTCGGACGGCTGCCTGAACGCCTTCAAGGAGATGCAGGCCCAGTATCCCGACCTGCACGTCGTCGTCCTGTCCAATCAGGGCAACTACATCACCATCATCGTCAACAGCATCATCAGCAGTATGCTGGTGGGCGCTGCGCTGGCCATCATCGTGCTGGCCATCTTCCTCAAGGACATCAAGCCCACCCTCGTGGTCGGCGTCAGCATCCCGCTGTCCGTCCTGTTCGCCGTCGTGCTGATGTACTTCACCGGTCTCGACATGAACATCATGACACTGGCGGGCCTGTCGCTGGGCGTCGGTATGCTGGTGGACAACTCGGTGGTCGTCATCGAGAACATCTACCGTCTGCGCAGCCGGGGCGTGCCGGCGGCCCGCGCCGCCGTACAGGGTGCCCGTCAGGTGAGTATGTCGGTGGTGGCTTCCACCCTCACCTCGGTCTGCGTCTTCCTGCCTGTGGTGTTCTCCTCCGGCACGGTGCGCAGCCTGCTGGAACCCATGTCCTTGTGCATCGGCTACTGCCTGATGGCCTCCCTCATCGTGGCCGTCACGGTCGTGCCTGCTGCTGCCTCTACAGTTCTGAAAAAGGCCGAGCCGAAGCGGCTGGTCTGGTTCGAGAAGATCCAGGACAAATATGCCCACAGCCTCGAGTGGTGCTTACGGCACCGCGCCCTGCCGCTGGTGGCGGCGGTCGTGCTGCTGGCCTTCTGCGGCTGGAAGGTCTTCTCCATGGGCGTCGTCCTCCTGCCGGAGATTTCCAGCAATGAGGCCACCATCGCCCTCTCCACCGACGACGATCTGACCAAGGAAGAGTCCTACGGCGTGGCCGGACAGGTCGTGGAGGCCGTCATGGCCGTGGACGGCGTGGAAGAGGTGGGCGTCACCACCGACACCACTGTGGCCGGCATCGACATCGGCCAGCTGGGCCTGCCCAGCGCCATCACCGACCTGCTGAGCGCCGCCAACAGCTACGGCAGCTATCAGTTCAACGTCATGCTGGACGAGTCTCTCTCCTCCACCCAGATCGCCGCCGCGGAGCAGGCCCTGAACGATGCGGTGGCCAGCGTCGAAAAGTGCACCGGCACCGTCGAGATCAGCGGAATGCAGGATCTCACCAGCCAGCTCAGCAGCGGCCTCTCCGTCAAGATCTACGGCCCCGACGCCGAGACCATCACCGCACTGAGCGACAAGGTCGTCCAGATGGTCAACGACACCGAGGGCTTCGCCAACGCGGGCACCGGCCTCGGTCAGGGCGATGCGACCATCAATCTGGACATCGACCGTGACAAGGTCCGCGCCTACGGCCTGACCGTCGCGCAGGTCTATCAGCAGATCGCCGCCAAGCTCACCACCACCACCACGGCGGAGACCCCCGTCACCGTGGACGGCTCCACCATGAAGGTCCAGATCAGTGACAACCTTGACCCTGTGACCAAGGAAAACATGATGGACATCACCTTTACCACCAGCGTGATGGACGCCACTGGCACCACCACCACCGGCACCTGCACGCTGGGTGACATCGCCAGCTGGTCCACCGGCACCGCCCCCGACTCCATCACCAGCGAGAATCAGACCCGCTACATCACGGTGTCTGCCGACACGCTGGACGGCTACAACACCACCGTCCAGTCCCGCGTGCTCCAGAAGAAACTGGACGCCTTCGCCCTCTCCGACGAGATGCCCGAGGGCTGCTCCTTCTCGCTGGGCGGCGAGTCCTCCACCGTCAACCTGATGGTCGAGGAGATGGTGCAGTGGATGGCGCTGGCCCTCCCCTTCGTCTATCTGGTCATGGTGGCGCAGTTCCAGAGCCTGCTGTCCCCCTTCATCGTCCTGTTCACGGTGCCGCTGGCCTTCACCGGCGGACTGCTGGGTATGCTGCTCACCGGCCAGCAGCTGACCATGATCTCCCTGATGGGCTTCATCGTCCTGATGGGCACCGTCGTCAACAACGGCATCGTCTTCGTGGACTACGCCAACCAGCTGCGTCTGGGCGGCATGGAGCGCCGTGCGGCCCTCGTCGCCACCGGCAAGACCCGTATGCGCCCCATCCTGATGACGACGCTGACGACGGTTCTGGCCATGCTGCAGATGGTGTTCAGCAACGACATGGCGAGCCAGCTCATGAGCGGCATGGCCATCGTCATCATCTGCGGCCTGAGCTATGCCACCCTGATGACCCTGTACATCGTGCCCATCCTCTACGACATCCTCTTCAAGAAGCCGCCGCTGGTGGTCGATGTGGGTGACGACGGGATGGACGACATCCCCGACGATGCCGCCGAGTATATCGCGCAGGCGAATGCTGGCAAGGCACAGACGGAGGCATGACTTCATATCGTTGTGCGAAAGAGACTGCCGTGATGCGGCGGTCTCTTTTTTTGTGGTGGGGCGAAAGCCTCTCCCTTTGGGAGAGGTGTCTCCGAAGGAGACGGAGAGGGCAAGCCCGGCACGACAGAGCCGTTATGCTGCGATAAGCTGGCCCTTTGTCAGAGAAAAATGAGCGCAGGGGCTGGTGTCCCCGGATAGCGGCCTTGCCCTCTCAGGCGCTGACGCGCCAGCTCTCCCAAAGGGAGAGCCTTTTTGGCGGAAACTGTCTTTCTTCCTCGTACAATATGCCCAAAAAATCTCTCGAAAATTTGGAAGTTGAATCTAAAAGCAATCGCACACAAGGTGCGAAAACTGTGCTATAATCATAATTATGGACAAGGCTGGGGCGGAGCTGCCCCGGGCCAGAAAATAACAACAAGGAGGCGAGCCTTATGGCACAGTTTCGCTCCAAGCCGTTCGGTGTGACCAAAAACGGCGATAAGGTGGATGAGTACATCATCTCCAATCCCGGCGGACTTGAGATCAGCGTGCTGAACTACGGCTGTGTGATCAAAAATCTTTTCGTCCCCACCAAGACGGGCCTTGTGGATGTGGTCGTCGGGCACGACACCCTCGCCGACTATGAGGCAGATTTCAACTCGTCCGGCAGCACCTGCTGCGGTGCGTTCGTGGGCCGGTACGCCAACCGCATCGAGAACGCGGAATTTGCCCTCGGCGGCAAGACCTACAAGCTGGAAGCCAACAACGGCAGAAATCACCTGCATGGCACCTTCCCCCGGAAGATCTACGATGTGAAGATGTTCGGCGACACGCTCCTGATGGAGACCGAAAGCCCGGCGGGCGAGGATGGTTTCCCGGGGAATCTGAAGGTCAGCGTGCGGTACATCCTCACCCCGGACAACACTCTGCGGATGGACTACCGTGTCTCCAGCGATGCGGATACCATCATCAACCTGACGAACCACACCTATTTCAACCTCGACGGCGGCGGCAATGTGCTGGGCCAGAAGCTCCGCATCTATGCCTCCAACTACCTCGAGGGCAACAACGAGACCTGCCCCACGGGCCGCATCCTGCCTGTGGCCGGCACGCCGATGGATTTCCGCGCAGGCAAGCCGCTGGGCCGCGACCTCGACACCGGGTTCTATCAGACCACCATGGCGGGCGGCGGCTTCGACCACTGCTATGTCCTTGACCGGCCCCGGGGCGCGAGCCAGAGCCTCTGCGCGTGGGCGTCCAGCGACAAGACCGGCATTAGCATGAAGATGTACACCACCCAGCCGGGCATCCAGCTCTACACCGGCAACTTCCTGCAGAACTGCCCCTCTCCCGGCAAGGGCGGCGTCCCGATGGAAAAATACGGCGGCTTCGCCCTCGAGACCCAGCACTTCCCCTGCAGCCCCTCCCACCCGGAGTTCCCCTCCACGGTGCTGCGGGCGGGCAAGGTCTTCCGCGTCAACACCACTCTCCGCTTCTTCACCGGCCGTCAGTGCGGCCGTCTCTAAGCAAATATCAGCCGCAGCAAAGGGCAGCTCCTTTTATGGAACTGCCTTTTGCTGTTTTTTGTGTCTCCTCTCCATGCATCCCGGGACAAAAATCGTTGCAGTTCATCAGACGGGAGAAAAAGATGCAACAAGAATACATCTTCATAAAAGAGCAAGTACTTGATTCTCGGCGCAAAAAGCGGTATCCTTTAAGCAGACGGGACGCAGAGGCCCCGCGCAGAGCAACATTTGTGATAAAAGAGGTATAGGACATGGCTATTTTGGTTTCCGGCGGCGCAGGCTACATCGGCAGCCACACCTGCATCGAGCTTCTGAATGCAGGCTACGATGTCGTTGTGGCGGACAATTACTATAACGCATCCCCCGTGGTCCTCGACCGGGTCAAGCAGATCACCGGCAAGGATTTCCGCTTCTATCAGGCCGACATGACCAAGCACGAGGATGTGGAGAAGATCTTCGCCGAGTGCCCCGACATCACGGCCGTCATCCAGTTCGCAGCCTATAAGGCTGTGGGCGAGAGCGTCTCCAAGCCCATCGAATACTACTACAATAACCTCAACTGCACGCTGGTCATTCTGGACGTGATGCGTCGGCACAACTGCCACAACTTCGTGTTCAGCTCTTCTGCCACCGTCTACGGCGACCCCGCCAGCGTGCCCATCACCGAGGACTTCCCGGTCGGCGCCACCACCAACCCCTACGGCACCACCAAGGCGATGACTGAGCGTATCCTCACCGATGTCTGCAAGGCCGACCCCACCCTGAATGTGGCTCTGCTGCGCTACTTCAACCCCATCGGTGCCCACAAGTCCGGCCTCATCGGCGAGGACCCCAACGGCATCCCCAACAACCTCATGCCCTACATCGCCAAGGTGGCCGTCGGCAAGCTGGAGAAGGTCCATGTCTTCGGCAACGACTACCCCACCCCCGACGGCACCGGCGTCCGCGACTACATCCATGTCGTTGACCTCGCCCGCGGCCATGTCTGCGCCATCAAGAAGCTGGAGACGAACTGCGGCCTCTTCATCTGCAACCTCGGCACTGGCAAGGGCTACAGCGTGCTGGACGTCATCCACGCATTCGAGAAGGCCTGCGGCAAGGCCATCCCCTACGTCATCGACGCCCGCCGCCCCGGCGACATCGCAGAGTGCTATGCCGACCCCACCAAGGCCAAGAACGAGCTGGGCTGGGTGGCCGAGTACGGCATCGAGGAGATGTGCGCCGACAGCTGGAACTGGCAGAAGAAGAACCCTGACGGCTACCACACCGCAAACTGAATAAAAAACGATAAGAGCCTGTACGGCGGGAGCTTCCCGGGTACAGGCTCTTATTTTTTGCACTTTTTCTGATATTCGAGGAAGGAGACATTATTTTTTCAGAGAGCAGTTCAGAACAGCCCCGTTTCTCTTGACAACGCCGGAAAGTTAGCCTATATTACTATTGTTAATGCAAACTAACAAACAAACGCGCTCGAGAGGAGCATTCCATATGACGTTGAAAGATTTGAACATCGGCGAGACCGCCGTGGTCGGGACTGTGGGCGGCGAAGGCGCTCTGCGGCAGCATTTTCTGGATATGGGGCTGATCCCCGGTGAGAAAGTCACACTGGTCAAATTTGCCCCGATGGGCGACCCGATGGAGCTGAGCATCCACGGCTACGAGCTGACGCTCCGGCTGGACGATGCCGCCCGCATCGGGGTCACTCTGGCCAAAGCCCCGGCGGCAAAAAAGGCGGAGGCAGAAAGTGAAAAGCCGGTGGAGCACCCGGGCCTTGGCGAAGGCGGACGCTACCACACCAAAAAGGGCGAGAACCCTCTGCCCGACGGCACGACCCTTACCTTTGCACTGGCGGGCAACCAGAACTGCGGCAAGACGACCCTCTTCAACCAGCTCACCGGCTCCAACCAGCACGTCGGCAATTTCCCGGGCGTGACGGTGGACCGCAAGAGCGGTGCGATCCGGAACAACCCGAATACGGAGGTCACAGACCTGCCCGGCATCTACTCCATGTCACCCTATACCAGCGAGGAGATCGTGACCCGGCAGTTCATCATCGGTGAGAAGCCCACGGGCATCATCAATATCGTGGACGCCACCAATATCGAGCGGAATCTGTATCTCACCATGCAGCTCATGGAGCTGGATACGCCGATGGTGCTGGCGCTGAACATGATGGACGAGATGCGCGGCAACGGTGGCACCGTCCGCATCAATAAGATGGAGGCCATGCTGGGCATCCCGGTCGTGCCCATCTCTGCGGCAAAGAACGAGGGCGTGGACGAGCTGGTGGATCACGCGCTCCACGTCGCAAAGTATCAGGAGCGGCCGGGCCGGATGGATTTCTGCGGCGAGGAGGATCACGGCGGCGCAGTCCACCGCTGCATCCACGGCATCATCCACCTGATCGAGGATCACGCCAAGGCCGCAGGCATCCCGGTGCGCTTTGCGGCCACAAAGCTCGTGGAGGGCGACCAGCGCATCGAAGCGGCCCTGAAGCTCGACCAGAACGAAAAAGAGATGATCGAGCACATCATCGTCCAGATGGAGCAGGAGCGGGGTCTGGACCGCGCCGCCGCCATCGCAGATATGCGGTTCCACTTCATCCACCAGCTGGTGGAGCAGACCGTCGTGAAGCCCCGCCAGAGTAAGGAGCAGCTCCGCTCGGCCCGGATCGACCGGTTCCTCACGGGCCGCTATACCGCTATCCCGGCCTTTGTGGGCATCATGGCGCTGGTGTTCTACCTCACCTTCGGCGTCATTGGTCTGGCGCTCCAGAACCTGCTGGAGGTGGGCATTGATGCCTTGACCGCCGCGATGGACTCCACCCTCACGGCGTGGAACGTCAACGCAGCCGTCCACTCGCTGGTCATCGACGGCATCTTCACCGGTGTGGGCAGTGTGTTGAGCTTCCTGCCCATCATCGTGACCCTGTTCTTCTTCCTCTCTCTGCTGGAGGATACCGGATACATGGCCCGCGTGGCATTCGTGATGGATAAGCTTCTCCGGCGCATCGGCCTCTCGGGGCGCAGCATCGTGCCGATGCTCATCGGCTTCGGCTGCACCGTCCCCGGCGTCATGGCCAGCCGCACCCTGCCCTCGGAGCGCGACCGCAAAATGACCATCCTGCTCACCCCCTTTATGAGCTGCTCGGCTAAGCTGCCCATCTACAGCCTGTTCGCGGCGGCCTTCTTCCCGGAGCACGCGGCTCTGGTGATGGTAAGCCTCTATTTCCTCGGCATTGCGGTGGGCATCCTGATGGCCATCCTGCTGAAGGGCACCGTCTTTAAGGGCGAGGCCGTCCCCTTTGTGATGGAGCTGCCCAACTACCGCCTGCCCGGCCTCAAGAATGTGGTCCAGCTGCTCTGGGAAAAGGCCCGTGATTTCCTCCAGCGCGCCTTTACGGTCATCTTTGCGGCGACCATCATCATCTGGTTCCTGCAGAGCTTCGACCTGCGGCTCAGCCTCACCACTGACCCGCAGCAGAGCATCCTTGCATGGCTGGCCAGCGGCATCGCACCGCTGTTTGCGCCGCTGGGCTTTGCCGACTGGCGGGTGTCCACGGCTCTTATCACCGGCTTCATGGCCAAGGAGAGCGTCGTTTCGACCCTCACCATCCTCTATGGCTCCTCTGCGGCCTTTGCCGCCGCGCTGTCCCCGGCGGCGGCTGCGCCCCTGCTGGTGTTCTGCCTGCTCTATACGCCCTGCATCGCGGCGGTGGCCTCGGTCAAGCGGGAGCTGGGCGGCAAGTGGGCGTTTATCATGGTGGCAAATCAGTGCATCGTAGCATGGCTGGCGGCCTTCGGCACGCGGCTCATCATGATGCTGTAAAGAAAACGGAAACAGGGAGCGGCCTTGCGCGGGCCGCTCCTTTTTTCTTGACATTCCGGCGGCGCTGTGCTATCATTACTTCAAATTTGAATGATACAATTTCGAATCACAAGGAGGCAACCCATGAACACCCCGGGCATCGAATTCGGGCGAAAGACCGCGGCGGCCTACGCCGCCCTCTGCAAACCCCTGTGCCAGAAGCTGCACCTGACCCAGACGGCCTTTGACATCCTGATGTTCCTCGCCAATAACCCCGGCTACCAGACCGCCAGCGACGTGGTGGAGATGCGGAAGCTGAAGGCTAACCTCGTCTCGGTGAACGTAGACCGTCTGGTGCAGGAGGGCTATCTTGTCCGCGAGGCCGACCCTGCCGACCGCCGCCGCACCCTGCTGCGCTGCACCGAAAAGGCACAGCCCATCATTGTGCGGGGCCGCGCTTTGCAGGAGGAGTTCGGCCAGAAGCTTCTCGAGAACACCACCGAGGCCCAGCGGAAAGCCTTCTGTGAGACGATGGACATTATGAACAAAAATCTGGATGCAATTTTGGAGAGAGATACATGAGTGTTTTATTTACCGTGATCGTTACCTTTTTCGCCGGCATGGGCGCGGGCCTCGGCACCGGCTTTGCGGGCATGAGCGCAGCAGCGGTCATCAGCCCCATGCTCATCACCTTCCTGCACATGGACCCCTACATGGCTGTGGGCATTGCCCTCTCGTCGGATGTGCTGGCCAGCGCCGTCTCGGCCTACACTTACCACAAAAACAAGAATCTCGACATCAAGAACGGCCTCATCATGATGGTGAGTGTGCTGGCGTTCACGGTGGTGGGCAGCTGGGTGGCCAGCCTGCTGCCCTCGGCCACCATGGGCGGCTTCTCGGTGTTCATGACCTTCCTGCTGGGCATCAAGTTCATCGTCCGGCCCGTCATGACCACCAAGGAAGCCATGGAGGGCGTCAGCGCCCGGAAGCGGGCCGTCCAGTCCGTGGTCTGCGGCGTCCTCATCGGTTTCATCTGCGGCTTTATCGGCGCAGGCGGCGGCATGATGATGCTCCTCATCCTCACCAGCGTCCTCGGCTACGAGCTGAAGACTGCTGTGGGCACCAGCGTATTCATCATGACCTTCACGGCTCTCACCGGCGCGGTCAGCCATTTCGCCATTGGCGGCGCACCGGACTGGTACGTCTGGGTGCTCTGCGTCGTCTTCACCCTGCTGTGGGCGCGCATCGCAGCCGTCTTTGCCAACAAGGCCGACGCCAAGACCCTCAACCGGGCCACCGGTATCATCCTCGTCATCCTCGGCGTGGTGGTCATGGGCTTCAACGCCCTTGCCGGGTAAAAAAGAAATGCCTGTGCGGCATCTGCTGCACAGGCATTTTTTGATTGATTTAGCGGACAAACTCCACATCCACGTCGCCGTTCTGGGTGGCGAGGCTCAGCTTCTGGGGCGCGCCGGCATTCTGCTGCAGAGCATCCTTGCCGCTGAGAAGGAAATTGCGGTCGTTGGAGTCAGAGACCCGGATCCTGCCGCCTCCGGCGGTGAGGTCAAAGCCGTAAGCGCTGCTGTCGCCCACCACCGAGCCGGTGATGCTGCCGTTCTGGACCTTGGCGTTGCAGACATTGGCGGAGATGTTCTCCAGCTTGAGGGTGCCGCTGTTCTGGATGGTGGCGGCCACGTTCTGGGAGGTGACGCCGCTCAGGGTGATCTTGCCGTTGCGGGTGGTGCCGCTCAGGGAGGTGCCGTTGAAGTTCGTCACCTCGATGCGGCCATTATCGGTGGTCAGAGCGGCCGTCTGGGCCGAAACGCCGTCCAGCGTGATGTTGTCGTTCGTCGTGCTGACGGTGAGGCTGGCCAGCGTCTGGCGGGGCACCTGAAGCGTCAGGGTGCAGGCGCGGGTGTCGGTGCTCTTGATGGTAAGGGAGGTGTTCGGCTCCCGGGTCTTGGTCACGGTGAGGGTGCTGCCCGCCACCGAGAAGTCGTAGAGCTTGGAGCTTTCGAACGCATAGCTCGAGGTGTAGGTATAGTCGGCGTGGATGTGGTCGATGTCTGCGGCCTGCAGCACGACGGCGGCGCTGCTGTCCTGCACCACGATGGTGCTGATGCCGGCCGGTGCGTCATAGCCGACGCTGTAGGTGGACACAGCTGCAGCGCCGCAGAGCAGCGCCGCCGCTGTGGCGGCTGTCAAAAGAGCGAGAAGAAACTTTTTCATAAGGAAAACCTCCTGTCGCAAAGAGAAGACCGGATGAGGGGGATCGCCCCGCAAAATTTTTATGTTATCTGCCCGGGACCCGGCTGTGCCCGGACAAACTTTTTCACCTTAAAAATACCGCAGCTTGGGGAAAAAGTCAAGAGTCAAAAAATGAACAACAAAAAACGCCTGCACGGCGGTGCAGGCGCAAAGGGCAGAAAAATTATTTTTCCTCAATGGTGGAGTGCTCGATGACGTAATCGGCAGCGCGGCGGATGCCCTCGTTGCGGCGCATGGCCTCCACGTTGGTGGCGGCCTTGATCTCCTCGAGGGTCTTTTTGGTGCGCTCGGCACGCTCGGAGAGGGTCTTGTCGATCTCCTCCTCGGTGGGCAGGAGGCCCTCGCTCTGGGCCACCTGCAGCAGGGCCATCCGGGCGCGGGTGTTCTTCTCGGCCACGGCGCGGACGGCGGCGGTGAAGCTCTCGCGGGTCTGGTGGACCTGACTGAGGTAACGGTCGAGGCTCAGGCGCTGCATCTGCAGCTGCTGCTGGAACCGCTCCATCTCCTGCTGGTAGGCCGTCTCCACGAGGACGCTGGGCAGCTCGCCCTCAGCGGCGGAGGCCAGCTGGGTGAGGATGGCGTCCTTGGCGCGGTTGAGGGCGCTGGCGTGCTTGCCGTCGTGGAGTTGCTGACGGATCTGGGCGCGGAACTCGTCCATCGTGTCCACATTGCCGGCCTTCTTGGCAAAATCGCTGTTCAGGGCGGGCAGCTGACGGACGCAGACGTCGTGCAGCTTGATCTTAAAGACCACGGGCTTGCCGGCGAGGTCGCTGACGTGGTAGCGTGCCGGGAAGGTGACGAAGATGTCGAACTCCTCGCCGCCCTTGTGGCCGAGGATGCCTTCCTCGAAGCCGGGGATCATCCGGCCGCTGCCCAGCTGCAGAGTCTGGTTCTGGGCGGTGCCGCCGTTGAACGGCTTGCCCTCCAGCAGGCCCTCGTAGTCGATGTGGACGATGTTGCCCTTGACGGCAGGACCCTTGTGGGGCACCAGCTCGGCAGAGACGGCACGGCGGCGCTCCAGCACGGCGTCGATCTCCTTGTCGGTGACTTCCGGAGTGACGCACTCGGCCTTGAAGCCAGTGGTCTGGGTCAGCTTCAGCTCGGGCTGCAGGGCGGTGGTAGCGGTGGCCACGAAGCCCTCATCCTTCTTCACGCTGACCAGATCGTACACCGGCTCATCCACTGCGTGGAAGCCGTGTTCTGCCATCGCTGCGTCGTACAGCGCCGGGACGTCCTTGTCCATCAGGTCGTTGATGGCGTCATACCAGAAGGTGTGCTCGCCGCGGTCGGCCTCGATCTGGGCGCGGTCAGCCTCACCCTTGGCAAAGCCTTTGATGGTGTACGTTGCGCGGGTGCGCTCGTACACGGCGTTGGACGCAGCTTCCAGCTCCTCAGCCGAAGCGCTGAAAGTCATTTTGCAGACACTCTTTTCGGGAGTTTCCACGCTTACCAGTTTCATAGGTTCTACCCTCCGTGCTGCCCCCTGAAAGGGCAAATTCAAAGCATTATAAAGTTATTATAGCACAACAAGCTCAAAAGCGGTATAATAAAAAGAAAGAAAATCTGTTCTTTTGTCAGCTGAGGCAGCCCGGGGCGGGTCTGCGGGGCAGAAAACAAGGCCCAAAACGCTGCAAAACGGAAGGAAGTGTACATCTCATGCGTCTGTTCGACGTTCTCGGGCCGGTGATGATCGGCCCCTCCTCCAGCCATACGGCGGGCGCGGCCCGCATCGGCTACACGGCCCAGAAGCTGCTGGGCGACATCCCCGCAGAGGCGGACATCGGGCTTTATGGCAGTTTTGCCACCACGGGCCGGGGCCACGGCACCGACCGCGCACTGGTAGCGGGCCTGCTGGGCCTCCGCCCGGACGACCCCCGCCTGCCGGACAGCTTTGCGCTGGCCGAGGAGGCCGGGATGAAGTTCACCATCCATCCGGTGGAGCTGCGCGCCGCCCACCCCAATACAGCTGTCCTTACCTTAAAGAGCAGGACGGGCCGCACCCTCACCCTGAAGGCGGCCTCCGTGGGCGGCGGGCGCATCCGCGTCACCGAGATCGACGGCGTGCCCGCCGACTTTGGCGGTGACAGCAACACCCTCATCATCCACAACGAGGACACCCCCGGATGCATCGCCGAAGTCACCATGTCGCTGGCCCAGCGGCGCATCAACATCGCGTCCATGCAGGTGTTCCGCGCCGCGACGGGCGGCTACGCCGTCATGGTGCTGGAGTGTGACTCCCATATCCCCCATGTGCTGGAACAGCAGATGGCCGTGATGCCGGGCATCCGCAAGGTCACCTGCCTGAACATCGACGAGCCGGAAGAATCTGAGGAGGGCTGAGACGTGTCGTTTTTATCCTGTGAAGAGATGCTGGCTGCAGCCAGCAGCCAGAAAATCTCCCTGTCGGAGGCCATCCTGCGTAGTGACCTGGCCGAAAGCCGCCTCACCGAGGCCCACAGCCGGGAGACGATGCACCATCTGTGGCAGGTGATGCAGGCCACCAGCCGGGACTACGACCCCGCCCAGCGCAGCCGCAGCGGCCTTTCGGGCGGCGACGCGGCCAAGGTGGAGCAGGCGCACCAAGAGGGCAGGAGCTTCGGCGGCGATTACCTCGCCGCTGTGACGGCGGAGGCCCTCAAGACCGCCGAGTGCAATGCCTGCATGAAGCGGATCGTCGCAGCCCCCACGGCGGGCAGCTGCGGCGTTCTGCCCGCCGTCCTGCTGCCGCTGGCCCGCAGCGGCGAGGCGGACGAGGAAGCCATCTGCGACGCCCTCTATGTGGCCGCCGGCTTTGGGCAGGTCATCGCGGCCCGCGCCACGCTGGCGGGCGCGGAGGGCGGCTGTCAGGCCGAGGTGGGCGCTGCCAGCGCGATGGCCGCTGCTGCGCTCTGCCACCTCAAGGGCGGTGCGCCCGAGCAGTGCGCCGCCGCTGCCGCAATGGCACTGGGCAACCTGCTGGGCCTCGTCTGCGACCCCGTGGCCGGCCTCGTGGAGGTGCCCTGCATCAAGCGGAATGTGGTCGGCGCAGTGAATGCGGTTTCTTGTGCCAATATGGCCCTCGCCGGGGTGGACTACGCCATCCCCTGCGACGAGGTCATCGACGCGATGGGCCGCGTGGGCAGTCTGCTCTCCCCCGACCTCCGGGAGACGGGTCAGGGCGGTCTTGCCGCTACGCCTACCGGCGTCCGCATCGCCCAGACCCTCGCAGAGCAGGGCTGATGCAGGAAAGATAAAAGAAAAGTGGATGAAAAGACGCTCTTTTTCGAAAAAACCAAAAATATTTCCGAAAAAGTGTTGACAAAACCCCGGTTCGGTGATAAAATACATCATGTTCCGAACGGAACGTATGCGTTGGTAGCTCAGCTGGATAGAGTGACTGACTACGAATCAGTAGGCCGGGGGTTCGAGTCCCTTCCATCGCACCAGAAAATGCCGTGAAATCGAAAGATTTCATGGCTTTTTTGTTTTGTAAGCCATGGGTGCACGGTTTCTGCACGGTTTTTGCACGGTCGGTGTTTTCCATGTCCGATGATGTAGGGCGCTGTATTGCATTGCAATCAGTGCCCTTTTTTGCATCAGGTGAGCAGGGCCAGGCGCAGCTTTGCCTTCATTTCCGGGTCGGCATCCTTGAGCAATTCCAAAAGAGCCGTCATGGAGATGGTGGGTTCGCCTGCGGCAGGTACAGCCTGCGGGCTGGGGGTGTCGGGCTTGGCATAGAAGCCACTTTCAAACTTCTTGCCCAGCTCTACACGGGAGGACTGCTGGATATGGGCGTAGGTGTTCACCAGCATATCCGCACTGGCGTGACCTGTGGTCCCCTGCACCGCCTTGATGTCACCGCCGGAGATCATCAACTGATAGGTGGCACTGGAATGCCGCAGACCATGAAAGACGATGCGGGGAAACTCCGGGTGCGCATCCTGCCATTTCAGGAACTTTTTGCGGATGAGCACCGGCTCCACCGCCAGACCGTTGGGGAGCCGCAGCAGCATCCCGCTGTTGCGGTATCGCTCCGGGTCGAGAGCTTCTTCCCTTTTCAGCCGTTCCAGCCACTGCTTCAGCTCCTCCCGCAGGGCGGCGGTCATAAAGATGGTGCGGCAGGAGGCCTCGGTCTTGGTGTCCTTCAGGATGAGGGAGGTCTTGCTGCCCTCCAGCTTGTCCGGGAAGATGCGGAGGATGCAGCCCTTGTCCACCTGTGCCAGCGTGTCCTTCTGCACCCGTTGCATGGAACGGTTGACGGTGAAGGTGCCCATGCCGTTGGCAGCATCAAAGTCGATGTCCTCCGGGGTCAGACCTGCCACCTCCCCTTCTCGCAGCGCACCCACCAGCGTCAGGTGCACCGCCAGATGCAGGATGGGGTCCTCCATGCTGTCCAGCGCTGCCCGCATTTCGTCCACTTCCCAGATGCTGCGCTCTTGGGTGGTCTTTTTGGGCGCTTCCACCGGGACGGGGCTTTTGATGAGAATGCCCCACTCCACCGCCAGCAGAAAGGAAGTGTGCAGCAGTTGGTGGACCTCATGGAGGGTAGTGCCGGAGAGGGTGCGCTTCTGCTGCTTGGGCGAGAGGTCTCGCCGCTTGCCGCCCACATACTGTCCGCAGGGGGTCTTGCTCAGGGTGTCGTACAGGGCTTCGATGTGGTAAGGCCGCAGCTTCTGCATCTGCATCTCCCCGATATAAGGGATGATGAGGTTCTGGATGAGCGCCAGATTGGACTGGTAGGTCTTGGGTGCCCACTTGTGCTTGCTGCACTGCTTGGGCAGCCAGTCCATCAGGAACTCTGCCACCGTCACGGTGGACGGGATCAGGAAATTGCCGGTCGCCAGCTCATGCTCGATCTGTTTCTGGCGTTTGACCGCCTCCTCTTTGGTGGGAAAGCTCTCCCATTTGTCGCAGCTCTTGCCGTGCTCATCCTGATAGGTGTAGCGGACACTGTAAGAGCTGCCGCGTTTCGTGATATATGCCATAGATTTGCCTCCTTATCAAGCTGCCCGGTAGAGCCACGCATCGAAGCTGTCTTTCGGGATGCGGATGCTTCCGCCTGCCCGCAGGACACGGAACTCGGTGGTGCTGTTGCACAGGTTGTAGGCGGCACGCTGGCTGATGGCCAGCATCTGTGCGACCTCCTTCACCGTATACACCAGCTTTGTGGTCTCAGGGCTGTTGGTCGGAGACTTGACGGCATTGGTTCGAGTGACCACCTCCATTGTAGCCGGAACAGAGTCCGACTGCAAGAACTTTTTCGTATAATCTTCAAATTTCACAGATGCGTTCTTCTCAAAATTCATATCCATATGCTTTTCTCCTTATACTTCATGACGCACCACAGGCTCCTGCGTGCGGTTCTCATAAAATCGAATGACCTCTGGCGGGATGCTGTCCAGCGTTTTCAGGGCGGCTTCATAGTCCTGCCGCAGCTTGGCATCCTCCAGACGCTTCAAGACGCTCCCTTCCTTCGCTTTATCCAGCGAGGCAGAGAGCGTCTTGTTCTTCTCTTTCAGCTTTTCGTT
>OHSK01000107.1_pt1 | contig 60211 bp, 57 predicted proteins | sample 1578701 | NCBI WGS metagenome assembly OHSK01 (sample SAMEA3879503, study PRJEB24766) | human gut metagenome | biome: human-associated habitat; feature: feces | place: USA | collected 1985/1987
ATCAGCGATTTGTAAAAAACGCTCTCAAAAATGCGGAGTTGCCACCGGATTCTTTGAAATATTTGTTTTTCTTTTATTTCTGTCACATACATGTAACCCTACTCCTTAAATCGATACTTTTTTTGCCTATAAATTTATGCTATGATTAAAGATAAGTGTATTTTGCAGCTATAAAATATACAGAATAAAGATGGAGGGAAGTTCATGTTTGATATTCAGCAGGAATTAAAGAAGCTTCCGGCAAAGCCTGGAGTTTATCTGATGCATAATAGCAAAGATGAGATCATTTACGTTGGAAAAGCGATCAAGTTATGTAATCGTGTGCGTCAGTATTTTCAAGACAGCCGGAATCTGTCTGTGAAGATTCAGCATATGGTAAAGAATGTTGCTTATTTTGAATATATCATCACGGATTCAGAACTGGAAGCTTTAGTGCTTGAGAACAATCTGATCAAAGAGCATCATCCAAAATATAATACAAAACTGAAAGATGACAAAGGCTATCCTTACATTAAAGTAACGGTCAATGAAGAATTTCCAAGGATCATGCTGGCAAGGAAGATGAAAGCGGATGGAGGAAAGTATTTCGGACCTTATACGAGTGCAGGAGCAGTAAATGATACGATCGAGCTGCTTCGCAAGATCTTTAAGATCCGTACCTGTAACCGAAGACTTCCAAAAGATACAGGGAAGGACAGGCCTTGTCTGTACTATCAGATCAAGCAGTGTGATGCACCATGTCAAGGCTATATATCCAAGGAAGAGTATGCAAAACAGATCGAAGAAACCATCAAGTTTCTAAATGGAAATTATAAACAGGTTGCAAAAATGCTTCAGGGGAAAATGCAAAAAGCATCGGATGAATTGGAATTTGAACAGGCAATGGAATACAGAGATTTGCTCAAGAGTATTGAGCGGATCATGGACCGTCAGAAGATCAATACGTATGCGTTTGAGGATCGTGACATTATTGCAATGGCACAGGATGACAAGGATGTTGTTGTATCTATTTTCTTTATCCGTCAAGGAAAGCTTCTTGGAAGAGAACATTTTCATATGGAAGCAGATGAGGAAAGTTCAAAGGAAGAAGTTTTAGGAGCTTTTGTCAAACAGTTTTACGCGGGGACGCCTTATCTTCCAGGAGAAATCTTTCTGGAACATGATATTTCAGAAAAGGAGATCATTGAAGAATGGTTGTCGAAGAAACGAGGAGCAAAAGTACATTTTAAGATACCAGTGCGTGGGCAAAAACACAAGATGGTAGAGATGGCAAAGGAAAATGCCCAGAATGTATTAAGAATGGATCGTGAAAAGATCAAACGGGAAGAAAGAAGGACGATCGGGGCAGTTCATGAGATTGAAGAATTGCTCGGGATGGAAGGCTTGAATCGAATGGAGGCATTTGATATTTCTAATATCAGTGGATTTCAGACCGTAGCATCCATGGTCGTATTTGAAAGAGGAAAAGCAAGAAGAAGAGATTATCGCAAGTTTCGTTTAAGAACTATCGAAGGTCCGGATGACTATGCCAGTATGGAAGAAGTTTTGACCAGAAGATTTCTTCATGGAAAGAAAGAGCTAGAAGAATTGAAAGAACAAGGAAAAGACACTACACTTGGCAGTTTTACAAAGTTTCCAGATATTCTGATGATGGATGGAGGAAAAGGACAGGTCAATGTTGCACTTCGTGTGCTGGATCATTTGGGACTTGATATTCCAGTATGTGGAATGGTCAAAGATGATGATCATAGAACGAGAGGCTTGTATTATAACAACGAGGAAATCATATTTGCGCCAAACAGCGAAGCATTTTTACTTGTGACAAGGATACAGGATGAAGCCCATCGTTTTGCAATCGAATATCACAGATCATTGCGTGCAAAAGGGCAAGTACATTCTGTTCTTGATGACATCAAAGGCGTTGGACCAAAGAGACGAAAAGAATTAATGAAGTATTTTAAAGATCTTGGACAGATCAAGACAGCAACAGTTACGGAACTTTTAAATGTTCCTGGCATGAATCAAAGTACTGCAGAGTCTATTTATGAGTTTTTTCACGATTCCAAGCAGTAAGGAAATATGTTAAAATAGAGAAAGAGACAGACAATCAAGGGTGCAGAAAGAGAGAAAGATTATGGATAAAGAGCATAGAGTATCAGTATATGATATGGTCAAGGAATTAAATTTAAAAGAAGTAACACCAGAGATCAATTCAAAAGAAGTTTACATTGAACAGGCAGAGATCAACCGTCCAGCATTACAGTTGGCAGGGTTTTTTGAAAATTTTGCACAGAATCGAGTTCAGATCATCGGAAAAGCAGAACACCTTTTTATTGAAGAGGTAGAAAGAGATGTTGAAAATGCGAAAAATATTTATAAGAGATTTATCGGAGCGGGAATTCCAGTGATCGTATTTTGCAGGAATCTGCATCCAAGTGAGATGATGATAAAAGTTGCCAAAGAGTATGGGGTACCGGTTTTGATATCTCAGGATGCGACATCTGAATTTATGGCAGAAGTGATCCGATGGCTGGGAATTGTATTGGCTCCAAGCATCACGATCCATGGAGTTTTGGTCGATGTATTTGGTGAAGGAATCCTGATCACAGGAGAGAGTGGGATCGGTAAGAGTGAAGCAGCTTTAGAGTTAATCCGAAGAGGACACCGTCTGGTATCTGATGACGTTGTAGAGATCAAGAGGGTCAGCAAGAAGTCATTGATCGGAACATCTCCGGAAGTTACAAGGTTCTTTATCGAACTGCGAGGAATCGGTATTATTGACGTTAAGAATCTGTATGGTGTTGAAAGCGTTAAGATGGAGCAGGAGATCAATCTGGTCATTCAGTTGGAAGACTGGAACAAAGATGCGGATTATGACCGCTTAGGATTAGAAGAGAAATACGTAGAATATCTTGGCAATAAAGTTGCAGCACATACACTGCCAATTCGTCCAGGGCGTAACTTGGCGATCATCGTAGAAGCAGCAGCGATCAATCACAGACAGAAGAAGATGGGATATAATGCAGCCGAAGAACTTTATAAACGTGTTACAGGTCAGATGGAGGATTAAATGATATGAAATATTTATATGGAATTGATATTGGTGGAACAACAGTAAAAATGGGTCTGTTTGGAGAAGATGGAACATTAAAAGAGAAATGGGAGATCAAGACAAGAACTGAGGAGAATGGAAAGAATATCCTGCCAGATATTGCACAGGCAGTGAATGATCACAGCAAAGCAAATGGTTTTGATAAGGAAGATGTGATCGGACTCGGAGTTGGAGTTCCAGGAGCTGTTCTTGAGTTTTCAAAAGTTAATGAATGTGTGAACCTTGGATGGGGAAGCGTGGATGTGGCAGGAGAATTGTCAAAGCTTACAGGATGTAAGGTAAAGGCAACGAATGATGCCAATGCAGCAGCCTTAGGAGAGATCTGGATGGGAGCAGCAGCAGATTATAACAGCGCGGTGATGATCACTCTTGGAACAGGAGTTGGAGGAGGGATCATTGTTGATGGCAAGATCATTGATGGAAGCCGTGGATATGGTGGAGAGATCGGTCATATGACTGTGGATTCTTTTGATGATCGTGTATGTAATTGTGGAAAGACAGGATGTCTGGAACTTTATGCATCTGCAACGGGAATTGTATATGAGACAAAGAAAGCATTAAAGGATTATAAAGAAGCGACTATACTAAGAGACCTTGATGAAGTAACTGCAAAAGACATTTTTGATGCTGCTAAAGAAGGAGATACATTTGCCAAAGAACGGGTAGATGATCTTGGACAGAAATTAGCACTTGCAGCAGGGAATATCGCATTGATGGTCGACCCAGAAGTGTTTGTTATCGGTGGAGGCGTATCAAGAGCTGGACAGATCCTTTTAGATGCGGTCAATGCACATTTTAAGAAGTATACATTTGGAAAAGCACAGGAGACAGGATTTGTACTTGCGACTCTTGGAAATGATGCTGGAATTTATGGTGCAGCTAGTCTGATGCTTTCATAAGATGAAGAGATTTGGAATCCTGTGATATACAGGATTCCATCTTACATTAATATTAAGAATGGAGAAATTATGGATACAAAGATTGATCAGTTAAAACAGATCATACCAGAAAAATATATTTTAAGACAGGAACCGATGAAAAATCATACAACATTCCGTATTGGGGGACCCGCTGATATTTTTGTGGCACCAGAGAATATGGAAGAGATCAAAGCGGTCAGTCGTTTTGCAAAAGAAGAGGGAATTCCATTATTTGTTTTAGGAAATGGGAGTAATCTTTTGGTCGCAGATGATGGAATGGACGGAATTGTTCTTCAGATTTACAAAAACTACAGTGGAATCGAAGTCCGTGGTAATGAACTTATCGTCAAAGCAGGAACTTTATTAAGTTCTACATCCAGAGCAGCACTCAATGAAGAATTAACTGGATTTGAGTTTGCAGGTGGAATTCCTGGAACATTTGGCGGAGCTGTCGTTATGAATGCTGGTGCATACGGTGGTGAGATGGTGCAGGTACTAAAAGAAGTGACAGTTCTTACAAAAGAAGGAGAGATCAAAACTCTGAAAGCAGAAGAATTAGAGCTTGGTTACCGTACAAGTAACGTTTTAAAGAATGAATACGTTGTCTTAGAAGGTGTGATCGCACTTAAGAAAGGAAATAAAGAAGAAATCAAAGCCAAAATGGACGAGTACGCATTGGCGAGAAAAACAAAACAGCCATTAGAATATCCAAGTGCCGGAAGTACATTTAAACGTCCAGAAGGATATTTTGCCGGAAAATTGATTCAGGATGCAGGATTAAAGGGATATCAGGTGGGAGATGCACAGGTATCTGAAAAACACAGTGGTTTTGTGATCAACCGTGGAAATGCTACAGCATCCGATGTTATGCAGTTGATCAGTGACGTGAAAGATAAAGTAAAAGAACAGTTTGGAGTTACGATGGAGCCAGAAGTCAAACGTGTTGGAAGGTTCTAAAAAGGAGCAGTACAGATGAGATTTGTAATTGTAACAGGAATGTCAGGAGCAGGAAAAAGCAGTGCATTAAAGACATTAGAAGATGCTGGATATTTTTGTGTTGATAATCTTCCAGTGGCTTTACTTGATAAATTTGCAGACATGTTGTTAGATGAAACTGCCAAGATTGAAAATGTTGCTCTTGGGATTGATATCCGTAATGGAAGAGGAATTGGCGAGTTAGCACACAAATTAAAAGAAATCGAGGCAGCGGGGATCAAGTATGAGATTCTCTATCTGAATGCAAGTAATCGTATTTTATTAAAACGCTATAAAGAGACAAGAAGAAATCATCCTCTGTCAAGAGATGGAAGAGTTGAGGATGGAATTGCAAAAGAGCGGGAGATCATGAAATTTCTGCAAGATCAGGCAACGTATGTGATCGATACTAGCCAGCTTCTGACAAGGGAGTTAAAAGAAGAGATCGATCGTATTTTTGTAGACGGAGAAGAAGGGGAACGATTCCAGATTGCAGTTGTTTCTTTTGGATTTAAACATGGGATTCCTGCGGATGTAGATCTGGTATTTGATGTCAGATTTCTTCCAAATCCATACTATGATCTGAATTTGCGACCATTAACTGGAAATGACAAACCAATTCAGGATTTTGTGATGAAGCATGAAGAATCTGTGGAATTTCTTGATAAGTTAGATGATATGATGAGATTCTTGATCCCAAATTATATTAAAGAAGGCAAGTATAATCTTGTGATCGGAATCGGATGTACTGGAGGAAAGCATCGATCTGTTACGATCACGAATAAATTGGCAGAGAGATTAAAACAACTGCCATATTCTGTCAAAGTAGAGCATAGAGATATTATGAGGTAGGCAATGTCATTTTCAAGTAATATTAAAGAGGAATTATCAAGAAATGAAACCGGTGCCAGACACTGTAAGATTGCGGAGATCGCAGGATTCTTACGTTTTGGAGGGAATATCAGTCTAGAGCCAGAACATTATGAGATTCAGATCCAGACGGAGACGGTATCTGCTGCGAAACGTTTTTATAAACTTATCAAAGATGTGTTTGATATTCATGCGAAGATTGATGTTGGACGAAACGAATTTTTAAAAAGAAGTCGAAATTATACGATAAGTGTTGACAAGCATAAGGATTGTGTTTTAATATTGAAAGCAGTGAAACTTTTAGATTCCAAAGAATTTGGACTTGTTTTACAGAACACATGTTGTAAGCGGGCATATATTCGAGGGGCTTTTCAGGCAGCTGGTTCCATGAGTGATCCAGAGAAGAATTATCATTTTGAAGTTGTATCTACTAATGTACAGACAGCAGAACAATTAAAAGAGGTCTTGAATTTTTTTGATTTAGATGCTAAAATTGTCTTGCGTAAAAAGTACTACGTGGTATACATGAAAGAAGGATCAAAGATTGTAGATGTGTTGAATATTATGGAAGCACACGTCGCATTGATGGAGCTGGAGAATGTAAGAATCCTGAAAGATATGCGTAATAAAGTAAACCGTCGTGTCAATTGCGAGACAGCGAATATTAATAAGACGGTTTCAGCCGCAGTCAAGCAGGTGGAAGACATTGAATATATTGATAAGCACAAAGGCCTCCGTTTTTTAGATCAAGGGTTGCAGGATATTGCAAGATTACGTCTGGAACACCCGGAAGCTACACTGAAAGAACTTGGAGATATGCTAGAACCGCCAGTAGGCAAGTCTGGTGTGAACCACCGGTTAAAGAAGATCGGCCGAATTGCGGAAGAGATAAGATTGGGAGGACAGGAATGATTTCAAAGAACGTCAAAGTGGAAGTAGCCTTAAGAGAAGAAGACAGACCAATAGCTTTTCTTGTACAGATGGCGAGCCAGTTTGAGAGCAAGATTTTATTCGAGACAGGGAATAAGCAAGTCAATGTAAAGAGTATGATGGGAATGATGAGTCTTGGATTAGACTTAGATCGTTTAGAGGATTTAACAGTCGTAGCTGACGGAGTCGATGAAGAAGAAGCAATCAGCAAGATTGAATATTATCTTACAAAAGGAGCATAGATACACATATCTGTGCTTTCATATATGCCGAAATAGCTCAGTTGGTAGAGCACTTCACTCGTAATGAAGGGGTCGCCGGTTCAAGTCCGGTTTTCGGCTTACATAACAAAGGATCAGGCAAATGCCTGATCCTTTGTTTGGTTTGTATTAACCACCAAAATAAGAAAAATGCATATAATCTCTGCGGGATCCCCACAATCCACGATGAAAACCATATTTCTCGAGGATTTTAACCAATTTACAGTTCAAAGGAATTGAATAACGATTCTTCTTAGGTTTCCAGAAGGAACCAGCCAATACCTTTTTACCCTGGATCATATAGTTTTCATTGGAGTTAATATCAAAAGCTAATCCCTCACAATGTTCAGAACTGGAATTCTTACCACGCCAGCTGTAGCACCCGATCTCATGGATAGGGAAACGTTCTTTGCTCTTGTAGATTTCCTTAAACATTTCTTTGATAGAAGGTGCAAGCCCTTTGTTGACAGTGATACGGAATTTTCTTGTATATTTTTTCTTACCTTTCTTATCCCATACTTTTACTGTGATCGTTTTCATATGTTTCTTTGCCTGCTTAGCACTCTTATAGTCAGCATAATAAGACTTCCCAAAAGCACGGCGGCAGCGACTTTCATAAGATTCGTCTGCATAAGAATAGTAATCACAGTATTTTAGATAAGGTGTCATTGGACCATACAGTTTACCGCCATTAAAGTTCTTATATGCCTGAATTTTGTAGTAATAAGCAGTACCGTTTGTTAATTTCGTATGAGTATAAGATAAGTTGTTTCGACTTGTGAAAGTCTTTAATTTTGTGTAATTTCCATCTTCCTTTGTGGAATAATATACGATATACCCATCAGCCTCATCATTTTTTGCCCATGTGATCGTATTGATCTTTTTTTTCTTGGAAGAAGCACTTTTTACTTTCGTACCATTGATCGTAACCTGACAAGAAATATAATTAGAAAAATCTCCATAAAATGTTTCATCAATATATGTAGTGTATGGACGGATCTTGTAATAATATATTTTCCCTAGTTCAAGATTTTTTTGCGTATATGTTTGGAAAGATTCGTCATCATCATCGTACCACCAAGAACTTCTACTTTCATTAGATACAGTTTGGACTAACTCATAATTTCTATCAGGAGAAACACTTCGATAAATTTGATAACCATCACAATCATCAGATGCTTTCCATTTAACAGTAATACTATGTGAATTTCCAGTGCTGGCTTCCAAAGAAGAAGGAGCTGGCAATGGATTAATAATACATTTGCCTGCATAAGTGGTTACAGTTTTATATCCCTCATTATCTTCATAAGAAGCTTCTAATTTGTAATAATAAGGAACACCTTTTGCAACATAGGTGTTTGTATAGGAATTGCCAGATACGGTATTTTCATAGCGATAAGAACCGTTTGGGGAAGTCGCTGAATAAATATCTACTTTAGAATAAGAAACTCCATCAGGTGCCTTCCATTGTATGGTTATATCATTACCATTTAATCTATAATAAGTAATAATTGGTGCAGCATTTTGATTTTCATTGGCAGAAACCTTCTTACCAAAGACAAAAAAACAGTTAAACATTAAAATAAATACCCAAAATATGTATAGATTCCTAAAAATTTGTTTTTTCAATTTATATTCCCCTTTCTTCATATATATTCTATACGGTCTCATTATAACATAAAAAAACCACAGTAATGCAAAAATCAATGAAAAATGCATACTGTGGTTTTTAATATTCTATTTTAGCTTACAAGTGTCGATACAGTAAATAGTATCTACTGATCCAGGAAACTAAATCTCAAATAAATCACTATAAGCTTTCAGTGCTCCTTCAGTTTCATGTGCAAGTACACGTTTTGCAAGTACTTTACCAAGCTGAACACCTTCCTGGTCAAAGCTGTTTACATTCCAGATGAATCCCTGGAACATGATCTTGTTCTCGAAATGAGCTAACAGAGATCCAAGTGATTCAGGTGTTAACTGATCTCCGATGATGATACTTGATGGACGTCCACCTTCGAATTTCTTGTTGTTGTTTTCATCATCTTTACCACATGCGAAAGCAACGATCTGAGCTGCAACGTTAGCACATAACTTCTTCTGGCTTGTGCTTCCTTCGATCACAACATCTGTAGCAAGCTGGCTGTCTTTGAATCCAACGAACTGTAAAGGAACGATGTCAGTTCCCTGATGTAATAACTGATAGAAAGAATGCTGTCCATTTGTACCAGGTTCTCCAAAGATGATAGGTCCTGTTACATAATCTACAGGTTCACCAAAACGGTTTACAGATTTACCATTAGATTCCATGTCACACTGCTGTAAATGTGCTGGGAAACGGCTTAATGCCTGAGAATATGGTAAAACAGCTGTTTCAGGATATCCCTGTACATTTCTTTCATAAACACCGATCAGGGCATCTAATAAGTCAGGGTTTGCTTTGATGTCTTTGTTAGTAGCAAGCTTGTCTTCTTCAGCCATACCATCAAGGATTCTTGCAAAGACGTCTGGTCCAAATGCAAGTGAAAGGATCACTCCACCTACAGAAGATACAGAAGAATAACGTCCACCGATAAAGTCATCCATGAAGAATGCAGCAAGATAATCATCACTCTTAGCTAAAGGAGAAGTCTCACTTGTTGCAGTTAACATATGTTTAGAAGGATTTAATCCAGCTTTTACTAAAGCATCTTTAACGAAAGCTTCATTTGTTAATGTCTCTAATGTTGTTCCAGATTTAGATACAACGATAAATAAAGAACGGGAAACATCGATAGAATTTAAAACAGCAGCTGCATCATCAGGGTCTACGTTACTGATGAATTTTGCTTCCATTTTAGCGCATCCGTTTGTCTTAGCCCAGTTTTCAAGAGCGATATATAAAGCACGAGGTCCTAGATCACTACCACCGATACCGATCTGAACAACTGTAGTGAATGTTTCACCAGCTTCATTTGTGATCTCACCAGCATGTACTTTGTTTGCAAAGTCAGCTGCTTTTTTCTGCTGTTCAACGTAGAAATCACGTTTGTTGACACCATCAACGATAACGTCTTTTCCAAGCTGTCTGCGGGCTAAATGATGAAGAACAAGTCTCTGTTCTCCTGTGTTGATGATCGCTCCGTTGTATAATTCTTCGAATTTGTCAACTAACTGATGTTCATCAGCTAATTCAGCTAATACATCAAGAACTTCATCATCTACCTGTTTTGCAGCGTAGTTAAAGCTTAAACCAGAAGCCATAGGTGCAGAATATTCAGCGACACGTTTCGCACCGTTTTCACCTGCCATAGCTTCTTTGATGTCTACATGATCTTTAAGATCTTTGAGTTTAGCATAAGATGTTAAAGTATCAAGATTGTTCCATGTTACCATAAATAAATCCTCCTTAAGTCCATATAAATATAAAATGAAAGATATAAGGAAATGCAGATACAAATGGGTATCTGCACGCACTAATATCATAGAATAATTATACAAAAAAAACGCTGTAAATGCAATCTGAAATGGGACTAAGTATTAACTCATTTTATGAATTTTTGCTAACAGTAATGATGAGACCAACTGGACGTTTTATGGTTCCATTACCAAGATAGCTGTCAGAAGAAATATCATGAGACAGATCAGTTTCCCAAAGCTGATAGTCATAAGTACGATCTAAAACATAGATATTTAAATCAGCACCGTTTTTTGAGGAAAGTTTAAAAGTTTCATTAATATTTGATCGATTGAGCTAAAGAAGTATCAGCAACGATTGATCTTACTCCGGTTGTACCGATACTAACTGCGAGAGCAACAGCGATGGTAGCACCCATGATATTTTTTATCATATATATTCTTGATTCCTTTCGTGTGATTGTAAGTATTTATCTTCATTTTTTAAAATTGGCTACATTATAAATACAATATACAATCCAAGTCAAGCAAAATTCGAAGATTCAGCGTTTTGCGTAATAAAACAACATTAAATAGGAAGTCTTTTGTGAAATTGTTTTTTTGGTTTTAAATATTGCCAAGCTATGGTACAATAAACTTTTGTGAGTCAAAATATATAGAAAAGAGGAAAGTAATTTGGAAAATAGAGAAAAATTTTCATCTAGAATTGGATTTCTTTTGATCTCGGCTGGTTGTGCGATCGGCTTGGGAAATGTGTGGAGATTTCCATTTATCACAGGACAATACGGTGGAGCTGCATTTGTATTGATCTATCTGTTCTTCCTGATCATTCTAGGGCTGCCGATCCTTGTTATGGAATATGCAGTCGGAAGAGCCAGTCAGAAGAGTATTGCAAGATCCTTTCAGGTGTTAGAACCGAAAGGAACAAAATGGCATTGGTACAGTTATGTTGGTATGGCTGGAAATTATCTATTGATGATGTTTTACACGACAGTAGCAGGATGGATGATCAGCTATTTTTTTAAGATGTTAAAAGGAGACTTTGTTGGGAAAAATCCAGCACAGGTAGAAAATACTTTTGGAACAATGCTGTCAGATCCAAAGGCACAGATCTTCTGGATGTTAGTAGTTATTGCATTGGGATTTTTAGTATGTTCTCTTGGTCTTCAAAATGGAGTAGAGAAGATCACAACAGTTATGATGTCATGTTTGTTTATCGTAATTCTGGTATTGATCGCAAGGAGTGTAACTTTAGATGGAGCCTCTGCAGGATTAAAATTTTATCTGATCCCAGATTTTGCAGCAGTGAAGAAACAAGGTGTGATGACGGTCGTATCCGCAGCAATGGGACAGGCATTCTTTACACTAAGTCTTGGAATAGGGGCGATCGCAATCTTTGGAAGTTACATTGACAAGAGCCGAAGACTGACAGGAGAAGCAATCAGTGTGGCAATTCTTGATACGTTAGTAGCATTAATGGCAGGACTGGTGATCTTTCCAGCATGTTTTGCATTCGGAGTAAATCCAGGAAGCGGACCAAACTTAGTATTTATCACACTGCCAAATGTATTTAACGAAATGCCAGGAAGCAGGATCTGGGGAGCGATGTTCTTCTTATTTATGAGCTTTGCGGCACTATCAACGATCATTGCAGTATTTCAGAACATCCTGTCATTTGCACAAGACCTATGGGGATGGAGCCTTAAGAAAGCGATCGTATTTAATGCAGTACTCATTATTGTGTTATCCTTACCATGTGCTCTAGGATTTAACGTATGGAGTTTTATTCAGCCACTAGGAGCAGGAACAACGATCCAGGATTTAGAGGACTTCATCGTAAGCAACAATATTCTTCCAATAGGATCTCTGATCTATCTGTTATTCTGCGTTACAAAATACGGATGGGGCTGGGATAACTTCATGAAAGAAGCCAACGAAGGAAAAGGAATCAAATTCCCAAAATGGCCACGTATTTACATTACTTATATATTACCATTGATCGTTTTGTTTATCCTTGTGCAGGGGTACATAGAGAAGTTTTAATTTGTAGAGTTGGCCAACTTTAGATTTCGAGTATATGATAAAAAATAAATAAACGATCGGAAGAGCAGCTAGAGAATTTTCCTCACGTTTTTTACAGATCGCTGATCCGCCGGCTTTCCTTGCGTAACTCGCCTTCAAGGGTATTGAAAACAGAACTCTTTGAGGCTCAAACAACGCACCAAGCCGGCTGCGAATCCGTAAAAAACGTGGCAAAATTCCAATGCTGCGCTTCCGATCGTTTATTTATTTTTTATCATATACCTGAAGTCTAGAGTGTGGACAATTACAAGATTGGAAAATTCAAGCTGATAGATGTAGGTTAAACGTTATTGGTATTTATAATAAATATCTGTTTACCACTACAAAAATTGAAAACAGATAACCTTCAACATACAATCCTTCTGTTTGGAAATTTTTAATTTTATACGAGAATGTCTTCAGGTATTCATAAAAATATAAAGAAAGATAGAGGTACGAAATGAAATTCGTTTTTCGTACCTCTATCTTTCTTTATATTTTTATGAATACTTAATACATTTCTGTCATACAATTAAAATTTACACAGTTGCATGTGTAGATCTATTATCTGCTCCTTCATGGCTTTTCTGGAACAGTTTCTTAAAGCAGGAAACTGCAACCATAAGTCCAAGTGCCATCAGAAGTAAAGCGACGATCAACTGTAATCCATCGATCATAAATACGAATCCACCTGTTACAAAGATCTTTGTAAAGATTCCGATCACGGCCTGTACAAGGGCTGTAAATGTTACAACTAACATGATGCACATAGGTGCGTATAACATCCATCCTTTTCTTCCTGTTGTTAATAAGAAGACAGATAATGCGATCAATACCAAAGATGCTAATAACTGGTTTGCGGCTCCGAATAATGGCCAGATGTTGTTGTATCCACCTAAGCATAATAAGAATCCGAAGAATAATGTGATAACAGTTGAGAAATATTTGTTTGTAAATAATTTTCTTACCCCTGTAAGATCAGAGCCATCAGCAGCTTCTCCCATGAATAATTCCTGGAATGACATACGTCCGATTCTTGCTACAGAGTCAAGGGATGTTAATGCAAGTGCAGAAACACACATTGTCATAAAGCAAGTAGCTACATGTTTAGGGATTCCAAGTAATGTTAAGAATCCAGCTACATTTCCTGAGAAGATCTGGAATGGTGTTCCTTCAGGCATTTTACCACCGACAGCTGCTGCACCGACAACAACTAAGGCGATAACACCTAATAAAGATTCTACCATCATAGATCCATATCCAACACAAAGCATGTCTTTTTCATTGCTGACTGTCTTAGATGATGTTCCGGAAGATACCAAACTGTGGAATCCTGAAACAGCACCACAGGCGATCGTGATAAATAATGTAGGGAATAAGCTTTTTCCACCAACATTAAATCCGCTGAATGCTGGTAAGTTCATTGCTGGATGGGCAACAAATACACCAAGAACAGCACCGATGATCATTCCGACTAATAAGAAGGTACTTAAATAGTCACGAGGCTGCATCATTAGCCACATTGGCATAACAGATGCAAGGAATAAGTAAACCATAACGACTGCGATCCAAGTATTTTTTGTAAAATATAATGGGAAGGCAATACCAACGGCTAACATAACGAGCAGTAATACAAGTCCTGCAACAAATTCTACTTTCTGGTTTGGTTTTACATATTTTGTGAATAATCCGAAAACAACAGCTCCTAAGATAAATAACATAGAGATAGAAGCAGCGGCAGCGTTTGGTGAACTTTTAGCACCAGTTACTGTAAATCCGTTAAAGGTTCCGGCAACCATATCTGTGAAAGCTGCGATTACAAGTAAAGTAAATAACCAGGAGAACAGAAGAAATAATTTTCTTCCTGTTTTACCAATGTATTTCTCAATCAGGACACCCATGGATTTTCCTTCATTCTTTACAGAAGCGTAAAGAGCTGTAAAATCCTGAACGGCTCCGAAGAAGATACCACCGATCAACAGCCAGAGAAGAACTGGCAGCCATCCAAACATTGCGGCGATGATCGGTCCGGTAACAGGACCTGCACCTGCGATGGATGAAAACTGATGGGAAAATACAACGGCTTTTGGTGTCGGGATGTAATCTTCACCATCTTCGTGTGTGTAAGCTGGGGTTTTCGCTTTAGGATCGATTCCCCATGTCTTAGCTAACCAGCGTCCGTAAAGGGCATAACCAGCAACTAATACGACGATTGCGATTGCTACGATTGTTAAGCTATTCATTCTTAATCACTCCTCTTAAAATAAACTCTATCATAAAATAAAATGTATTCAAAACACAGGATACAATAAAAATGAGTAAAAAAAATCTCCTGAAATGCCTGCTCAGCATTTCAGAAGACGAATATTCTCCGCGGTACCACTTCTTTTTATTACTCAAATCGTAATCCCTTAGTCACATCATTTAATGTGCTCCTTGATAACGGAAGGATTCCGGTCGCACTTACTAATGAATCATCATGTTCAGCTGACTGCTCGCAGGGGATATGGACATAAGTTCTTTATTGCCTCACAGCAACCGGCAACTCTCTGAAAAAGAATTCAAATATCAATGTGTCCTGCTCATTGCATTCTGTATTTCGTTGCATTCATAATAGTCCTGTAAAAAAAGAATGTCAAGAGAAAATAATGTTCTATTTTTGATACAATCAAGCCATTAAGGCTTTGCTTACTTCCTTAAGATTCATACCGTTAGAGCCTTTGATCAGTACGACATCGTTCTTCTTTAAGTAAGTTTCAAGGAAAGCGATCAGTTCTCCGTTAGAAGAAAATGCACGGGTATGAAGAGAAGGATTTTCCTTCCATGCTTCCTCAATATAATGTCTGGAAAGTTCACCAGTGATAAAGAGATCTGTCACTTTTGTTGTAGCGATAAAACGTCCCACTTCTTTGTGGTATTCCGGTGAATCTGGTCCAAGTTCTAACATGTCAGATAAGACAGCGATCTTTCTTCCACGTGTCTTAAATTCAGATAAAATACTTAAACTTGCTTTCATGGAATCTGGGCTTGCATTATACGCATCATCGATCAGAATATAGTCGTTAACGTGGATAATATTCTGTCGCTGACCAGAAAATGTGGATAACTGTGCCTTGATCGCACTCATTGGAACATCATAGCGAAGTCCGATCGCAATGGCGGCTAATGCATTGGATACATTATGCTTTCCAAGTACATTTAAAGTGATAGGTTCTTTCATATCACCATAGTGGAATTCAAATAAAGTTTGTCCACCTTTTTCACGGATTTTTTCTGCACGGTAAGTACAATCATCTGCGAAACCGTAAAATTCATATGGTTTTTTGACATAATCGATATGTTTACGGATCATATCATTATCTCCATTTAAGAATAGGACACCATCTTCAGGCAGACCATTCTGGATATCTAATTTTTCGATACAGATATTGTCTCGGGAACCCATCATCTCAATGTGTGAAACACCAACATTTGTGACAACACCAACGTTTGGATGGATGATATTACCAAGAGTTGTGATCTGTCCCTTTTCACTCATTCCCATCTCAAGAACACCGATCTCATCTTCGGATGTCAGATGATCTAATGTTAATGGAACACCAACCTGACTGTTTTGATTGCCAATCGTTTCAAATACTTTGTATTTGCCCTTTAAAACATGTGCGATCATCTCGCGGGTTGTTGTTTTACCAACACTTCCAGTAACGCCGATGATCGGAAGAGACATTTTATTTCTGTAATAGGCAGCAATCTGCTGCATGGCTGTCAAAGTATCAGGAACTTTGATGTATGGAGCATTTCCTGAAGCTTCTGTATGTTCTTGTGTTAAGCAGGCACCGCCTTCTTTTAATGCATTAGGAATAAAAATATGGGCATCAACACGTTCTCCGATGATCGGTACAAATAAAGTGTTAGGACCGATTTCCATAGAATTCGTACTTAAGTGGTCAATCTTCATGGAAGGATCACCACATAAAAGTGTTCCGTCTGTTGCTTCTAAAATGTCTTGAATTGTTATATTCTCCATAGAAAACCTCGTTTCTTTCACTGTTAGATTTCAGCATAGGTGTGATTGATGATAACGGTTTAAAAAATTTATGCTGTTATCTACAGATTATAGCATAAAATGAAGTTGTATGATAAAATGATAGCCAGAAAATACAAAAAACATATTAGAAAAGAGGGTTCATGAGTTTTACACATTTACATGTCCATACAGAATACAGTCTGCTGGATGGTTCCAGTAAGATCAAGGAGCTAGTTCATCAGGCAAAAGAGCTTGGCATGGACAGCATTGCGATCACCGATCATGGAGCGATGTACGGAGTGATCGATTTTTACAGGGCAGCGAAAGCAGAAGGGATCAAACCGATCATTGGATGCGAGATTTATGTAACAACTGGTTCGAGATTCGATAAAGAAGCCAGTCAGGGAGATAAAAGATACTATCACCTGGTACTTCTTGCCCAAAATGACACGGGTTACCATAACTTGATGAAGATCGTTTCCAGGGGGTTTACCGAAGGATTTTATTACAAGCCACGAGTAGATTATGAAGTTCTGGAAGAATACAAGGAAGGTCTGATCGCATTAAGTGCATGTCTTGCTGGGGAAGTTGCAACTTATATCCGTGAAAATAACTACGAAAAAGCAAAGAATACGGCGTTGAGATTACAGGATCTTTTTGGAAAAGACAATTTCTTCCTGGAACTGCAAGATCACGGAATTCCAGATCAGACAAAAGTAAACACGGCACTGCTTAAGATGTCAAAAGAGACAGGAATTGATCTGGTTGCTACAAATGATATTCATTATACATTTAAAGAAGATGCCGAGGCACACGATATCCTGCTTTGTATCCAGACGGGGAAGAAAGTGCAGGATGAAGACCGTATGCGTTATGAAGGAGGTCAGTATTATTTAAAATCTCCGGAAGAAATGCAGAGATTGTTCCCATATGCAAGAGAAGCGATCGAGAATACAGGCAAGATTGCCAAACGTTGTAATGTTGAAATCGTATTTGGAGAACAGAAAGTGCCAGAATATGATGTGCCAGAAGGATACACTGCAGTTACGTATCTGAACCATTTATGCGAAGAAGGCTTAAAACGTCGTTATCCGAATATTACAAAAGAATTAAGAGAGCGGCTGGATTATGAATTGAAAACTATTGAAAATATGGGATATGTTGATTATTTTCTGATCGTATGGGATTTCATTCATTATGCAAAAGAACATGGGATCGCAGTGGGACCTGGTCGTGGTTCCGCAGCCGGAAGTATCGTTTCTTACTGTTTGGAGATCACAGATATCGATCCGATCCGGTATCAACTGCTGTTTGAACGTTTCTTAAATCCAGAACGTGTATCCATGCCCGATATCGACGTGGATTTCTGTTATGAGAGAAGACAGGAAGTCATTGATTATGTTGTAAGAAAATACGGGAAAGATCAAGTAGTACAGATCATCACTTTTGGAACTATGGCTGCAAGAGCCGTGATCCGTGATGTCGGAAGAGTTTTGGATATTCCATATGCAAAAGTAGATGGAATATCAAAGATGGTTCCAAATGAATTAAATATTACGATCGATAAAGCATTAAAGATCAGCAAGGACTTGAGAAATGCTTATGAGCAGGACGAAGAAACACATTATCTGATCGATATGTCGAAGAGACTAGAAGGACTTCCAAGACATGCTTCCATGCATGCAGCTGGAGTCGTGATCGGTAAGACAGCGATTGATGAATATGTGCCATTAGCAACAGGTGCAGATAACGCAGCTGTTACTCAGTTTACGATGACAACGATCGAAGAACTTGGTCTGTTGAAGATGGACTTTTTGGGACTTCGTACATTAACAGTCATTCAGGACGCAGAGAAAATGGTGCGAAGAAAAGTGCCGGATTTTGATATCACGAAAATTGATCCGACAGACAAAGAAGTTTATGAGATGATCGGAAATGGTCATACAGAAGGTGTGTTTCAGTTGGAAAGTTCAGGAATGAAGTCATTTATGAAAGAACTAAAACCACAGAATATGGAAGATATCATTGCTGGAATTTCTTTGTATCGACCGGGACCAATGGACTTTATTCCACGATACATTGAGGGAAAGAATCATCAGGAAAGCATACATTATGAATGTGAACAGATGGAAGAGATTCTTGAGCCAACCTATGGATGTATCGTTTATCAGGAACAGGTTATGCAGATCGTTATGAAACTAGCCGGATATACGCTTGGACGAAGTGACCTTGTACGTCGTGCGATGTCCAAGAAAAAAGGCGATGTCATGATCAAAGAACGACAGAATTTCGTTTATGGAAATGAAGAAGAAGGAATTCCAGGATGTATCAATAACGGTATTGATGAAAAGACAGCGAACCAGATCTGGGATGAGATGTTAGACTTTGCAAAATATGCATTTAACAAATCTCATGCGGCAGCATATGCAGTAGTTGCCTATCGTACAGCCTATTTAAGATGCCATTATCCAGTAGAATTTATGGCAGCCTTGTTAACCTCTGTTCTTGGAAATACAAACAAGATTTCAGAATACAGTTATGCCTGCAAGAAGTTAGGAATTAAGATTTTGCCACCAGATATTAACTATGGAGAGGGTGCGTTCTCTGTAGACCATGGAAATATCCGCTATGGACTGACTGCGATCAAGAGTCTGGGACGGCCAGTCATTGAAGCGATCATAAGAGAACGAAATTTAAATGGACCATACAGAGATTTTAAAGATCTCGTGGAACGATTATCAAGCAAAGAGATCAATAAACGAACTGTAGAAAATCTGATCAAATCGGGAGCTTTAGATTGTTTTCATGTAACAAGAAAGCAGCAGATGATCGTCTACGCCAGTGTGATCGATAGTATCCAGAAAGAACGGAAAAATGAGATCGCAGGACAGATGAGTCTGATGGATCTTCTTGGAGAAGAAGACCAGCAGTCTTTTCAGATTTCCTATCCAGATGTTGGGGAATATGAGAAAGAGCAGAAACTTGCCATGGAAAAGGAAGTGCTTGGGATCTACGTCAGTGGACATCCTTTAGAGGATGATATAGAACGCCTTGAACGAAGTGTAACAGCACATACTTCTGATTTTGTGATCGATGAAGAAACAGGAAAGACAAAGATTCACGATCGGGAAAGCTGTATCATTGGCGGTTTGATCAGTGAGATGAGTGTGAAACTTACGAAGAAGAATCAGAATATGGCATTTATCACACTGGAAGACTTAAGAGGAACCGTGGAAGTTGTCGTATTTCCAAGACAGTATGCGACATATCAGTCTCTTTTAAGAGAAGATGCCAAAGTATTTATCAAAGGAACAACACAGATTTCTGAAGAAGAAAGCAAAGTCATATGTAATCAGATCATCAGTTTTGAGGATAGCAGACAGGAATTATGGGTACAATTTGCGGATAAAGAAGCATTTTTTAAAGAAGAGGATGCATTAAAAGGTATTTTAACTTCCTATCCCGGTAAAAATCCAGTGGTGATCTATTGCAAAACAGAACGTGCTGTGAACCGTCTAGGGAGAGATTATATGGTTTCTGGTGACGAGAATTTATTATTTGATCTCGAAAAACGATATGGAAAAGAAAATATTCGGGTTAGATCGTTAGGAATATAACAAAGACTATTGAAAAATTTCTTTAAATGGATTAGAATAAAAGCCAAGTTAAGAATTGTATGGATTAATAATTGGAGGATATTGCAAATGGGAAAACCAAACATTAAAACAATTGGAGTTTTAACAAGTGGTGGAGATGCACCTGCTATGAACGCAGCAGTGCGTGCCGTAGCCAGAATTGGTAAAGAAAGAGGATTAAAAGTCAAGGGAATCCGTAAAGGTTACAATGGACTGTTAAACGAAGACATCATCGATTTAACACCAACAGAAACAGCCGATACGATCTTCCGTGGAGGTACAATCCTTTTCACAGCCAGATGTGAAGAATTTAAGACAGAAGAAGGTCAGAAACGTGGTGCTGAGATCTGTAAAGCACATGGAATCGACGGACTGGTAGTTATTGGTGGAGACGGTTCTTTCCAGGGAGCTAAGAAGTTAGCAGCGCTTGGAATCAACACGATCGCTGTTCCAGGAACGATCGACTTAGATATCGCATGTACAGAATATACGATCGGATTCGATACAGCTGTTAACACAGCGATGGAAGCGATCGACAAGATCCGTGATACATCAACATCTCATGAAAGATGTAGTATCGTAGAGGTTATGGGACGTGGAGCTGGATATATCGCATTATGGTGTGGTATGGCAACAGGAGCAGAAGATATCCTGATCCCAGAAAGCTTTGATGGAAACCTTCCTAAGGTAGAACAGCAGATCATCGAACATTTACTTCGTAACAGAGCAAAAGGTAAGACACATCATATGGTAATCAATGCCGAAGGTGTTGGACATTCTTACAGTATGGCGAAGAGAATCGAATCTGCAACAGGTATTGAAACACGTGCTACGATTCTTGGACATATGCAGCGTGGTGGAAGCCCAACAGCAAAAGACCGTGTATACGCTTCTATGATGGGTGCTTACGCAGTTGACTTATTATGTGCAGGAAAGACAAACCGTGTTGTTGGATACCAGAACGGAAGATTCATGGATATGGACATTGACGAAGGACTCGCAATGACAAAAGATATCGATGAATATCAGCTTCAGATCGCACATTTATTAGGAAAATAAATAAAACATGATCTTAGAGGAATCCTGTTTATCTAGGATTCCTCTATTTCTCTATATAGGAGCATTATTTTATGAAAGAGTTACGACCGGTACAGGTCATATTGCTTGGATTTTTAATTACAATATTTGCAGGATCGATACTGCTTGCACTGCCGATCGCAACACAAAGCGGGCAGGCAACGCCTTATATTGATGCATTATTTACAGCAACAACATCTGTGTGTGTGACGGGTTTGATCGTTGAGACAACAATGACACATTGGAGTATATTTGGGCAGGCAGTGATCATATTGCTTGTACAGATCGGAGGACTTGGTGTCATTACGATCACAACCGGAATGTTTTTTATGCTTCGAAAGAGGATCACTCTTGGAAATAGAATGTTGATCCAGGAGTCTATGGGTCTTAATACAATGACAGGTTTAGTTCCATTAGTTAAGAAGATTCTGATCGGGACAGGGATCATAGAAGGAATTGGAGCAGTTCTTTATGCGACTCAGTATGTGCCGGAATTTGGCATTGGATATGGAATATGGGCAGCAATCTTTAATTCAATCTCGGCATTTTGTAATGCAGGAATGGATATTGTAAGAGACGACAGTCTGCGAAGCTATGTAACGAATCCAGTTATGAATTTTACGACAATGGGGCTGATCATCCTGGGAGGTCTTGGATTTGTTGTATGGAAAGATCTTTGGCAGGGATTCAAAAAGATCGTAAAAGATAAAGTTCCTGTAAAAAGGATGATACAACAATGGAGATTTCAGACCAAGATCGTGTTATCCATTACGTCATTTTTGATCTTGTTTGGTACAATATTGATCTTTCTGTTTGAATATCATAATCCAGCAACTATGGAGAGTCTGTCATTGCCACAGAAGATACAGGCATCACTGTTTCAGTCTGTGACGACACGTACCGCAGGGTTTGAGACGGTAGCACAGGCCGCATTGACGGATGCATCTTCGCTGGTTTCTATGTTTTTGATGATCATCGGAGGATCACCAACTGGTACTGCAGGCGGTGTCAAGACAGTGACATTCACAATTCTTGTATTTTGTGTGCTCTCTGTGGCAAAACAAGAAGAATCAATTACGTTATTTAAACGAAGAGTTCCACAGAATCTGTTGTCGAAGGCACTTGCGATCATTGTGATCAACCTGATCGTGCTGATGACATCTGTGTTATTGTTGTTGGTATTTGATCACGGGACTTTTATGGATTCATGCTATGAATGTGTATCAGCACTCGCGACAGTTGGTTTAACCAAAGGATTGACACCGAATTTGACAATCGCAGGGAAAGTGATTATCATCATTACCATGTACTTAGGGCGTGTCGGACCGATTTCTATGGCGATCGGTTTTTCACAGAAGAATAAGAAAAAGATGGTCATGTATCCGGAACAGGATCTGATCTTATAAGTGAAATAGATTCACATTATAACATGATATCGCAACGGAGGTAACGGAGAAGAATGAAGAAGTCAGTTGCAGTTTTAGGACTCGGAAAGTTTGGAAGCAGCATCGCAAGGTCACTTGCTAAAGGTGGAGCAGAAGTACTGGCAGTTGATAAAGATGAGGATCTTGTAAGAGATATCGCAGATAAAGTAACTTGTGCAGTCTGTGTGGATATATCTGATAAAGAAATGATGAACAACATCGGATTGGAAGGAATGGATGCAGTTGTGATCGCAACGGCAGAGCATTTAGATTCCAGTGTTATGGCATTGATGATCGTCAAAGAGATCGGTGTGCCATATGTTCTTGCGAAGGCAGACGGAACTTTAAAAGGAGAGATATTAAAACGTGTTGGAGTCGATGAGATTGTTTATCCAGAAGAAGAGATGGGAGCAAGGATCGCAAACAATCTGCTTGGAGGAAGTATGACAGATCTGTTTGATCTTTCTGCAGACACAAGTATCGTTAAAGTACCAGCAAGAAAAGAATGGATCAACAAATCATTAGTAGACATTAATTTCCGTGGAAAATATAACGTTAACGTCATCGCGATCGAAGGAGAAGGTGGTGTTGACGGGGCTCCAGATCCAACGAAACCGATCAAAGATGAGGAAAATCTTGTGCTGATCGGTAAGAAAGAAGATCTGGTCAAATTAAGAAAATAATAGATCGGAGGTGGATAAGAATATGATCACAACCACTCAGAATAAGCAGATCAAACAGATCATCAAATTAAAGAAGAGTGCAAGAGAAAGAAGAAAACAAGAATTATTTCTTGTAGAGGGAATTCGTATGTTTACAGAGATCCCAGAAGAATATTTATATAAAGTCTATGCATCTGAAGATTTTTATAACGAACATAGAGTGATTTTTGAACATATGGATGTGGAATTGGTATCACCTCAAGTTATGAAAGAGATTTCCGATACGATGACACCACAGGGAGTTCTTGCACTGGTGAAGATGATGAAATATTCTTTAGAAGATCTTCTAGAACAGGAAAAACCATTATTTCTGGTGCTTGAGAATCTTCAGGATCCGGGGAATCTCGGGACGATCCTTCGAACAGGAGAGGGTGCAGGGATCAATGGTGTTATCATGAGTCATGATACAGTAGATATTTATAATCCAAAGGTTACGCGCTCCACGATGGGATCAATATTTCGTGTGCCATTTGTCTATGTCGATGATCTTTTAGAAGTTGCAGAAACGATGAAACAAAAGAATATCATCACGTATGCAGCACATCTCAATGGAACAGACTATACGAAGGAAGATTATCAAAAAGGAACCGCATTTTTCATTGGCAATGAGGGAAATGGTCTGACAGATAAGTTGACAGACAAAGTACAAAAGAAGATCAAGATTCCAATGTGTGGTAAGGTAGAATCATTAAATGCAGCCATGGCATCAGGCCTTTTAGTTTATGAGGCAAGACGCCAGAGACAGGGGGTGGATTAAATGTATGCAGTTTATTGGCTGATCGCATCCGCGGTATTTTTACTTGTTGAGATTATGACACTTGGACTTACAAGTATCTGGTTTGCAGGTGGAGCCGTTGTTGCAGCGATCGTAGCACTATTTGGTGTTCCATTTTGGGTACAGATGTTGATATTTATCGTGGTAACATGTCTGTTGTTTGCACTGACAAGACCAGTTGCCAAACGATATTTAAACAGCAAGGTGCAAAAAACGAATACCGATGCATTGATCGGACAGACAGCACTTGTCAAAGAAACGATCAATAACATGGAAAGCAAAGGGTTGGTTCAGTTAAATGGCCAGGATTGGACTGCGAGAAGCTTTGAGGCTGGAGAGATCATTCCAGAAGGCAGCGAAGTGATCGTAAAAGAAATCCGAGGCGTGAAACTGATCGTAGAAAGAGAGGTATAAGATGATTATGTCGATTATTTTATTTATTATTGTTATCGCATTGCTTGCGATGATCATTTCATCCACAGTGCGTATCGTGCCGCAGGCACATGCTTATGTTGTAGAACGACTGGGTGCTTATCAGGGAACATGGTCTGTAGGACTTCATGTCAAAGTCCCATTTATTGATCGTGTTGCAAGAAAAGTCAACTTAAAAGAGCAGGTTGTGGATTTCCCACCACAGCCAGTTATCACAAAAGATAACGTTACGATGCAGATCGATACAGTTGTATATTTTCAGATTACTGATCCAAAATTATATAGTTACGGTGTAGAGAACCCGATCATGGCAATCGAGAATCTGACAGCTACAACACTTCGAAATGTCATCGGTGATCTGGAATTAGATGAGACATTAACTTCCAGAGAGACGATCAATACACAGATGAGAGCAACACTTGACGTTGCGACAGATCCATGGGGAATCAAAGTAAACCGTGTGGAACTTAAGAACATCATTCCACCAGCAGCCATTCAGGATGCCATGGAGAAACAGATGAAAGCAGAACGTGAACGAAGAGAAGCGATTCTGATCGCAGAAGGTGAGAAGAAGTCCGCGATCTTACGTGCAGAAGGACAGAAAGAATCTATGGTCCTTCAGGCAGAGGGAGATAAGGAAGCAGCAATCCTTCGTGCGGAAGCGAAGAAAGAAGCAACGATTCGTGAAGCAGAAGGTCAGGCAGAAGCGATCCGTGCGATCCAGAAAGCGAATGCACAGGGTATTGAATCAATCAAGGCAGCCAAAGCTGACGATGCAGTCATCCAGTTAAAGAGCTTAGAAGCATTTGCTAAAGCAGCTGACGGAAAAGCTACAAAGATCATTATCCCATCTGAGATTCAGGGGATGGCAGGTCTTGTAAAATCAATTACAGAAGTTGCCAAAGACGATGAGAAGAATATTGCAGATCTGATCGAAGAGCAGGTACAAGACACTGTAAAAGAACAGTAAGATCAGAAAATGTTTATGAAAATATGACAACCCTTGGCGGTATGCCGGAGCACTGAAGAGGTGTTCCGGCTTTTACCATGTTTGATATTGATGGGAGATAAAAGATGAAGACAATCGTTTGTTATGGAGATTCTAATACTTATGGCTATAATCCGGAAAATGGATTCCGTTATGAATATGAAGAACGATGGACAACCATTTTGCAAAAGGAACTGAAAGATTCTGCGATCGTGATTCCGGAAGGATTAAACGGCAGAACAACAAGTTTTGAAGATGAGTTAAGACCAGGAAGAAATGGTGCAACATATTTAGATCCATGTTTACACAGCCACGGACCGATCGATCTGGTAGTGTTAATGCTTGGAACGAATGACCTTAAGATCCGTTTTCAGGCAACACCAACAGATATCGGAAAAGGGATCGACCGTCTGATCAAGATGATCAAATCGATCACTCCACAGAAGAGACAAGATGGACGATCCGCAAAGATCCTTTTAATGGCACCACCGCATCTTGGGGATGATCTGACAGAGATTCCAAGTGGAGAAGAGATGGGATTTGAAAGAGGGATCAGTTATTCCAAGAGATTGGCACCGATTTATGAAGACTGGGCAAAGTTTCATAACATTGAATTTCTGGATGCAGCAAAATATGCAAAAGCTTCCGAAATCGATGCCTGCCACCTGACAAGAGAAAGTCATAGGAAATTAGGTGAAATGGTTGCGAAAAAATGCAAGGAAATCCTTGAAATATAAGGGTTTCGGGTTGTTTTCAAAGATGCATTCCTATATAATAACAACTATATGATGTCTGACAGGGATCAAAGGGCAGAGACATCCAAGACACAACAAAATGGAGGAACAAAAGATGGACGCAAAGACAAGCTTAAAGGGAAGAAGTTTCTTAACATTAAAAGACTTTACACCAGAAGAAATTGGTTATTTTTTAGATTTAGCAGCGAAATTAAAATCAGATAAGAAAAAAGGGATCACAGGAAACAGTCTAAAAGGGAAAAATATTGCTCTTTTATTTGAAAAACCAAGTACAAGAACAAGATGTTCATTTACGATCGGATGTGTTGATGAGGGTGCACACCCAGAATATCTAGGAAAAGATGATATTCAGTTAGGACACAAAGAATCTGTAGAAGATACAGCAAGAGTTCTTGGAAGAATGTTTGACGGGATCGAATTTCGTGGATTCTTACATGAGAACGTAGAGAAATTAGCAAAATACAGTGGAGTTCCAGTATGGAATGGTTTAACAGATGATTACCATCCAACACAGATCTTAGCGGACTTCTTAACATTAAGAGAACAGTTTGGAGAAATCAAAGGATTAAACTTCGTATTCGCTGGAGACGGAAGAAATAACATGAGCAACTCTTTAATGATCGGATGCAGTAAGATGGGATTGAATTTCACATGCTTAGCACCAAAGAGTTTATGGCCAAATGAAGAACTGGTAAAACAGTGCGAAGAGTATGCGAAAGAATCTGGAGCTAAGATCCGTTTTACAGAAGATGTGAAAGAAGCTGTGGAAGGTGCAGACTGCATTTACACAGACGTATGGGCATCTATGGGTGAAGAAGACAAGGCAGCAGAAAGAATTGCTTTATTAAGACCATATCAGGTAAATAAAGAAATGTTAGAGATGACAGGAAAAGATACTACAGTTGTTATGCATTGCCTGCCAGCAGTTAAAGGACATGAGATCACAGAAGATGTTTTTGAACATTATGCAGATGTGATTTTTGATGAAGCAGAAAATCGTATGCACACGATCAAAGCTGTTATGGTAGCGACTTTAGGAGAATATTAGGAGATAGGATATTCAATGAAAAGTAAGATTCTCAAGGAATTAAAGAATGCAGATGATTATATATCAGGACAGCAGCTTTGTGAGCGGTTGGGAGTTTCAAGGACTGCTGTCTGGAAGCATATCAAAGCATTAAGAGCAGAAGGTTACGAGATTGATTCTGTGACAAATAAAGGCTATAAACTTATGATGGAACCAGATCTTTTGACAAAAGAAGAAGTAGCATCCTGCCTTCATACCAAATGGCTTGGAAAAGATCTTCATTGTTATGAGACAATGGATTCTACAAATCTTGAGATCCGCCGTCTGGCAGAGGCAGGTGCCGGTCACGGAACCGTTGCGATCACAGAAGAACAGACGATGGGAAAAGGAAGAAGAGGACGAAGCTGGTTGGCAGAAGCTGGAGCAGGGATCGCGATGAGCTTTCTTCTAAAACCTCAGATCGAAGCTCAGAATTCTTCTATGCTTACGTTAGTTACTGCATTAGCGGTAAATGAAGCAATCTGTGAGACAACAGGAATTCGGGCAAAGATCAAATGGCCAAACGATATCATTGTGAATGGAAAGAAGATCTGTGGAATCCTAACAGAGATGAGCCTTCAGATGGATGAGATCAATTACATTGTAGTGGGACTTGGTATCAATGTAAATATCGATCATTTTCCAGAAGATTTAAGTGATAAGGCAACTTCACTCCAGATCGAGGGAGGAAGAAAGATCAAGAGAGCTCCATTGGCAGCGAAAGTGTTAGAATGTTTTGAGAAATATTACGATATGTTTTTGAAGACAGAAGATCTTAGCATGTTGCAAGATGAATACAATAAACTTCTGGTACATACAGACCAGAAGATCAAGGTTGTCAGAGGTTCCAAAGAAGAGATATTCTTATCAAGAGGCATCAATCATCGTGGAGAATTACTGGTAGAGGATGAAGATGGAAAGGTATCAGAAGTTTCATCCGGAGAGGTATCAGTAAGAGGTATCTTGGGATACGTATAAGAGATTCCGAGAATATATACAAGAAACAAGGAGAAATACAAAAACATGTATCAGGATAAAGTTACATTATGCGGTTCCAATGCATATGAGAAGAAATATTACTTAAACCCTGATTTTTCTGGACTACCAGAACAGATCAAACAGGAACTGCAGATTGCATGTGTACTATTTACAGCAGAAGTCGGCGGAGTCTTGACATTAGAGTTCGATGAAGAAGGCAAATTAAATTTTGTTACTCATGTGGAAGATAATGATTTCTTTTACGATGAGATCGGAAGTGAACTGATGATCAAGAAACTAAGACAGGAAAAACAGGATTTCTGGGAGTCCTTGGAACTATATTATAAAATATTCCTTTTGGGAGAAGATGAGGTATAAATTATGTTATTAGCACTCGATGTTGGGAATACCAATATAACGATCGGCGTATTCAAAAGAAAAGAGATTATAGAGGTATTTCGAATTACAACAAAGTTACCAAGAACATCCGATGAATTTGGAATTCTGATTTCAAGCCTATTAAAGGAAAAAGGATTGGATGAAGGTGAAGTGAAGGCAGCGATCATAGGATCCGTTGTGCCAAATATCATGCATTCACTGAGTAGTGGTTTGATCAAATATTTTGATGTAAAACCGATCATTGTAGGACCTGGGATCAAGACAGGGATCAATCTTGGAAGATTTAATCCAAGAGAAGTTGGAGCAGACAGGATCGTGGATCTGGTTGCAGGATATGAAATATATGGCGGACCAGCACTCGTCATTGACTATGGAACTGCAACAACATACGATATTGTCACAGAGAATGGCGTATTCTTAGCAGGTGTGATCGCACCGGGAATTCGCACTTCAGCAAATGTACTATATAGAGATGCAGCACGTCTGCCAGAGATTGAAATCTTAAAACCAAAGACGATCCTTGCAAACAGCACGATTGACAGTATGCAGGCAGGTTTGTACTATGGAGTTGTTGGTGAGACAAAATATATGGTACAGAAGATGAAAGAAGAGACAGGCTTTGATAACATGAAAGTTATCGCAACCGGAGGCCTTGGAAATATGATCGCACAGACGGTTGATGAGATCGACTATTACGATCCAACATTAACATTGAAGGGATTACAGATCATTTATGAGAAGCAATAAATTAAAACCTCTGGTTATTGGAGATATTACAATTGAACACCCGTTAGCACTTGCACCGATGGCAGGAGTTACAGATCTACCATATCGTTTGTTGTGTAAAGAACAGGGTGCTGGAATGATGTGCACTGAGATGGTAAGTGCCAAAGGATTATACTATGGGAACCGTAAATCTGAGCCATTGATGGCAACAGATCCGAAGGAAATTCCAGTAGCGATTCAGATTTTTGGATCCGATCCAGAGATCATGGGTCAGATGGCAGCGAAAGTCAATGATGGGCGGTTTCAGATGATCGATATCAACATGGGATGTCCGGTTCCAAAGATCGTGAATAACGGTGATGGATCCGCATTGATGAAGAATCCGGAATTAGCAGGGAAAGTGATCAAAGCAGTTGTAGATGCTGTGGATATCCCGGTTACAGTTAAGATCCGAAAGGGATTTAACGATGAATTGATCAATGCACCAGAGATGGCACAGGTTGCACAGGAGAATGGAGCAGCAGCGATCGCAGTTCATGGAAGAACAAGAGAACAGTACTATTCAGGAACAGCAGACTGGTCGATCATTCGCAAGGTAAAAGAAGCTGTTGATATTCCGGTAATTGGAAATGGTGATATCACATGTGCAAAAGATGTATTACGAATGCAGGAAGAGACAGGCTGTGACGGATTTATGATCGGAAGAAGAGCCAAAGGGAATCCATGGATCTTCAAAGAGATCTTACATTTCTTTGAGACAGGAGAAGAAATGCCAAGACCATCCTTAGAAGAAGTTGTCGCCATGATGTTGAGACATGGACAGATGATGATCGATTTTAAAGGAGAATACATCGGAGTCCGTGAGATGCGGAAACATGTCGCATGGTATACATTCGGTTTTCCAGGGGCAGCAAAACTTCGCGAGAAGGTAAATCATACAGAGACATACGAAGACTTAGAAGAATTACTGCAAAATTATCTCAAAGCCACGAATGGCAGGGATTAGGAATTGACAAAAGAAACTTAGGTAAGATATAATTAATCAGTTAACATTTAGAACGAAAGGAATAGTGTTATGGCAGAGGCAAAGAAGAATATATTAACCCCAGACGGTTTAAAAGCATTAGAAGATGAATTACAAGAATTAAAAGTCGTAAGACGTAAAGAGATCGCACAGAAGATCAAAGAAGCAAGAGAACAGGGTGACTTATCAGAGAACGCGGAATATGATGCAGCCAAAGATGAACAGCGTGACATGGAAGCACGTATCGAAGAGATCGAAAAGATCTTAAAGAACGCCGTTGTTATCGATGAGAAGTTTGAAAAAGGTGTCATCAGCCTTGGATGTCACGTATTATTAGAAGACATCACTCTTGGAAAAGAAGTAACATACCATATCGTAGGTTCTACAGAAGCAGATATCCTTCAGAACAAGATTTCCAATGAAGCACCGATCGGTAGAGCTTTACTTGGAAAGAAGATCGGAGATGTCGTATCCGTAGAAGGAATCAATCAGGTAAACGACTTCAGAGTCATTGATGTACAGAGAAAGTAAGAGGAAGTAAGAAAAGTGGCACAGCAGAATAAAGATACAAACGAACTGATCAAAGTAAGAAGACAAAAACTGGCTGACTTACAGGCAGCTGGGAAGAATCCGTTCGAGATCATGAAATATGATGTAACACATCATTCAAAAGAAATCAAAGATAATTTTGAAGAATTAGAAGGAAAAGAAGTAGCAGTTGCAGGACGTTTAATGTTCAAACGTGTGATGGGTAAAGCATCTTTCTGTAACGTACAGGACCTTCAGGGTGGAATTCAGGCATATGTAGCAAGAGATGAGATCGGTGTAGAATCTTATCAGGATTTCAAGAAGATGGATATCGGAGATATCGTAGGTATCAAAGGTAAAGTCTTTGCTACAAAGACAGGAGAGAAATCTATCCATGCAGAAGAAGTGATTTTATTATCTAAGAGTTTAAAACCACTTCCAGAGAAATTCCACGGATTAACAGATACAGATACAAGATATCGTCAGAGATATGTTGACCTGATCATGAATGAAGAATCCAAAGAAGTATTCATCAAACGTTCTAAAATCATCAGTAAGATCCGTTCTTATCTAGATGGACAGGGATTCATGGAAGTAGAAACTCCGATGTTAGTATCCAATGCAGGTGGAGCATCAGCAAGACCATTTGAAACACACTACAATGCATTAAGTGAAGATGTAAAATTACGTATTTCCCTAGAGTTATACTTAAAGAGACTGATCGTTGGTGGACTTGAGAAAGTTTACGAGATCGGACGTGTATTCCGTAACGAAGGTGTTGACACACGTCATAACCCAGAGTTTACATTAATGGAATTATATCAGGCATACACAGACTATCACGGAATGATGGATCTGACAGAGAACTTATATCGTTATCTTGCAGAAGAAGTATGCGGTGGAACAAAGATTCAGTATAAAGATTTCGAGATCGATCTTGGAAAACCTTTTGAGAGAATCACAATGGTAGATGCAGTTAAGAAATACTCTGGAGTAGACTTTAAAGAGATCAAGACTTTAGAAGAAGCAAGAGCAGCTGCTGAAGAACACCATGTAGAATACGAAGAACGCCACAAACGTGGAGATATCTTAAACTTATTCTTCGAAGAATTCGTAGAAGACAAACTGATCCAGCCAACATTCGTTATGGATCACCCAGTAGAAATCTCTCCATTAACAAAGAGAAAACCAGAAGATCCAGATTATGTAGAACGTTTTGAGTTCTTTATGAATGGATGGGAGATGGCAAATGCATACTCTGAGTTAAATGATCCGATCGATCAGAGAGAACGTTTCAAAGCACAGGAAGAACTTCTTGCACAGGGTGACGAAGAAGCCAACACAACAGATGAAGACTTCTTAAATGCATTAGAGATCGGTATGCCACCTACAGGTGGTATCGGATTCGGTATCGACAGAATGGTAATGTTATTAACAAATTCTACAGCGATCAGAGACGTATTATTATTCCCGACGATGAAGTCCTTAGACGCTGATAAGAAAGCTTCCAAGGTTTCCAAAGCTGCTCCGGCAGAGGCTGAAAAACCGGTTGAAAAGATTGATTTTTCTAAGGTAAAAGTCGAGCCATTGTTTGAAAAAATGGTTGATTTTGATACATTCAGCAAGTCAGATTTCCGTGCAGTAAAGGTTAAAGAGTGTGTTGCAGTACCGAAGTCAAAGAAACTGTTACAGTTTACTCTTGATGACGGAACAGGCACAGACAGAACCATTTTAAGCGGTATTCATAGCTTTTATGAGCCGGAGGAACTGGTTGGAAAGACTCTTATCGCTATCACAAATCTTCCACCGAGAGCGATGATGGGCATTGACTCTTGCGGTATGCTCCTCAGTGCTATTCATGAAGAAGAAGGCGAAGAAAAGCTTCATCTTCTGATGGTAGATGACCACATTCCGGCAGGTGCAAAGCTCTATTAAGATGATGTAAAGATGTACCGTTTTACCAAATAGACGGGACGTACTTCATTTGATAAAAAACTAAAAAAACAGCGATTTACATCAAACTTACATCATTTGATGCAGAAATCGGTGCAAGCAAGAAAAAATCGCATAATTAGTGCAATGAGTGGGCAATTCCAATCGGAGTTGCCCATTTTTAAAACAAACAGAAATACAAATCGAGATTTTCAGGAGGTTCATTGAAGTGGAAAAAATAAAAATAGAAAAGAATACCGTTCAGGAAACACTGATTATACCTCTATATGGTAGAAAAATGTGTTCTGAAAAATTTTCTGCTCTTTATACTGACATTTATGCCAAAAAATTATGTGATAGGTTAGACTATGATTTTTCGGAATTGGAAAAAAAGAATAACTCATTTTTATATGAGTTTGGAGCACTTGAAGCTGCAATGCGTCAGTTAGATATCATTTGGGAAATAAAAGAATACTTGAAGATTTATCCAAAGGCTACAATTGTCAATCTTGGTTGTGGATTAGATGAGACTGGTAAGGCTTGCGATAATGGAAGTTGTAGTATAGTCAATGTAGACTTCCCTGATGTCATAAATGTTCGAAACCAACTGATATCAAATCATGAAAGAGAAAAAAATGTTGCATGTGATTTAAAAGATTATTCATGGATGAACGAAGTAGACGGTTCAAACGGAGTTGTTTTCTTTGCGGCAGGGGTATTTCATTATTTTAAAAGAGAAGAAGTAAAAAGTTTAGTGCTAGAACTTTCCAAAAGATATGAAAAAGGATGCCTAATTTTTGATAGCGTAGGTAAGCTAGGCTTAAAACTTATGATGTCAAAGATATTGAAGAATATGGGGATTAAAGATGTGGAAGGTCTATTTTATGTGAATAATACAATTAAAGAGCTTAATTGGTCGGATAAAATAAAAGTAACATCAAAGGGATATATGTTAGGCTATTATAATATGAAAAGTTTCAATATTCGCAGTTTTCATCGCTTACTTGCAAGGATAGGAGATAATGTGATGAAGATGAAAATAAATAAATTCCAGTTTGACTAGAAGGTGCATTACATGAAAAAGAATATATCAAGGATTATCGGTGTGATAATGTTGATTGTAGCTATTGTATTTATAGTGTTTGCATTGAACCATCCAGAAAAGAGTTTCCCTTGGAACAATACAATTACTTGGTTACTGTATGGTATATATTTTCTTGTGACAGTGGTGCTGCTTATTGCTCCTAAGATGAAAAAGTGAGAAATTCCAGTTTATCAAATAAGTAAATCATTCCATACCTCTGCGGGCAGCGATGAAACGGCTGCCCGCTCTTTTTGTACCCTGAAACCGAAAGGAGGCTTCAAATGCCAAACAAAACCGAAGAATATCTTGCACTTGCCTGCAAAACGGCAGACAGCTTTTCGCGACAGTGGGAGCACTGGGCAGAATTTCTGATCACAGCGGCACGGCTGTACAAATACAGTTACCCGGATCAGCTGATGATCTATGCCCAAAGACCGGATGCCACGGCCTGTGCCGAGTATGATGTATGGAACAATAAAATGAACCGTTACGTCCGGCGTGGTTCCAAGGGCATTGCACTGCTGGAGCGGTGCGGACTGGACCCCGCAGGCTGGTTTGATGAGAAAGATTTTCAGGCAGTCTACGATTTTACAACGCCGTCGGCCGTCTATGCGCTGGGAACCGCCGTCAGTGACTGCAGCCGGGAAGTCTTGCGTCAGATTGAGCGCACCGTTAAAACGACGATTCGCCGCAGAAACATTGAAAGGAGCCAAGAAGAATATGAGCAGCAATCTGAACTACACGAAGACCGGGGATTATTTTCTGCCGAACCTGACCTTGAATCAGCCCCGGAAGCAGCTGAACCGGTACGGAAGGATGCGCCGGAACTATCTGATGGAGCAGCGCCCGGTGGTGTACAGCACGATGCTGCTGAACGGGACCCTGTACCCGCACCTATGGGAGGTGGAACAGACGGCAGAAAACAGGATGCAACAGCTGATGAAAGAACTGTTGGGGAGAAACCCGGCTCCGGACAAGGAGAAAAAACAGATGGCGTGGGTGCAGCACATGAACAGCCTGAAAGCGCAGGCAGAGGAAATGATCCTGACCGAGCTGATTTACAGCTGAATTTTCTGGAGGCGGCCATCCCCACGGAAGCACAGCAAATCGAATCCATCGACCAAGCGGAGAGCGAGAAATCGCCCTCCGCTTTTGTTTTGTCACAAGCTGATATTGAAAAAGCACTGCGGAGAGGTTCTAACTTTGAAAACAGCAAGCTTCGGATTTGGGAGATTTATCAGACACAGTCTGACCGAAAACTCCGGGCAAAAGCGCTTGCCAAAGAATATGCACCGCACGGTCCCGGTGGATGCTCGCACACCTATCTGGACGGAAGCAGTGGTTGGCTTGACCACGACAGCAAGGGACTGACATTTGAACATTAGAAAAGATTACGGCGGACCTCTCGGTATGGGGATAGGAAAAAGCAGAATCCTCTTTTTCAATGCCCAAAAGCGTGGTAGAATAGGTAAAAGATTCAGTATCTGAAAAACGGAGCGCGCAACAATGAAGATTTTGGTCAGCGCCTGCCTGCTGGGCGAAAACTGCAAATACAGCGGCGGAAACAATTACAATCAGGCGGTTTGCGATTTTGCGCGGGGGCATCAGGTGGTTCCGGTCTGCCCGGAGGTTTTGGGCGGCCTGCCCACACCGCGGTGTCCGGCGGAAATCGTGCAGGGCGTTGTCACGAACAAAGAGGGCATCAATGTGAACCGGGAGTTCCGAGCGGGCGCAGCCAAGGCCCTTGCCATTGCAAAAGAAAATGGGGTGGAGCTTGCCATCCTGCAATCCCGCAGCCCCAGCTGCGGCGTGAAGGAAATTTACGATGGAACGTTTTCCGGGACAAAGATTCCCGGACAGGGTGTTTTTGCCAAGATGCTGATGGACGAAGGTGTCCGTGTTCTGGATGCCGGGGAATTGCCTAAAATTATCTTGAAAAATGAGGACGGAAAATGTCAATCAGACTGATTTGCAGCGACATTGACGGTACGCTGCTGCAATACGGCAAAAAGAAACTGGAAGGCGAGATCTTTGAACAGATACGGGAGCTGCATCGGCGCGGTATTTTGTTCTGCCCGGCATCCGGCCGGCAGTATACCAGCCTGCGCAAGCTCTTTGCACCGGTGGCAGACTGCTGTGTGTTTCTTTGTGAGAACGGCGGCGTGATCTATAAAGACAAACAGTGCATCGCCAAGAACCCGATGCCGCGCGCGCTGGCCGAAGAAATCGCCAACGACCTGTGGACCCGCAGCGACGGGCAAGGCGAGGTAATGCTTTCCGGTCAGAATACTGCATACCTGATGGAGCGGGGTCTGGGAATGCTCAAGCGTATTCAGTTCATCGGGAACAATTATCAAATCATCCATGACCCTTCCGAGGTGCCGGAGGAGATCACAAAAGTATCGGTGTATCTGCACGAAGGCGTAGAATCTTACACGGAACGGTTTGTCCCACGATGGAAAGAGGCGAACTGCGCTGTGGCAGGGCCGTACTGGATCGACACCACCTTTGCCAACAAGGGCATCGGTGTGCGCAGCATCTGCAAGACTCTGGACATCGCCCTTGCCGATGCGATGACTTTTGGCGACAATTATAACGATGTGTCGATGCTGGACATTGTGGGTGTGCCCTACATTATGGATGGTGCCGCCGCACCGCTGCGGGAAAAGTACCCGAACCATACACCCCGCCCAGAGGATGTGCTGCGGGAGTTCTTGAAGCAGAACTGAATTTTGCACGCATGTGTGCAAAATTTAAAATGATACGATATAAGGAAATATTTTGACATGACGAAAGTGCTTTTCATCTGCCATGGGAACATTTGCCGCAGCCCAATGGCCGAATTTGTAATGAAAGACTTGGTGGCCAAAGCCGGGCTTTCTGATAAATTTGAAATCGCATCCGCCGCCACCAGCACCGAGGAGATCGGCAACCCGGTCTATCCGCCCGCCCGGCGGAAGCTGGCCGAGCACGGCATCTCCTGCGAGGGTAAAACCGCCCGGCAGATGACCCGGAGGGATTACGAAACCTACGATTACCTGATCGCCATGGATCACAACAACCTGCGCAATATGGCGCGCTTTGTGGGCGGCGACCCGGAGCATAAAGTGTCTCTGCTGATGGATCATACCCGTCGCCCCGGCGATGTGGCGGACCCATGGTATACCGGGGACTTTGAAGCTACCTGGCAGGATGTGCTGGAGGGCTGCACGGCCTTGTTGGAAGAACTGCGCTGACAGGAGAATTTTATGACAGAGCGTTATTGTGAAGGTGAACGGTTTGCTGACCTGTCGTTCACCGAGGAGGCTTTTGAGGACTGCGACTTTACCGACTGCGTGTTTGCGGATTGCTCCTTTACCAAATGCGAACTGGATCATACCACGCTGAATGAGTGCAAATTCGTGCGGTGTGAGATCACAGGTCTGCGCAGTACCCATTCTTCGGTGCAGTCGCTGGATTTTGAGGACTGCCGCCTGAATGAAATTGAGTGGGCACCGCTGATGTCCAATGGTGCCTTCCCGGACCCCATCTATACGCTGAAGGGGTGCAGCCTGAAATATAACACCTTCACCGAAATGAACTTTAACCGTTTCAACTTTTCGGACGGAAACGAGATCGTCGGCTCTATGTTTGCCAAATGTGAGATGCAGCTGGCGAATTTCAAGAGAGTGGAACTTCACGAAACGGAGTTCTACCAGTGTGACCTGCGCAAGGCGGATTTCCGGGATGCTACAGGCTATAAGGTGGACATTCTGGGCAGCCGCCTGAAGGATGCGAAATTTTCCCTGCCGGAAGCGGTGAATCTGCTGGCAGATTTGAAGATCAAGCTGTCGTAAGAAGGAGAAAAAATGCGTCAACTAATCATTGCACGAAAAGATCTGCAGATGTCGCCTGGCAAGCTGGCGGCGCAGTGCTGCCACGCTTCGCTGGCGTTCCTCACCGACCCCATCGGCATGGGACAGGGCGTGGAACCCATCGAGAAAGACGGAGAAATTACCGGCTATCGGGCAGAAATCATGTTGGAGAAAGCAACCTATGAAGAATGGTTCGATGGCTCTTTTACCAAAACTATCTGCGGGGCAAAGAACCGCAATCAACTGCTGAAAGCAAAGACAATTGCCGAGGAATTGGGCCTTGTGGAAAACAAAGACTTCTTCCTTATCCGGGATGCCTGCCACACCGAGCTGGAGCCGGAAGAATTTGATGAAAACGGAGAAGGCATGACCCTGACCTGCATCGGTTTCCGCCCGCTGCCGGATGAAATTGCACACCAGATCAGCCATAAGTTCCATTTGTATTGAGTGCTGGTTCGCGGAATAATAAAAATAGTCCCGGCCATTCTCCTGTGACATACAGGAAAATGGTCGGGATACTTTGCTTTTTATTGAAGATTCATCCACGCCGCCAGCGCACCGCCCAGCGAGTGCCCGCCGATGTACCAGTCGGTAACTTCGGGAAAACATTCCGGGATACCGTCCGCCGCGTTCATGTCCAGCACGGCCAGATTGCAGGGCATCTTGACCAGTACGCACAGAATGCCGTCCTCGGCAAGGTCGTGCAGGAGGGGAGCATAGGCGGTGTTTTTCACCTTGCCGCCCGGATAGAAGATCAGCCCGGCGGTGGGAGATTCCGGCGCAAAGACCCAGTTGCCGTTCTGCTTGGTGACGCTCACCACGTCATCCGATACCAGCGCATCCTCGGCGGCGGGGTCTGCGTGGTAGTAGTCGCTGACGTAAACGCCGAACGCAACATAGACGGCCAGCAAAACAGCCAGCAGGCAGAGGAACACTCTGAGGGGAAACGATTTTTTCTTCTGGTTCTTCATAGAACTCCTTTATTTTATAAGCATTTTCCACAGTCACTGCAGCCGTTGCAGATCAACTTGCTGCCGCAGGTTTCGCAGTTTGCGCGGAAATGGGGCACATAGAGATCTTCCTGCGGGATGGGGTAGCCCCAGTCGTCCACGAGGTCAAAATGAATGGGCCTGCCCTGAAAATTCATGCCGGATTTACAGGCCATTCGGCTTTGCAGCTGCTTGTTTGGCAGGTGGTAGCGCCTGCCGTCCTTGATGAACACGGTGCCGGTCTCGATAAAGCAGAAGGTCACATTGGCATCCACGCATTCCTGCCGGAGAGACTTGACCCAATCGAAATTGCAGGGGCGGGCACCATCATAGTTTTCGCCGCCGCAGATGACCTGCTCGATCTGCCCGGCGGAAAGGTACTGCCGGATGCTTACTGGCCCGATGAAGGGCGCGCACATGATGCCCTTGTGCTTGAAGGGCAGGTCAAACAGAATGGGAATGCGCTCATCGGCGCGGCGCTGATTTTCACAGGTGACGTTGAAAAAGATGTTGTCCCAACCGCTGCCCCAGTCCGGCGGCAGGCACTCCAGCACCCGCTGCGGCCGCTTTGTGAGCAGGAAAAACACCACATCGCTGCGTTGGCGCATGATGTCCCACGCCTCAGCCCGCCACGGGTCGGCTTCTTCCAAGAAAAAATCCGAGGTCATGCAGACCCGGATCTGCTCACCACTCTGGATTTTGTAGTGTCCGGTGCGGTCTTTCTGGAGTGGATAAGAAAAGCCGTTTTTGGTTTTGTAGATCTCGGCCCCATTCTGATCCCGCATCCGGTCGAGAAAATACATGTAACAGTTCTGGCAGCCCTCGCTGCACTTGACGCAGCCGTGCCATGGATTCCAGATGTCGTGCAGGAAGCTCACCCTCTTTCTGTACCTATTATTATAATAGCTATGCGGACAGGAAACAAGAGCACCCCTTGCACCGCCCCGCCGGATGTGATAAGATTAAATAAAATTTAATAACGCTTTGTATGAAAACAACTTTAGATAGAATTCCAGGATGATACAATAGAAGGGAATTTGACTATGGCACGATATAGCGTGAATAATTATACGGTGGATGTGCTTTTGGCGGATATAAAATCCGGTAATGTTGCGATTCCGGAAATGCAACGTCCATTTGTATGGGACGCAACGCAAGTGCGTGATTTGATGGATTCGCTCTATAAGGGCTTTCCGGTCGGATATATTATCGTATGGCAAAATCCAAGTGTAAAGTTGAAAGACGGAACAGTTGCAATAGGGAAAAAAGTTCTGATCGACGGGCAACAGCGTATTACTGCTATGGCGGCTGCAATTGTGGGACAGGAGGTTTTAGACAGCCACTATAAATGGAAACGGGTCTGTATTGCGTTTAACCCCATTGACGAAATATTTGAAGTGGCAAATTCCGCAAATCAAAAAAGCAGTAAATGGATTCCGGATATTGCAAAAGTGCTGGATGTGTCCTTTGGTTCTTTTTCTTTTGTGATGGAATATTGCCAGAAAAACGGAATTATGGACAAGGCACAGGAAATCAATGACACAATCAATCGGTTGAGGGCAATACAAAATAATAGCATTGGTGTTATTACGCTGGCAGAAGATTTGGATATTGACAGTGTAACGGAAATTTTTATTCGAATCAATTCTAAGGGTGTGGTTCTGTCGCAAGCAGATTTTGCAATGTCTAAGATTTCTTCGAATGAAATATATAATGGAAATGTGACCCGAAAAACGATTGATTACTTTTGTCATTTGTTGGAGTCTCCGGAGGATTTGAAAGAAATCAAGAAAAATGATGCTGAATTTGCGGCGAGACCGGAATTCGAAGCTATAAAGTGGGCAGCTGCAAAGAATGCACCGATTTATCGCATATGTTATACGGATATTCTTCGTGTTGCATTTACATATAAATTCAAGCGAGGAAAGCTAGCAGATTTGGTTAGCTTGCTTTCAGGTCGAGATTTTGAAACGCGTGAATTTAAGATCGAAATAGAAGAAAGGTCGTTCAATCAATTACATGAGGCAGTTCTGCAAGCGGTGAATCAGACAAATTACGAACGGTATTTGATGATTGTGCGCTCAGCGGGAATTGTGAAAAAATCGCTGATTCGTTCACAAAATGTTTTGAACTTTGGCTATGCGCTTTTTCTTGCACTTCGTGAACGAAAAGTGGATAGTAATCAAATTGAAAAGATTGTACGCAAGTGGCTGGCTTTGTCTATTTTGACGGGAAGATATTCTTCTGGCTCGCCAGAGTCTGCATTTGATTACGACATTAAGAGATTCTTTGCTTATGATGATCCGATGCAGTACCTGAATATCACAGAGGCGGGCGAATTATCTGAGGCGTACTGGAAGGTAAATCTTGTTCAACGGCTGAACACATCGGTTGCGAGCAGTCCATATTTTAATATGTTCCTTGTGGCACAGGTCAAGGCACACGATAAAGGCTTTTTGTCGATGGAAATTGATATTGAGTCCATGTTGGAAAACAGAGGCGATATTCACCATTTGTTCCCGAAAAATTACTTGACAAAAAATGGAATTGTGCAAGCACAATACAATCAAATTGCGAATTATGCTTTTATTCAACAGGAAATCAACATTAAAATTAAAGATAGTTCGCCAGCCCACTATATGACTGAAGTGATAGGGCAATGCAATACGAAAAAGCCTGTTTATGGTGGAATCATAGAACAAGATAGGCTGGCTGAAAATCTTAAACAGAATTGTATTCCAGACGGATTTGAAAGCATGGAGATTGGCGACTATCAGGATTTTCTACAAAGGCGTCGGGAACTGATGGCCGAGAAAATACATCAATACTATGATTCTCTCTGATTTCAAAGGCGAAACTTGATATAAAGGGATGCACTTCGCAATGCAGTCTCTCTGGGCGGCGACAGCGACACCCTTGCCTGCATCACCGGCGGCATTGCCGAAGCTTTTTACGGGATGCCGCAGGAACTGCGGGACGAGACTTTGAAACGTCTGCCGGAGGATATCCGGGAAGGATATGAGCTGTTTCGGTGGAACATCGGCCAGAGATAAGACATTCGGAGAACCAAGAAGCAGATACAACACACTCGTGATGTGAAGTATCTGCTCCTTGGTTTTTAATAAGACTCGATGGAGGGCGTCTTGCATCGGCCTGAAAAATCCGATATACTGAACCCAGAGAGTATATCGAATTTTTTGGGAAAAGGAGAGAACGGTATGGAACATCTTTATGAAAAGGCACTGGAAAGTGCGGAATATATCAAGACGCACACGAAAAAGCGCCCGAAGATCGCAGTGGTGCTGGGCTCCGGCCTTGGCAAGCTGACCGCGGACTTTACGGACACGGAAGAACTGTCCTACAAAGATATCCCTAACTTCCCGGTATCCACGGTGGTAGGACACAAAGGTGCATTGTTGGCTGGCAAGCTGGGGGACACGGAAGTCTACGCCATGGAAGGCCGCTTCCATTTCTATGAGGGCTACTCCATGAAGGAAGTCTGCTACCCGTTCTATGTGTTCAAGCTGTTGGGCGTGGAAAAGGTGGTGTTGACCAACGCCTGCGGCGGCATCAACCGGGAGTTTGCGCCGGGCACCCTGATGCTCATTACCGACTTCATCAACATGATGGGCACGAACCCCCTCATTGGCCCCAACGATGAGCGCTTCGGCCCCCGCTTCCCGGACATGACCGAACCTTACAGTCTGGAACTGCGGAACCTTGCCAAGCAGACCGCCGATGAACTGGGCATTGCCTACAAGGAGGGCGTTTACATGGGCTTTATGGGCCCTTGCTATGAAACAGCGGCTGAAATTCGCGCCTTTGCGGGGATGGGAGCCGATGCCGTGGGCATGAGCACCGTGCCGGAAACCATGGTCTGCAACTACATGGGTATGAAGGTACTGGCCGTCAGCTGCATCACTAACATGGCCACCGGCATCCAGACGGTCAAGCATAGCCACGCCCGCGTGCTGGAGATCGCAAATCAGGCAGGCGATACCCTGTGCCGATGGCTGAGTGCGGTGATTCAGAGAATGGAGTAAAAAAGATATGCCATGAAAATTCTTTCGCTTGGTTCCCTCAACTACGATTATGCGCAGATCATAGATGGCGTTTTGCCGGCGTATGATGTGCCGGAAAGCACACTTTCCGACTATCTGCGGCCAGACTGGAGCGATGCGTGCATCAATGTCCGCACCGAGGAAGCCTACGAAACGGCCCATGAGGTGCTGCGGGTGGAAGGACTGTTTCTGGGCACATCGGCAGCAGCGGCTTTGCACGCAGCGGTGCAGGTGGGCCGCAGACCGGAGAATCAGGGAAAGAACATCGTGGTCATCGTCCCGGACAACGGCATGAAATATCTGTCTACGCCGATGTACCGGAAGAAATGATAAAAACACGATGATGCGACTGAATTTTGAAAAGATTGCATAGGATTTTATAAAAGTGTTATTCTTTCATGAATTTTAGCACTCTTCTATTGACACTGCTAATTAACGGTGCTATAACAGTGGCGTGCTCAGGAGGAGGGGCAAAAGGAGAACCGCAAGGCTCCCCGGAAAGCCTTTCTGAGTGGACGCTTCAGATTTTTTGCCCCGACCCGAACGCCGGGATTGGAGGAATGATTTATGCTTATGCCGACTGTTTTCCATGAAAACCTGTTCGATGATTTCTTCGATCCGTTCTGGAATGACGCTGCACTGGAACGTATGATGAACCGTGAGGCTCGTGATACCTTTGGTAAGCGCGGTGCAAACATGATGAAGACCGATGTCAAACAGACGGACAACGGCTACGAAGTAGCTGTTGACCTGCCGGGCTGCAAGAAGGAAGACGTTCAGATGGATCTGAACGACGGCTACCTGACCATTCAGGCAGTGCGCAGCCACAGCAATGACGAAAAGGATAAGAAGGGCCGCTATCTGCGGCACGAATCCTTCTCCGGCACCTGCGCACGCAGTTTCTACGTGGGCGATGTGAAGAAGGAAGACATCCACGCAAAGTTCGAGGATGGCGTCCTGCACGTCGAGCTGCCTGCTCCTCAGCAGACGAAGGCTTTGCCTGAGAACCCGAATCTGATCGAGATCGAGTAAAACGCCGGTCGTGTGCGCCAAGGCACAACGCACATAAGATGCCCCCGGAGAGCTGTAACAAGCCCTCCGGGGGCTTTTTTGTGGGGCGGAAACATGGTACAATGGAAAAGAACGAGAGAGAAGAGGGTGCGATGAAACAAGAAAAAGCCTATTATCACCTGCCCGGTTTGTTTGAGTTTTATGAGCTGTACCGGGAGTTCCTGCCCCTGTACCGGGGGCATCGGGAATACTTCTATGACTGGTGCAGCATTGGCTCCATCTACGGAGCACCGGCCGACTGCATCTGGGGCGGGGGACGCACCGGCTTTGGCGGGAATGACCCCAGAGAGGTCCTTGCACTGATGCAGGAGTATGGCATCTCGGCCCGGCTGACCTTCAGCAACTCCCTCCTCCGGCAGGAACATCTTTCGGACCGGAAATGCAATGCGCTCTGCGCCCTCTTTGCACAGAGCGGCGGGGTGGAGAATGGCGTCATCCTCCATTCGGAGCTGCTGCTGGACTACCTGAGGACGCACTACCCGCAGCTTTACCTCGTCTCCTCCACGACCAAGGTGCTGACGGATTTCCGACAGCTCCGGGACGAGACGGCCCGGGAGGAATTTCGCTATGTGGTGCCGGATTTCCGACTGAACAAGGCCTTTGAACAGCTGGACAGCCTGACGCAGCCCCAGAAGGACAAGGTGGAGTTTCTCTGCAACGAGTGCTGCTGGGTCGGATGCCGGGACCGGAAGCGCTGCTACGAGAATGTCAGCCGCAAAAATCTCGGCGAGGACTGCCCCGACCATATCTGCACTGCCCCGGGCGCGGGGGAGGGCTACCGTTTCTCGAAGGCGATGGAGAACCCCAGCTTCATCGGCGTGGAGGACATCCGGAGGACCTTCCTTCCGATGGGATTTTCCAACTTCAAGATCGAGGGACGGGGGCTTGGCAGCGCCTTGGTGCTGGAATTTCTGCTCTATTATATGGTAAGGCCGGAGTACCAGCTGCACGTCCGGGAAGCCATCTATCTGGACAGTATGCTCGACCTATTCTGAGCGGCCCGGCCTCCGTTTCGAAAGCATCTTGACAAAGCCGGGCGGAGTTGTAATAATAGAGAGACAGTTATATCCAACAAACTGCCGTAAGGAGAAAACAATTATGGAAGCATTGGAATGCATCAAGACCCGGCGCAGCGTCCGCCGCTTTACCGAAGAGCCTGTTACCCCGGAGCAGGTGGCCGAAGTGGTGGCCGCTGCCGCTTATGCCCCCAGCTGGAAAAATACCCAGATCGCCCGCTATATTCTCGTGGAAGATGCGCAGAAGCGTGAGAAAATCGCCAGCGATTGTGTGCTGGATTTCACCTATAACGCCAACACGCTTTCCCATGCCCCCGCACTGGTTGCGCTGACGATGGTGACGGGACGCTCTGGTTTTGAGCGGGACGGCAGCTATTCCAGCCCGCTCGAAGGCCACTGGCAGTCCTTTGACGCCGGTATTGCCGCACAGACCTTCTGCCTTGCCGCGCACGCACTGGGCCTCGGGACGGTCATCATGGGCATCTATGACCCGGACAAGGTGGCAAAGGTGCTCTCCGTGCCCGAAGGACAGACAGTGGCTGCGCTCATTGCCATCGGTCATCCTGCACAGGATCCCGCCGCACCTGCCCGCAAGAGCGTGGAAGAACTGCTGAGCGTACAGTAAATGAGATGGGTCCGGCATTCTGGACACCTGCCACAAAGTAGATAACATCACCCCGGTTTCCCCTTTTGAAAGGCAGAAGCCGGGGTGATGTTATTCTATTTCTGACCAAACCCAACGGGCAGGTTACCGGAGCCGCCCGTTGGGTTTGCTGCATCTGGCAAAACAGCAAAATTATGATAGGATTTCTCCGTCAGTAAAGCCCCGGTGGACGCTTGATCGTCTACTAATTCTACTAAAATTGAATCTGTGGTTGTTTTTTGAGGCAAATTGGACAATAAATTACAAAAAGATTGACAATATCGACCAAAATTTTCTAGGGGGGGGGGGGGTAGAATGGTGTCAAAACCCCTTGCGTACAAAGTAACACAATGGTAAAATAAACTTATAAATAGTTTTAGGATGTCGAACGCACGGTATCTCCCACGAGCGAATGAGAGATACCCCTTAATTGCGGAAGGGGTGATAGGTGTGGCGTTTCGACGATTTGGACATCATCCGAGAACAGGCAAAGGTGCGTTAACTGGGATGGGACGGTGCGAGGAAAAGGTGCTTGATGGAAGAATTGCAAACAAAATGACCCTTGGCGAAGCAGTCGTCAGGGGCGTTTTGCGTGCCCTGACGTATGGGGCGCTGCGGATCGATGCCAAAAAGTGACTGCAAGTGCCTCTGCCGTTGAAGCTGGATAAGAGGACGTACAGTTGGAATCGTGTGTGAGATTACAAAGTGTGAGTGAGGAGAAAAAATGAGCGTAGAGGTAACTGGAATCAATAAGCCGGCTGAAATTGACCGAAAGGAAAATCTGATGGAGCATCAGCTCTATTGGATCGGGCGTCGGACGCAGGATGTGATCTTGTCGTCGCTGGCGTTGGTGGCGCTGTCGCCGGTCATGCTGGTTACGGCCATCGCAATCGTGGTGGATGACCCTTCTGCTGGCCCGATTTTCTCGCAGGAGCGTATTGGACGAAACGGTAAGCCGTTTAAGTTCTACAAGTTCCGCTCTATGTGCCCCAACGCAGAGGCAAAATTGGACGATCTGCTGGAACAGAACGAGATGGACGGCCCTGTGTTCAAGATCAAGGACGACCCCCGCATTACCCGCGTGGGCAAGTTTATCCGTAAGACCAGCATCGACGAGCTGCCCCAGCTGTGGAACATCCTGAAGGGTGATATGAGCATCGTTGGCCCCCGCCCCGCGCTGCCCCGTGAGGTGGAGCAGTACGGCGACTACGAAAAGCAGCGTCTGTATGTGACCCCCGGCCTGAGCTGCTACTGGCAAATTGCCCCGCACCGCAACGACCTCTCTTTTGAGGAGTGGATGGATCTGGACGTGAAGTATGTCAAGGAGCGCAGCTTCTGGGTGGATTGGAAGATCATTTTTAAGACATTTAAGGTGTGTTTGCTGGGGCATGGCGAGTAATGTCTACCTCAAACTTTCAGTGGCGGTATGATGGTCTACGGTGGAGTGAAAAGTACAGAAAATATAACTGATTTTATAGAGTAGACCTGTCCTAATGAAGATACGGTTGCTAGGTTAAGAAGTTATGACAATAAAGGTCAGCACTTCGGGGAGATGGGAAAGTAGCCGGAAGGGTTATGACGATAAGCCCCAGCACTTTGATAATGACGGCAGATTGTTGTTTATGTTGCAATAAGAGTGAGATATGAACTTGTACAGTTTTAACAAAGTGAGTTGGTATGAAGGGGTCTACCATAAAGTTTCAGTTAAATGGGAACTGATGAAGTAGAGCATGACAGGTCTACATAAAAGATTCAGTGGTGGTTGGAGGATTACCACAGTTGTGGGAAATAGATGATGAACGCACTGTTTGATATAGATAAGAAGGAATAGAATTATTTGATTTGGATAATGTTGATGATTTATCAACTATCATTAAAAATAAAGTTAAAGATGATAAAATTAATAGCCTAGTGAAAAATTGTGCTTGCAAGAAAAATATTGGAGGAATGAAAAATATCCGATTTGCTATTTGATAATTGACTGTTTTATCTCTTTGTTGGTTGATGTATCCCCGTTTTGCAGAGATCAAGTCAATCAAGTTCCGGTAAACAATACTAAAACAATGCAATTAGCAAAAATGTTTACAAAAGATTATTCTGATGTAAAAGAGAGTGTTGATGAAATTATAAAAAACACAAAAATAATTAAATTATCTAATAAGTGCAAGGTGAATACGAGCCCGGATAGTGTTTATTATTGGCTTTTAAATGTATACGATAATAGAGAGGAGAAAACAGCCTTATGAGAAAAGGACTCCTTAAGGTAATGATCGCTAATTTAATTGGTTTGGTAATTAGCGTCGTTACTAATTTTTTGATTCCAAAATATGTTTCAGTTGATTCTTATAGTCTTATAAAAACTTACGCATTGTATCTGACGTATGCGGGTTTTTTTAGTATTGGATACAATGATGGTATGTACTTGAAGTACGGAGGAAAAAACCTTGATCAAATAAACAAAAAGGAACTTGCGGATAATTTTTTTAACTATTCGATATTAATAATTTTAATGCAGCTTTTTGTCCTTGCTGTAGGGTTGTTTCTTAATGATAATATTGTGATTGCATTTTCTTTCGGAATAATATCGTATAATATATTAGGCTATTTGAAGTCATTATATCAGGCAACTGGTGAATTTGGAGCTTATAGCAGGGCGTTAAACATAGAAAAAGTATCTGTATTTATTTTTAATTTAATTTTAATTTATATTATTAAATCAGATAACTATTTGTGGTACATTTGGATACAGGTTATTATAGGATTAGTTGTCACTGTAATACTGTTGCTAAAGTTAGAAACAAAGGTTAGATTCCTGAAATTAGGTTCTCTAAATATGAATGAGTATAAAGAAAACATCTCATCAGGAATTATTCTTATGCTTGGTAATTTTTCTAGTAGTATTTTTACTGGGTTAGATAGATGGTTTGTAAAGATTTTATTGCTGTCATTTGATTTTGCTATGTATTCTTTTGCTGTGAGTATGGAAAATATAATAAATGTATTCGTTTCGCCAATAACTGTATCAATGTATAATTACTTTTGTAAAAAACCTAGTCTAAATGAAATTAAGAGTGTAAAGAAATTATCTTTGATATGGGGATTTGTTGTTATTTCGGCTGCATTTCCTGCAAAATGGATATTGGTTCATTATTTAAATACTTATCTTGCGGCGAATGATGTGATTTTTCTATTGTTTGGAGCACAAGTCTTTTATATTGTAGTTAAATCAATATATGTAAATTTATATAAAGCAGAAAAGCAACAAAATATTTATTTGCAACAGATGGTAGTAATGATTGTCTTAGGTGCAGTACTAAACGCGCTTTTCTTTGCTGTCTATAATAGTACTATTTCGATTGCTTTTGCAACATTTTGTACATCCATTATTTGGATGCTCATTTGCGAGTACAAAGACAAAGAATTGAGATTCAGTAATAAGGAGTATCTTTCTTTATTCGTAATCATGGGAACTTATTGTTTCTGTGGATATAAGCTATCTCCAATTTTAGGCTTGTGTGTGTATGTGGCCGTAACGGTTATAGTCTGTTATTTTTTTATGAAAGAGACAGTTTTTTTTGTAGTTAAAAATATTATGTATTATTTAAATAAAGTAAAGAAACAACTATCAGGAATATGATGAATAATGTGTTAAAGAAGTGATATTTTTAATTGCTCGAAAAGAGAAACTAATAGACTAAATTATGAATAAACTGCGAGAGGAGAGAACTATGAAAACAACATTACTTATTATGGCAGCCGGTATTGGCAGTCGTTTCGGAACAGGAATCAAGCAGTTAGAGCCAGTGGATGATGCTGGACATATCATCATGGATTACTCAATCCATGCGATGAATGAATTGGGCTTGCCGACACCAGGATTGTACTCTAAACGGAAAAATACCATAGTAGGCGGCAATGCAATTATAGCCCCGGAGAGCGAAATACTTTGGAATCCAGGAATCGTCTGGAGGGTGCTGCGGCGGTACGAATATACTGGGGCTTTGGTGATGGGCAGAAGGAAGAAACTTTATGTGAATACTACGGCGTTCCGCACCTTGCCGGAAGATAAATGGATTATTACGGAGAACACCCATGAAGCGATCGTTACAAAAGATGAGTATTATCAGGCGCAAAAGGCAATCCGCAATGTTGCTCCAATCCAATACAAGACCGAAGATGATTTTGCTCTGAAAGGCAAAATATGCTGCGGAAACTGCCTGAGACAGCTCCGGCATGAGAAGCAGTATGGCGAAATGGTATTCTGTTGCGGTCACAAAAGGTCAGTAGGAAAATTCTCGCACTGCTATTCAGGCTATTACAGAGAGCAGGCGGTCAATTCAAGAGTTGCCCGCGCTATAAAAACGGTATTTACAGCATTGGAAGTTGTGAATCAGGGAATGCAGGAGAAAAAATCCATAACCTTGCAGTGTGTAGATGTTGATGATTTGAAAAAGCAGGCAGAAATGATTCGGGCAGAGCAAATTAAACTCTATGAATCGTATGCAGATGGGATTCTGACCCGCAATGAATATCTGGAAAAGAAGAAAGGACTTGGGGAAAAGCTGGCAGATTTGCAAGAGAAGATTCGTATAGAAGAGGAAGAGCAGGAAACCGCAGATGAACTGGATGAGGAAATCCGCAGCCTGACAAAGCAGGCAAGTCAAAAAACATACATAGGAGGTCTGACCAAGGAATGTGTGGATGCCTTTGTCAGCATGGTTTATCTGTATGACGATCAGACGATGAAAGTTGAGTTTAACTGTGAGGATGTGATTCGGAGAGCATTGGAAAAGTATGGTGCATAACCGCATAGAAACAGCGAGGTGAGCAAAAAAGAATGCCCGTCTGGTTGAGAGGATTCGCAAATCTTCTCGATCAGGCGGGCATTTCATTCCGTAGGAATGGAGATTAGTCGTTATGTACGGTCTTTTCCCAACGATGGAAAACAGCTTCAAAGAAGTCGTGACCAAGGACTCCTTCACCAATAGGGCCGAACTTCTCCCGATAGGATTTAAGAATAGCCGTAAAGTCTGGATTTTGAAATCCAGTATATTTGTCAAGGGAACACAGCTTTTGATAATCAGGAAAATAGGAAAGCAGTTCGCTGTCGGTCTTTTCTTCAAAGATGTTCATGGTATTTCCTCTTTAGAAATTTAAACTATCTACCCATGCGGACAAATCGGCTTTGGTTGAGGAAGCGTTAAATACCTTTCCATGTAGGAGCTTGGAACCAGGGCAGCTAGGAGCAAGCTTTTCATTGGTCTTGCCCATATCGCTGCTACCGGAAGTGGCGAATGGAATAATGGTTTTATTCTTTAGGTCATAGCTTTCCAGAAATGTATTGATGATTGTAGGGGCAACGTACCACCAGATAGGAAATCCGACAAAAATCGTATCGTATTCATCCATGTTGTCGCGTTTGGCGGCGATGGCAGGGCGGAAGTCGGGATTGCTCATTTCAATAGTGCTGCGGGATTTCTTATCCATCCAGTTCAGATCGGCTTTTGTGTAAGGGACTTCGGGACGGATTTCAAAAATGTCTGCACCGATGGCATCTGCTAAATCTTCGGCAACTTTTGCGGTAATGCCGCTGGCAGAAAAATAGGCAACAAGCTTTTTGCTCATGACAATGCACTCCCTCAATATTTGATTTGATAATAGTATAGCACGGCACGGGAGGGGTATCAAGAAGTGAAATGAAAGCAAAATTGCTTGGAAAATATTGGTGTCTCAATAGTTGGATTTGGATAATCATAACTTTGATATTGTATCTTAACTTAAAATGAGTTATAATACAGAAAAAGAGTTATGAATGGAGGCGATAGAGTGGAATACCTTAAGCGGGTTTTAGGAATTGAAGTGCTATATGAAAATAAAGCTTTAGAGCATTTGCCAAACTTCATCAGTACAAGGTATGATTCACAGAAAGTATCTCTGAATGGTCAAAAAACCGTTTTTTTGTATCCTAAAACCGAATTGGAGCAGGTGGAAACATTAAAAAAGCATCTGGAACGTGTGAAAAAGGTTGCGGATTGTCCTGTGATTTTAGTATTGGAACAGATCACTGCACGGCAGAAAGAGTATTTGCTTCGAGAGAAAATAGCATTTATTGTGGATGGAAAGCAAATTTATCTGCCCTTTATGGCAGCATATTTGCAGGAACGCTGTGATGCAGAAAAGAGTGACAGAGAAGAAATCTTGCCATCGGCACAGATGCTGTTGCTTTATTTTATTTATGAGGGAGCAAAGGAGCTGTCCACAAGTCAAGCTGCAAAAGATTTGGATTTGACACCAACATCTATTTCCAGAGCTTCTAAACAACTTGAAGGAATGGGATTTCTGCGATCAAGAAAAATTGGAGTGCAGAAGATACTGTTTTCGGAAAACTCCGCCAAAGAGTTGTTTTACAAAGCAGAGAAAGTTCTGCTCAATCCTGTGAAAAGGACGGTCTATGTTCCATGCGAGGAAGTAAAGACTGAATTGTTGGAGAGCGGATATTCCGCATTGGCGGAGTATTCGATGCTCAATGCGCCTAGTGTTCGGTGCTATGCTTCAGAAAAAGTATCTCAGTGGAATTACTGCATGACCAAGGATTTACAGGACTCAAATTCACAGGTGACTGTTGAAATGTGGAGATATGACCCACGAAAATTATCGAAGGAAAAAATGGTCGATGGACTTTCTCTAGCATTATCGCTCAAGGAAGATGCAGATGAACGGGTAGAAGAAGCAGTAGAAGAAATGTTAAATAATCTGTGGAGGAAGATAGATGGTAACAGGGATTGAAAGCTTTAAGGAATGGTTCAAGGGTAACGAAAGCCAGTATGCAATTATCGGTGGAACTGCGTGTGACATCTTGATGACGGAAGAAGGCTTAGACTTCCGTGCAACAAAAGACATTGACCTTGTTCTAATTATTGAAGCCGTGGATGCGGCTTTTGGAAGAAAATTCTGGGACTATGTAAAACAGGCTGGATACGAACATTGTAATAAAAGCTCTGGTATGCCGCAGTTTTATCGGTTCAGTCACCCGATGTCAAACCGTTATCCAGCGATGATCGAACTGTTCACTAGAAAACTGGATGCAATTCAACTTCCAGATGATGCAGTATTGACACCGCTGCCAATGGATGAGGACATATCTAGCTTGTCTGCAATCCTTTTGGATGATGATTACTATGAGTTCTTGAAGCAGGGGAAAGTGACTGTTGATGGAGTGACGGTTTTGGATGCTGCATATTTGATTCCATTCAAGGCGAAAGCATGGATGGATTTGACGGATCGCAAAGAAGCTGGAGAACACGTTGATAGTAAAAACATTAAGAAGCATAAAAATGACGTTTTTCGATTGACTGAACTGATTGACCCTACGGTCAAGATTGCCACTCCCAGTGGCGTGTATGAGGATATGCAGAAGTTTGTTGATCGAATGAAAAATGAAACGGTTGATGTTAAACAGTTGGGGCTTGTGGGACGAACGAAAGAACAGATTCTTCAGGAGATAGGAGAATTATATGCTATACAATAATCAGTGAGTTATAGAATAAAACACTATCTTGTAAGGAAGTGATATAACATGGAAAAGAAATACCAAATTTTTATTTCGTCAACTTATAAGGATTTGATAGAAGCGCGTAGCAAAGTAAGGGATGCAATCCTGTCAATGATGCATTTCCCAGTTGGCATGGAGATGTTTAACGCTGCTGACGAAGAACAGTGGGAAATAATACAAGAGACGATTGATAGTTCGGATTATTATGTTTTGATTTTGGGACAGCGATATGGCTCTGTAATAGAATCTGGATCGGATGCTGGAATTAGCTATACGGAAAAGGAATTTCGCTATGCGAGAGAGAAGAAAATTCCTATTCTGGTATTCATAATTGATGATGATGTGGCAATTAAGCCGGAATTTATGGAAAAAGATCCAGAAAGTATAAAAAAGCTGGCTGATTTCAAGATAGAAGCTAAAAAAGGACGAACGGTACAGTGGTGGACTAATATTGACGAACTTGCTAGAGAGGTTTCAGAATCTTTACATCAGCAAATGGATCGAAAAAAGCGTCCAGGGTGGATAAGAGGAGATGCCTTTGATATTGAAGCAAGTCATGCGGAAATTCTCAGTTTGAATAAAAAGATAAGAGAACTTGAGCAGGAAAATGCTGAGCTGAAATCACAGATTGTAAAGAGGGTTCCTGAGTTGATGGCCGCAGTTGTGCTGGATCAACAGGAGGATGAAGAGGAGGATGAAAAAGGTCTTAAAACACATGGAAAATTGCTTATTGATAGCTCTGATAATGCATACAAAATCCAATTATATCATAATGATGGAGAATGCTACAAAAACAAGTATGAACCACTTGATTTAAGTTGCGTTGAATCATATTTGAAAAAGTATGTAAAAGAAAAGGACTTACAGGCTTATAATGCAGCACTACCGTCTGAAGAAGAAATAAATGATTATGTACACCAGATGAGTGTGTATAAGACAATAATAAACGGTGGTGTTGCGTTCAAGATAAGAGTGCTTAATAATGGAACAGCGAAGGCAACAGATATTAGAATCTCAATCGTATTTCCAAAGGGTATTTTTGTATATGATATTGATGATATTGAAAAAATGAAGGAACCGCAAGGACCAAAACTTCCGCCGAATCCTATTGAAAAGGCAGAGGAACGTTTTATGAACGACTCAAATCCAACATATGCTTTCTTGAAAAATAGTATAGATGGAATGCAACCATTCCGAAGCTTACCAGTCATAGACCCGGCAATTTTTAGCAACTCCCATTCTTCTGTATTTGAATCAATATCTATACGAGATAATTCGATATTGATTGAATGTGACCAGTTGCCACATAAAGATGATGCCGAGTTTGATGGAATATATATTGTTCCGGCTAGAAAAGGAAAATTCAAAGTAAGCGTTTCGCTGATGTGTTCGGAATATATTGAACCGGAAGTTCATGATATTGAATTTGAAATTGTCTAATAATTAAAATAAGTACGAATAAGCCGCATAGGGCTTTCCAATGGGTTTAACCCAATGGGAAACTTTATGCGGCTTATTTTTTTGCTTTTTTGAAAAAATTGTTGTCCCTATCTTGACATCAGGGGGCTACGTTGGACTTTCCATTGCAACGCTGCTGAGCCAGCATCATAAGGTTATGGCAGTGGATATTGTGCCGGAAAAGGTGGAACTCATCAATAATAAAAAGTCTCCAATTCAGGATGAATACATTGAAAAGTATCTGGCAGAGAAAGAACTGGATTTGACCGCAACGCTGGACGCAAAAGAAGCATACTCTGACGCTGACTTTGTTGTTATTGCGGCTCCTACCAACTATGACAGTAAGAAAAATTTCTTTGATACTTCTGCGGTTGAAGCTGTTATCAAGTTGGTGATTGAGTATAACCCGGAAGCAATCATGGTAATCAAGTCCACGATTCCTGTTGGCTTCACAGCAAGTGTCCGCGAAAAATATCACTGCGACAATATTATCTTCAGCCCGGAGTTCCTGCGTGAGAGCAAGGCTCTGTACGATAACCTTTATCCCTCTCGTATCATCGTCGGTACGGATGTAGAAAACGCTCGTCTTGTAAAAGCGGCACATACTTTTGCTGAATTGCTTCAGGAAGGTGCAATCAAGGAAGACATTGACACTCTGCTCATGCATTGCTAGAAAAAGGCTATCATGTGGTAGCTTTAGACATTCGATTTGACGAAGTGCTGGCAAATGATGATCGGGTCACTTGTGTAAGCGTGCTGAATAAGGAAGTTTCGGAACTGGCAAAGGAGATCCCCGCGGAGGATTATATGTGCTTCTTCCATCTGGCATGGGCTGGGACTTCTGGCCCGGCGCGTGCAGACTATGCAGTTCAGTTGGACTACGCGCCGGGTCTGGACGGCCTGCCCAAGTCCGACGTGCTCAAGTTCCTGCTGGAAGACAACTGCTCCATCGTGGTGCGCCCCTCCGGCACCGAGCCGAAGCTCAAGACCTATATCTCCGTCAGTGCGGAGAATAAGGAAGCCGCCGAGAAGGTGGAGGCAGAGATCCGCAAGAGTGCGGAAGTATACCTGAAATAAAATCGGCGGTACGGCGCAAAGCCTTGTACCCCGACAGACAGCAGCACCCCGGCCTCCCTTAAAAAGGGAAAGCCGGGGTGCTGTTGTATCGGCCCGGTCAGCCGTCCATCCGGCGCTCGACGAAATCATCCACCATCTTGTCCAGCTGGCTCACGGCGTGCTCGGCGCCCTTCGCCAGCTTGCGGGCAGTGCGGCGTATCTGGCGCTCACTGGTGTTGGTGGCCATGACGCCGGCAGCACCCAGTGCGGCCCCGGCGGCCATGCCGAGCAGGAGCGGGGCGGTGGAGCTTGTGCGTTCGTTTTTCATGGGAGAAACTCCTTTCGAATCGGAAATTTTGGGCGGTGAGGCTAGTATTTCCGCCAAAGGATTCACTATACGCTTTTTTTGTGCAGGAAAATGTGGTATACTGTATCATATTCTGATAAACTGGGCTGGCTGTGGGCTGGCCCGGCTTATGGGAAAAGGCATATCCTGCGAAGGAGGTTTCTTTTTTGCTGAAGATAACAGAACCGAAAAAAGTTCTCTGTATCCACGACCTTTCCGGCGTGGGGCGCTGTAGTCTGGCGGTCATCCTGCCGGTGCTCAGCGTCATGGGCATCCAGCCGGTGGCCCTGCCCACGGTGATGCTCTCCACCCACACCGGCGGCTTTGGCGCTCCGGCTCGTCTGGACGGCTGCGCCTACGGGGAGGCCGCGCTGGAGCACTACCGAGAGCTGGGGCTGAGCTTTGACTGCATCTACACCGGCTACCTCGGGGGCGAGGCGCAGGCCGCGCTGGCCGAGAAGGCCTTCGACCTCTGGCCCTCGGCCTACAAGGTGGTAGACCCCGTGATGGGGGATAACGGCAGGGCCTACACCACCGTTACCCCGGCCTTCATCGACCGGATGCGGCAGCTCTGCCGCCGGGCCGACCTTATCCTGCCCAACGCCACCGAGGCCGGGCTGCTGCTGGAAAAGCCCCTGCCCGACCCGCTGGACGAGGCGGGCGCACAGGCGCTGGCCGACGAGCTGGCGGCGGCGCTGGCCCCCAACGTGGTGGTCACGGGCTTACAGCTGGACAAGTACATTGCCTGCGCCGGTGCGGGCCGCGAACGATTCGTGGTCAAAAAGCTGCACATCGCCCGCAATTTCCCCGGCACAGGCGACCTCTACGGCGCGGTGCTCATCGGCTCGCTGATTCAGGGCAACGCCCTGAGCGCGGCGGCAGACAATGCAGCGGAATTTGTGGCGCTGGCCATCCAGAAGACGCCCTATGACCAGGACACCCGCTTCGGCGTCTGGTTCGAGCCTCTGCTGCCCCGGCTGTGCCCGCTGCGGGAAGAGTGAGGCGGCAGATATGAGCGAAAAACCGACCCTGAACATCGTGCTGGTGGAGCCGCGCATCCCGCAGAACACCGGCAACGTGGCCCGCACCTGCGCCTGCACGGCCTGCCGCCTCCATCTGGTGGGGCCGATGGGCTTTGCCATCGACGACCGGAAGCTCAAGCACGCCGGGCTGGACTACTGGCACTATCTGGACATCAGCTATTATGATGGTCTGGACGACTTCTTCGCCCGGAACGCCGGGCCGTTCTACTACTTTACGACCAAAGCGCCCCAGCGCTACACCGACGTCGCCTACCCGGACGGGGCCTACCTCGTGTTTGGCCGGGAGGACGCCGGGCTGCCGGAAGCGCTGCTGGCAGCCAATCAGGAGCACTGCATCCGGATGCCCATGCGGGACACCTGCCGCAGCCTGAACCTGTCCAACAGCGTCGCTGTGGGTGTGTACGAGGTGCTGCGCCAGTGGGATTTTCCGGAGCTGCTGGACCACGGCCATCTGCGAGATTATGAATGGAAATGAGGGATACTATGAGCAAAATTGCGATTCTGACCGACTCCTCCTGCGACATCCCGCAGGAGCTGGCCCAAAAATACGGCATCGACATCATGGGCTTCCATATCCTGCTGGACGACGAGGATATTGTGGAGCGCGAGAAATACACCCCCGAGGAGTTCTACGACAAGATGCGGGCCGCTAAGGGCATCCCCTCCACGGCTGCCATCACCCCCATCCAGTTCTGTGAGAAGTACTGCCAGTATGTGGACGAGGGCTACACCGACGTCATCCATGTGCCCATCAACCGCTCCGGCTCCTCCACCTACAACAACGCCGTCATGGCGCAGGGGATGCTGCGGGAGGAGCGCCCGGAGCACCACCTGAACATCCACCTGCTGGACCCCCACACCTACTCGATGGTGTTCGGCTGGTATGTCTGCGAGATGGCCCGCAAGCTGCAGAACGGCGCGGAGCTCCGCCACGTCATCGGCGAGTTTGAGGCACAGATGAACAAGATGGAGGTCATCCTCGGACCCTACAGCCTCAAGCAGATGAAGAAGAGCGGCCGCATCTCCGCCGCTGCCGCCGTCATGGGCGAGCTGATGGGCATTCGCCCCATCATTACCCTCATCGACGGCAAGACCAAGGTGGAGAGCAAGGTGCGCGGCGACGACAAGGTCGTTCCCGCCATGATCGACCTGTGCAAAAAGCGCACCGAGGGCGTGGAGGACTTCGACTATATGATCGGCCACACCTCCATCCCGCAGGCCGTGGAGCTGGAAAAGGCCTGCCGCAGGGCGTTCGGCAAAGCCCCCCTCACCACCTTTAATCTGGGCGGCGTCGTCTCGGCCAACACCGGCCCCGACACCCTTGCGCTGGTCTATGTGGGCAAGCCCCGGGGCTGAGCCACGCTGGAAGACTGCTGCTGTGCGGCAGTCTTTTTTCGTGCAGCCGTTGCATCCCGGCCCAAACTATGATATAATTACTTGAGTTGTGCCTGCGGGCACGGTGTCTCAAAGAGCAACTTAGGATTTTAGGCTCCCCGGCGTGTCTCGAACCATGCCGGGCCAAACCCACAGGGGCTGGCGGTCCCTGCGCGGTCAAAATCAAACCGCTGGAGTTATAGTATGAAGAATCAGAACCTTTCTGTCCGTAAACTGGCCCGCTGCGGCATGGTCGCAGCCCTCTACGTCGTGCTCTGCATGGCGCTGCAGCCGTTCTCTTACGGCGCGGTGCAGGTGCGTGTGGCCGAGGCCCTCTGCCTGCTGCCGGTGTTCGGCGCAGAGTACATCTTCGGCGTGGTGCTGGGCTGCTTCCTCGCAAACCTGCTCGGCTCCACCATCGTGGACGTCATCTTCGGCACGCTGGCCACCCTGCTGGCCTGCCTCGTGACCTACAAGCTGCGGAACATCCGCTTCAAGGGTCTGGCTGTCGCAGCCTCGCTGCCCCCGGTGGTCTTCAATGCCGTCATCATCGGCATCGAGATCGCGGTGATGTTCCCGGACCCCGCTTCCAGCGCACCCCTCTGGCTGGCCTGCATCACCAACGGCATCTCCGTGGGCATCGGCGAGCTGATCAGCTGCACCGTGCTGGGCGTCCTGCTGGTCCGCATCATCGAGGCCAGCCCTTCGGTCAGGAAGGTCTTCGAAGCCTGAATATAAGACGCTCCCGCGCTGTTCCGGCGGGCGTGCCTGATCGAGCAGGCCGCCTGTCCGGGCCTGAAAGGCTATTTTACCGAGTTGCTCGGCCTTTCGGGCGGCTGCGGCGGGAAGCGATACGATACAAAGCGCTGCGCGGGAGACCGTGCGGCGTTTTTTCTTTATAAAAGAGACGGAGGAGCGATGATTCTACCGCCCGTCGGTTGCGCGGGAGGATGCGGCCCGGTACAATAGAACCAGAAAAGGGCGGCAGACGCCCGCAAGGAGGCAGAAGATATGTACGAACTGGACAAAGCCGCATTTGGCCGCTTTCTGGCTCAGCTGCGCAGGGAAAAGGGGATGACCCAGAAGGAGCTTGCCGCGACGCTGTATGTGTCCGACAAGGCCGTCAGCAAGTGGGAGCGGGGAGTTTCCCATAGTTAAAGATACCACACCAAATATGATGAACCCACGCTTATACACTACCAGCTATAATAAACCGCAAGGACAGCAATTTGATACTGCTGTCCTTTCTTTTATAAAATTGCAGTACACAGAAAAAAGCTGTAAAATGATAAATATATTTGTCCTTGTAACAATTCTCGGACATTTGCCTGTTATACTATTGGCAAAAAGAAAAGGAAGTGAGGATATGAAGCAGATTTTAATTGTCGAGGACGACAGTTTTTTGAATAAGATGTTGGCCTATAACCTGACCGCAGACGGCTACGGCGTGACTTCTGCCCTAAATGCCAGAACCGCAGCCGAAGCCATCCGCCAGCGGGAATTTGATTTAGTGCTGCTGGACATCAACCTGCCGGACGGGAACGGTTTTGAACTGTGCAAGCTGATAAAGCCCCAGCACCCGGACACCATCGTAATATTCCTGACCGCCAACGATCAGGAGAGCGACCAGATACGGGGCTATGAGGTGGGCG